>Ga0209211_10001474_pt1 | contig 44383 bp, 49 predicted proteins | sample RifGroA2_FD_183992 | JGI IMG/M metagenome (GOLD analysis project Ga0209211, IMG submission 183992) | Groundwater microbial communities from Rifle, Colorado, USA - Groundwater A2 (SPAdes) (version 2) | ecosystem: Environmental > Aquatic > Deep subsurface > Groundwater | place: Rifle, Colorado...
GGAATTTCAGAAGCTTTCCAAGACTTCCGAGTGAATCCAAAAGTTTATTGCACATAGTGCTTTGGAAACAGTTGAGCCACTTTCGAACTCGAAAAGACACATTTTGATGAATATAAAAGATAAGGTTTAGCCTATAAAAACTTTACTTTTTTATCTTCTTCATCCAATATTTTCAATAATCTGTCATCAAACATTCTCCACCCAATTAAACCATTCTATAAAGAACTCTATAAAAACTTTACCCAACTTCGGGATTATTCAATTTTTAATGCTTTCATTATTTTATCCAACTTTTTGTTTATCTGGTCAAGCTCGCTTTTCGATGGAGCAGGGCGTTTTGGCTCGTAATCATCATTTTTCCTAAAACAATTGCTGCAGTACACAGGTTTACCTTCTCTTGGCATGAAAGGAACCTCGCATTGTTCACCGCATTTAGCACAGGTTACAGTATGCATCCTCTTTTCAAATCGCTCAGGGTACCTTCTCTCAAACCTGTCAGGCTCCCTTCTTTCGGATCTGGGAGAATCCCCCCTGCCGAATCTTTTTTGGCTATCATCATGGAATCGGCCAGAACTTCTTTTGCCAGACCTATTATCCCGGTTAAAATTTTTCATAAGGCCAGTAATGCCGGTTTATTTATAAATTTATATTACTAACCTTTATAAATGGGGTTTATTTTCAATTGGGTTACCACAATGGCTGCAATCAAAATTAAAGGATATGAAATAACTCTGCTCCCTATTAGAGATTCGTATGATCGAAGAGCAGTGCAGTACAAGAATAATATCATTAAGGCATTAAAAAAGATTGGCCTTACAGAAGATGACATTGATATCGAGCTGGAGGCAAATGCGTTTAAGGGCGCACCGGCGTCTGTTTCTTGGTATATCTGCGGATATCATCTGTATTACAGCTATAAGATTGCAAAGAAATATGTGGAAAATTTATATATCATCTTTAAGGTGATTGAGCTTGAGGTCAATGCTGTACTTGCGGGGCAAAAAACTCTTGAAGAATTCATCCGTGATTTTTCAGAAGAGCGCGATGTTGAAAAGAAACGCAAAGAAGCGCGAGTTGCTTTAGGAGTTGAGCATGATATTACAGATATCAGCATCATTAATACAGTATATAAGGATTTAGCGAAAAAAAATCATCCTGATATGCCGGGCGGGGACACGGAAAGGTTCAAGGAGATTAATCACGCCCACAAGATTCTAAAGCGGGAATTGCAGTGAGGTTGTATATTTGATATTGGCATCTGCGATTTAACGAAGCTTATTCCAATGAGATTTCTTTGCTTCACGATTTTGAGCTTTAGAATTTCTGCTAAACTTCCATAACCTTTATATAAAACCAATGTTCTTTTTTTGGCATAAAAAGGTGATTAATCTCTGATGGAAATTTCTGTTATAGCTTCCGGCAGCAACGGAAACTGCTGCATGGTAGAAGGCAAGGATACTGCCGTACTTGTGGATGCAGGGAAGAGCGGCAGGGAAATTGAAAGCCGTATGGATGAATTGGGAAAAAGCATGGAAAATGTTAAAGCTATACTTCTGACGCACTCCCATCATGACCATATTTCAGGAGCAGGTATAATATCAAGAAAATACAATATTCCATTATACCTTACAAATGAAGTTTACTCAGAAGCAAAATTCAATCTTAGAGGCATAAAAAGAAAATCCTTTTCATTAAGCAAAGAATTCAGAATAGGCTCATTAAAAATAAAGCCTGTCCCAACATCCCATAATGTAAGCTCCTGCGGTTTTGTCATTGGCAAATTCGGGATTTTTACAGACACTGGCATTGTTACACAACAGATGGAAGCAGAAATTCCAAAGCTAAACAGCATTCTTCTTGAGAGCAACCACGATATTGACATGCTTATTAACGGCCCTTATCCCAGTTTCCTTAAGCAATGGATATTATCCGAACAAGGCCATTTAAGCAATATTGACGCAAGCTCAATAATACAAAAAAAAGGTAAAAATCTTTCTTTGGTTTTATTGGGCCACTTGTCCGGAAACAATAACACAATAGAAATTGCTAGCAATACTTTCACGGCTTTGGTAAAAAGAAAAGTAGAGTACGCAGTCTGTTCAAGGGATAGGATAAGCGGAAAGTGGAAGGTATAGCATTTTTGCTAGAGTTTCTAAATTAGCAGATAGTAAAGAATTTAATGCCCCCACCGGGAATCGAACCCGGGTCGCAAGGTCCGCAACCTCGCATTCTAATCCACTAAACTATAGGGGCAATTCGCGGGACTGAGGTTGCAACGCAACCGAATGTCGCGCCTTGCGTGTCGACCGCGTGTAACCAGTCGTTCCGCTAAACTATAGGGGCATTTGTATAACAGAATTAAATTGCATTTTATAAATATTGTTTAATAATCCCTCAATAAGCTTATCTGCCCCTTCCTCTTTCCTGCAGGAACCTCTTTTATTTCCTGGCCAACCTGTTTCTTTACATTCTCTGCTACTTTGCTTCCTAAAATCTGCGCTAACTTGGCAAAATCAGCATTCTTAACATCTCCAACATCTTTTATCTTATTATAATACAATTTTCTTGCCCTTACTCTGCCTATTTCTTTTATCTTCACCAGAGGCAATAATTCTTCTTTTACGCCATACTTCAATCTTAGCCTTAATTTTGCTATTTCTTTATTCAAATATTGATACTGCAGTATCCTGCTTATTTCCTCGCTGGCATACAAAAGCCAGTCTGCTATATCCAGTTTGCTCCTTAACTCTCCAGGCCTTGCATTAAATTGCTCAAGCAAATACTCTTCATCCTTCTCGTTAACCCATTCATGCATCATTAAAGCAGTCTTTATGCTGCTGAAAAAATCCTCGTATTCCGGCTCGTACATAGAAGGCTCATTTTCCAGTAAAAAATCATTATGCTTAACCAGCTCTTCATGTATTTTTTCCTGCTCCCTTACGCCAACCCTTAGCAAAGGCCTAATCTCTAAAGTGTGGCTTATCATCTGTAAAAAAGAAAATTCATTTGTTTTCTTGTCAGAGGCATCCCTTAGGCAAGTAATAAAGAAATATGCTGTTAAAGGATCAATATACAGCTCAGCAACCCTTTTTCCCATTAACGTTGCTTTTATTTTTTCATCGTTACCATTAATCTTGTCAGCATCAGTAAAATCTTCTTTGTTTTGCATTTGTATAAACTCCCATTCCCCTAATAAATCCAGCATCTTGTCTATCACCAAAACCAACTTATCCATATCAACAAACTGAAAAGCCCAGAAAGTCTTGCTAAAAAATTCAACAATTTGTTTTTTTGTATTTACAAAGTTAGCAGCTATCAAGCTTAATAGATATGTTCTTAAAACAGGCTCAACAGCTAATTTAGAATAAATATCTTCTGGTTCACCTAAAACATACATTTCATATAATTTCTTCTTTTCATTCTCGCTTGCAGCGACTATAATTGATTCCCCAAAATCATCAAATTTCGGCCTTCCAGCTCTGCCTGACATCTGCAAATACTCAAGAACTGGAATATATGCCATTCCCCTGCTTCCGTATCTCCTTAAATCCTTAAGTATTGCCCTAAAGGCAGGTAAATCCAAACCATATGCAAGCGTCGGAGTTGCGCAGATTATCTTAATCAATCCATTCTTAAAATTATCTTCTATTATTTCCCTTTGTTTAGCGACCAAGCCAGCATGATGAAATGCTATGCCTTTTTTTATGCAGCTGCTTAATCTTTCGCATTGTTTTGTAGGCCTTGATAATGCCTTTAGCACACTTTCACTTAATTCAATAAGTTCCTTATTTCCAGTTTTAACCTTTTTAGCAATATCCTCTGCAGTTTTTTCAGCGCTTCTCTTTGTATTTGCAAAAACCAACGCTTGTTTGCCAATCTTTATCGTATCAAGGGCTAAATCCAAAGCAGCGTTTCCTGTTTCAGAAGGAATTTTTTTTACAGGCATAACACAAGAAATGATTGGGAATTTTATAAATTTGTTGTTTTGTTAAATAGTATTTATGTTTAATTCAGGGGGTAGAGCTACTTAAATATTGCATTGCAACTTTTACAAATTCTTCCCCAGCTTTTTCTGCTTCTACAAATTCAGAGTCGTCACTATATAGGTTAGAGTAATATCCCACTATAATCTCATTATCCCAAGTTGTAGAAAATTGCAATTTTGAACGCATACTCCATCTAGACATCACAGAATATTCTCTCATTGGATTTTCCTTCAAGTCTCTTAATATAACTTGTGGAGTTTGGTGGTACATAAGTTTATCGAAAGACAGTCCAATGCCACAATGTTTGTCGTATAAACTTATAATTTCAATAAGGTGCGCTTCCTTCAAATCATTAAGTTTCATGTAATATAGAAATCCAAATGATATTATAAACTTAATGCAAATTCTTAGCCCTCTAAACATAGAATCCTAGAGAATAATCATTACAATCAACATAAAATTTAATTAATCTTTAAACAACCTCAACATTCCAAACCTTGCTTATGTTTTCTTTGCACCTTTTACAATAGCCATAATCTTATACTATTAAATATTTCTAAAATTATCGAAACATTTATAAATAATAAGATTAATAATAGAAATATGGGGGTTTTATATGAAAAAAATTGAATTTGTCTACAGGGAAATATTATACCAGTCATTGGAAAAGAAAAATAATAAATTGACTCAGCTGGCTATAGCTTCAAAACTAAATATTTCCCTCTCCACAGTAAGCTATGCGTTGAAGCCGTTAAGGGTCATGGGGGCTGTTGACGTAAGGCTAAAGAACTTTATAGTTGTTGACAAGCGGAAAATATTGTATTACTGGGCATCTTTAAGGAATATTTCCAGGGATATCATATACAAAACCCGAGTTGGCAAGCCAGTGCAAAAAATAGAATCTGAAATGCCCCATAACATAGTTTATGGCGCTTTCACAGCATACAAATTTAAATTCAAGGATGTCCCTGCAGACTACTCTGAAGTTTATGTTTATGGCAGTGACGATATAAAAAAAAGGTTTTCAGAAAATAAAAATGTCCCAAATTTATTTGTTTTAAAAAAAGATGATTTAATGGAAGGTTATGGTAAAACAGCAACTTTGGCGCAAACTTTTGTTGACCTATGGAATCTAAAGGAATGGTACGCCAAAGAATTTTTAATTGCTTTAGAGAATAAAATAAATGGAATGATAAAGTGATGCAAAATGGAATTTTGGAATTCACTGCTTACGGAAAAGTCATGGAATCTGCTTAAGGAGCTGAGCAAAAAGGATTTTAAGTTTATCCTGATAGGGGGCTGGGCTGCTTACTTGTGGACAAAGCTGCACAAGTCAAAAGACATTGATATAATAATTCCAGATTTTCAGGATTTGGAATACCTCAAGAAAAACTACGATTTAAGGAAAAACGACAGCCTGAAAAAATATGAAATAAAATTTGAGGAAATAGATGTGGATATTTATGTCCCATATTATTCAAAGCTCGCGCTCCCAGTCGAGGAGATTAAAAGCCACGCAGCAAAAATAGAAAATATGCAGGTTGTCAGCCCAGAAATACTGTTAATCTTAAAGCAGGGCGCAGAGCTTGATAGGAAGGATTCCGTAAAGGGCGCTAAAGACAGGGTGGATATTATGGCTTTGCTGCTTTTTTCTGAAATTGATTTTAAAGAATATCAGCTTTTATTAAGAAAGCATAGCCTAAATCATTATTTTAACAGGCTAATTGATATTGTTAACAGCTTTAGTGACGTAAACTATCTGGATTTAAACCCGAGGGAGTTTAAGCTGAAAAAAATAGAAGTGTTAAAAAATTTGAAAAAAACTGATAAAGGATAACTTTATTATCAAACAACCTCAACATTCCAAACCTTAGAAACAGTTTCAACACCATCACTTGCAGTAACTTCAACTTTCTTCTTGCCAGTTGCTGTAAATATCCTTTGATGCTGGTTATTGCCTTCAAATTTATCAAAAAATCCAAAATCCCAATTATATGCTGGCTCATCGCCATCTTCATCAACAGCGTTTATTTCAAATAATGCTGGCTTGTTTTTAAATGCAATCAAATTATCGCTGTAACTAATTATTTTTGGAGCTTGGTTTACATTTATTACCGTAATCTTGACCTTCTGTTCAGCCTCATCAGCTCCGTCAGAAACAATAAAATCAACTGAAAATTCTTTCTCAGTTCCATTAACAGCATCAAAGCCTGGCTCCCAGACAAAAAGATTGTCCTTAAGCAAAGCGCCTTTAGGCAAATTTTTTGCTGAAAACCTTATTGCATCATTGTCAGGATCAGAAGCGCTAAGCTCTACCCTTGCTTCATCGCCTTCTTTTACTTCAACATTTTCCATCTTGCCAAACACAGGCTTTCTGTTTGCATCGTTAACCTTAACATCAACAAACCTTGTTTCTGTATTAAATCCGTCTGTTGCAACAACCTTAACAATATACTCTCCAGCATCATCATAGCCAGTGCTTTTTTTATTGCTGTTCATAAATCCGGAATATGAAAAAGAAACCTTGTCATTGTCAGGATCGTTATACTTTGGATTAATAATAATCTCTTCACCTTCATCCACTTCTATATTATCTATATCCTCAAGAATAAACGGCCTGTTAACATCTTTTACAGTTATCTTTACATTTTCATTATCGCTTAACTCATTGCTTTGGGCAACAAAAACAACATTTGTGCTCCTGCCAAGTACCCTAAAACCATCCAATAAATAATCAAATGCATTATTTTTCTGCACAAAATCATAGCCAGGTTTCCATCTAAACACATTTTCCTCAAATTCCGCATTTTGAGGGACATCCTCAGCAGATAAAATTACAGCATCATTATCAGGATCAACAGCTTTTACCTCAATATTAACCTGCTCATTTTCTTTTATCTTCACATTGCTTAAGCCACCTAGCTTGGGAGCCCTGTCATTATTTTTTACTGTGACCTTTACATCTTCCTCTCCTTTAAAGCCCTTGCCCTCTGCTGTTATTTTTACAATATACTCTCCAGCATCATCATAGCCAGTTTCCCATTTATTCTCATTGCCCATAGGTTCTGATATTTCATAATGTAATCCATACTTTCCAAAATCAGGCAGCTCAATGCTTGCTGTTTCTGTTTCCAAAATAGTAACATCATTAATTTGCTCTAAAACACTGCTAATATCAACATCATTAACCTTAACATTCCATTCTTTGCTTGCATTAAAAACACCATCGCTAACAATAAGAGTTATTACATATTCCCCGGCATCATTATAGCCAGTTTCAAATGATATCTCATTATTACCAGAAACAGCCTCGTCATTCAATAGCCATATATATATTATTTTGTCATTATTTAAATCAGAGGCATCAGCCCTAAATCCTATATTTTCTCCTTCATTAATGCTTAAATAGCCTTCTTTTGGCGCAAAATCATCAATAGTTGGCTTTGCTTCCTTCCTGCCGACTATTATCAAAACTTCTTCGCTTACTTCATTTTCCCCGTCACTTACTGAAACCGTAGCTTTATACTTGCCAGCATCTCCATAATTGGTCTGCCATTCGCCATTCTCATTCAATGGTTTTGTAAAAGTATAAGCAAGTTTATCAGTATCAGGATCAGCTGCTTTAAGCCCTAAACTCAACTTATCTGTCTCGTTGATTTCAAAAATTTTTAAAGAACTAACTGAAAAAATAAAACTGATGAATAATATCAGAAATAATATTATTTTCTTCATTTTTCATTTTCTTGGCAAAAATTACTGCTTCTGGACTATGTCAAGTATAACTGGTGGTCTGTTAACATTATCTATTGTTACTGTAAACTCTTGGCTTGTTGTGTCTACACCATCAGAAACTGCTGCTGTGATTTTATGCTCTCCAGCATCATCATAAGTTGTTTCCCATGTAAATTTGTTTCCATCCTGCACAAATCTTTCATCATCAACACTATATGTTAACTTATCCCCATCAGGATCACTTGCTTCTAACTCAACCATGACTGTATCAGTTTCTTTTGCCTCTGTGTCACTTATTTCTTTAAGTATAGGCTTCCTATTTAGGTTATCAACTGTAACTGACCATATCTTTTCTGTATCAAACATGCCGTCAGACACAGTAACCTTTACAGTATGAGACCCAGAATCTTCATATGTTGTTTTGTATTCAATAGAATTTTTGTCCCCAATTGTTACCCCGTCCAATTTCCATGCGTATGCCAGCTCATCTTTGTTTAAATCAGAAGCAACAACATTAAATGCTACTGCATCTGTTTCCTTAATCTCCATAGCAGTATCTTCAGGCTTAAAGCTGTCAAGAACTGGAGCTTCCTCTTTCTTATTGACTATTATTAAAACATCCTTGCTTGTTGTTGATTTGCTATCGCTTGCAGTTACAGTAACTGTGTATTCACCGTTATCTCCATAAGTTGTTTTCCATTCGCCATTCTCGTTTAAAGGGCTTGTAAATGTAAAAGTTAGGATATCCTTGTCAGGATCTTCTGCTTTAGGAACTAGGCTTACAAGATCAGTCTCTTGAACAGTTATAACAGTTGCGCCTTCAGGAATTTCTTTTTCTGCTTCCTCTTCTCCAATATTAATTCCAATTTCTTCTACAGTGGCTCCTTCCTGTTCTCCTGCATCTGTCCCTGCCTCGGTTATTATGTCTCCTTCAGGAACTTCTACAGTCTCTCCTTCTGCCACAGGCTCTTTTACAGATAGTGTGTTGTAGACATCGCATGCGCTAACTAGGAACATAGAAATAACCATTAACACCGCAAAAAATTCTTTTTTTACCATCCAAACCCTCCCTTTTATAATTGTAATTATTTTAAAATAACAACTAATATTTAAACTTTTTGGGTAGTAACAACATTTTCTACTATTTTTCGAAAATCATGTTTTTAATTTATTAGATTTTCTGACGAAAATATGCCAAAAAGAATGGGCCCGCTCAGATTCCCACATAAGGGCAGTCTGCCCTTATCAACCCCCAAAGGCTTTCTCACTTCGCTCAAAAGTAGGATGGGCCTGCTCAGATTTGAACTGAGGACCACTCGATTTCTATGTTATAATATCAGTCGAGCATTCTAACCAGGCTGAACTACAGGCCCGTGAAAAAAGCGCCCTCGACCAGACTTGAACTGGTGACCTTTAACGGCTGTTGGTATAGCCAACAACTTACGGTGTCTACTTACAGGTTAACAGCTTCGTAAACCCCAACTGGTTCGTACGCTCCACCTGCTAAGCTACGAGGGCATGGCTTCTAAGAATTTGATTTTTGTTTATATATGTTTCGGCTTTTATTTTTCTAAATAATGCTTCCTCTTCCTCTCATCAAACTTCTCAATAGCATACCTAAGCATAGTCCTTGGCATTTTTTTATAATATTTTTTCAGGAATTTTTCTTCCGCAACATGGTTTCGTTTTCCAACCTCTCTTAGCATCCAGCCGACTGCCTTATGTATAAGATCATGCTTGTCATAAAGCAGCATTTCAGAAATTTTTAATGTGTGGTCAAACTTATTATTTCTAATAAACTCAGAAGTTGCCATTATTGATATTCTTCTTTCCCATAAACTTTTTGATTTTGCTAATTTATATATTACGAACTTATTTTTATCAAGAAGATAATTTCCAACAATTTTTCCAGAAGATAAATCAATTAAATCCCAGTTGTTAATGTTTTTTGTATTCTTCAGATAAAAATCAGCAATTTCTTTTTTGCCTTTTTCATCCGCTTTTTTATATTTGTCAATTAGGATAAATATTGACACTAACCTATATTCATGTATCTTGCTGGAAAGCAATTCCTGCAGATCTTTTAATGTGAGATTTACATATTTTTTTGAAATTTCACGCTGCGGACCGACTTTAACCCCAAGAAAAACATCGCCTTCTCCATATTCTCCCTTGCCCGTCTTAAAATATCTGGAAAGTAGTTTTGCGCATTCCGCATTTGCATGTTTTTGCAGGTCTTTTTTTATTAGAGTTAGCATGGTTTAATACCTACTCCAGCAAAAGCAAACCCAGCATAACAACAACTCCAAGAACAATTGCAATAAACTGCATCAAGGATTTTCCGACTTTAACCTCTTTATGCAATTCTGGTATTAAATCAGAGCCTGCTATATAAATAAAAGTTCCAGCTGCAAAAGGTATTAAAAAAGTAGTAATATTTTCCACATAAGAGCTTATTAATAAGGCAAAAATCGCTCCGGCTACTGCTGTTAATGCAGTAATAAAGTTAAAAAATAACGCTTTAAATTTTGAAAAGCCTCCATGCAGCAATACTCCAAAGTCTCCTATCTCCTGTGGCAGCTCGTGCAGGACAACTGCTAGTGTTGTTGCAATGCCAACAGGTATACTAACCAAATAACTTGCGCCAATAATTAAGCCATCGATGAAATTATGCACGCTGTCTCCAACTAAATTCATAATTGCAAATGGATGGACATGCTGTTTTGAAGTGGGAATATGGCAGTGCCTCCAATGAACAAATTTTTCAACAATAAATGAAAATCCAATTCCAAACATTACATATATTGAGATTTCCAAGCCAAAACCAACTTCATCAATAATCTCTGGCAATAGATGAATAAAAGCATCTCCAAACAAAGCTCCGGCAGAAAAGCTTACCATGTAGAGCAGGACTTTTTTCAATTTGTCTGTTTTTATTGAAAATGTTAACACCCCTACAAAAGAGATTAAGCTGACTATTAACACGCTTATTAATGCATAAACCCAGCTTTCTAGCATATTGGCTGAAAAGGTATTGCTATATTTAAATCTTTATTAGGGATTGTTGCGAAAATCGGTGCTTATGCGTAATTTGCCAATGCATATAGCTCCGCAGGATTGTGCACAATGACCTGAGCAAAACGGAGTTTTGCGAAGTTGAGAAGCAATGCTAAGGCTCCGCATAAGCACCAAGTGGAGTTTCGCAACAACCCCGCGTTATTAGAAAAAATTAAAAACCCAATAACAATTCAAAAGCTATAATGAAAATAATCTCTGATTTACACATACATTCTAGGTTTAGCAGGGCAACTTCTAACACCCTAAATATTCCTAATTTAGAGAAATATGCAAAAATAAAAGGTTTGAATCTTCTCGGTACCGGAGACTTTACACATCCCGAATGGATAAAAGAATTAAAAAATGAGTTGACTGAAGATGGAAGCGGGATTTTAAAGACTAAAACCGGGTTTAATTTTTTATTGCAGACAGAAATCTCTTTGATATACTCACAGGATGGTAAAGGAAGAAGAGTGCATAACATTGTCCTTGCAAAAAACTTGGATATTGTCGATCAAATTAACACGCAATTAAGAAAAAAAGGCAGATTGGATTATGACGGAAGGCCAATTTTTGGAATATCTTGTGTTGAATTTGTAGAATTTATGAAAAACATTGACAAAGGCATCGAAATTATCCCTGCGCATATTTGGACGCCTTGGTTTAGCATGTTTGGCTCAAATTCAGGATTTGACTCAATAAAAGAATGTTTTAAGGAAAAGACAGATGAAATTCATGCAATAGAAACTGGGTTAAGTTCTGATCCTGCAATGAATTGGCGCTTGTCACAATTGGATAATCTTTCTATTGTCAGCTTTTCTGATTTGCATTCTTACTGGCCCTGGCGTATTGGAAGGGAAGCAACAATTTTTAATTGCAAATTGGATTATGATGAAATAATAAAATCTTTGAGGAATAAAAGTATAGAAATGACTATAGAAGTTGATCCTAACTACGGGAAATATCATTTAGATGGCCATCGTGCTTGCAATGTCTGTTTAGAGCCTAAAGAATCCCTAAAAAATAAAAATATCTGCCCTAAATGCAAAAGGCCTTTAACTGTTGGAGTCTTACAGCGTGTAGAGCATCTTGCAGACCGCAATGAAGGATTTAAGCCAAAAGACGCAGTTCCATTCAAATCCTTAATACCTTTATCAGAAATTTTATCAGCTCTTCTGGGAACAGCTTTATCCTCCCAGAAGACATGGAAAGAATATAATAATTTAATCAATAAATTCGGCTCTGAGCTTAATGTTTTATTGGAAGCAGAAAAGAAAGAGCTGGAAAAAACAGCAAATGAAAAGATTGCAGAGGCTATAATAAGCAACAGGGAAGGAAAAATAAAAATCAAGCCAGGCTATGATGGTGTTTATGGAGAGCCGGTTTTTGAAGATGATGTAACCAATAAACAAGAAGAAATTAAAGAAAAAAAATCACCTGGGCCTAGACAAGAAGGTTTGGACAAGTTTTTTTAAACAGCCCTTGGATTTCCACTATAACTTAACTGCATTTCAGGAATTTTTGATAGCATTGAATTAATATGCCTTTCAATTCCATTAGAAGGAAATTTTTTTGGGATAATGCAAGTAAATAATGGGCCACCATTTTCAAAGTTTTCTCCATACAGAATTTTGCCACCAACATTATTTAAAAAATATCTCACACCATACAAGCCCATTCCTGAAGAAAATTTATCTGCATTATCAAAACCGCTCATTCGCGCCATAAAAGCTACATCAGTAATATCTTTTACAGTTAGACCACCTACTTCATATTCTGAATTTTGCCATCTTTGGTATCTCTTCTTTGAACCATTAGTAGGGAATGAGACATTATCAATACCTTTATTCAAAACTAATTGCCTGACTTTATCTTTCATAACATTAAGGTCGATAGGCTTGCCGCTATCCCCAACACTAATAACATAAGACGAAAAAGGTGCTTCATACACTTGTATGAAAATTTTCTGTGAATTGTTTGCTTTGCTACCTAACTTTTTATAAGCATTTTTTGCTAAATTGTAAATTATTGAGAAAACAACCCCCGAGTTTCCATTCAAAGTAAATTCTTCTCCATCAACAGCAATTTCATTTGTTTTTGAGTTGGATAATCTTTCAACAAGCGAATACTCTGCTTGAACATACCTATTTTGCAGTATTAATGCAGTCTGCATTGCAAGTTTTGCAGGTTGAAATTGCTCAACCATTGGCTTTTCGCCAAGTTCAGTAGTAGTTATAAAGTGAAGCATTTTATAAGGCTCTAGATATGCGCCATATATTGATTCAGGATTGGAATTATAACGTTCAAGAAATCTTCTTACTTCTTCTCTGCAATCTCGCATTCTGTTTACACCATAATCCGCCTTTGGTGAAAATATTGTCCAAAATTGTTGTGTTAAATCAGCATGAAGATGGTTTATATCATGTAAAAAAAATGCTGGTAAATCGCTATCGTTAAATATGTCATCAACACCATGAGAGATTTTACCTTCTTTCATCTCTGGATATGTTTCTAATAATTTTGAACGATAGTTTGCAAAGAATTGTTTAGCAATACTATCAATAGTAACATCAAAACCGCCAGTTATATTTATTAAACCAAGAACTTCATCTTTTCCTATAACCCCCTTATCTCTTAAATCCTTTGTTACTTTAGCCCTCTCTTTTTCTTCTGCTTCTTTGTTCTTGTCAAGAAATGCCAGATAATTATCCCATATTGAGAATATGCCCTCTATGTCTACTTTAGGAAATTCCCTAAATGTGCGCCTTCTTTCTTGATAGCCTTCTAAAAAGTCCTCTAGCGTTCCTTTTAATTGAGTTAGTCCTTCAATATTTTTGCCCATAATAAATAGGGACGAAACAAGCCTATTTAAATCTTTCCAAAATTACTATTATAATGTAGTTACAATTATAACTCAACTGCTTAAAGTCCATAAACGTGTAGAATTTTTCTTTCTATTACTTTTTGTACTCTTCATCATCACACGAGCATACAAAATTCAATTTTTCTTTGCATGCTCATATGCAGAATGCGCAGCGATAACACCTTCTGCAACCCCTGTTATTGCCTGCTTGAAGCCAGAATCCACTACGTCGCCTGCTGCAAAAACTCCTTTGACATTGGTTTTGCTGTTCCTGTCAATTATTATCTCTTTCTTATCATTAATTTTAGCTCCTAGCTTAACTGCTAAATCTGACAATGGAATATGCCCTATTGCTGCAAAAATTCCATCTAACTTTAGCTCCTTGCTTCCATTGTATTCTTTATCCAAAATAACCTTATTTACAGATTTATCTCCCAGAATTTCAACAATATTTGTATTTGTTATAATTTCAATTTTCTTGTTTTTTTCAATTACTTTTGCATTTGCAGGCTCTGGCCTTATTTTACTCCCCCTGTAGATAATATAAACCCTTTTTCCATATTGCGATAATAACAAGGCTTCTTTGGCTGCAGTATCAGAGCCACCAACAACTGCAATTATTTTGTCCTTAAACATAGCGCCATCGCATAAAGCACAATATTGCACGCCTTTATTCTTAAATTCTTTAGCACCCTTCATAGGAAGCTCTCTCCATTGGGTTCCAGTAGCAAAAATTATTGTTTTTGTATAATAAGCAGATTTTTCTGTTTTTACAATAAAACAATTTGATTTTTTTTCTTTATTTATTTCAATAGCTTTCTCTTCCTTTATTTCAGCGTTATATTCCTTAGCATGCTCTTCAATTCTTTTTACAAGCTCCTGGCCTGTAATGCTCTTAAATCCTGGATAGTTTTCAATAGGGCTTGCTAGGGTTATTATTCCTCCGATAGGAAGCTCTGTGCCTGAAGTTGCACCTAAAACAACTGTCTTTAAGTTTAATCTTCCAGCATACATTGCAGCAGCTAAACCAGCAACACCAGCTCCTATTATTATACTATCATAAATCGTTTTCATTTCAACCAAATTGTTTGGATTGTTTTGCCCTTAATAAAGTTTATTACAATTTTTACCCTATTCACTTAATCCTATTTTTCCGACAAATTTAAATACATTTGGCTATACAGTCAGGTTTATGAATAATTTTCTGTTAGGCTCTATAGACAAAAAAGCAATCAGCGAATTCAGAAAAGATTTGCTGCAGATGCTAAGGTTGGGAAAATGGATTGACAGATATTATGCAGAATCGCATCAAGACTTAGACACTTACCTGCAAAAGTTCAATTCTTTAATCGAGATGTTTAACAAGAAATACAAAAACCTAAAGATGAAATTAGTAAGAAAAACAAGTGAGACAGACCTGAAAATATTCCTGAACGAAAAAAATGTTAAAGATTGTTTTGCAAATGCAGCATCAAAAATTATTGGCTTGCAATCTATAGGCATATCTAACTTTGGCGCTGCTGTAGTTTCAGATGCAGAGGCTTTTGCTAATGAGCTTGAAAAGTCAAAAAACAAATTATATATTGCATATTACGACCCCAATACAGGAACAAGCAATGTTTTCTTGCAATACGATAAAAAAGAAAAAAAAGTGCAGCTGGTTTATGACTTGGAGGAAATTGAAAATGAGCCAATCGCAGAATTTCAGCTGGCAGCTTATTACGCTTTAAACCAGCCATATAACAAAAAAATAAACCTGCATGACGAAGGTGCTACCATGGGCTTTTCATATCTAGCTGGCCACGTTGAAAAAGCAGAGTACTTTAGAAAATTCGACCCGCATATAAGTGAATGATTAAAATTCCTTCAAAAACTTTATCAGCTCATTTGCTTTCTCAAATTCAAGAAATTCTTTTTTTGTAACAGCAGGAATATCTTTTGGCTTTTTCTTTTTGAAAATAACCAGGTTATCTGCATCTAACAGCTTTGACAGCGATGGAAAATCAGGCCTTGCCTTGTCTCCTACCTTTGTGAGTATCAGCTCATTATCCTTCTTTGCTATCACATCAAAAGGGCTTTTTTTAGTGTCAGAGGCTTCAAAACCCAGCGTAATATATTTTTTTGAAAAATCAGAGTTATCCCTGCTTTCTATTTTCTTATATCCTGAGAAGATATTTATTTCATTGAATACCTGATGCCCAAAAATATCATAAATTTTCATAGCCTTGTTTATTGTTATTTCAGAATCCCCTTTCTCATATCTGTCTATCATCCTGCTTGTGACTCCTACCTTTTTTGACAGGTAATTTAATGAGTAGCCCAGCTCCTCCCTTTTCTTCCTGAGCTTGTCGCCAGCTATTGAAGCAGTAAAGCCCGCTTGTGTTCTTTTAACAAAAGGAAACTTATTTTTAATAGAATTGACAAATGTAGTGAAATTTAATGTGTATAAATTAAATCTTGTATACAAAACATTATCTTCAAGCTTATTCCCTGCTTTTTCTGCAATTATAATGGGTATGGCACCTATATAAGAAGAGATAGTATTCATTGCATCTGTATACTCCTTAGTTACAGCATTAGCATCCTCTAGAACTTTTATCAAAAGAATCTTATCATGCTTCCTTGCAAGCAAATCAAAGCAGATCCTTGTAAGGCTCTTAACTGTAAATCCATCCTTAAGAAGAAACATCCCTAATCTGTCAATAAGATTACTTTTCATTGATCAAGTGATTTTTATTTTTTTTAAAAACATTTCTATTAAATTACTCTAGGGGTATTTTATCCAGTAAACTTTTTAAATAAATAGTCATTACCTTAGAATCATGGATTTGGAATTTTTAGTGCTCATACCAACAAAAATAGGGCCAATTAGTATAGCTTTAAAGGACGATGGCAGAGATTTAACCACTTTTTTAATGGCTGACGAAAAAGATAAAACTTTTTTTAGATCGTTCGGCGGTATAAATCCTAATGAATTGCCATTAGCAGATAAAATTGAGTTAGTTTCAGATTTGAACCTACCTGGTTTTGAAAAAATACTAGTTTATGATGTAGTAAATGAAGAAGAAAACTATTATGATTTAAACCGGCAATTAGCCGATCTTACTGTGGATGCATACACTTCATCTGTGCGTTATTGCATTTTGATGTATAGCAAAAAAGAACTAAAAGTGCGGAATAACGTTTTATTTTATTATACTAAACGAGATATAGTGGCGTACGCAGCAGCTTTTGGATTAATTGCAGCCTCTCCTTTTTACGAAAGTAAAGCGCTTATCTTAGGGGGTATAGCAGTGTCATTGCTTACCGGAAATTTTATCTATGACCGAATCAATCATTACCGTTCGAATAAAGCTTTTAAACAAAAGAAATATGCGCTCAGAGAAGCCCTTCTCAACACAGGTTGGTTTGCAGCAGTATACAGCAAGTAACAGCTTTTTTGTTCTTTCATTTAACAAAAATTTATAAGTGAGCTAATTTTTATAAACTAACTATGATAATAACAATTTCTGGAAAAGCAGGCTCAGGGAAAAGCACTGTTGCCAAGGAAGTAGCAAAAAAACTTAATCTTAAGCATTATTCCATTGGTGATTTAATGCGGCAGATAGCAAAGGAAAGAAACATGTCTTTAATAGAATTAAGCAGATTAGCAGAAAAAGACAGTTCAATAGACACAGAGCTTGACAGGAAAAATATAGAGCTGAGGGAAGAAGACAACTTTGTTATTGATGGAAGGCTTACAGCATATTTCAGCCCCTATGCAGAGCTGAAGGTCTTTTTGGACTGCAAGGATAAAGTCAGGGCAGAAAGAATCTTAAATGATAAAAGGGAAGAAGAAAAAAGCAGGAACATAAACGCACTAATCAAAACAATAAGGCAGCGCGAGCAAAGTGAAAGAAAAAGATACAATAATCTTTATAATATTGATTGTTATGATAAGAAATTATACGATTTGATTATAGACACAACAAATTTGAGCGTAAACGAGGTTGTGGAAAAAATAATAAAGGCAGTAAAATCATAGAAATCCGATAACTCTGGACTATCATCTAGATTTTGATAACCCCAAAAGGTTAATCGGATTTCTAGGATGCCAAAAAACAAAACTCTTATTCGCCAATGCTTTAAGGCGTATACTCTATATTAACATCCAGAGTTTTGTTTTTTGTGCATAATAAGAACAAAGCGGGATTGTTGCGAAAATCGGTGCTTATGCGTAATTGCCAATGCATTAATTTCCAAATGATTGTGCACGACGACCTGAGCAATCGTGAATTGCAAGCGAGCAAGACGAGCTTGCCCGCGTTCACAATTGCAAAGTTGAGAAGCAATGCTAAGGCTCCGCATAAGCACCAAGTGGAGTTTCGCAACAACCCTTAACAAAGCAAAAAACTTATAAACAAATATCAATTGCGAAAACTTATTTCTGAAGGCTATTAATATGGAACAGATAAAAAAGCAGACAACGAAAAATCAGAGATTTTTGAGCCTTTTTTGAAAGGTGTATAAAATGACAATAGTTTTAAAAAAAGATTTTGTGGAAATAGAGTATACTGGCAAACTTAAAGACGAAAATATAGTTTTTGATACAACTGATGAGAAAGTTGCCAAAGAAAACAATCTGCACGGCCATAATAATTACGGTCCTGTTATAATCTGCGTTGGTGAAGAGCAAATACTGAAAGGTATTGACAAGCACCTTGAAGGGAAAGATGTAGGAAAAGAATATGACATTGAAATAAAGCCGGAAGACGCTTTTGGCAGCAAAAATGCAAAACTTATCCAGATGATTCCTACAAATAAATTCAAGCAGCAAAATATACATCCAATGCCTGGCCTGCAGGTTAATATTGACGGCTTGCTGGGAACAGTAAAAACAGTATCTGGCGGAAGGACTTTAGTGGATTTTAACCACCCATTGGCGGGAAAAGAGCTTTCCTATAAAATAAGAATCAATAAAAAAATAACAGACGATAATGAAAAGTTGTCTGGCTACTTAAAACTAAGCCTCGGCACAAAAGATGTAAAAACAGAAATAAGTAATAACAACGCAAAAATAACCTTAAAAATGGAAATACCCAAGGAAGCGCATGAAACACTAAGCAAAAAAATAACCGAGCTTATTCCAGCCATAAAAAAGGTCGAATTTACTATTGCAAAAGACTCAAAAAAACAAATAGTTTAAATATAAGTAATATGTAAAGATTATAATACATTAGAGGGGAGGTAAATTGGAACCAGAAATAACCCATGCGCAAGATTCAACTTCTCAACTGGGCTTCGATGTTAACATTGATGCTGAGCTGGAGCAGATACTAGCTAAACAGAGAGCAGCAATAAAGGTTGTCGGAGCAGGCGGTGGAGGAAATAATACTATACAAAGAATGTCTGAAGTAGGCATTGTTGGAGTAGAGACAATAGCTGTTAACACTGATGCCCAGGATTTGCTTTATACCACTGCAAATAAAAAAATTTTGCTTGGAAGAGAAATAACAAAAGGATTAGGCGCTGGCGCTGATCCAAGAGTAGGTGAAGAAGCAGCAAGAGAAACAGAAGCAGAGATTAAGAAATCGTTGCAAGGAACAGATATGGTCTTTATTACTTGCGGCTTGGGTGGGGGCACAGGGACTGGATCCGCTCCTGTAATTGCAGAAGTTGCAAAAAAAGTAGGCGCTTTAACAGTAGGGATTGTAACAATGCCATTTTCAATGGAAGGCCATAGAAGATATGAAAATGCTGTGGCAGGTCTTGAAAGATTAGAGCAAATAGTGGATACTTTAATTGTTATTCCAAATGAAAAATTACTGGAGCTTGCTCCCCATTTGCCCTTGCATACTGCCTTTAAGGTAGCAGATGAAATATTAACAAATGCTGTAAAAGGCATTGCAGAGTTAGTGACAAAAGTAGGTTTAGTTAACCTTGATTTTGCTGATATAAGGACAATTATGAAAGGAGGCGGAGTTGCTTTGATCGGCGTAGGAGAAAGTGACACAGAAAACCGCGCAGTAGAAGCAGTTGAGAAAGCTATTAATAATCCATTGCTAGATGCAGACATTTCAGGAGCAAATGGCGCTTTGATAAACGTTATAGGAGGAGAAGATATGACTTTGGATGAAGCCAGAAAAGTTGTTGAGACCGTATCAGAAAGGCTTGATGAAGATGCAAAAATAATATGGGGAGCCCAAATAAGCAAGGATATGGAAAAAACCATAAGGACAATGCTTATAATAACAGGAGTTAAAAGTTCGCAAATCCTAGGTTCTGGCATTAAGGAAAAAGACAAAAGAAAAAGAGAGATAGAAACAGAGCTGGGCATAGAATTCCTTGATTAAAAATGGACTTAAATTCTTATTGGGTGAGACTTAAAAGTTTTATTAATGAATGTTTGAGAGTCCTAAGAGTAACAAGGAAGCCAGATAAAATAGAGTTTAAAACAATAGTAAAAGTTTCAGGTTTGGGCATGGTAATTATAGGGCTTATAGGATTTATGATAACAATGATAAAAGAACTGGTTTTTCCCTAAAGCTTTTTAAATACCGGCTAATTTTCAATACATTAATACTGTTCAAAATGGAAGAAGAAGAAAAACAATCAAAAATATACGGTCTGAGAGTAACTGCTAACCGTGAAGACCAGGTTATGGACTTTATTGTAGCAAATGCTCAAAGGAAAAAACTTGAGGTTTACTCTGTTACAAGGCCGCATGGCATGCGCGGCTATATTTTTGTGGAATCAGGCAGCAGAGCAGATGCTGAGCAGGCTGCTTTTAATGTGCCTTATGCCCGCGGCATTTTGCCTAAGACAGTCGATTACAAAGAAATCGAGCATATGCTTGAGCAGGTTAAGCATGAAGTAAACATAAAGAAAAATGATATTGTTGAGATAATTTCTGGGCCTTTTAAACGAGAACAAGCGAAAATAACAAGAATAGACAAGCAAAAAGAAGAAGTCGTTGTAGAGCTTTTGGAAGCAGCTGTCCCAATACCAATAACAGTAAAGCTTGACTCTGTTAAGGTAATAAGAAGAGAATCAGAAGAAGAGGAAAAATAGGGTAAGGTTTATAAAAGAAATTTAATTTCTATATGCTAATAAAAAATAATTTAAGTGTTATAATATAAAAAATGGCAACACAGACAGTTGAAGTTTTGGTAGCAGGAGGCAAGGCAACTGCAGCTCCACCATTAGGCCCAGCGCTAGGGCCGTTAGGTGTAAACATTGGCCAGGTAGTTGCAGATATAAACAAAAAAACCTCTGTATTTGGCGGTATGCAGGTTCCAGTTAAAGTAACAGTAGATATGGACACAAAAAAATTTGAGATTTCTATTGGAACTCCGCCTGCTTCTGCGTTGATATTAAAAGAAGCTGGTGTGGAAAAAGGCTCTGGAAACCCTAAAGCAGACAAAGTTGCAGATGTTGTTATCGAGCAAATAATTAAAGTTGCAAAGATGAAAGAAAGCAGCTTATTGGGCAAGAGCTTGAAAGAAAAGATTAAGGAAATAATAGGAACATGCAACTCAATGGGCATTTTAGTGGAAGGAAAGCCAGCAGTAGAAGCTATTAAGGAAGTCAATGAAGGAAAATATGATAAGGAAATAAAAGAAGAAAAAACAGAGCTTACTGCAGAAGAAAAAGCCAAGTTGGAAGAAGAAAAGAAAAGGCTTGCTGAAGAAATTGAGAAAAGACGTGCAGAATTTGAAAAAACTGCTAAAGATATTATTGCAGAAATGGCTGGCAAGGAAAGAGGAGCAATTAAAGCTAAATTGGTTGAAGCTGGAATTCCAGATAAGATAATCAAGGAGTTATTGCCATTGGAAGGCGCAGCCGCAGCAGGAGCAGAAGGAAAGCCAGCAGCAGGAGCAGCAGCAGGAGCAGCAGCCAAGCCAGCAGCAGGAGCAGCAGCCAAGCCTGAAGCCAAGAAGGAAGAGGCAAAAGGGAAGGAGAAGAAAAAATAATTCTCTTGATATTTCTATTTACTTTTCATATTCTAAATATATGTTAAAGCAGTAGACATAATTATTTACAATATCGACGGTCTTTAACCTTAACATTCTTTATAATTTATATAAAATTAATAATTTTGCTACTCTATAAGCATTAAAAAGCGATAGATTTATATATGGATTTTGGTTACAGAGAATAATAATTATTACTAAATGAAGGGAAGAATGGGGGAGAAAAAAAACAGTTCATATTTTTTATGTAGTTTGAGGTTCTTGTTTAGTTTTATCAGTCATTGTTATTTTTAAATTAAAGATTTTTTTTAAAAGAGGGTGATTATTGTAGTATCAAACTTAGAAAATTTAGTGTAAAAATGGTTGAAACAGATCAGGGCCAAAAAGAAGAAGACATTACTGCAGGATTATTTAAGCCTGTAAATCCAAACGATCTGCCTAAACATAAGTATCTGATAGTATCTAATGCAATCGCAGCTGCTGGGGAATATAAGAGATTACTATCTTCAGAGAGAGTACATGAAGCTAATGAAGCACTAACAATTGCGTATACATTAACAGATCATATCTATAAAAATATAGACCCACGCAAAAATATCATATTTCCTCAATTTCGTTTTGATGAAGAAACAACTGAGAATGGAGTTTTAGGTTTAATAATAGAGCCAGATAAAGAATATCCAACTGGAGGCCAAGCTTATTTTCTATTGAAAAAAGTTGATAATTTAAGAGGAAGACAAGTATATAGAGACTCTCAACATTTTCGAAGTAATCGCGAATTTAACTTAGAATACATTTTAGCAGATCTGCCTATACCCAATGAAGGTAATAGTTACTTATGGAAAGAGTGGATCAGAGGACCAAATTTAGCTGATTTATTTCAAACATTGGATAATGGAATCCTAAGGGGGGATGAAGAACAAAAAAGGTTGCTAAAAGAATTAGAGTCAAAACTAGTGGATATTGCAATTAAAAGAGTTTTATATTGGCAAAAAAATGCTCCTGACTTAATAGACATACCAAAAGATCCTGAAAAAGTTATAGAGACTTATCAAACAAATTTTATGAATGTATTCCATGCATTTTCTAAATTAACAGACATAACATATTCTGAAGAAGAACGTTCAAAAATTAGGGAAGCGTTATCCAATTTAGACTGGAAATTTCTAAATCCAGAAACAATCGTAAGAAATGTTGCTGCTACATATAGAAATATGGTTATTTTTACTCATAAAGTTAATACCACTTATCCTAAATTTATAGAATTATTTACTGAAAATGGAGATAAAAGAAAAGTTAATAGATGGGCATTAGAAGAAAAACTTTACTTTGTTGACACACCTAATAAATATTCTCATATTTTAGAAGATCTATGGGAGATGGATCTTTTTTCAGTTGGTAAAGTCAAAAAAAATGCAGTAGATTATGCAGTTAAAAGTTATGAGGAGGCTGGCTTAAAACTTAATGAATTTGAAAGATTATTTATGGGAATTTATAGAGCTTATAGAAAAGCTCACTTAGTTTTAGACGATTTTGGGCCTCGTGCTCTTGAGAGATTTAACGCTGGATTGATAGAGCATGAAGAATATGAAAGGAAACAATCCAAGTATAGAAACCATATAAACTATTTATTTGGAGAAGGCCAAAAACTTTTGGATCAAATATCTGAATTTTTACCTTCAAATCAAAAAACACAATTTAAAGTCATCGATTCAGCACTTCGAAGATTGAGTAATTATAATACAATTGTTTACACACCACGCTTACTATAATAATTATAATTTTATAACTGACAAAGGTCCCACCAGGCAAAATATCTTCTGCATTATTGTAAATAAATGATATAATATTATATTATCTATATAACTAGAATTTTTTTCAAATAAATGTAAAAATTTATCCACTAAATCTTTTCTTTGTTTGCCTATAGCTACAAATTTTTCTTTTTCAAATTTATAAAATAATTCATAGAAATTTTTTAACATTTCAGTAGTTTCTTTATATATCCCTAATACATCTTTACTTATCTTTACTTTTTTATTTCTTAAATTATAAAGATAAGTGCACAGATATTTGTATTGGTCTGCAAGATTCTCAACCTCTTCTATAATATAATATAAAGGACCAACTTCTCTTGCATTTTTGTAACCTCTTTTATTTAATGTTCTTCTACAAGTTGTAGTGAATCTATTATTTGCTTCTTCGAGAAAGGCTATATTTTTTAAATTGCTGAACCTATCATTTTTAATAGAATCTAAACTTTCATTTGCCATAGAAAGCAACAAAAGAAATGTTCTTCTCAAAATAGGCTCAAAATCTTCCAATTCACCTGAAACATGTTTAATTACACAATAGTTATTACCCTGCTCTGTAATTTCATAGCCTACTGCTTCCTTTCCTATAACCTTTTGAATAGACTCAATTAATTCAGGTTTGTTGAAAGTGACTCTTATTTCATCAACTCCCCTTCTGTAAAGAGCAACAATACATCTTAAAATCATTGGCTCTAAATCACTGATGTCTAATTCTACTTTTTCTATTTTAAAATCTTTTTCAGTACCAACAACAATCTTATTCCCCTGCTCCTCAACTTCTAGCTCATCACCCTTTTTAATATCATACTTCTGAGCCCATTTTCTTGGCAGTGAAATAAGCTGAGTGCTGTTTGCTATTTGGATAACGCTTCTTTTAATAGTAATCACCCCACTTATTTAACTATAAATTACACCCCTTAGCCTTTGTGTGTCTTTAAGTAAAGCAGTATATTATATAAATCTTTCTTTTTTATATATATTTTATAAAATTTAAGGAAAAAGTATATAAAAACAATAGTATTCTATTAATAAAAAAAGGGCTTAAAGAGGCGTCAAAATAATTAAGTGGGGGTAATCTTATGAACCGAAGAGACCTTAGAAATCTGAGAAGCATAAATGAACTGTGGGGCAATGAATCTGAAGAAGAACTTGGATTTTGTTATATGGAGGATATGGCAGAGGACATTAAAAATAAATAGGAACTATCCTAGTTATATAAGTGGTTATTATTTCTATGCTTCTACCTTTACTATTCGGGGTAATAAACAATAAGTTTTATTTTAAGGTAGTCTAAAAATCCCTATCACTCCTCCTATACTCAATATTATTCTTACTCAATAAATCCAAAATCCTCTGTTTTTCCTTCCCCAAACCCTTCCAGTCCAATAAAACAAATCTCGCTTTTGGAACAGTTTTTTCCATCGCTTCTTTAATTAAGCCTTCATCTAAACTTTCCAAATTATATTTTGCGCATATATGTCCTACAGCCAAATTAGTTTCTAACATTACTTTGTTTGCAACATGGTTGTAATGCCCGCCTCCAATAACAAAGACGCTTTCATAATCATTATTTTTATTCATTGATTTATTATTAATTACATTATTAGAATCATTTTTTATTTTGACTGAATTAATTTTTTTATTATCATTATTTGTTGAATTATTATTAATTATTGGATTGCTTTCATTGGAACTATTTTTTATTGTACTAACCAACGATTTAGCAATTATGTTCCCTGCATTTTTATCTACCCACTCTTTTTCCGAGCTTCCAATCTCAACAAATAAAACTGGCTTTTCCAGAAAAGGCCCGTGATGAGTTGCTTCTATAGAAATTTCATAATCAGAGCCTTCTGCATTTTTATTTAACTCCTTAATTATCTTTTTTAAATAAACTGCTGGGGCAATGCACAATGTTTTTTCCTTCCCTCCCAGCTCATTTTTCCCAAAATTTCCCGGGGCATGTGCAGTTAAGCATTTTCTTTCCTCTTTCGCGCTGTGCCTTGATATAAAAACAAGCAAATCAGAATCTATTTTTTTGTCCAGATCATCTGCATAAATTAATTCAGAATTAATTGTGTACAGTTTTATTTCATTATTATTGATTTTGTTATAATAAATATTATTGTCATCAAATTTTTCTTCTAATTTATTGAAATTAAAATTATTGATAAGATTTTCTTTAATGTTTGTGCTTGCTTTATCTTTTATTGATGAAATGATTGCAATGTTCATTAGGATAAGGGTTTCAAAACAACTTTATAATAATTACCCTAAGAAGCAAAAACAAATCTATAGGGTGTCTAATGATACCACTGGACAAAGGGGCGTAAGATTTAAATAGTAGATGTATTCTAAATAATACATATGTATAATAAAATAAACATAACCGAAAATAATTTGCAAGTTCTTTCTTTATTTACTAATGGGTTTGACAGAGAATATTATATAAGAGAAGTTGAAAAACTGCTTAAGATAAGCCCAAGAACTGCTCAGCTTATTCTTGAAGATTTAGAGAACAAAGGAGTTATTGAATCAAAAACAAGAGGGAAAATAAAATCCTATAAGCTAAAAGTAAATGAATTGAGCAAGAGATATCTTATATTTGTTGAGCAATACAAATCAATATCATTTATGGAAAAAAACCTTTTAGTGAAAGAGATAATAGAAAAGATAAGCCCATTTATTAAAGGTATTGGCCTTATTTTCGGGAGTTATGCAAAAGGAACAGCTAACAAAGAATCTGATTTGGATATATTTACAGCAGGAAACTATGAAAATGAAGAGATTAAGAAAGTCTCAAGAAATTTAGGGCTTGAAATAAGCGTAAAGTGTTACCCCTTAAAAACATTTGAAAAGAATGTGAACCAAGATACTCTTTTAAAAGAAATATTAAAAAACCATATAGTTTTTTTAAATGCAGAGCAGTTTATTCAAAAGGTGCTGAAAAGTGGATAAAATAAAATGGTGTGCTGGAAAGAGGGAAGGTTTGAGCATAATAGAGCCAAATTCAGACCTTGCAGAAGCATATACCAAAAAATCAGAAGAAGCATTAGAATCAATGCGAGTAAACATAATAAAAGACTGGAAAATCTCAACTGTATACTATACTATCTATTTCTCCCTTTATTCTATATTAACAAAAATAGGCATCAGATGCGAGATTCATTCCTGCACGATAGAATTTGCAAAAAGATTTCTTAAAGAGTTTTTCAGTGAAGAAGAGCTTGATTTTACAGAAGATTCTTTGAAGGCAAGAATAGACTCCCAATATTATGTGGATAGGATAGTTCCAGATGAGCAATATGACAAGATGATAAAGAAAGCTCCTGAGTTTTTGGTAAAATGCAAGTCAATTTTAGTCAAGCTTAATGAAAAGAAAATAAATGAGATTAGAAAAGAATTTCAGAAGGCATTAAATGAGAGGAGATAGACGCATTCTAATGACGACGCCCCTTCTTGTCTTCTTTTTATGAAAAAAGAAGCAAACAAATTAAATAATTCATTATGTGGCAAGTCCACTAAAAGTGACAAAGCCGCTCTTTCTAAAATAAGTATTTAAATAAGTATTAATATAAGCATAAATTTAACCAAGATAAGAGTAAAAAATCAAAATCTTTAAATATAAGTATATAAATAAGAATAAAAATAAATAAAAATATAAGTATAATTAATAAAATTCCATTATGAACTCCGGGCGTCAAAAACAACGGTCTTGAACCAAATGGTTTTTGGCGCCCTAATAATAACCGCAAAAGTTTTTTTTAACATGCCAACAGAATTCAAAAGAAAGCTCTACAAGAGAGGCTCAAGCTTTGAAACAACTATCCCCATGCCCTTATTGTTTGCTTTAGACTTAAACAAAAAATACAATGTAATCTTCTTATTTGACGCTGATGCCAATAAATGGTACATTAAATTTGAAGAGAGAAAATGAGGTGGTAAAATGTATTACAGGCTGAATGAGTTTTTAAATTCATTAGAGCATTATGAGCTTGTCAAACTAAAGCAGGAACTGGAAAAAGGCACTATTAGCGTTGCAAAAGTGCTCCAGGAAAAAATAAGGGAACTTGAAAAAAAGCATGCAGGCTGCTGCACAACATGCTCTAATACATTAGATCCTTACAACACAAACAACTATACAATTATCTTTGGCCCTGATGACTTCAGAAAAAAAGCCTCGTTTTGCGGTTTGGACTGCTTAGAATACTTCTTAATAAAACTAAAACAAATGAAAAAAGGTGAGAAGAATGCAGAGAAAATTGAATAAATTTCTAGAAACGGAATTTAAGAGAATAGAAAATGCAAAATTCATAGAAGGCATTACATTTGAGCAGTTAAAAAGAATCTCTATTGGGAAAAAGATTATTATATAAGCTAAAGGGTGGTGATAAAATGCGAATAAAAGACATTTGTGAAGTAACTGGTAAAACACGAGAAGAAATTGAGGATATACTAGACAAACAAGACGTAATAGAGCTTAAGCTAATAGAAACATAAATATAATCTGATGAAATAACGCTAAAGTTAATATTTGGCAGATGCATAACAAAAAAATAGAAGAGATATTTGGGGAATTAAGCACAGGCAAAGAAGGCTTAACAGAGAAAGAAGCAGAGAAAAGGCTGGAAAAATACGGCTATAACGAGATAAAAGAAGCGAAAAAAGTTTCTCCTTGGGAAATTTTCCTCAACCAGTTCAAAAGCATTGTTATCTGGATTTTGATTATTGCGACAATAATTTCGGCTTTTCTCAAGGAGTTTATTGATGCGATTGTTATTTTAGTTATCATTATCTTAATTTCGGTCTTAGGCTTTTTTCTTGAATACAGAGCGGAAAAGGCAATTGAAGCGCTTAAAAAATTGGCTTCATTGAAAGCGATTGTAATACGAGACGGACAAAAAAAGGAGATTGACTCCAAAGAGCTAGTTCCTGGCGATATAATAGTTCTTGAAACAGGCGACAAAGTTCCAGCAGACGCGAGAGTATTTCAAGTATTCAACATGCAAACTCAAGAAGCTGCTTTAACAGGTGAATCCCAGCCAGTAAAGAAAAACACAGATGTTCTGCCTGAAAAGATTCCTATAGCTGACATGAAGAATATGGTTTTCTCCGGCACTATTGTTGTAAGCGGCAGAGCAAAAGCTGTTGTTATAGTAACTGGAATGCAAAGCGAAATTGGGAAGATAGCAACTATGATAGGAGAGGTAAAGCCCGAGCCTACTCCGCTTCAAAAGAAAATGGACCAGCTTGGAAAATGGATTGGAAAGATAGTAATAGCAATTGCAATTATAATTTTTGTTGTTGTAACTTTATTTCAGGAAAAATCACTGCTTGACAATTTGATAGTTACTGTAGCAGTTGCAGTTGCAGCAATTCCAGAGGCTTTGCTTGCAATTGTAACCATGGCCCTTGCATTAGGCACGCAAAGAATGCTTAAGCGTAATGTATTGGTAAGAAGGCTGCCAAGCGTTGAAACTCTTGGCTCAACAACTGTGATTTGCACGGATAAAACGGGCACATTGACGGTAAATGAAATGACTGTTAAAAAATTGTTTGTCAATGGAAAAATTATTGACGTTACCGGAACTGGTTATGAAACAAAAGGGCAGTTCCTGTACAAAGGAAAAAATGCAAGCATTGGCGGAATAGAGCTTCTTTTGAGGATAGGGGCGTTAAACAATAATGCGGAATTGAAAGATAAAGATGTCATCGGCGATCCAACCGAAGGATGCTTGATTGTAAGCGCTGCAAAGTCTGGCTTGGCAAGAGCAGATTTGGAAATAGAATATCCAAGAGTTGACGAGATGGAATTCACAAGCGAAAGAAAGATGATGACTACAATCCATAAACATCATGGAGAAAAGCTTGCTTATGTCAAAGGCGCTCCAGAAGTTGTTTTAAAATTGTGCAATTACATTTACATAAATGGAAAAGCAAATAAATTAACAGAAGAAATGCGAAAAGAAATTCTTGAAACAAACAAGGAATTTGCAAATGACGCATTAAGGGTTCTTGGGTTTGCGTATAAAACAATTGTTGCGGACAAAGAGCCTGAAAAGAATCTCATTTTTGTAGGGTTGCAAGGAATGATTGACCCTCCAAGAGAAGAGGTAAAAATAGCTATTCAGAAATGCAAAAAAGCAGGCATAAAAGTTATAATGATTACGGGAGATTATGAAATAACTGCAAGGGCTGTTGCAAAAGAAATTGGCTTGGAAGGAAAAGTGATAACAGGGCAGCAGCTTGATGAAATAAAAAATCTTGAAGACTGTGTTGAGGACACTGCTATTTTTGCAAGAGTCAATCCAGATCATAAGATAAAGATAGTTGACGCATTGAAGAAAAAAGGACATGTTGTTGCAATGACTGGAGATGGTGTAAATGACGCGCCTGCATTGAAGAAAGCTGATATTGGGATTGCAATGGGCGTTACAGGAACTGATGTGAGCAAGGAAGCAAGCGCAATGATATTGACAGATGACAATTTTGCATCAATTGTAAATGCAGTTGAAGAAGGAAGAGGCGTTTACGACAACATAAGGAAATACATAGGTTTTCTACTCTCTGGAAATATAGGCGAGGTACTAATAATATTTCTTGGTATTGTATTTGGAATGCCTCTTCCATTGACAGCTACACAGATACTGCTGATTAATCTAGTTACTGATGGTTTGCCTGCACTTGCATTAAGCGCTGACCCTTTTGAGCCAAATGCGATGTCAAGAAAGCCAAGAAGGCAAAACGAGCCAATTTTTAAAGGACTTAACCCTTTCCTAGTTTATTATCCAATAGCTATGACTACAGTTGCTTTGTTAATTTTCAGCTGGTTTTATTTTAATAAGGGCAATCTTTTACAAGCGCAGACAGCAACTTTCTTAACCATAGGCATGTTTGAGCTGTATCAAGCATTGGCATCAAGGTCAACAATTTATCCTGCGTTTAAAGTAGGTATTTTCAAAAACAAATTTTTGATTTTGGCAGTTTTAGGCTCATTTGCAGTAATGGCAACTTCCATTTTTATTCCTGCTGTTGGAACATACTTAGATATGGTACCGCTAACTATTGGACAATTTATGTTTATTGTGGTTGTATCCAGCATTGGGGCAATTATTATAGAGCTATGCAAATATTATAAGACAATTAATGAATCAATATTAGCGGATTAAAACTAGAAAATTAAATTTGTGAGTTATATGAAGAAAAAATCATTAATAAAATATCCCAAGTTTTTGTTACTTTTCATAACTTTCTTGATTGCCTACTTATTGTTTTATGAAAGAACATATCCTCCATTTCATGATTTTATAGTCGCTCTTGGATACTTTGGTACTTTTCTGGCAGGAGCATTATTTGCTTATGGTTTTACAGCAGCACCTGCAACTGCTGTTTTGTTAATCTTGGCAAAAGAGCAAAACATTCTGCTGGCTGGTTTAATAGCAGGTTTTGGTGCATTAATAAGTGATTTAATTATATTTAACTTCATCAGATATTCATTTGCAGACGAAATTGAGAAATTATTGGAAGAAAAGGCTGTTTTATATATCAACCATAAAACTCAGCTGTGTGTAAAAAGTCTTAACTCTTTTAATTAAATTTCTTTAGAATATTCTCAGCAGTACCTAAATACTTCAATATTTTATGTCTAGGTTTGCCTTTAATATAAACAGTTTCAACTACATAATAATACGTCCTGATTCCCTTTGCTTTCTTAAATTTTCTTTTCAAAATAAACATAATTAGTAGTAGTAACTTATATCATATATAAATATTTCTATACTGGAGTATAGAAAAAAGCAAATAGTAGTTCATAAAATAGTAGTAACTTAATATGGCTAAGAAAAAGAGAAAAATGATGTGGTGGCATAAGGATTACAAAGGAAGAAAGAAAAAGAGGGACTGGGGAAAGTACAAAAAAGATGAAGTAACTTATAATCTCATTCAGGAGAATGAGATATTTATCTTCCTAGAATTCCTGCCACTAGCTGCCTTATTTGTGTGTAAAAACAAGAACCTATGGAAAGGCATAGGAAGACCACCACATAAGCTCTATGATATACTTATTTGTTTGACAATCCAGCAATATTTTGGCAAATCCCTAAGAAGAAGCATGGGAATTATACGCTTTATTGTTAAAGCGGCCAGCATATACGTTAAAATACCATGCTTCAAAACTCTGGATAACTACCTTAATAATCCTCTAATTAAACCATACCTAGATGAGTTGTTTGAGATAACTTCTAAGCCATTAAGCCACTTAGAGAAATTTTTTGGTACAGATGCTACAGGAGAGACAACATCTACTGCTTCTAGTTGGTATAATATAAGGGCTAATAAGGAGATTAAGAAGAAAGACCACATAACTGTTCACATAACGACAGGAACTCTCCTTAATACAGTAACAGCAATAAATGTTAATGTGTATGAGGGGGAAGACAACATAATCTTCAGAGAGCATGTCAAGAGAACTGATAAGAACTTTAACATAGAAGAGCATAGTGGCGATAGCAAGTATCTCTGCAAGGAGAACTGTGAGGCTGTAGAAGCAGTAGGAGGAAAGCCTTTTTTCAGGCCTAAATCCAACACGTTAGTTAAATCTGATGGCTCTTATGCATGGCTCAGGATGATGTTGAATTACTACAATCATCCTATAAAAGCCAAGAGAAGTTATAACAGAAGACTAAATGTAGAATCTACTAATCATGCCAAGAAAAGTAAATTTGGAAGTCGTGTAAGATCCAAGAATGATATTGCTAAAGAGAATGAAAGCAAATTACAGTGGCTAGGATATAACTTTAGTGTTCTAAGTAAGGGATATTATCAATATGACGTTAATCCTTATTTCGCTAGATAAGAGGATTAGTTTTTACACACAGCTATAAAACTCCAAATATATTTAAAAAATACCTAATACCGGTTGTAGCAGGTTTTATAATCGCTTCGCCATTGCCAGATGAAATAGGCGTTTCATTAATTGCTGCTTCCAGACATATTTCAATGAAAGTGTTTTCTATTATTTCATATGCTTTGAATACTGTTGGTATTTTTGTTATACTTACTATAGGGAATATTATCGTATAAGCTTGTGATGATGCTTGGCACATTAATTGTTTTCAAATATTATAAACCTGTTCAAATTTAGCTTATGCGCAAACAATGGCATTTTCCACTTTAATGATATACCAGATGTTTAATGTAATCAATTGCAGGTCGGAATTTAAATCTATATTTAAAATTGGATTTTTTACAAACCCAAAATTGTTGGGAGCAATATTAATTTCAGTATTAATGCAAATCGTAGTTATTAATACGCCTTTAAGCACTTTTTTCAAGGCAGTCCCTTTAACATTAATGGACGGGGTTTATATTGTTTTGGTTTCAAGCAGCGTCTTAGTAATTGTAGAAATATACAAGTTTGTGGTAAGCAAATTAAAGCCGGAATTGGCCAGCTGATAAATAAAGGGTAATTGTTTTTATATTTTTTTTATTTCTACTCCTTTTGGAATAGTAATAATCCCTTCGGAAGAAATTTGCATTAATTCGTTTGGCATACGTTGTGGGTACTGTCTACACATTGATTTCAAATATTGATTATCCAACTCGGGGTCGTAGCCAAGTCTCACGCCAGGATGAATTCTAACACTTTTATCAGATATTACTCTCCTCAATTCTGCTCCTTTCCCTATATAAACATTATCCATGATTATACTTTCTTCAATTTTCGCACCATCAACAAATACATTTTGAAAAAGCACAGATTTTTCTACCCTGCCTCCGCTTACTATACTCCCTTCTCCTGCCAGCGACCTTATTAAATATCCTTCATTACCCTGAGCATCTCTATCTGTCTTTAATGGGGGGCTTGTAGTATGCCCCGAATGGATTGGCCATCTAGTGTTATAAAGATCAAAAAGAGGTATTTCACTGATTAAGTCCATATGTGCCAACCATAAGCTAAAAGGTTCTCCAACATCACTCCAATAAGACGAGTCTGGAGTTCTTTCAATTTTTTCTTTAAATAGCATTCCATTACTGTCTCTGGAATCTCTGTATCCTGGAATTTTATTAAGCTCAGGAAAAGGATAAGCAAAAACCGCTTTTGTGTCTTTTAAACTAGGTATAACATGTTTACCAAAATCTAAATTGGGATTAGTATCTGCGTTAAATGCCTCACCTAATGTCGGGGTCTTAAAATAATATACCCCCATGTTGATAAGGCAATGCTCTGAATTTCCAGGTATTGGCTTTGGCTCAGCTGGTTTCTCTTCAAATCCTATAATTCTAAAGTTGTCATCAACTTCTATTACCCCAAATCGGTTAGCAGCATCTTCTCTTCTTATTTTGGTTGTGGCTACAGTTACATCCGCACCCTTTCCAAAATGATATGCTATCATTTGGCGATAATCCATCTTATAAACATGGTCTGTGGAAACAATTAACATATTATTAGGGTTCCACTTCTCTACAACATATTTAAAATTTTGTCTTACTGCATCTGCTGTTCCACCATACCAATCTTCACTTCCCCTCTTTTGAGCTGGCATTGCGCTTAAAAACTGCCCTAATTCAGGCTGATTTGCAATAGTCCATGAATCTATTAAGTGGTCGCATAACGATTGGGATTTATATTGTGTTAAAACATAAATTTGCCTAAGATCGGAATTTACGACATTGCTTAGGGTTATATCAATTAGCCTGTATCTCCCCCCGAAAGGCACTGCAGACTTAGCCCTCTCTATAGTTAAAGGCATAAGCCTTTTACCTTCTCCTCCCGCCAAAGCAATGACTAAGGTGTCTATACTCATTTTAAAATTAAAGAACCCCTCTTAAACAGAATAGCTCATCAATTTTTAAACCTTTCTATTTTTTACCACTAACTAACTATAACAACTTTACTAAACCTATCGCAGTGATATACAACCCTTAACCTGGATATAGCAGGTATTCCTACCTCAATCAGCTAGAACAGCCAACCTTTAAATACCATGCAGTTTCTCTATCTTCCATGAAACAAAATTTTTTCAGCGAGATAACAGAGCTAATAAAAAAGAAAAAGCCTTCAAAAAAGCAGCTTGCAATAGAAAAGATAAGGCTATGCAAAAAGCACCATCTAAAGAAGATTCCAACAGACATAGAAATAATGCTCAATGCTGATGTTAAGGGCATCCCAAAAATAAGAAAGTTTCTGCTTACAAAGCCAACAAGAACAATTTCAGGCGTAGCTGTATGCGCAATAATGACCAGGCCTTTTCCTTGCCCACATGTCAAAAAAGGCATTGGCCCATGCTCTTATTGTCCTGGCGGCCCTAAAAGTGTTTTTGGTTCTGTACCTCAAAGTTATACTGGAAAAGAACCTGCAACTAGACGTGCAATAAGAAACAAATATAACGCTTATTTACAAGTTATGAACAGATTGGAGCAATATGTAGTTTTAGGCCATGTTCCTGATAAACTAGAGTTGATTATAATGGGAGGAACTTTTCCAAGCTTTCCAAAAAATTACCAGGAAGACTTCATAAAAGATGCAATGCAGGCAATGAATGATTTTTCATCATTATTCATTAAAAATTCTAATTTAAACTTAATTAAATTCAAGGAATTCTTCCAGTTGCCAGGAGACATTACAGATAAAAAAAGAACAAAAAGCGTGCAAAAAAGACTTTTGAAAATAAAGAGCAGCAGGAAAACAACGCTTGAAAAAGAGCAAATTAAAAATGAAAAAGCAGCTATAAGATGTGTAGGTCTTACAATAGAAACAAGGCCTGATTATGGGAAACTTGAGCAAGGTAACGAGATGCTAAGGCTTGGCTGCACAAGAGTCGAATTAGGGATACAAACAATATATGACGAAGTCCTTGAAAAAATAAGAAGGGGCCATTCTGTTAAAGATTCAGTAGACTCTACAAGAATCCTAAAAGACTTAGGATTTAAAATAAATTACCACGTTATGCCGGGTTTGCCAGGGGTTGCAAAAGAACAAGATATAAATGCTCTAAAAACCTTATTTCAAGATGAAAATTTTAAGCCAGATATGCTTAAGATATATCCGTGCATGGTAATGGAAGGAACCAAGCTTTTTGAAGAATGGAAAAAAGGAAAATTTAAGCCATTAACAACAAAAGAAGCTGCTGAGCTTATTGCAGAATTCAAGAAATACGTCCCTGAATATTGCCGCATTATGCGTGTGCAACGTGATATACCTACTTACGTTACTTCTTCAGGTGTTGATAGGACTAATCTAAGGCAGTATGTTGGGCAGTTATGCAAAGAAAAAGGAATAAAATGCAGATGCATAAGGTGCAGAGAAGCAGGGCTTAATACAAGAAAAATAAGTCTAAACAATATCAAGATAAAAACAACAGAATATAAATCATCTAAGGGGAAGGAGTTTTTTATTTCTGCTGAAGATGAAAAAAACGATATTTTATTTGGCTATTGCAAATTAAGATTTCCCTCGCAATCATTAAGAAAAGAAATAACAAAAGAATCTGCTTTAGTTCGCGAGTTGCATATCTATTCACCATCAGTAGCTCTTGGAGAGAAATCAGAAAGCTCTTACCAGCACCGTGGCTTTGGAAAAATGCTGCTGAAAAAGGCTGAAGAAACAGCAAAGCAGAATAAGAGGAAAAAAATCCTAGTCCTTTCAGGAATAGGAGCAAAAGAATACTATTCAAAACTTGGCTATAAAAAGGAAGGGCATTATATGTCGAAGATGTTGGATTAAAACTTTTTAGAATTTATTTTTCTTTAATGCATATTTTAGCATATCTTGTATTGCTTCGGCATCACTTAATAATTGACCGCATGCACCATCAATTCCTTCTTGTATTTTGCCTTCTCTAGCCAGATCATTAATTTTGAACATTAGTTGGTCTAAATCCTCAATCAACCCTTTGATAATCTTTCTTGCTGATTCCTTTTCAACAAATGCAGGGTTTACCTTATAATCATATTTTACCATTTTTTGTTAATTGATTAATCATGTTTCTCTCCTTTAATCTCCAAATATTCCTTAGGAGTCAATTTAGAATTCCTTGCATTTTTCATCATTGAATTAATCAGGATATTCTGCTGCCTACTCCACTCTTTGTCAGGATGTGTTTTAACATACTCTGCCCAGTATTCTACAAACCACATCCTGTCTTCGTTATTTAACCTTACAATTTCTGTTGGATTAATTTTTAATTTTTTCATTTGCGTCTTAATTGTTTTTTGTACTCATTTACCAAATTTTCATTTAAATTGCCTTTAGCCACCAATCTTATATGTCTCGCATCTTCCATATCTTTATTGCTTTTTAAAACCTCTTCCTTGTATGCAATTTGCAGCTCCAAAAAAGAAGTTTTCAATTCCTTATTACCAACTTTTATAATTAGGGGATTTTTTAGCGCTATATTATCATATAAATCTTTTGAAAATTTTATCTCAAAATTTGGTGAAACTGATGGCTCTATAGCAAATCTGACGCTGTGTTTTGATATTAGTGCATCATAAATATCATCTAAATCAGAAGAATTTAAGCACCAGTAGCCATTTTTAGCAAGTCCTTCGCATAACAATTTCAGCTCATTTTTGGTTTTTTTTGGTATTATAATATCAATATCCTCTGTACCCCTATCTCTGCCAAGCAATATTGCCACATAGCCACTAACAATAACATAAGTGGTATATTCTTTTAAAATATCAATAAACCTAATCACGATTTTGTCAAGCTCGCTTAACTCTTTGCCTAATTTAACAATATTATTATCTGCAAACTCCATAAGCCTATGTTTATCTTTTATGTTTAATAATTTGTTGTTTTTAAGGCTCTGTCCTGAATGAAGGTTGCCATCAATTTTGTGAGCGTTTTATTAGTTAAAACATAAGATGCGGAAGGGGAAGTTCCTTACGGGAGGGAACCGCACATCACAAAAACAAGGAAGAAGCGAACCGATGGCAACCCGAGCTTTGCGAGATTTAGGACAGAGCCTGTTTTTAACAAACATTTAAATTATAAAACCCCTTTTCTAACATTATGCCAACAGAAATTCCCAACTCAGCAGAAATTGAATTTAAGGAAAAATTCATAGAACGCTATGAAAAACTAACAGACTTTGAACTATTCAAAAAATATTCTTTATCTTTCCTAAGAAGATCGATAAGAGCCAATACCATAAAAATATCAATAGAGGAATTAAAAAAAAGATTAGAAAAAAACTGGGCATTGGAGCAAATACCGTGGTGCAACGAAGGTTTCTGGATTGAGCACATAAAAAAAGAGAGAAGGGACATTGGCAATTTAATCGAGCATTCCCTTGGCTATTTTTACATACAGGAATCAGCCTCAATGATTCCACCTATAGTTTTGGAGCCAAAAGAAAATGAAATCATATTGGACATGGCTGCTTCTCCAGGAAGCAAAACAACTCAAATTGCTGCGTATATGAAAAATAAAGGCATTTTAATAGCAAATGACCTAACAACAGAAAGAATGAAGCCCTTAAGCATGAACATACAGAGATGTGGCATTACAAACTGCATAATCACATTAATGCAGGGCCAATGGTTCAGAAAATCAAGCATAGAATTTGACAAGATTTTAGTGGATGCACCATGCTCTGGTACAGGCACGATAAGAAAATCTCTCAAAACATTAAGGATATGGAATCCAAACATGGTAAAACGCCTGTCAATAACCCAAAAACAACTCATAGAGACAGCATTTAGCATTTTAAAACAAGATGGAACATTAGTTTATTCAACCTGTAGCTTAGAGCCGGAAGAAGATGAGAGTGTGATTGATTTTTTATTAAATAAGTATAAAAATGCAAAGCTAGAGGAAATAAAATTAACGAATATCAACAGGAGCAATGCTGTATTGGAGTTTGAAAAACAAAAATATAGCGAAGAAGTCAAAAAATGCCTGAGAATTTGGCCGCAGGATAATGATACAGAAGGGTTCTTTGTTGCTAAAATAAAGAAATTATCAAACTAACCAATCTTAAACCCATTTCCCATCTTTATTTCTTTAATCTTGTTCTGTAAGAATTCAATTGTCTTCTCATTATCCTGATGATTTAAGATGCTTCCGCATTCAGGGCATTTAAAGTCAAAATCAACTGCTTTTTCAAAATTAACCCTAACACAAGCACTAGGACAAAGGTATATATTACCCTTATTTGCTTCCTCTTCTTTAAGCCTTTGAGTGAATTTTTCAATCTTGGAATAATGAAGTTTCTTCATCAGGTCTTTAATCATTTTCTTGTTAAATGTCCAGTAGCTTATGTACCATCCTTTTTGCCTGTCCTTTTTCCTGTAGTAAGTGACTAAATTATGGTTATAAAGCCTGTAAAGAATGTTCCTTATCTGATGTATATCTGTTTTTACCTTTTCTGCAATCTTAAAATCAGAAATATTCTTCTTGTCTTTAAGAAACTCAACTACCTTTAAGCTGTCTTCCCCAACGACTTCTTTCACAGTCTCATAAATTTTGTTGTTTGTGATTTTCATTTTGAACTATATTTTTTGTTATGGATATTCAAAGTGAAAGCTCGAAAATCCATGAAGTGGATACCAAAAATCTATGATTCACGAAAAAATTGCTTTGCAATTTTTTGTGTCCCAGAAATGTTTACATTTCTGTGATTTGAGTATCTCTGATTTTCCGCTGTTTTCATTTGATTGGAAAAAACCCACCTCTAGGTTAGCATGAGAGAAAAGAGGTGATTCAAACTCTCATACACCTTTTGTGGTGGGATTAATTTAATAACATAAATTGCATTGCATACTCTTATCTCTTATTTTTGTATTCAAACACCCCCAAACATAACTTACACTGGAATGCTTAGCTCTTTTTTGTCACTATAATTGGTCCAGAACTACCTTGTTCTATTAGGACCTAGCAAACAGTTTAGGTACTTGTAGTATATAAACTTTGCTCTACTCTAAAACCACCTTTTTAACATATCCATTGGAATGCATATATATAAACCTTTCGCTTCTAAAAGCTTAGATGAGGACAAGCTAATTTTACCTTTTATATGGGAAATCATTTGTCTTACCGAACTTTTCAATTATCTTTAAATTATTGTCAACAGGTGTTGGGTCTCTTATTGTCCTTCCATTATTGTCTAAAGGTTCTAAATATGTCCTGATTACAGATGATTTATGAGTGAAAATAACATCAAAATTAGGGATAATATAAAAAGAGACATATACTCTTGTAAATTTTTGGAGTTCCCTTGCCGTTCTAACTTCTTCTAAGGTTATGTCTTTATTTTCAAGCAAACAAAGAGGTATATAAGGATCAACACCTACTGAAGAAGGAGTGCTACCTTCCAAATAATGTTCTTGGGCTGTTAAAATATTGCTTCTGTAGCCCAATGATTCTTCCCATTTTTGTAAATCATCAATTATGGATGAAAGTTCCTCGGTATGTCTATACTTCATTTTGGCAAGAGTATTAATAACATCAACAGACATACCTCTCCATCTTCTTTCATAAGAAGGAGTTTCAGGAGAACTATACTTAATCAACCTTTCCTTAAGCTCTCTTAATGCTTCAGAATCTTTTTCTTCTTTAATAACAATATTGTCTAATGCTTCAATTACTTTTGGCGCTTCCATAAGTATTAACAAATTAATGTACTTTATAAACCTTTCTTTTTTTATCATTAAATAGTAATTACATAATACTTAAGAAAACTATTTATAAAACCTCTAAATCCTACAACCCTAATGAAACGCGAAAAATCAGCAGGCGCAATTGTATTCAGGAAAGATAAAGAAATCAAGTATTTGCTGTTGCATTACGAAGCCAAGCACTGGGATTTCCCAAAAGGCAATGTAGAAGAAAAGGAAACTGACACAGAAACAGTAAAAAGAGAAATAGCAGAAGAAACTGGAATAACTGATGTTGAAATTATCCAAGGCTTTAAGGAGAAAATACAATACTACTACAAACTAAAAAACGAGCTTATAAATAAAGAAGTTATTTTTTACCTTGCAAAAACAAATACAGAGAAAGTAAAACTTTCTTTTGAGCATATTGGCTATATATGGCTTTCTTACGATAAGGCAATAAACAAATTAACTTACAAAAATGCCAAAGACATACTAAAAAAAGCACATGAATTCTTAAAAACAAATAAGACTTTGGAAGATTTTTATTGAGCAATCAATACTTTTTTATATTTACTAATCCTAATAGTAAAAATGCCAACCAGACAGGAAAAAGCTCGTGCAGCTTATGAGTCAAAAGACTTAGAGGCAACAAAAAAAGCCCATGAACTTAAAGCTATAAAAAATGCATCTGAGCTTCATAAAAAATCTGGCTCTTATGTTGGTGATGTTGTTTTTGGCGCAATTGACGGCTCTATTACCACATTTGCAGTTGTTTCTGGTGTGGCAGGAGCCGCATTGTCTACAAATATTGTCATAATTCTTGGCATTGCAAACCTTCTTGCAGACGGCTTTTCAATGGCTGTTGGCAACTACTTAAGCTCAAAATCTAATATTGAGTTTGCGCAAAAGGAAAGAAAAAGGGAAGAATGGGAAGTGGAGCATTACCCAAAAGGTGAAATAGAAGAGGTAAGGGAAATATTCAGGGCTAAAGGCTTTGAAGGAAAAAAATTGGAAGATGCGGTAAAGACAATAACCTCAAACAAAAAGCTCTGGGTAGACACAATGATGGCAGAGGAACTGAACATAATAGAGGAAAACATTTCTCCAAAAAAGAGAGGGCTTGTAACATTTGTAGCTTTTGCATTAGTCGGCTCAATACCATTAATGCCTTATTTTATCTCATTTTTTTCTGAGGTAGCAAAAGGTATTGCATTTCAACTGTCAATAATACTGACATTTATTGCGTTTTTCCTTGTCGGCTCTGCAAAAATCTATGTTACCGGAAAGAATTGGTTTAAGAGTGGCTTGGAAACACTGCTTGTAGGAGGGGCAGCAGCAATAATTGCTTATGCTATTGGGTATTTGCTGAGGGGGATGGCATAAATATTATAAACCCTAAAATTATAATGCCTTTAGTATGAAAAACCACGAAGTAGCAGAGCTTTTGAATGAGATAGCAGATCTTCTTGAAATACAAGACATTCAGTTTAAGCCAAGAGCTTATAGAAAAGCAGCATTTGTTATTGATGGCTTATCCGAAGATATTGAAGAAATATGGAAAAAAAACAAGTTAGATGATATTCCTGCTGTAGGAGAGGGAATTGCAAAAAAGATTTCTGATTTTCTCGAGCACGGTACTTCCAGTTATTTAGAAAAACTGAAGAAGCAAGTTCCAGTTGATATAGAAGAGCTTGGTAAGATTGAAGGATTGGGACCAAAAACAATCATGAAGCTCTACAAAAAGTTAAATGTAAAAAACATAAAAGACTTGGAAAAGGCAGCTAAGCAGCATAAAATACAAAAAATAGAAGGATTAGGGCATACTGTTGAGGAAAATATACTAAAAAGCATTGAGTTTGCAAAGCTTTCCGGAAAAAGGTTTCTTTTAGGCTATGCTTTAGATGTTGCAAGAGAAATAAAAAACAGGTTAAGCAACTTAAACGATGTCAGTAAAGTAGAGATAGCAGGCTCTTTACGCAGAAAAAAAGAAACTATTGGTGATATTGACATCTTAGCAACATCAAAAAACCCTGAAAAGGTAATGGATTTCTTCACAAGTATGGAAAATGTCGCAGATGTAATTGCAAAAGGTTCTACAAAATCTATGGTAAGGCTTAAAGAAGGCTTACAAGCAGATGTAAGAGTTATATCAGAAAAAAACTATGGTGCAGCTTTATTATATTTTACAGGCAACAAGCAGCATAACATCACATTAAGAAAAATTGCAATCAAGAAAGGTCTGAAATTATCCGAGTATGGGTTATTTGACAAGAAATCAAACAAAATGCTCGCAGGAAAAACAGAGGAAGAATGCTACAAGAAGTTAGGACTAGCATATATAGAGCCTGAAATAAGGGAAGATGAAGGTGAAATAGAGGTTGCTGAAAAAAATAAGCTGCCAAAACTTATGGGCTATAAAGATCTTAAAGGAGATTTGCAGATGCATACAAAATGGTCTGATGGCAGCAACACAATAATGGAAATGGCCAATGCAGCAAAAAAACTTGGCTTTGAGTATATATGCATAACTGACCATACAGGAAACTTAAAGATTGCCAATGCTTTAGATGAAAAAAGAATAAAAAAACAAAGAAAAGAGATTGATAAAGCAAACCAGCAATTAAAGAATTTTACAATTTTACACGGAACTGAAGTAAATATAAAAGATAATGGAACCTTAGACATGAAAGATAGAGTTCTTAAGGAATTTGACATTGTTCTTGCCGCAATACACTCTGGTTTTAAAAATTCAAAAGAAAAAATCACTCAAAGATTGATTAAAGCAATGGAAAACGAGCATATTGATATTATCGCGCATCCTTTTGGAAGGTTAATAAATGAAAGGCCGGCTTATGAAATGGATTTTGACAAAGTTTTGGAAAAAGCATCTCAAACAAATACAATTCTGGAAATAAATGCATATCCTGACAGGCTTGATTTGAATGATGTTAACGTAAGAGCAGCAATAAAAGCCTGCATTAAACTGTCTATTGGCACTGATGCGCATGAAGCCAGTGAGCTAAGGTATTATGAGCTTGGAATTGCAACAGCAAGAAGAGGATGGGCAGAAAAAAAAGACATTATCAATACTTATTCTGTTAAGGAAATGTTAAGTTTGTTAAAATAAAACAACAATTAAAAACAATACTGCACTTCTCAAGCCTATGTACAAAATAAAACAGCTTCCAGAAGATTTTATTGTAAAGGAAATAAATGATATTAAATTCAATGATAGCGGCCAATATTGCTATTTTGCATTAAAAAAGAAAAATTACAATACATTAAAAGCAATACAAAAAATAGCTGAAAAATTAAGAATCAATGAAAAAAATATTGGTTTTGCCGGAAACAAAGACAAAAATGCATTGACGCAACAGGTAATTTCAATCTATGGCGGAAATAAAAACATTGAAACCATTAAATTAAAAGACATTGAATTAAAATATATTGGAAAAGGCAACGAAAAAATTTATCTTGGAAATCTAAAAAGCAACGAATTCATTATAACAATAAGAAATCTGGAAAAAAATGACGCAGAAAAAATTAAAGAGAAACTAAAAAAAGGTCAAATTTTTATTCCAAATTATTTTGGTGAACAAAGGTTTTCTAACAATAATCCTCTAATAGGAAAAGCAATAATAAAAAATAATTTTAAAGAAGCGATTGATTTAATTCTAAAGAGCAATTCAGATTATAACGAAAAAATTGAACAGCATCTTCAAAAGCAAAAAAATGATTTTGTGGTAGCATTAAAACTAATTCCATTTAGGCTATTGAAATTATACATCCATTCTTACCAGTCCTTTTTGTTCAATAAGGCATTAGAGCAGTACACTAAATCAAATAAAAATAATGAGAAAAGTTATAATAAGGAGTTAATTAACAATGAAAAAATTAATAATGATAATTTAATCAATGATAAAAAATTATTAATCAATGTAAAAATACCTCTTATCGGATTTGCAACAGAATTAGGCAATAAGAAAATTGAAAAAATTATAAAAAAAATATTGGAGCAGGAGCAAATAAGCCCAAGGGATTTTATAATAAGGCAAATACCAGATTTAAGCCAGGAAGGCAGCGAAAGGAATGCATTCATAAATATTAGCGATTTTAAAATAATTAATATTGAAAAAGACGAATTGAATAAAAACAAGGAAAAAATTACTGTAAAATTCTCTTTCCCAAAAGGCTCTTTTGCAACTGTTTTGGTTGATTATTTGTTTGATTAATTTATTACAAATTGATCAACGGTGGCGTAGAAATCCTATGAGAAAGCGTTTAGCCTTTACATAAGCATTGTGGGCAATGATTCTAAATCTTGTTTGCTGCCGCTGACCAGCGGCACTGGTTGCAGAGATATGTTCCCCCAAC
>Ga0209211_10001475_pt1 | contig 44373 bp, 37 predicted proteins | sample RifGroA2_FD_183992 | JGI IMG/M metagenome (GOLD analysis project Ga0209211, IMG submission 183992) | Groundwater microbial communities from Rifle, Colorado, USA - Groundwater A2 (SPAdes) (version 2) | ecosystem: Environmental > Aquatic > Deep subsurface > Groundwater | place: Rifle, Colorado...
GGGATGTGGAGCTACCCGCCGGTAGTCCGCTTAGTGCAAGACTCGCCATCGACACTATTTTCCCCCAGGCTCGCCCGGAACCGGCGAACGCCGCGCCGTAACACTTCCCTCAAACAAGACAGGATCAACCGCTTATGAAATGCTCCAATTCGCTGACCACGCTGGTGCTCGCATCCGCGCTACTAACCACTGCCGCGTTCGCTCAGGACCAGGCTCCGGCTGCTGAGGCCGCTCCGGCTGCTGAGGCCGCTCCGGCTGCTGAGGCAGCTCCGGCTGCTGAGGCCGCTCCGGCTCCTGAGGCCGCTCCGGCTGCTGAGGCCGCTCCGGCTGCCGAGGCGGCCGCGGTAACGCCGACTCCAACCACCGCCTTCAGCGAGAAGGTGAGCGCGGCGATCGGCGCTCCGTCCGCAGGCAAAGGCCTGGTCGTGTTCTTCCGCCCCAGCAAGTTCACCGGCGGCGCCATCGGCTTCAAAGTTCGCGAAGGCGAGACCGAGCTGGGCAAGTTGCGCAACGGCAATTACTTCACGCTGGAAGTCGAGCCGGGTGCGCACGCCTACACCGTCCATTCCGAAGCGAAAGACATCACCAACATCGAAGTCGAAGCTGGCGAGACGTATTTCCTGTCCGGTTCGATCACCATGGGTTTCATGGCCGGCCGTCCAAACCTCAGCCCGTCCGATGTGGCGGCGTTCGAGGCGATCTTGCCCAAGCTGAAGAAATCCAAGCCGTTGGAGTGATTCTGCCGTTCGTCGCCGGCGCCCGAGTGGGGTGACGGCAGCGGCGAGGCTTAACGTGACCAAGCCCGGCCCTGCCTGGCTTGGTCTTTTTTTGGCCGGCAGCTGGCACACCCCCCGCCCCTCTGCGATACTCGGCGTTCAGGCGGCTTCGGCCGCTTTTTGTTGACTTCTGGGGAGCGTGTGCATGTTTGAACTCTACGGTTTACAGCTGGCGCTGGCCTGTGCGGCGATCGCCATTATTTACGGACTGGTCGCGGCGCGCTGGATCATTGCGCAACCGGCCGGCAACGAAAAGATGCAGCAGATTGCTGCGGCCATCCAGGAAGGCGCTGGCGCGTACCTGCGCCGCCAGTACAAGACCATCGCCATCGTCGGCGTGATCTTGTTCTTCATCATCGGCTTCGGCTTGAAGAGCTGGCCCACGGCGATTGGTTTCGCCATCGGCGCAACCCTGTCCGGGTTGGCCGGCTTCATCGGCATGTTCATCTCGGTCCGCGCCAACGTGCGCACCGCACAAGCAGCCACTCTCGGCGTCAATGCCGCGCTCAACGTCAGCTTCAAGGGCGGCGCCATCACCGGCATGCTGGTGGTCGGTCTGGGCTTGCTCGGCGTCGCCGGCTACTTCATGTACGTGATCGGCAACACTGGCACTACGCAGGAAGCTCTGAACGCGGCGCTGCAACCGATGATCGGCCTCGCCTTCGGTGGCTCGCTGATCTCCATCTTCGCCCGTCTTGGCGGCGGTATCTTCACCAAGGGTGCCGACGTCGGCGCCGACCTGGTCGGCAAGGTAGAGGCAGGAATTCCCGAGGATGACCCGCGCAACCCAGCAGTGATCGCCGACAACGTCGGCGACAACGTAGGCGACTGCGCGGGCATGGCAGCTGACCTCTTTGAAACCTATGCGGTGACCATCATCGCCGCGATGCTGGTGGCGGGCATTGCCTATGGCACCTACGGCTGGGCCGGCGCAATTTATCCGCTGGTGCTCGGCGCCGTATCGATCGTTGCGTCGATCATCGGTACGTTCTTCGTCAAGGTTCGCGACGGCGGCAAGATCATGAATGCCTTGTATCGCGGCCTGATCGTTGCCGGCGTGCTTGCGGCTGGCGCGTTCTACTTCGTCACCAAGGAAATGTTCCCGGCAGAACTGGGCATGCCCCTGTTCTGGTGCGCCATGGTCGGCCTGGCCCTGACCGGCGCGCTGGTCGTGATCACCGAGTACTACACCGCCACCGAATACGGTCCGGTGCAGCAGGTGGCCAAGGCGTCGGAAACCGGCCACGGCACCAACGTCATCGCCGGCCTCGCCGTGTCGATGAAGTCGACCGCGGCACCGGTGCTGGCGGTAGCCGCCGCGATCTATGGCTGCTATGAAATCGCCGGCCTGTACGGCATTGCGATTGCCGCGACATCGATGTTGTCGATGGCCGGCGTGATCGTCGCCCTCGACGCCTACGGACCGATCACCGACAACGCCGGCGGCATCGCCGAGATGAGTCACCTGGGTCCGGACATCCGCAAGATCACCGACGCCCTGGACGCGGTTGGCAACACCACCAAGGCGGTGACCAAGGGCTACGCGATCGGTTCGGCCGGCCTGGCCGCGCTGGTCCTGTTCGCCGACTACGCGCACAAGCTGACCGAGGCCGGCATCGTCGCCGACTTCTCGATCAACAATCCGTCCGTAGTGATCGGCCTGCTGATCGGCGGTATGATTCCCTACTTGTTCGGCGCGTTTGCCATGCAGGCCGTGGGCCGCGCTGCCAGCGCAGTGGTGGAAGAAGTCCGCCGTCAGTTCCGCGAGATCCCGGGCATCATGGAAGGCACCGGCAAGCCGCAGTACGACAAGGCGGTCGACCTGCTGACCAAGTCGGCGATCCGCGAGATGATCGTGCCCTCCCTGTTGCCGCTGATCATCCCCGTGCTGGTCGGCAAGTTGCTCGGCGCCGCGGCCCTGGGCGGCCTGCTGATGGGCACCATCGTCACCGGCCTGTTCGTCGCCATCTCCATGTGCACCGGCGGCGGCGCCTGGGACAATGCCAAGAAATACATCGAGGAAGGCAACCACGGCGGCAAGGGTTCGGAAGCGCACAAGGCCGCCGTCACCGGCGACACCGTCGGCGATCCCTACAAGGACACCGCCGGCCCGGCGATCAACCCACTGATCAAGATCATCAACATCGTGGCCCTGCTGCTGATCCCGTTGCTGGCCTGATTCGCCGCATCCGGAAACGGAGGGCGCAGGAAACGAAAAAGCCCCGCTTCGGCGGGGCTTTTTTTCTGTCTCCTGCCAGGCGCTAGTCGCCCTTCAGCTCCTTGAGCAAGGCCAGCAGTATCCGGTGCAGCTCGGCGCGCAGCTGGGCAACCCACTGATCGGACTGCTCGGTTCCGTACTGGTCCAGCTCGAGATGTTCCAGCGCATTGCTCTTCTCGGCCAACCAGGCCAATCCCAGCATCAGCGCACCCGAGCGCAGGAAATGCGCGGATTGCCGGACCCCCTCCGGGTCGCGCTTGCCGTAGGCGCTTTCAATCAATCGCATCTGCTTGGGCGCGTCGGAGACGAAGAGGCGGATGAGCTCTTTCATCAGGCCCGGACGCTCGCGCTCCAGCACGTGCAATTGGTCCAGGGTCTGCTGGTCTAGCGGCGGTGTCGTCGGATTCACGGTCTACCTCATGGGTCCTGAGCGGCTAATCTACCCCGGTTCTGCGCCAACTGCGACTGGCCCCGCCCCTCCCGCCCGAGTGATAGCTCAGCCCGCTTGAGCTATGATTCGCGCCCCTCGCCCGCAAGATTCCCGCCAATGGCTCTCGACCTCGTTCCAACCGGCCGCGACGTTCCGCATGACTTCAACGTGATCATCGAGATTCCGATGAACTCGGAACCGGTGAAGTACGAAGTGGACAAGGCCAGCGGCGCAATCTTCGTCGACCGTGTCCTGACCACGCCGATGCGCTATCCATGCAACTATGGGTACATCCCGCACACCCTGTCCGGCGACGGCGACCCGGCCGATGTGCTGGTGATCATGCCGATGCCGCTGATCCCCGGCTCGGTGATCCGCTGCCGCACGGTGGGCATGCTGAGGATGATCGACGAAGCCGGTGAGGACACCAAGATCATCGCCGTGCCGATCAGCAAAGTATTTCCGGCCTACGATTCGGTGCAGCACGTGGACGACCTGCCGGTGCTGACCAAGGAGCGCATCCAGCATTTCTTCGAGCACTACAAGGACCTGGAGAAGGGCAAGTGGGTCAAGCTGGAAGGCTGGGCCGGCGCCGACGCGGCGCGCGCCGAGATCATGGACAGCGTGCAGCGCTACAACACCACGCCGGAAAAACCCAACTTCTGACTTCAGCCGGGCGCCAGCTGGACCCGGTTCCGCCCCGTGCGCTTGGCGCGGTAAAGGGCCGCGTCCGCCGACGCGATCAGGGTGCCTGCCTCGATGGGCGCCCGCGGCCGGTACGCGGCAACGCCCACGCTGATGGTCACGATGCCCCGCCTCGTGTAGCTGTGATCCAGCGCACGCGCTTCGATCGCTGAGCGCAGGCGCTCGGCAAGCGCTGCCGCGTCGTCGCGCTCGGTATCGCCGAGGATGATTACGAATTCCTCGCCACCGTAACGCGCCAGTCGCGCCGGCGTCCCTTCCAGGAAATCCGCGAGTAGCGAAGCCACCTGTTGCAGGCAGCCATCGCCGGCGAGATGGCCGTAGCCGTCGTTGAACGATTTGAAATGGTCGACATCGACCATCAGCAGAGCCACCGACTGATCATGCAGGGCGGCATCGGCCAGCGCCTGTTCGAACCACTGGTCGAAGCAGCGGCGGTTGGCCACGCCGGTGAGACCATCGGTCCGCGACAGGTTCTCGAGCCGGTCGTAGGCATCGCGCAGCTGGGCATTGGTTCGTTGCAGGTTATCGAGCAGATTCGCGATCCGGATCGCACCGGCAATCTGGTCCGCGACGGTTTCCAGGAGCGCGCGCTGACCGCGGAACGCGCCGACGCGCCGACTTTCGGCATTGAGCACGGCAAGGACCTCGCCGTCATGCACCACCGGCACGCAGAGCTCGGCGCGCGTGCCGTGCAGCGTATCCACTGAATTGGGATGCTCGCGGGTGTCGTCGACGTCGATGGTGCGGCCGGTCTGCGCGCATTCGCCGACGATGCCGGAACCGAGCGCCCGGTGATAGCCGACAACCACGTCGGTTTCGACCGTGCTGCGGACGGCCTCGCAGACAAAATTGCCTGCGCTGGCGTCGATGCTGGCGCAGGCGACGAACTCCCAACCGAACTCTTCGTGCAGGATATCGACGATGCGCTGCAGCATCGGCCGCAGCGCCAGGTCCTGGACGGCAATGCGGGCGATGCGGTTGAGCGTCGCCAACTGGCGCATCACGCCGATCTCGTCGCCCTTGTTCATCCGCGTCCCTGGCCCCCCAAGCTATTCGGGACGATACACCTGCGAACCGGCGGCGCGGAATTCGGCCGCTTTCTCGGCCATGCCCGCCTCCAGTGCGGCGGTTTCCTCCACGCCGTGGTTCTGGGCGTATTCGCGCACATCCTGGGTGATCTTCATCGAACAGAAATGCGGGCCGCACATCGAACAGAAGTGCGCGACCTTGTGTGCGTCCTTGGGCAAGGTGGCGTCGTGGTATTCGCGGGCGCGTTCGGGATCCAGGCCGAGGTTGAACTGGTCTTCCCAGCGGAATTCGAAGCGCGCCTTCGACAGCGCGTTGTCGCGCGCCTGAGCGCCGGGATGGCCTTTGGCCAGGTCGGCAGCATGGGCGGCGATCTTGTACGCCATCAGCCCTTCGCGGACGTCGTTCTTGTTGGGCAGGCCGAGGTGCTCCTTCGGCGTCACATAGCAAAGCATGGCGGTGCCGAACCAGCCGATCATCGCCGCGCCGATGGCGCTGGTGATGTGGTCGTAGCCCGGCGCGATGTCGGTGGTCAGCGGGCCGAGCGTGTAGAACGGCGCCTCGCCACAGACGGCCAGCTGCTTGTCCATGTTCTCCTTGATCAGGTGCATCGGCACGTGGCCAGGGCCTTCGATCATGGTCTGCACGTCGTGCTTCCAGGCGATCTGGGTCAGCTCGCCCAGGGTTTCCAGTTCACCGAACTGCGCGGCGTCGTTGGCGTCGGCGATCGAACCCGGGCGCAGGCCGTCGCCGAGCGAGAAGCTGACGTCGTAGGCCTTCATGATTTCGCAGATTTCCTCGAAATGCGTGTAGAGGAAATTTTCCTTGTGGTGCGCCAGGCACCACTTCGCCAGGATCGAGCCGCCACGCGACACGATGCCGGTGACGCGCTTGGCGGTCAACGGCACGTAACGCAGGCGCACACCGGCGTGGATGGTGAAGTAGTCCACGCCCTGCTCGGCCTGTTCGATCAGCGTGTCGCGATAGATTTCCCAGGTCAGGTCTTCGGCCTTGCCGTCGACTTTTTCCAGCGCCTGGTAAATCGGCACCGTGCCGATCGGAACCGGCGAGTTGCGCAGGATCCACTCGCGGGTTTCGTGGATGTGCTTGCCGGTGGACAGGTCCATCACGTTGTCGGCGCCCCAGCGGATCGCCCAGACCAGCTTTTCCACTTCCTCGGCGATGCCGGAGGACACGGCGCTGTTGCCGATATTCGCGTTGACCTTGGTCAGGAAGTTGCGGCCGATGATCATCGGCTCCAGTTCCGGGTGATTGATGTTGGCCGGAATGATGGCGCGGCCGCGCGCCACTTCGCTGCGCACGAACTCCGGCGTGATGATTTTCTGGATCGACGCCCCGAAACTCTCGCCGGCATGCTGCTGCAGCAGATGCGCTTCGCGGATCGCGTCCATGCGCTGGTTTTCGCGGATGGCGATGAATTCCATTTCCGGCGTGATAATGCCGCGCCGCGCGTAATGCATCTGCGACACGTTCATGCCGGCCTTGGCCCGCCGAGGGCTGCGCAGGTGGGCAAAACGCACCGGGTCGAGCCTGGCATCGGATTCTCGCCCGCGACCGAACTCGGAACTGAGCTTGTCGAGCACTTCACTGTCGCCGCGCTCTTCGATCCAGCGCGCGCGCAGTGCGCTGAGTCCGGCGCCCAGGTCGATGGCAACGTCCGGATCGGTATATGGACCGGACGTGTCGTAGACACAGAACGGCGCATTGATTTCGGTGCCGTACACCTTGGGCGTGTTGCTCAGCGCGATCTCGCGCATGGGCACGCGGATATCGGGTCGCGAGCCTTCGATATGGATTTTCTTCGAGCCCAGGATTGGCTGGGTCACGGATTCGGAGAGTTGCTGCGCCTGGCGGAGCAAATCGGTGGGTTGGGCGTTCATGGCGTCGTCCTCTTCGGGAAAGGAAGCGAGGCGCCGGAGCACGCAATTCCGTGCTTCGAAGCTTCCCTACGCCGGTACCAACCGGATCAGGTTCGAAGGGTATTTCTCAGCCCGTGGGCACCCCCGCTTCAGGCGCGTATTTCACCACGTCCGGGCTCGCGACGCGAATTCCCCTGTAGGAGCGGCTTCAGCCGCGATAGCTCTTAGCTCTTAGCTCTTAGCTCTTAGCTCTTAGCTCTTAGCTCTTAGCTCTTAGCTCTTAGCTCTTAGCTCTTAGCGCTTCGACTCACCGCCCAGAACTCCCGCGCGGCCGCCGGAGGTGGGCATCCTCCGCCGCGTCCACTCGAAAACATCCTGTTTTCCAGTGGCCGCCGCTCCTGCCGTCCTGGCCCGCTCGGCGAAGGATGCCCACCCCCGACGTCCCAGCTGAACGTGCGCGACACGAATCGACTGGCAAGCGGGTGCACCAATGCGACTCACCCCTGCCCAGCCTGACGAGCGCCGTAAAGTCGATCTGGAAGTGAAAGCCAGACTCCTGCTACTCGGGCAATCGAACGGTCGTTCCAACTAACAGCCACTGCAATACTTTCGCCTGCAGATCATCCGATTGAACCTTTGAAAGTCCAGGCCCGGAAAGTCCAGGTGGGACGCCGGGGGTGGGTGTCCTCTGCCGAGCGGGCCATGGATGGCAGGAGCGGCGGCCACTGGAAAACAGGATGTTTTCGAGTGGACGCGGCGGAGGATGCCCACCCCCGGCGGCCGCGCGAAAGTTCTGGGCTGCCCATCGGAGCGAAGAGCCATGCGCGCCTTGAGCGCTACCGCGCCTCGACAATATCCCCGCTCTGCAAGTCGCGCGGGCCATCGCTGAACGGCAGCTCGATGTTGTCGAATGCCACCGGCAGGCCGGCGCAGTGCAAGGCATCGGGTCCATTGCACAAATGGAAGTGCAGGTGCGGTTCAGTTGAGTTGCCTGAACCGCCCAGCTCGGCCAGAACCTGCCCGACGCGTACGCGATCGCCAACGGCGACCTTCAGGCTGCCAGGCCTCAGGTGGGCATAGACGGAATAGACGCCGTTCGCATGCTTGATTACGACATGATTTCCGGCGATGGCATCGGTGCCCTGGGCGAGCAACTCGTCCTGTCCGGCGCGCAGGCGTTGCAGGTAATCGGCCAGCGATTCGCTCGCGGCGCGCAGCATCTTGACGTTGTCTGCCGCGCCGTCGTGCACTTTCACCACTTCCCCGTCGGCACTGGCCAATACCGGCGCGCCATAGGCGTAGTAATCCTGCATGCGCCTGCCGTCACCGCGAAAGGTCACGCCGCCCTCGCCGATGCGCAGAACGTCCAGCGCAAATTCTTCCGGCACGGCCCAACGATGGTGACTGTGCGTGCTGGCGCCGGCGCCGACGAACCAGCGGCCCTGCAGCGGAAAGCGGAACGCACCCGGCGCAGTGCCATTGTCGATGGCCAGCTCGGCAATCACCGGCTCGGCGCCCTCGGCCAGGCGCACGGTTACGCGCAGCCGGTCAGCATCGCCGCGGTAGGCTACATATTGCTGAAACACCAGCAATGCGGCGCCTGGCGCCAAGGTGCGCGAGGCGCTGACGGTCACGTCCTTGCCCAGCAGTTGCTCGGGCGCAAACTGAAAATCCACCGCCTGCATCATGCCGGACTGCGCCAGCGCATTGCCCTGCTTGGCCATGCCTTCAAGCCGGCTCGCGTCGAGCCGAAGCGAGGCGGAAGCCGCGCCGTCGCGCAACGCGTCGATTTCAATCGCCGTGATGGTCAGGGGCTTGTCGCCGCGATTGATCAGCGCGGTGTTCTGCAACAGCACGCCGTTCAGCGCGCGGGCCGACTCCAGCGGATGCGACCACACAGTGCCGGCCGGATAGAAGCTGAGCTGAAGGTCGGCGGCCGAGACGGCGCCCGAACACAGCAAGGAGGCAATGGCGACGGAAAGAGCGGGGAGTGGCATCTTCATGATTGGTTCCTTGGTTGTTTGGCGCGCGTTGAAGCGGCCTTCCGCACGGGCGCCGAGGGAGAAAGCAGGAACTGCAGGGAGTACAGGCGATCGCGTCGCGCGCTGTGCGGCGAGGACAACAATTGACCAAGCTGTGCGATCAGTCGGTTGACCTTCGCCAGCTCAGCCTGGGTCAGCCAGCCCGTGGCGCGTCCGGCCCAGAGCTCGCGCCGGGGGCCTTCGACCACGCACTCGGGATCGCCGATGGCGCTGTCGAATTCGCGGCGGGAATTGCGCAGCATCGATGCCACCAGCGTGCGCAGGGGCTTCGTCGCCGCGCCGCGACCACTGCGATAGCGCAGCATCAAGCGTCGCTCGGGGTCCGGCGTGGAATACAGGGTCTCCTGGTGCCGCCCCCTCCGCCGCGCACCGGCTTCCACCAGCAAGCCAGCGCGTTGCAGGGCGCGCACGTGGTAGTACAGGGCGTCGGCCGGGCGTCCCAGGTGGTCGGCCAGCTCCGGTACCGACACGCGCACCATGGCCTGGGCCAGATCCACGATGTCCTGGCGCAAAGGCGAGGTGAGCGCGCGAATTTGCGCGGCGGATTCCACCGTGGTGTATGCGGCGCGCGGAGTTTTTGCCGGCTTTTTCATGGGTGAAATCTAATGCACTGATTTCACCTATGGAATAGGCCGGAAGTGGGTGTGACTTTGGGTTTCGGCCGTCGCTGGAGGAGGGCGGCCCGATCCCTGGGCCGCCCGGTCGCCGCAGGGTCGGCGGCCGGCCACCAACGGTCGCTCAGTTGGCCGCGGCGGGCTCCCGGATCTCCTGCATCTTCGTGTCGATTTCATGCCTGCCGATCCATCGGCCCCGCATCATGACCCCCGCAATCTTCGAGGCCGCCGAGATATCTTCAAGCGGATTTCCCTCGACAAGCAGCAAGTCGGATCGCTTGCCAAGTTCAATGGTGCCCGCTTCCATGGATTCACCAAGATACTCGTATGGAATCGTTGTCGAGGTTCGAAGTGCCTGGTACGGCGTAAGACCGACATCGACCAACTCCCGGAGCTCCCGGTGCAGTGCGAAGCCTGGCACCAGGCGCGGCAGCAGCGTGTCCGCGCCAGTCATCAACTGCCCTCCCCGATCGTGGAACACTTTCGTCAGCGACTTCTGAAACCGCTCAAAATCATTCCGAAGTTTGGTTTGGGCCGGTGACGGAATGTTCTGGTACAGGTTCCTGGAGATGAAGGTCCAGATGCCGGTCTGCATCGGGTGTTTCGCATACACGGCTTCCGGACGGGAGAAAAGTCCGTCGGGGTCGGAGAACTCTTCGAGGATACTTCGCGTCGTGACCAGTGTCGGTGTCATCCACACCCCGCCGTCCGCGATCCTGTCGGCGAAGTACGCGATTTTCTCCGCTGAGTAGTCACCGTGTGCGTGCTTCGCCACCTCCTCGGTGTGGGCGATCATTTTTTGCCCGGCGTCCACTACATATTCGACTGAAAGGGCGTAGGGAATATGCCCGATCACATCCATGCGCTGTTCCTTGGCCGTCGCGACGACGGCGTCATACGACTCCTTGTTCAAGAACGAGTAAACCTTCATCTTGTCGTAGCCATCAGCCTTGGCTTGAAGAGTCGCTGCACGGGCCTCCTCGGCCGTGGCGACCCACGTGCTCAGCGGCGGCGGCCACGCTTTCTTCGGGCCATCGATCATCCTGGCCAGCACGAGCCTTGGAGCGAGCAGCTCGCCGTCCGCGATCCGTCCCCGCAGGGGGAGGAGTTCCTGCGTTCCCGAAAGCACCTGCACCGTCGTGACCCCATTTGCAACATAGGGGAAGAGGAAGTCTTCGAACGGAACATTCTTGCTGGCAGCCAGTGCCTCGGGGCTCAGGAGTGCGTTCCATGACTCTCCCTCGACGTGGACATGCATGTCGCTCAGGGCCGGCAGCAAATAACGTCCTCGTGCGTCGATGCGCCGTGCGCCCCTTGGCACCTTGACCTTGGATGTCGGGCCGAGGGCGACGATCTTTCCGTCGACTACGACGACGGCCTGGTCCGGAAGAACGCGCTCCGTGTCCATCGGAACCACTGCTGCGTGAAGGAACGCGACTGTGTTTGGTTCGGCGAGGTCGGCCTGGGGCGTCGGTTCGGGGATGTGCGCGCAGGAGGCGCACAGGGCGGCGATCGTTATCGCGAGGTTGGCGGTCCGTGACATGTTCCTTCTCGAACTTTGGCAGGATAGTTGCGCGTAGTAGTCCAATGATTGGCGCCCAGGCTGGAGACAGATTCCAGAGGGCTGGCTAGTCACGTTTGCGCTGTCGGCCAGCTTGCGTCTTGACCTGGGTCAACTAGGCGAGATTTTGCGGCCCTTGCAGGGCCTGGCGCGAGCCCGCCCGGAAGGGAGTTCGCCCGCCCGGTCACTGCCGGCTCCCTATCGCGAGTGCCCGGGCAGCGCCTTGCGAAAATCGCGATGGCAATCCAGGCAACTACGCTTCAGCGCGGCGAACGCCGCGATGGTGGCATCGCCATCCCCACGCCTCGCAGCCAGTTCGAGCGCCTGTACCGCCTGACGGGTCTTCTTGTCGTAGCTCCTGAACGCACCGGCGCGAGTCCCCAGCCAACCGAGAAGACGAAGCTTTTCGGCCATCGTTGGCCGTGGGCGTTCGACAAGTAGCGGAGCAGTCCTGGCAACCCGCGCCCAGTCTTCGCGCGAGATTGCACTCGCGATGACGTCCACGTTCCGGCCCATACCGCGCATCATCGTGCGCAACACCGGGAACGCGGAAGCCTGGCGCGTATCCTCGGCAGCAGCGAGCAAGGAGGAGGCCAGCAGGAGCGTGCCCGCGGCAACAGCCGTGACGGCGGCGCGACTTGCGCTGGCGTTCAGGGTCGTTCTCCTTCGAAGCCCCTGCCCTCGCCGGCTTCCTCATGCGTCACGCCATCGCGGATGTGATAGATGCGCCTGAACGTCGGGATGATCTTCTCGTCGTGGGTGACGACGATGATCGCGGTTTCGAACTTGCGCGCCATGTCGTTGAGGATGCGGATCACCGCCAACGCGCGCTCGCTGTCCAGCGGCGCGGTGGGTTCGTCGGCGAGGATCACCGGCGGACGATTGACCAGGCCGCGGGCGATTGCGACGCGTTGCTGCTCGCCGCCGGAAAGCTGCGACGGCATGGCCTTGGCGCGATGATCGACATCAAGCGCCTTCAACAACCCCAGCGCGCGCTTGCGTGCCTCGCCGTTGGCGACGCCAGCGAGCATCGGCAGCAATGCGACGTTGTCGGTCACGTCGAGGAACGGGATCAGGTAGGGGGCCTGGAACACAAAGCCGATGCGGTCGCGACGCAGTTCGCGCAGATCGCGGATCTTCCAGCCGTCGTCGTAAATTACCTTTTCGCCGAGGGTCATGCGCCCTGCCGTCGGTTCGATCACCGCGCCAAGGCATTTTAACAGCGTGCTCTTACCCGATCCGGACGGCCCAATCAGGCCCACGACCTCGCCGGGAGCTACGTGCATATCGACGCCCTTCAGCGCGTCCACCGCCGTGTCGCCCTGGCCGTAGCGCTTGGTCAGGCCTTCGATGCGAATGCCTGCAGTCTTGAGCTGCTCAGCCACCGACGGCCTCCGCGGGATCGACCTTCAACGCGGCGCGGATGGCGATCAGGCTCGACAACATGCAGATCACCATGACCGCGACGAAACCGCTGGCTGAGTCGGCAGGCACCAGCAGCACGTACTTCGGAAAAATCGGTGCCCATAACGTGGCCGTGATCTTGCCGACGACGAAGCCGATCACCCCGAGGGCAAGGGCCTGCTGCAGGATCATCCCGGCGATGGTGCGGTTCTTGGTGCCGATGAGCTTGAGCACCGCGATCTCGCGGATCTTGCCCAGGGTCAGGGTGTAGATGATGAAGGCGACGATGGCAGCGCTGACGATAGCCAGGATCACCAGGAACATGCCGATCTGCCGCGCCGAGGTGGCGATGAGTTTTCCCACCAGTATTTCTTCCATCTGCGCGCGGTCATAGACCTGCAGCCGCTTCCAGCGACGAATCGACTCGGCCACGTCTTCGGGCCGATGGCCGGGCTTGAGCTGCACAAGTACAGTGTTGACGTAGGGATTGGTGGCCTGGGACGCAGTGACTGCCTCAAGCAGGTCCGGGGTACCGGGTCGGTTGAAGGCGGGGTTGGCGGCGGTACGACGACGCTGCTCGCGCACCGCGTCGTTGTCCTTGAGGAACTGCGCTTCCTGCGCATCCTTGAGCGGGATGAACACCATCGGATCGCCGTTGGACGACACCATGCGCCGGGTAAGCCCTACCACCGCGTACTGGTTGCGGCGGATCTGGATGCGGTCTCCCAGCCTGAAGCCGGTGGTGACGTCGGCGACGGCTTCGTAGTGGCCGCGCGTAATCTGGCGCCCGGCTACCAGGTGCGGCGGCCAGCCCGGCGTCCCCGGACCATCCATCGTGATGCCAGTGACCATCGCCCGCACATCGCCCGAGGCGTGGACCACTTGCATCGTCAGGTAGGTGACATTGGCGGCGCGCGCCACGCCGGTCATTCCGCGGATGCCACGCCAGACGTCGTCATACACGCTGGAGGGTTCGGCGTACGGCCCCAACGTGTCCTTCTGCACCACCCACAGGTCGGCGCGGCTGTTGTCGAGCAGCACCTTCGCGTCATTGACCATGCCGCGGTACACGCCGGCCATCGTCAGCGTCACGCCGATCAACAGTCCCAGGCCAATGCCGGTGAATACGAACTTTCCCCAAGCATGCAAGATGTCGCGGCCGGCCAGACTGATCATCAGCGCGCCTGCTTCAATCGGTCGACCACGTGGATGCGGCTCTTCGGAGTCAAGGCGCGCTCGCTGTAAATCACCACATGGTCGCCTTGTTCGACACCCTCGAGCACCTGGACGTTACCGTCGAGGTCGGTGGCGCCAAGCGTGACCGGAACCAGTTCCAAATCGCCATCCTTCACGGTCCAGACGCCGAGCCTGCCGTCGACGCGCTGGATGCTGGCATTGGGCAGGACCGGGCGCGCTGGAAGGGCGGGCAGCGAAACGGTGACTTCGGCCAGTTCGCCAATCGACGGCATCGTCGCCGGCAGCTGGTCGAACACAACCTTGGCGAGTGTTTCCTCGGTAACTGCGTCGGCCCTCGGTTCGACCAGCAGCACGCGGCCCGGCAAGTCACTGCCGGCCCGCGAACGCAGCACGATGCGCACCGGCAACCCGCTGCGCAATCCTTGCGCATTGACTTGGTCGAAGCGCGTGTTGATCCACAGCGTTGCCGGATCGATCAACTCCACCACCGACTGGCCTGCCACCACCGTGGTCCCCGGATCGGCATTGCGCGCGGCGACGATCCCGTCGACTTGGGCGACCAGCAACAAGTTGCTTTTCTGCGTAGTGAGCGCCTGCCGTTCGGCGCGGGCGCGGGCAATCTGCTGAGTTGCCGCGCCCAGGCCGGCATCAGCCACCCCCAACTCCTGGCGCTTGGCAGAAACCATTTCCTTGCTGACGTAGCTGCGCAACGCGAGTTGTTCGTAACGCCGCGCCTGGGAGTGTGCGTACGCCTGACGTGCCTGGGCTTCGCGAAGCTGCGCCTGAGCCGACTGCAGCACTGCCTCCTGCCCACGAACGCGATCATCCAGGTCGACCGGGTCCATCTCGCCCAGCACCTGTCCCGCCTTGACTTGATCCCCCACGTGCACATCCAGTCGCCGCACGCGTCCGGCAAAGGTCGGGCCGATCTTGTACGTGTAGCGCGCATCGACCGTGCCGATGCCGAACAGCGCAGGTGCGATGGCACGGTTCTCAACCGGGGCCACCACCACCGCGACCGGGGCAAGCGGACCGGAGCGCAGCGCGACATAGACGAAGGCCGTCAGCATCGGCACCAGCACGGCGAGCAGGGTCAGGGTGCGTCGTTGCAGTGGCAGTCGTTTCATCACGCGCTCCGGACTCCGCGGCGATAGACGGCAAAGACCTCCGGTGCGTTCGTGCGGATACCCTTGACGTCGCCAGCGATCAGCGACTGCATCACCAAGCCCTGAACCGATCCGATGAACAGCGTCGCGGCGGCATTGGCGTCGAGGTCGGCCGCCAGTTCACCCTGCGCCTTCCCGTCCTCGATGAGGCGCTGCAGGCGCGCGCGGTAACTGCCGATCATGGTTCGTACCATCAACTTGGCTGGGGACTCTTCCGCGCGCTGCAACTCGCCGAACAACATGCGGGGCACGCCTGGGTGCTGAACGACGAATTCGATGTGGGCCATGAAGGCGGCCTCAAGTCCCGCCAGCGGCGACTGCGCGGCGTCGATCGCCTTGTCCACCCGGCCAAGCAAGCGTTCGGCCACCCATTCCATGACCGCCCGCAGAATCGCGGCCTTGTTCGGGAAATGGCGAAACAAGGCGCCCTGAGTCAGGCCCATCCGCTGGGCGATCGCGGCCGTGGTGATGTCGGTGGGGTTCTGTTCCCCCGCCAATTCGACCACCACTTCTACGGTTACGGCCCGGCGCTCGTCGGCGGGCAGGTTCTTGGACGAAATGCTCATCTCGCGGCTCGGCGTTGGTAGTAATTGATTACTATCTTACCGATCTCACGAGTGTGGTCAAGTGCTTCCCTTCTGACGCTCAAGCGAACGTCGGGTTGGGGTCGAGCGCCGGCCTTGCCCGTAACGAATCCCACGTGGAGCAAGCCAGGGTGGTTCAGGTGGGGCGTCGGGTGGGCATCCTCTGCCGAGCGGGCCAGGGATGGCAGGAGCGGCGGCCACTGGAAAACAGGATGTTTTCGAGTGGACGCGGCGGAGGATGCCCAGCTCCGGCGGCCGCGCGGGGGTTCTGGGCGGTGAATAGGAGAGCCGGAAGCCCAGGGCATCGCGGCTGAAGCCGCTCCTACATGGGGGCGGTCAGGAGCTGCAGGAGAGCATGGAGCAGCCGGCGCGGTCGCGGGCCCAGTCGGGGCGGCGCGCGGCGAAGGCTTCGCGGCCGGGTTGTTCGTCGTAGGGCCGGCGCATGACGTCGAGCAGCTCGTCGATGCCGGCGTAGTCGCCGGCCTCGGCGCGATCGATCGCCTGTTGCGCCAGGTAGTTGCGCAGCACATAGCGCGGATTGACTGCGTTCATGCGCGTGCGGCGCTCCCCCGGCGGCTGCGCATCGCGTTGCGCGCGTTCGCAGTAGCGGTTCAGCCAGGCCTCGAAATCGGCCCGGGAATGCAGCAGTTTCTCCGCGTCGTAGAACGCGTCGCGCAAGGCGGTGAGGCGCGGTTGTTCCAGATCGATGTCGGCCAGGCCACGGAAGAACAAGGTCATGTCGACTTCGGCGGTTTGCAACAATCCATACAGGGATTGCAGCAGCTGCATATCGTCGGCGTCGAACTCGCGCAGGCCGAGCTTGCCGGCGCTGAACTCGGCATCGATGCGGGCGTAGGCCTGCGCGTAACGCTGCAACCCGGCCTGCAATGGCTCCGTCGACGAAAACACCGGCATCAGCGCACCCGCCAGCCGGCTCAGGTTCCAGAACGCGACTTGCGGCTGCTGGCCGAAGCGGTAGCGGCGGCGGTCGCGGTCGGTGGTGTTCGGCGTCCAGTCGAGATCGAAATTATCGATCCAGCCGTACGGGCCGTAGTCGATGGTCAGGCCGAGGATCGACATATTGTCGGTGTTCATCACGCCATGCACGAAGCCGACCCGCATCCAGTACGCGATCATCAGCGCGGTGCGTTCGCAAACCTGACCGAACCACTCCTCGCGGCGCGCCTCGCCGGACCCTTCCAGTTCGGGGAAATCGCGCTTGATGGTGAACTCGACCAATTGTTCCAGCAGCTGTGTCTCACCGCGCGAGGCCGGCAGTTCGAAGGTGCCGAAGCGGATGAACGAGGGCGCCACCCGGCACACCACCGCGCCCGGCTCGTCGCGGGGATGGCCGTCGTAGAACATGTCGCGTTCCACCGGCTCGCCGGTGCTCACCAGGCTGAGCGCGCGCGTGGTCGGCACGCCGAGGTGGTGCATGGCTTCCGAGCACAGGAATTCGCGGATCGAGGAGCGCAGCACGGCTCGGCCGTCGGCGCTGCGCGAGTACGGCGTCGGCCCGGCGCCCTTGAGTTGCAGCTCCCAGCGTTGGCCGGCGGCATTGATGGTCTCGCCCAGGGTGATCGCGCGGCCGTCGCCCAATTGCCCGGCCCAGTGGCCGAACTGATGACCGCCGTAATTGGCGGCGTACGGCTGCATGCCTTCGAGCAAGGCGTTGCCGCCGAAAACCTGCGCGAATGCCGGGCTGGCAACGGCGTCTTGTGAAAATCCCAGCAGCTCGGCCATTTCGCGCGAGTGCGCGATCAGGCGCGGTTCGGCAACGGGCGTCGGCTCGACATGCGAATACAGCGCCGCCGGAACCTGGCGCACGCGCGGGCCATGCTCGGGGTCGGCCGGCAGCTCACGGATGAAGAGATTGTCGAAGCGAAGCTCTTGCATGGCCGTTCGGGCGATAATGGCGACTTGATGCGACAGTGCAACGATCCGGGCCGCCTGGTTCCGGACCTGTCCCTGCATCGTACCCCTCTGCCGTGGATTGCGTATCGTGATAACTGAACCTGAGACTTCGCCGAACGGCGCCGACGCCGATGCGGCGCTGATCGAGCGCCTGCGCGTGGCGACCGAGCTGCTCGAAGTCGTCGCCGCCGACATGAGCCTGCTCGACCGCGTGTCCGATGACGAACGGCAACGCCTGCAACGGGCGGTGGCGCGCGTGTTCCATCCCGACCCGGTGGCCCGCCGGCAACGCCTGAAGGCGGCCGAACGCGAGCGCAACGCGGCGCAGATCCGGCGTGAGGATGCCGTGCTCAACAACACCGGCATCCGCGCCCTGCGCCGCCGGCCGGTATTCACCACGCCGAACTACTTTCCGCCGGAAAACTTCGTCGCCCACGATGTCGAAACGGGCGAGCCGGAACGGCGCGAGACAATCGAGCCGCAGCACTGCTATGTGTGCAAGCAGAAGTATTCGCAGATCCATCACTTCTACGACCAGCTGTGTCCGTCCTGCGCGGAACTGAATTTCCGCAAGCGCACCGAGACCGCCGACCTGCGCGGCCGCGTCGCCCTGCTGACCGGCGGCCGGGTCAAGATCGGTTACCAGGCCGGGCTGAAACTGTTGCGCGCCGGCGCGCAACTGATCGTGACCACGCGCTTCCCGCGCGATTCGGCGGCGCGTTACGCGGCCGAACCGGATTTTGCCGACTGGTCGGACCGGCTGCAGATCTACGGGCTCGACCTGCGCCACACGCCGAGTGTGGAAGCGTTCTGCCGCGAGCTGCTGGCCACGCGCGAGCGTCTGGATTTCATCATCAACAACGCCTGCCAGACCGTGCGCCGGCCGCCGGCGTTCTACGCGCACATGATGGCCGGCGAGACCGCAGCGCGACAGGATGCGCCGCCTGCCGTGCGGCAACTGCTCGGCGCCTACGAGGGGCTGCGCAGCCAGGACCTGCTCGGCGAGATCGACGCCACCGCCTTGGCGATCGATCCGCGCAGCGCCGACGCGCACGGCATTCCGCCGGTGGCCGATGCGCCGGGCCTGGTTCGCGCGGCCGAGCTATCGCAGATTCCTTTGCTGGCCGACGAACTGCTGGGACAAAAACATCTGTTCCCCGAAGGGCGCCTGGACCAGGACCTGCAGCAGGTCGATCTGCGCGGGCGCAATTCCTGGCGCCTGCTGATGGCCGAAGTGCCGTCGGTGGAATTGCTTGAGGTGCAGCTGGTCAACGCGGTGGCGCCGTTCATCATCAACGCGCGCCTGAAGCCCTTGATGCTGCGCACGCCCGAACGCGACAAGCACATCGTCAATGTGTCGGCGGTCGAGGGTCAGTTCTACCGCAACTTCAAGACCACGCGGCACCCGCACACCAACATGGCCAAGGCGGCGTTGAACATGATGACGCGCACCGCCGCCACCGATTACCACGGCGACGGCATCCACATGAACAGCGTCGACACCGGCTGGGTGACCGACGAGGATCCGGTCGAGATCGCCGCGCGCAAGACGCTCGAGGAACGCTTCCACCCGCCGCTGGATATCATCGACGGCGCCGCGCGCATCGTCGATCCGATCATCGCCGGTTTCAACACCGGCGAGCACGTGTGGGGCCAGTTCCTGAAAGACTACAAACCGACGGATTGGTGATAGGACGAACGATGGTCAACAACGATGTACTGCGCAGCATCCGCTACATGCTCGATCTGGGCGACAACCAGATCATCGAGCTCGTGCACCTGGCCGACGCCGGTTTCGTCCTCGACCGGGCCGACGTGCAGGCGTTCCTGAAGAAGGACGCGGAGGAGGGTTACCGCGAATGCAGCGATGCCGTGCTGGCGCGTTTCCTGGACGGGTTGGTGTTCCACTACCGCGGCAAGAATCCGGACCTGCCGGCGCGGCCGGTGGAAAACCGCATTACCAATAACCTGGTACTGAAGAAGCTTCGGGTCGCGTTCGAGCTCAAGGATGTGGACATGCACCAGATCTTCGCCGATGCCGGGTTTCCGATTTCGAAACCGGAGTTGTCCGCCTTGTTCCGGCAGCCGGAGCACAAGAACTTCCGCCTGTGCGGCGACCAGTTGCTGCGCAACTTCCTCAAGGGGCTGAGCTTGCGGGTGCGCGGCGCCTAGCCCGGCGTGCAGAACACCCGGTAATGGCGCAGCGCCAGGCTGATCGATTCGCCGCGCTGCGGGATGCGTGGCAGGTCGCCGGCGATGTCGATCAACAGCGGCCGGGTCTGCCCCGGCAAGGACGCGTCCAGCGTGATCCGGCCAGCCAGGTGCATCACCATCTCGACGCGCGCGGCGATGGTCGAGTCGCCGGACGCGGCCAGGCTCAAGTCGTGCGGGCGCACGAACAGCGTGGCCGGTCCCGCCGCGCAATCGCCGCTGGCCGCGGGTAAGGAGAAGCCGTCGGCGTGGAACAGGCCGTCACGCACCTCGCCCAGGATCTGGTTGGAGCGGCCGAGGAAATCGAACACGAACGCCGACGCCGGGTGCGAATAGACGCGGTCGGGCGTGTCGTCCTGCTCGATCCGGCCCTTGTTCATTACCACCACGCGATCGGCGAGTTCCAGCGCCTCTTCCTGGTCGTGGGTGACGAACAAGGTGGTGAAGCCGGTCTCGTCGTGGAGCTTGCGCAGCCAGCGGCGCAGCTCGATGCGCACCTTGGCGTCGAGCGCGCCGAAAGGCTCATCGAGCAACAGCACGGTCGGATCGATGGCCATGGCGCGCGCCAGGGCGACGCGTTGCCGCTGGCCGCCGGAAAGCTGACCGGGCAGGCGGTCGCGGAACGCTTCCATCTGCACCAGTTCCAGCAGCGTGTTTACCCGCGCGACCAGATCGGCCTCGTTCGGCCGTTGCTTGCGCGGGCGTGAGCGCAGTCCGAAGGCCACGTTCTCGAACACGCTCATGTGCGGAAACAGCGCGTAATGCTGGAACACGAAACCGACCTTGCGCTCGCGCAGGCTCAGGCGCGTCGCGTCCTTGCCGCCGAACACGATGCGCCCGGCGTCCACCGGTTCCAGGCCGGCGAGCAGTCGCAGCAAGGTGGTCTTGCCGGAGCCGGACGGACCCAGCAGTGCGACCAGTTGTCCGGACGGAATCGCCAGGTCGATCGGCGACAAGGCAGCGAAGCCGTCGAACTGTTTGCTGATGCCTTCGATGAGGATTTCCATGCGCTTCCGTTCAATGCGATCGCGGCGTATGCGCCAGGCCTTCGCCATGACGCCGTTCCAGCCACAGTTTCAGGCCGAGCGTGAGCAGCGCGACCAGCGTGAGCAGGGACGCCACCGCAAACGCGGCGGCGCTATTGAATTCGTTGTGCAGGATTTCCACCTGCAGCGGCAGGGTGTTGGTCAGGCCGCGAATGTGGCCGGAGACGACCGACACCGCGCCGAATTCGCCCATGGCGCGCGCGTTGCACAACAGCACGCCGTACAGCAGCGCCCAGCGCACGTTCGGGAAAGTCACCCGCCAGAAGATCTGCCAGCCGCCGGCGCCGAGCGAGGCGGCGGCTTCTTCCTGGTCGGCGCCCTGCTGCTGCATCAGCGGAATCAGTTCGCGGGCGACGAACGGGAAGGTGACGAACATCGTGGCCAGCACGATGCCGGGCGTGGAGAAGATGATCTTGATCTCGTGTTCACGCAGCCACGGGCCGAACCAGCCTTGCGAACCGAACAACAGCACGAACACCAGGCCGGCGACCACGGGGGAAACCGAAAACGGCAAGTCGATCAGCGTCAGCAACAGGTTCTTGCCGGGAAAGCGAAACTTGGTGATGGCCCAGGCCGCGCAGATGCCGAACACCAGGTTGGCCGGCACGCACAGCACCGACACCAGCAAGGTCAACCGGATCGCGGCCAGGGTATCCGATTCGGTGACTGCATCGAGATAGGCGAACCAGCCGGCAGACGCGGCCTCGACGATCACCATCGCCAGCGGCAACAGGATCACCACCGCGATCAAGGCCACTGCGGCGCCGATCAGCGACCAGCGCAGCCACGCCGGGTCGGTGATGGCCGCGGACGTGTGCTCAGAGGGTCTGGCCACGGGCGACCCTCCGCTGCAGCGTATTGATCAGGAACAGGATCAGGAACGAGGCGATCAGCATCAACATGGCCAGTACCGTGGCGCCGCGGTAATCGAATTCCTCGAGCTTGATGACGATCAGCAGCGGGGCAATTTCCGAAACATAGGGCAGGTTGCCGGCGATGAAGATCACCGAACCGTATTCGCCGACACCCCGGGCGAAGGCCAGCGAAAAGCCGGTCAGCATCGCGGGCAATACCTGCGGAAAGTTGACCCGCCACAACGTGGTCCAGCGGCTGGCGCCGAGCGAGGCCGCGGCTTCCTCGTGTTCGTGCTGCAGGTTTTCCAGCACCGGTTGCACGGTGCGCACGGTAAACGGCAGGCCGATGAACAACAGTGCCATGACGATGCCGCTCGGCGTGTACGCAATCTTGATGCCGACGCTTTCCAGCGACGGCCCGAGCCAGCCGTTGCCGGCGTAGATCGCGGTCAACGCGATTCCGGCCACCGCCGTGGGCAGCGCGAACGGCAGGTCGATCAGCGCGTCCAGCGTGCTGCGGCCGGGAAAGCGATAGCGCACCAGCGCCCACGCAATCGGCGTGCCGATCAGCGTGTTGATCAGCGCTGCGATCAAGGCCGTGCCGAAGCTCAATTTCATGGCCGACAGCACCCGCGGGTCGCTGGCGATCGCCCACCATCCGGCCGGCCCCAGTCCGGCCGACTTGACCAGCAGGGCCAGCAGCGGAATCAACACGATCAGGCTGAGCCAGGTCAGGCTGAGCCCCAGCGTCAGGCCCAGGCCGGGCAAAGGGCCTGCCTGGCGCCAGCTGGTGCGGACGACGGAGGTGGCCATCCGGGTCATTGTCCGGGCTTGTAGATCTGGTCGAAGTACGCTCCATCGGCAAAATGCGCCGCCTGCGCTTTCTTCCAGCCACCGAACGCGCTGTCGATGGTCACCGTAGTGATCGGAGCGAACTGCGCCAGCTCGGTGGCGGGCAGCAGCTGCGGACGCGACGGCCGGAAATGGTGTTTGGCCGCGAGCTGCTGACCGCGTTCGCTATACAGGAAATTGAGATAGGCCTCCGCGACCTGGCGCGTGCCATGACGGTCGACGTTCTTGTCGACCACGGCCACCGGCGGTTCGGCCAGGATGCTGATGCTCGGCAGCACGATCTGCAGGTGTCCGCCGCGACGCTCGTCGCGGGCCAGGTGCGCTTCATTTTCCCAGGCGATCAGCACATCGCCGATGCCGCGATTGACGAAGGTGGTGGTGGCGCCGCGCGCGCCGGTATCCAGGACCGGCACGTTGCGATACAGGCGCGACATGAAGTCCTTGGTCCTGGCCAGGTCGCCCTTGCTCTGCGCGGCAGCGTAGGTCCACGCCGCCAGATAATTCCAGCGCGCGCCGCCGGAGGTCTTCGGATTCGGCGTGATCACCGAGACGTCCGGACGGACCAGGTCGTTCCAGTCGCGAATATTCTTCGGGTTGCCCTGACGCACCAGGAACACGATGGTCGAGCGATACGGCGTGCTGTTCTCCGGTAACCGCGTCTGCCAGTCGGCCGGCAGCAGCTTGCTTCGCAGCGCGATCGAATCGATGTCGGCGGCCAGCGCCAGCGTGACCACGTCGGCATCGAGACCGTCGATGACCGCCCGCGCCTGCTTGCCGGAACCGCCATGCGAGGCCTGCACGCGCAGCTCGTCGCCCGTCTGCGCGCGCCACTGCGCGGCGAATTCACGATCGACATCCTGATAGAACTCGCGGGTCGGATCGTAGGAAACGTTGAGCAGCACCACGTCGCGGGCGACGCCGGCACTGCTGAGCAATATCAGCACGCTGGCGACAAGAAGTCGGCGGAGAGGGGTCATGCGGCGGGAGCCTGGTTGGGTTCGGCGACGAGGGCGGCCTGGGAAAGCGTGGCCTGGGCCAGCTGGCGCAGGCTGCGTTGGTCGATGACCTCGGACATGGCGTCGCGGACATCGCCCATCAGCAGGCGCAGCGCGCAGCTGTCCGGGTCGATGCAGTCGTCGCAGGGGCGGTACGCGGTGACGCTGGCGCAGCGGATCGGCGCGATTGGGCCGTCGATGATGCGCACGATGTCGCCGACCATGATCTGGTCGGCCGGCCTGGCCAGACTGTGCCCGCCAACGATGCCGCGGCGGCTGTCGACCAGCCCGGCATTGCGCAGCTCGACCAGGATGGTTTCCAGGAATTTTTCCGGCACTTTCGCTTCCTGCGCGATCTTCCGCGCCTGTAGCCGCGCCGGCTGGGCAAGGGCCAGGGCGCAGAGGGCGCGGAGCGCGTATTTGGCCTTTTTCGATAGCATTGCCAGGAATCGTCCTTAATCCACACTGACTTTATAGGATTTAACCTTTCAGCCTGTCAAGGGCTTTCGGGCAGCAGCTCATGGCGGCTGGAAATGACGTTCTGACCGATCGCCATGTCGCGCAGCGCCTGCCGCACGCAAGCGAACATGGCCGTGAACCAGGCGGCGACGGCGGGATGGAATTCGTACAGGGCATCGGCCGATTATCCGCTGCCGAACCGACACGGAAATGAATCGCGAGCCACCCGGGCTCCCGGCCTATCCTGTCGCGCCACCCCAGTAGGAGCGGCTTTAGCCGCGATGCAGCGTGGGACGCCCCCCTCAGCGCAACAAAAACCAAGCCAGCCCGACCACAACCCCAACGACCAGCAGCGCCGGCACAGCAATCCTGAAATCAGCCGACGAAGGCAGGCAAGCCGAAATCAACCCACCGACCACCCAGGCGTGCACGAAATACACGGGACCGGTTGCCGGCGCCATCAACCCGGCGGCCCAGGTCAGTGCCAGCGGTACCAACAGTAACGGCGCCAGCGCAATCGGCACGGCGCGAAAGATGCCGGCGCGGAAGGTCACCGAGCCCATGCGCCAGCCATGCGCCGTCCGCTCCGGCACCAGCGACGGAAACGAAGGTTTGGCGAACAGCAGCAGCGCCATCAGGTAATGCGCCAGCTCATGCGCCAGCGTGCCGGGCAAGGCGATCAATGCATAGGCCCACATGCCCAGGCGATGGCAGGCACGGATCAGTGCCAGGGCAGCGAGCGCAACGGCAACATCGGTCGACGACAGGCCATCAAGCGCTGCTATCGCCCAAGCCCACCCGTCAGCAACGTCGGCGCCCTCGATCATCCTCGCATCCTACAGCGCACAACTCTAGGAGCGGCTTCAGCCGCGATAGCTCTTGTGTAGGAGCGGCTTCAGCCGCGATAGCTCGCCACAAAGAGCATCGCGGCTGAAGCCGCTCCTACACACATGCAACGCGGGTTAGTCGGCGGGGACGGTGCGGGTCTTGGCCCATTCGCGCAGGGCGTCGACTTGTTCGGCCATCAGCACCGACAGCGGCCGGGTGCCGCGGATCTCGGCCAACACGCGGGCCTCGTCGACCGGCTGCTTTTCGGCGTGTGCGGAATACAACGCACTGACGATCGCCTGTTCGATTTCGGCGCCGGAAAAACCATTGCAGGCCTCCGCCAGGGCATCGAGGGAGAACGTGCTCCAGTCGACCCGGCGCTTGTCCAGGTGGATGCGCAACACTTCGGCGCGCGTGGAGTGGTTCGGCAAATCGACGAAGAAGATTTCATCGAAGCGGCCCTTGCGCAGCAGCTCCGGCGGCAACTGCTGCACGGCATTGGCGGTGGCGACCAAAAACACCCGCGACTTGCGTTCGGCCATCCAGGTCAGGAAGTAGCCGAGCACACGCCGCGAAACGCCGCCGTCCTCGCTGCTGCCGGAACTGGCCAGCCCTTTCTCCAGTTCGTCGATCCACAGCACGCACGGTTCCAGCTGTTCGGCCGAGGCCAGCGCTTCGCGCAGGTTGCGTTCGGTTTCGCCATGGAACTTGTTGTACAGCGTGCCGAAATCCAGGCGCACCAGCGGCACGCCGAAACCGCCGGCCACCGCCTTCGCCGCCAGGCTCTTGCCGCAACCCTGCACGCCGAGCAGCAGGATGCCCTTCGGCGGATCCAGCCCGACCGGCAACGTGCTGCCGGTGAAAAACTCGCGGCGATGGTCGATCCACTTCTTCATCCGGGTCAGGCCGGCGACATCGGCGAACTGCGCGGTGTCGTATTCGAAATGCAGGTGGCCGCTCTTGTTGAGCAGCTCGAACTTGAGCTTGGCCAGCTCCGGCAAGTCCGTCGCGCCGATCGCGCCATCGCGGAAAATCAGGTGCCGGGCAATGCGCCGGGCATCGGTCAGGGACAGGCCGCGCAGGTTGCGCACCATGGTCGCCAGCACCGGCTTGTCGACCTCGACCCGGCGACCGCCGTTCTCGCGCTGGTACAGGCCGACCTCGTCGTTGATCATTTTCTGCAGCGCGTTCTCGTCCGGCAGGCGCAAGGAAAAGCGCACCGCCAGCGCATCGAGTTCCGGCGGCAGTTCGATCTTGTTGCCGACGAACACAATCGTGTGTTCCTGGCTGCCGCGACGCTCGAGGATCTCGCGCAACATGCGCTGCGTGGTGGCGTAGCCGAGGTAGGGCATGACATCGAGCAGCAGGTAGATGCCGCGCTGGTCGTGGCCCTTGATCACCATCAGCGTGGTGGTGATGTCCGGCGCGGTTTCCGGCGGGTCCTCGCGGTCCAGATCGACCCGGCGCATGCCCTCGGTGATCGACCAGCGGTACAGCGCGCGCCAGACATTGGTCAGCACGTAGCGGAACAGGTCGACGACGCGCGCCTCGTCCGGCGTTTCGATGACGATCAGCGGCGTGTTGGAACGCACCAGGGACGACAGGTCTTGCAGTTCACTCATGGGGCTGGGCAGTGGCGGGCGGCAGGGCTGACAAAGATACGCTAATGGCCGGGCGGCCGATGCCTGAATATCAGCCCTGGGCCAGGTAACGCGCGATCGCCAGGCCAGCGTCGCGGCCGTCGCGCACGGCCGTGACCACCAGGTCGGCCCCGCGGACGTTGTCGCCGCCGGCAAACACGCGCGGATTGGCGGTCTGGTAGTCGAGGCCGCCATCGACGCGGATCCGGCCGTGCTCGGTGACCGCGACCTGCAGTTCGCCCAGCCACGGCGCCGGGCTGGCGCGAAATCCGAAGGCAAGGATGACCAGATCGGCGGCAATGGTCTGCTCGGTGCCGATGGCCGCAAACTCCCGGCCACGCTCGCCGTGCTGCGCCCCGGCCGTGGGCACCCAACCACTCTCGCCGGCATGGGCGCCGTCATGCGTCTGCGCGACGCGCACGCCGGTGGCGACATCGCCGCCTTCGATGCGCAAGGGCTGCTGGTTGAAGGTGAACTGCACACCTTCGTCGCGCGCATTTTTCACCTCGCGCCGCGAACCAGGCATGCTTGCCTCGTCACGCCGGTACACGCAGCTGACCTCGGCAGCGCCCAGGCGCACGGCGGTGCGCACGCAATCCATCGCGGTGTCGCCGCCGCCGAGTACGACCACGCGCTTGCCCGCCAGCTCCGGCGGGGATTCGTCATCGGCCGCAGGTCCGGCCGCGGCAGGGATGGCAGCACTGTCGCCGGCCGTCGCCCGCTCCGACGCAATCTCACCGGCCGTCGTTCGCAGCACGCGGCGCGCATTGGCGATCAGGAAGGGCAGCGCCTGCAGTACCCCCGGCAGTTCCCGACCCGGCAGGCCGCCATCGACTGCGGTGTAGGCGCCGGTGCCAAGAAAGACGGCGTCATACTCGTCCAGCAAGGTTTGCGTGGCGACGTCGCGGCCGATTTCGCAACGCAGGTGAAAACGCACTCCCATCGCCTCCAGTACGCCGCGTCGCGTGGCGATGACGTCCTTGTCCAGCTTGAACGGTGGAATGCCGAAGGTAAGCAAGCCGCCGATTTCCTCGTAGCGATCGAACACGTGCGCCTCAATGCCGGCGCGGGCCAGGCGATCGGCGCAGGACAGGCCGGCCGGGCCGGCGCCGATCACCGCAACGCGCTTGCCGGTGGCGCGCACCTGCGACAGGTCCGGACGCCAGCCTTGCCGAAAGGCCGTGTCGACGATGTATTTTTCCAGCGAGCCAATGGTCACCGATTCGAAACCGGTGTTGAGCGTGCAGGCGCCTTCGCACAGGCGGTCCTGCGGGCAGACGCGGCCGCAGATTTCCGGCAATGGATTGGTGGCGTGCGCCAACTCCGCCGCCTCGAACAGCCGACCTTCGCGCACCAGCGTCAGCCAGTTGGGAATGTAGTTGTGCACTGGGCACTTCCACTCGCAGTACGGGTTGCCGCAATCCAGGCAACGCGCCGATTGCTCCACCGCCTGCGACGGCTCGTACTGGCCGTAGATTTCCTTCCAGCCCAGGATGCGGATGGGCACGTCGAGTTCGCGCGGCATGCGCCGCGGCACCTCGAGAAACTGGAACGGCGCGAACTTCATGCCGCCCGCCGCAGCGTATCGACCAGCGATTCCAGGCTGGCGGCCTTGGCCTTGACCAGCCAGAAGCGGCCGGCGACATCGCGGAAGTCCTCGAGCAATTGCGCGCCGCGCGCGCTGCCCGTCAACGCGATATGGGTACCCATCAATTCGCGCAGGTGCTGGCGGTGGTTCTCCATGCCTTCCGGAGTAATCCGCAGGACGTCGATGAGCTCGTGGTTGTAGCGGTCGACGAAATCGCGATCCAGATCGAGCACGTAGGCGATGCCGCCGGTGAACCCGGCGCCGAAATTCAGGCCGGTGCGTCCGAGCACCACGACCACGCCGCCAGTCATGTATTCGCAGCCGTGGTCGCCGACGCCTTCGACGACGGCGATGGCGCCGGAGTTGCGCACCGCGAAGCGCTCGCCTGCCCGTCCGGCCGCGTACAGCTCGCCGCCAGTGGCGCCGTACAGGCAGGTGTTGCCCATGATCGGCGCGTCGCCGGCGACAAAGCGCGACGCCGACGGTGGGCGCAGCACGATGCGGCCGCCGGCCATGCCCTTGCCGACGTAATCGTTGGCATCGCCTTCCAGCTGCAGGTGCAGGCCGCCGGCATTCCAGGCGCCGAAACTCTGGCCGGCGAAGCCGGTGAAGCTGGCGCGGATCGGCGCCTCGCTCATGCCCTGGTTGCCGTGCACGCGGGCGATCTCGCCGGAAACGCGGGCGCCGATGCTGCGGTCGGAATTGCGAATCGGGTAATGGAATTCGCCGCCCTGCGCGGCGCGGATCGCCGCGCGCATGTCGGCGAGCATGCGCGCCGCCAGCGTACCCGGATCGCGCGGCTTGTTCTGCGCTTCGGTGCAATAGTGCGCGGCGTCGCCCGGCATGCCGCTGGCCGCCAGGATCGGTCGCAGGTCGAGGCCGCGCTGGCGTTGATTCTGGCCGTCGGCCAATTCCAGCAGATCGGTCCGGCCGATCAAGTCCTGCAACCGGCTCACGCCCAGCCGCGCCAACCACTGGCGCACGTCCTCGGCGACGAACTGGAAGAAGTTCATCGCCATTTCCGGCAAGCCGGTGAAGTGATCCTTGCGCAGACGCGCATCCTGCGTGGCGATGCCGGTGGCGCAATTATTCAAGTGGCAGATCCGCAGGTATTTGCAGCCAAGCGCCACCATCGGCGCGGTGCCGAAGCCGAAACTTTCCGCACCCAGGATCGCGCCCTTGATCACGTCGAGCCCGGTTTTCAAACCGCCGTCGACCTGCACGCGAACCCGGTGGCGCAAATTATTGCGGCGCAAGGTCTGCTGGATTTCCGACAAGCCCAGTTCCCACGGCGTGCCGGCATGGTGCACCGAGGACAAGGGCGAGGCGCCGGTGCCGCCGTCGTAACCGGACACGGTGATCAGGTCCGCGTAGGCCTTGACCACGCCGGCGGCGATGGTGCCGATGCCAGCGTGCGAGACCAGCTTGACCGACACCAGCGCCGAGGGATTGACCTCTTTCAGGTCATAGATCAGTTGCGCCAGATCTTCGATGGAATAGATGTCGTGGTGCGGCGGCGGCGAGATCAGGCCGATGCCCGGCCGCGCATAGCGCAGGCGCGCGATCAGCGCGTCGACCTTGTGGCCGGGCAGCTGGCCGCCTTCACCGGGCTTCGCGCCCTGCGCGATCTTGATCTGCAACACTTCGGCATTGATGAGGTATTCCGGGGTAACGCCGAAACGCCCGGACGCCACCTGTTTGATCTTCGATGATTTCTCGGTGCCATGGCGCGCCGGGTCCTCGCCGCCTTCGCCGGAGTTGGAGCGCGCGCCGAGCCGGTTCATGGCGATCGCCAGTGCTTCGTGTGCTTCCGGCGACAGCGCGCCGAGCGACATGCCGGCGGAGTCGAAACGCGCCAGGATGGCCGACGCCGGTTCCACCAATTCGAGCGCTATCGGCTCGACACCGCGCCGAAGCGGCAAGAGATCGCGGAGAGTGGATGCGGGTCTTCCGTCGACATGATCGGCGTACGCGCGGTAGTCCGCCGTGTCGCCGCTGCGCACGGCGCGTTGCAGACTCGCGATCACGTCCGGGTTGTACATGTGGTACTCGCCGCCATACACGAACTTGAGCCGGCCGCCGGGCTCGATGTCTTCGCTGTCCGACCAGGCGCGCGCGGCGAGCTGGCGTGCATCCGCTTCCAGATCGGCGAAAGTGGCGCCCTGCACGCGGCTCGGAATGCCCGGGAAACACGAGGCCACCACTTCATCGGCGAGTCCGACGATCTCGAATAGCTGCGCGCCGCGGTAACTGCCGATCGTGCTGATGCCCATCTTCGACAGGATTTTCAGCAGGCCTTTCTTCAGGCCGCGGCGATAACTGCGGCCGAGTTCGGCGGCTTCATTGCCGCGCTTGCCTTCCAGCGTGCCGTTGCGGCCGAGCGCGGCCAGCGTCTGGTAGGCCAGGTAGGGATAGATCGCGGTGGCGCCGCAACCGATCAGGCAGGCCAGCTGGTGCGGATCGCGGGCGCTGCCGGTTTCGATCAGCAGGTTGCAGTCGCAGCGCAGGCCGGCCTGCACCAGGTGATGATGAATGGCGCCGGTGGCGAGCAAGGCATGGATCGGCACGCTGCCGGGCTCGGGAAAACGGTCGGACACCAGCAGCAGGATCGCGCCGGCGCGCACCGCCGCCTCGGCCTCGCGGCACAAACGGCGCAGACCTTCGGCCAGCGGCTCGCCATGGTGCAGGTACAGCTCCAGCCGTGCGTGCGCGTTGACGAACTCCGGCAAGGCCAGCAGCTGGCGCAACTTGCGCTGCGACAGCAGCGGCGAGTTGAGCATCACCTGCCGGGCATTGGCCGGCGTCATTTCGAAGACATTGCCCTCGCGCCCGATCTGCGTGGTCAGCGACATCACCACCTGTTCGCGCAGCGGGTCGATCGGTGGATTGGTGACCTGGGCGAAGGCCTGGCGGAAGTAATCGTAGAGCGGGCGCACCTGGTGCGAGAGCACGGCGAACGGCGTGTCGTCGCCCATCGATCCGGTGGCTTCCTGTTCGGTTTCGGCCAGCACGCGCAGCACGCTCTCGCGTTCTTCGCGGGTGAGCTGGAACAACTTCTGGAAGCGGCGCAAGGTGGCGGCGTCGAACGGTTCCGCGGCCAGCGAAGGATCGATCAGGTCGGAGGTCAGATAGGTCACGCCCTGCTTGAGCCAGCGCTTGAACGGCGCGCGATCGCGATTGATCGCGTCGATGTCGGCGCTGTGCAGCAGCTTGCCCGCCTGCAGGTCGACCGCGAGCATTTCGCCGGGGCCGAGCTTGCCTTTGGCGACAATGCTCTCCGGCGCGCAATCGAATACGCCGGTTTCCGAGGCGACGATCAATTGCCGGGCATCGGTCAGCATCCAGCGCGCCGGCCGCAGGCCATTGCGATCGAGCGTGCACGCGGCATAGCGGCCATCGCACAGGACGATGCCGGCCGGACCGTCCCAGGGATCGAGCGAGAGCCCGTAGTATTCGTAGAAGGCGGCCAGGTCCGGATCCTTGTATTCCAGCGACGAGGTCGCCGGTGGAATCAGGATGCGCATCGCCTGCAGCAGGTCCATGCCGCCGACCAGCAGCGCCTCGAGCATGTTGTCCAGGCTCTGCGAATCCGAACCGGTCAGCGAGACCAGTGGTTGCAGCGCGCTGAAATCGACGCGCGGCGTCGACCAGCGCGCGCCGCGGGCCAAGGACCAGTGCCGGTTGCCTTCGATGGTATTGATCTCGCCGTTGTGCGCCAGCAGGCGAAACGGCTGCGCCAGTTTCCAGGCCGGTGCGGTGTTGGTGGAAAAGCGCTGATGAAACACCACCACGCTCGAGGCCAGGTCGGCGCGGGCCAGGTCCGGGTAGACCGCGCTCAGCGCGTCGGGCAACACCATCGCCTTGTAACCCAGGGTCGTTGCCGACAGCGTGACCACATAGAATCCCGCGCAGTCCGCCAACGCTCTCTCCGCCGCGCGGCGCGCCAGGAACAAGGCGCGTTGCAGATCGGCCGGCGTCAGCGCGCCTTCGACATCGACGAACACCTGTTCGATGCGCGGCATGCCGGCCAGCGCGATCGGCCCGCAGTCCTCGCGCGACACCGGCACCACGCGCCAGCCAGCGACGCGCAGGCCTTGCGCCACCAGGGTGCCGGCCAGCGTGTCGCGCGCCACCGCGGCTGCCTGCGGGTCGGTCGGCAGGAACACGGCGCCGGCCGCGAATTGCTGGCCCAGGCTCAGGCCGGCTTCGGCGGCAATCGCGCGCAGGAATGGCTCCGGCCGGTGAATCAGCACGCCGCAGCCGTCGCCGCTGCGGCCGTCGGCGCCGACCGCGCCGCGATGCGCCAGGCGCGACAAGGCGGTCAGCGCGGCATCGACCAGGCCGCGACTGGCGCGGTTGTCGAGATCGGCAATCAAGCCGAAGCCGCAGCTGTCGCGTTCGAAGCCCGGGGCATACAGGCCCTGGGGGGAGACTGTGCTCATCGACCCTCCGCAAGCGTAGGTCGCGCTCCGCCGCGGCCCGTGGCTGGGCCGATGTCGCAAAGCGCTTCGATCCCAAGGTCACACAGCCGATTAGAGTTTCTGCTCTTTGCCGTTCACGCCGCCTCCGGCACGTTGTAGAGTGGACCTGTCCACCGAGAGGAGAGACCTATGCGCACGGTACTGGTCGCCAGTTCCAAGGGCGGCGCCGGCAAGTCCACGATCGCCACCAACCTCGCTGCGCATTTCGCGCTGGAGGGCAAGCGCACGGTCATGATCGACGCTGACCGGCAAAAGTCATCGACCCATTGGAGCGAGAAGCGCGCCGGCCTGTCCAGCGCGGTGCTGCCGATCGATGCCACGCGCCGGGGCTGGGAGAAGCACGTTCCCGGCGACACCCAGTTCGCGGTGATCGATGCGCCCGCCGGGTCGATGGCCGATGACCTGGAAGCGTTCCTCGAACGCGCCGACGCCGTGCTGGTGCCGGTCAATCCGTCGATGATCGATCTGGAAGCGACCGTGCCCTTCCTCGATTCCCTGGCGGCGCACCCGCGCGTGAAGAAGGGCAAGTTGCCGGTCGCCCTGGTCGGCAATCGCCTCAAGCCGTGGACGAGCGCGTCGCAACAGGCGATGGGCCAGCTGAAAAGCTGGCCTTATCCGTTGGTCGGCCAATTGCGCGACACCCAGGCGTACGTGTTGATGGTTGCGCTCGGCAAAAGCGTGTTCGATTACCACTCCGAACAAATCCGCGGCCATCAGGACGACTGGGCGCCGCTGCTCAAATGGCTAAGGAAGGCACTCTGATGCGCGAATTGATCCTGCTCCGTCACGCCCATGCCGAGCCGGCCAGCGCCGGCCAGGACGATATCGATCGACCGTTGTCGCGGCAGGGTCTGGCCGAGGCGGAGGCCGCCGGGCGCTGGCTCAAGCAGCACGGCTATGTGCCCGAGCGGATCGTCGCCTCGCCATCGCGCCGCGCGCGCGAAACCCTGGAGCAGGTGTTGCAGGTGCTCGGCTACGTCGAGCAGCTGCAGGACGCGCGCATCTACGACGCCACGCCCGGCACGCTGATGCAGGTGGCGGACGAACACCGCGCCCACGGCCGGGTATTGATGCTCGGGCACAACCCGGGACTGGAACAGATGGCGGCGTTGCTGACCTCCGGCCAATCCGGTGATTTCCGCGGCATGCCCGCGGGCGCCATCGCGGTGCTGCACCTGCCTGTCGATGCGCAGCTCGAGCCCGGCGTCGCCAAGCTGGCGGCCTTTTGGTGGCCATGAGCCGATGAGCTTCGCGCGAACGAGCGCGTTGCTGGTCTTGCTCTTCGGCGGCGGGTCGATGGCCACTCCAGCCCAGGCAAAGGAAATCGCCTCGATCGCCCTCGACGCTGGGCAGTCGAGCGCGAGTTTCATCGTCCACATGCGCATCCGGAAACCCGCCGAAGGCAAATTGACCAAGGTCAGCGGCCAACTGCGCGGGACGCCGGTCGCCGGCTGGGAGGTGCTGGTCAAGGTCGACGGCAGCAGCCTGCATCTGGATGGTCCGCGCTGGATGGACCGCGTTACCCGCTCGGATGCCTTCCTGGCCGTGGATCGCTTCCCGGCAATCGGCTTCGACTCCGAGCGCTTCACCGACGCCATGTTGCGTACCGGCGGGCCATTGCGTGGTCAGTTGACCTTGCGCGGGCTTACGCGGCCAGTCAGTTTCAAGCTGCTACCTTCGGCCTGTGACCAGCCCGGCCGCAACTGCGACATCCAGGTGCAGGGAACCATCAGCCGCCATGCTTTCGGAATGAACGCCTACCGCGCACTGGTCAAGGACAACGTGGACTTCCACATTCGCGCGCGCCTGCAACCGACCACTCTCGCGCCATGAATGCCGGCCATCGCCTCATCCTCGGCCTGTCCTGGCTGCTGCTCGGCGCCTGCGCGCATATTTCCAAGCAGGAAACGCTGCAAGCAGCGACCTATGCCGAACAGGCGCGCAGCCGCGCCGTGGTCTGCGCCGCCGACTGCGCCATTGCCTCGCCGCTGCTCGATCTTGGCGCGGCGGCCTACGCCGCGTCGACCGCCGACCAACCCAGGCACAGCCTGGTCCTGCTCGACCACGGCCAGGATTCGTTGCTGGCGCGCGTGCATTTGATCCGCAGTGCGCGACGAAGCATCGATCTGCAGACGTTTCATTTCGCGCGCGACGATGCCGGGCGCGTGGTGCTCGACGAGTTGCGCGCTGCCGCCGAACGCGGCGTGAAAGTGCGCCTGTTGATGGATCAGCTCAACGGCCTGGCGGACCCGGAGCTGCAGGCCAAGCTGGCGGCGTTCCACGTCAACTTCGAATTGCGCCAGTACAACCCGATCTTTGCCCAGTCGGATGTCAACATGCTGGAGTTTGCCGGCGGCGTGCTGTTCCGCTTTCGCGACCTGAACCGGCGCATGCACAACAAAGTGATGATCGTCGACGACCAGGTGGCGGTGATTGGCGGGCGCAATATCCAGGACGAATATTTCGATTGGCATGCCAGTTATAACTACCGCGATCGCGACTTGCTGGTCGCCGGGCCCGAGTGCGCCGCGATGAAGGCCAATTTCGACGCTTTCTGGAGCGATCGTCGCAGCCTGGCGCCAGCGCAACTGGCCGACGTGGCGCGCGTGTTGCTGCGCAATCACGGGCCGCCGGATGGGCCGCCCCCGCCGCGTTCGGCGCGCGTCGCGGCCATGTCCGCGATGGCTGCCGATGGCGCCCGGGTCTTCGCCCGGCTGTCGGAGCACCTGTTCCAAGTGGGTCGCGTCGAATTCTTCGGCGACCTGCCAAGCAAGCATGACCAGGTCAGCCAGAGCCGCATCGACGCCTCCCAGGCCCTGCTCGACGTGGTGGCCGGCAGCCGGCACGAGCTGCTGCTGCAGACCCCGTACCTGGTGATGTCGCGACCGGCGCGCAACTTGTTTCGGGAGCTGCAGCAGCGCGAGGTACCGCTGAAGGTGGTGGTGTCGACCAATTCCCTCGCGGCAACCGATGCTTTCCCCGCGTATGCGATGTCCTACAAGTACAAGCGCATGTTCCTGCGCGAGCTTGGCTTCCAGATTTACGAGTACAAGCCGTTCCCGGCCGACATGCCCATAGACCTGGCGGCCGTGCCTGGCGCCAGCGAAACCATCGCGCAGGACGGCCTGGGGCTGGGTTCCGGCTCCGGCCAGGGTCCGGTGCCGCTCAAGCGCGCCGGCGTGCGCATCGGCCTGCATTCCAAATCGATGGTCGTCGACGAGCAAATCGCCGTCGTCGGCAGCCACAACTTCGATCCGCGCTCGGCGCATTTCAATACCGAGAGCCTGGTCATGGTCCACGATGCGCCGTTTGCCCGTGCGCTGGCGGCGAGCATCCGTCGCGACATGGCGCCCGGCAACTCCTGGGTGATCGCGCCCAAGGCGAAGCTGCCGGTGGTCGCCCAGCTCAACTACAACCTGGGCAAGCTGTCGGAAAAGCTGCCGATCTTCGATGTCTGGCCCTGGCCGTACGCAACCAGCTACGAACTCAAGCCCGGTTGCCAGCCGCTGGCCCCGACCGATCCCGGCTTCCAGGCGTGCTACCAGTCGGTCGGCGATTTCCCCGAAGTCAACCTGACCATGAAAATGATCTATACCCGGGTCCTGACCGTGTTCGGGGCTGGATTCATCCCGATCCTCTAGCGCCGCCCGCGGCCCTGCGATTGACGGCGAAAGCCCCGACGCCTAGGCTGCGATCTTTACACGCAGACACCACCGGATTACCCCATGCCCCTCGCCATCAGCTTCGAACTGTCCGACCGCGACCTGGAACACTTCAATCAGGCCATCAAGGCCGCCACTTTTTCCGCCGGCAGCAAGACTTCGGAAGAGGTGATCGTGGCGGCCGGCAAGCTGCTCGAAGAAGCCGCCAACCTGCAGTTGCCGGACTTCATCTACGAGCGCCTGGACAAACTCGACGCCTTGATCGCCATGGTCCGCGACGAAGGTTGGGCATTGCCCGACGAAGACCGCCAGCGCGTGCTGTCGGCGCTGGTCTACTTCGCCGATCCGAAAGACATCATTCCGGACAGCGTGCCGGTGCTCGGTTATTTCGACGATGCCATCGCCATCGAACTGTGCGTGCGCGAATTGCGCCACGAGCTGGACGCCTACGAGGAATTCTGCGACTACCGTCAAGGCGAAGCCGATCGCCGCGGCATGAGCCCGGCCGCCGTCGGTCGCGCCGAGTGGCTGGCATCGCGCCGCGATGAATTGCAGGACCGCATGCATCGCCAGCGCACCCGCGATTTCGGCACCGGCTACGGCAACAGCTCTGGCTTCGCCCGCGAGGGCTACACGCAGGCGTGGCGCCCGAGCATGTTGCGCGTGCGCTGATCGCGCCGATGGCGGGTCCGTTTCGCCGGCGCCCGACGCTGGAAGATTTGAACCGCGGCACCGCCAACACGGCGGTGTCGATGCTGGGCATCGTGATTACCGAGCAGGGCGAGGATTACCTGCGCGGCACGATGCCCGTCGATGAACGCACCAAACAGCCGTATGGGCTGCTGCACGGCGGCTCGTCCGCGCTGTTGGCCGAAACGCTGGCCAGCCTGGCCGGCAATCTGTGCGTGGAGGATCCGGCGCGCCAGCAGGCGGTCGGGCTGGAGCTGAACGCCAATCATCTGCGCGCGGTCACCTCCGGCACGGTCACCGGCACCGCGCGCGCCTTGCATGTCGGCCGCAGCACACAGGTCTGGGATGTGCGCATCGAAGACGAACAAGGCCGGCTGGTCTGCGTCTCCCGCCTGACCATGGCCATGAAGAACATGTAGCAGCGGTTGTGGGAGCGGCTGTGGGAGCGGCTTCAGCCGCGATGCCTCTCGCCAGCAATCGCGGCTGAAGCCGCTCCTACTCGCCAGTTATCGCGGCTGAAGCCGCTCCTACAAACACACACATACGCACGCGTCGGGTGCATGCTCTAGTTTGCTTCGTGCACAATCGCGGCATGTCCGCTCTCCCTCGAGCCGCTGCCCAGTCGCCCGACTGGCACCGGCCACTGCGCTACCTCTGGCGACTTCCCCTGCTCGTCGTGCACGTGACGATCGGGCTGGCCATCACCATGTTGATGATCAATCCGCTGACGGCGCGGTTGCGCTTCCGCGGCGAACGGCTCGATCATCTGACCATCCGCTTGTGGTCGATCCTGATGATTCGCGTGTTCGGCATGCGCGTGCGCCGCTACGGTTTGCCGTTGCCGGGCGCCGGCCTGTTCGTCGCCAACCACGTCAGCTGGATCGACATCACCCTGCTGCACAGCCAGCGTGTGCTCGGCTTCGTGGCCAAGGCCGAAATCTCCCGCTGGCCCCTGATCGGCTGGCTGGCCAGCCGCGGCGGCACCATCTTCCATCATCGCGGCAACAACGAATCCTTGCACGGCGTCATGCACCAGATGCTGGGCCGCCTGCAGGCCGGCGCCGCGGTTGGCGTGTTTCCCGAGGGACGCACCAACGACGGCCGCGCCATCGGCGCGTTTCATGCGCGCATTTTCCAGCCCGCGGTGATGGCCGAGGTGCCGGCGCAACCGGTGGCGCTCAAGTACGGCGCGCGCGGGTGCGCGCAAACCATCGTTGCCTTCCAGCCGCGGGAAAATTTCCTGCAGAATTTCTGGCGCCTGCTTGGCGAGCCTTCGCGGCTGGTCGAAGTGCATTTTCTCGAGCCAGTGTCCGTCGATGCCGACGGCCGCCGACGCATGGCGGAAATCTGTCGTGAGCGGATCGCCGCGGCCATGGCCCAATGATCTCGCCGCGCAACTACCTGGCCCCGCGCTGGTTGCGCAACCCGCACCTGCAATCGGCCCTGAGCTCGTTGCCGATGCGCCGGGCCGGTGGCTTGCGCGCACTGGCGCGCACTGGCGCCAGCGTCTCCGAACACATCGTCGACGCCGGTGATGGCGTGCGCCTGTTCGGACTGCACAGCACCGTGGCCGGTCGCGACCCCAAGGGACTGGTGCTGCTTTTGCATGGCTGGGAAGGCAGCGTCGAATCCGGGTACATGCGGCACACGGCGGCGCACCTGCTCAACGAAGGCTTCGATGTGTTTCGCCTGAATTTTCGCGACCACGGCGAGACCCATCACCTCAACGAAGGGCTGTTCCATTCCTGTCGCCTGGCCGAAGTCGTGCAGGCGGCGAAGTGGGTCGCGGAGAAGTTTCCGGCGCCGTACTTCCTGGCTGCCGGTTATTCGCTGGGCGGAAATTTCGCCTTGCGCCTGGCCCTGGCCGCGCCCGCGGCAGGTATTCCGCTGCTGCATGCGGCTGCGGTTTGCCCGGCGGTGGATCCGTCGGCGGTGATGCGTGCGCTGGAAACCGGCCCGGCGATGTACCACTGGTACTTCATGAAGAAATGGCGCAGCTCGTTGCGCAAGAAACGCGCGCTGTTCCCCGGGCATCACGACTTCGACGACGCTACGCTGGCGCTGGACATGCGCAGCCTGACGCGCTGGATGGTGCAGCAGCATACCGACATGGTCGATGTCGAGGACTACTTCAACGGCTATGCCGTGGCCAACGGCCGCCTGTCGGCCTTGCAGGTGCCGGTCAGCGTGCTTGCCGCCGCCGACGATCCGATCATTCCGATCGATACGCTGCAGGCGTTGCAGCTGCCTGCGCATTCGTTACTGGAGATCGCCGAGCACGGCGGCCACTGCGGATTCATCGAAGGCGCGTCGTTGCGCGGCTTCGCCGAGCGCTGGGTGGCGTTGCGCTTGCACGCCGCGCTCGAGCAATCAGGTGCCGGCGGGCAAGAGCAGTAACAGCGCGACGCCGAAGGCGATCCGGTAAACCGAAAACACCGTGAAGCGGTGTGTCTGGATATAGGTAAGCAACCACTTGACCGCGACAAAGGCGGTTACCGCCGCGGCCACGAAGGCCACCGCCAGCGCGGCCCAGGGTTCGCCGTTGGCGCTGCCGTCGCCGATGACGCTCACCAGTTCATAGCCGGTGGCGGCGAACATGGTCGGAATGCCGACCAGGAAGGCGAACTCGGTGGCCGCGGCCCGATTACCGGTGCCGAACAGGAGCGCCGCGAAAATCGCCGCCGCCGAACGCGACGTACCCGGAAACACGCCGGCCACCACCTGTGCGACACCGACCAGAATCGCCACGGTCCAGGTGATCCGGGTGCGCTCGCCATGCTCGGCCGAGCGCCGCGCGGCGATCTGTTCGGCGGCGATCATCACCAGGCCGCCGATGATCAGCGCCCAGGCCACCGGGCCGAGGGTTTCCGGCAGCTCGAAGCCCAGTGCTTTCGCCACCAGGCCCAGGGCAGCGGTGACGCCGAACGACGCGCAGAGCTTGAGCAGATAGTCGCGCTGCTCCGGATCGGCCAAGCCAGTGAGCAGGCTCCAAAGCCGCTGCCGGTAGATCAACACCACCGCCAGGATGGCGCCGGCCTGGATGGCGATGTTGAACAGGTCGGATCGGGCGCCCAGCCAGCGTTCGGCGATCAGCAGGTGCCCGGTGCTGGAGATCGGCAGGAACTCGGTAATGCCCTCAATGATGCCGAGCAGCAGGGCCGCAAGCAGGTCGTTCATTCAGATCGCGCGTCGGGAAAGGCGGCCATTGTTGCAGATTCCAGGAGTTTCTCGCGAACCCATGCCGGCGAGCCCGGCCCGTGCTCCCCGTCCCGGTGCGTCGGTAGTGGGAATGCACCATGCAGGTGCGCATGGACGCGGAGCAGTGAGGTAATTCGCCGTAGGATCAGGCACTTGGCGACACGGATCCCTTGGCACGAGGCTTGCTAACTCTGACTGTCCCTCACTGCCGGAGCGCTCCCCATGTCCTACGACCACGTACAGAAACTCATCAAAGACCACGCCATCGAGTGGGTCGACCTGCGTTTTGCCGACATGCGCGGCGTGCAGCATCACGTCAGCTTTCCGGTCAGCATCATCGAGCCCTCGCTGTTCGAGGACGGCAAGATGTTCGACGGTTCCTCCATCTCCGGCTGGAAGGGCATCAACGAGTCCGACATGATCCTGTTGCCCGATGTCGGCACCGCCGTGGTCGATCCGTTCACCGCCGACCCGACCCTGATCCTGGTCTGCGACATCCTCGACCCGGCGACCATGCAGGCGTATTCGCGCGACCCGCGCGGCGTGGCCAAGCGCGCCGAGGCCTACCTGAAAGCCACCGGCATCGCCGACCAGGCGTTCTTCGGCCCGGAGCCGGAATTCTTCATCTTCGATTCGGTGCGCTTCGGCAATGAAATGGGCAGCACCTTCTTCGAAGTCGATTCCGAGGAAGCGCACTGGAACTCGAAGAAGAAATACGAAGGCGGCAACACCGGTTATCGACCCGGCCTGAAGGGTGGTTACTTTCCGGTGGCGCCGACCGATTCGCTGCACGACATCCGCGCCGAGATGTGCAAAGAGCTGATGGCTGCCGGCCAGGAAGTGGAAGTGCATCACCACGAAGTGGCCAACGCCGGCCAGTGCGAGATCGGCACCAAGTTCAACACCTTGGTGCAGAAGGCCGACGAGCTGCTGATGATGAAGTACATCATCCGCAACGTCGCCCATCGCAACGGCAAGACCGCGACCTTCATGCCCAAGCCGCTGGTCGGCGACAACGGCAGCGGCATGCACGTGCACCAGTCGCTGGCCAAGGGCGGCGTCAACCTGTTCTCCGGTGACGGTTACGGCGGCTTGTCGCAGACCGCGCTGTGGTACATCGGCGGCATCTTCAAGCACGCGCGGGCAATCAATGCCTTCGCCAACTCGACCACCAACAGCTACAAGCGCCTGGTGCCGGGTTACGAAGCGCCGGTGATGCTGGCCTATTCGGCCCGCAACCGTTCGGCGTCCTGCCGCATTCCGTACGTGGCCAACCCGAAGGGCCGCCGCATCGAAATCCGTTTCCCGGATCCGATGAATTCCGGCTACCTGACCTTCGCCGCGTTGATGATGGCCGGCTTGGACGGTATCAAGAACCAGATCGACCCGGGCGCGCCGAGCGACAAGGACCTGTACGACTTGCCGCCGGAAGAAGAAAAGAACATCCCGACCGTCTGCCATTCGCTCGACCAGGCGCTGGATGCGCTCGACGGCGATCGCGAATTCCTGACTGCCGGCGGCGTGTTCTCGGACGATTTCATCGACAGCTATATCGCGCTGAAGATGGGTGAGGTCACCAAGTTCCGCGCCGCGACGCATCCGCTCGAGTACGCGATGTACTACACGGTCTGAATCTGCGCTGCTGAGGCAATGACCGAAGGGCCCGCGAGCGATCGCGGGCCTTTCTCTTTCGGGTACCGGAGTCTGGCCAGCCGGTAATCAGTGCTTCATGACCGGAGTGCCGGCCGCGGCAGTGGGGCCGACCGCCGCCGTATGCGTTTGCAGGAACGTCAGCAAGCGTGCGTAGAAATCGTTGCGTTGTTCGTCAAGCACCAATCCATGACCCATGTACGGATAGACGATCAATTCGGTCGGCTGATCGTGCTTCTTCAAGGCCTTGTTCATGGCGCGGGCGAAGAGGATGTCGACGATGGAATCCTGGGTGCCGTGTGCCAGCAACACCGGAACCTTGATCTTGTCGGGATGCTGGGCTGGCGAGTAGGCGGCCAGTTCGGCCTTGTCGGTGCCCACGTAGCGCTTCAGATAGTCCTGACCGACTTCGGAACGGCGCGCGCCACTCCACTTGTACAGTTTGTTGAGATCGTAGACGCCGGCGTAGCCGACCGCGCATCGGTACAGCGCGGGCTCGCGGATCACGCCCATCAGCGCCGCGTAACCGCCGTAGCTGCCCCCGTAAATGCACATGCGCGATGGGTCGGCAATGCCTTGGGCGATGGCCCAACGCGTGGCATCGGTAACATCGTCCTGCATGGTCTTGCCCCACTGCAGCATCCCGCGCTCCATGAAGTCCCGTCCGTAGCCACCCGAGCCGCGAAAATTGACCTGCACGACGGCGTAACCGTGCGTAGCCAGAATCTGCGCTTCGGGGTCGAAGCCCCAGCGATCGACGATGCCAAACGGGCCGCCGTGCGGCAGCACGATCAGTGGCAGATTCTTGCCGGCGCTGCCCGGTGGAACGGTCAACACGCCATGCAGCAGCAATCCATCGCGGGCCGGGAAACTGATCCCGCGCGCGCTGCCCAGCTGTTCCGACTGCAACCAGGGGGACGCTTGCGCGACCAGCGCCGCCGTCTTTGCCTGCCGGTCGAGGACGTAGAAGCTGCCGGAGTCGCGATCGCTCGAGGTGAACACTACCGCCAGATTGCCATCGTCGCTGGCGTTAATCAGTCGGGTGAGCTTGCCGGGAAAGGCTTTCTGCAGGCTGAGCAGCGCAAGCGCGTCGGGATGCGCCTCATTCCAGAAACGCAGTTGCGGCTGAGTGGCGTTGAATACGGCGCCGATCGGTTCGTTGCCGACCAGGCTGTACATGATCTCCAACGGATCGGACGCGCTTTCGCGCAACAGTTCCGTGCGCTTGCCGGTGCCGAAGTCGATACGCTCGACGGCGCTGGTTCCTTCGCTGCGCTCGCTGATCACGAAACCAAAGCTGCCGTCCGCAGTCATGCCAGCAGGCCACACTTCCAACCTGGTCTTGCTCTCGTCGTTGATCAGCGTCCAGCTCTTGTCGTCGACAGCGCGCGTCCAAGTTTTGCTGGTTCCGTCCTTGTAGCGGCCCACCGCGAAGCGCGCCTTGCCCTTCTTGTCGGTCAGCACCCACGAGTGCGAGTCGGGTGCCGCGAGCAGGAACTCGCTCTGCTTCAGGCGTTTGCGCAGTTCCGCCGTGTGAATCTCCAGTATGCAGTCATCCTCGACCCATTTCCCGCAGCGGCTCACCAGGATGTGATCCGGATCGCCGTCGATGGTGGAGACGAAATTTGCCGGCAACTGATACGCCTCCGTGCCATCGACCCGGACGATGAACAGGGTCGGATCGGTGAAGGCCACGCCGTACAAGCCGTTGACGTAATTCGCGCCGACCAGAAGGCGCTCGTCATCCAGCCACTTGAGCGTCTCGACCTCGGCGTTCTCGCGCGGGTCGAGTTTGCGGATTACCGCCAGGGTTTGCCGGTCGCTGATGGTGACGATGGTGCGATCGGTCTTGCGTTGCGCGATCGCCAGCAGTTTTCCGTTTGGCGAAATCTGCACCTGCTCGAATTCGGCGCGACGCAGCAGTTGCCGGGTGATGGCGTCGGCCACGACCGGGGGCTCTTTCGCCGCGGCGCAGAGCGCTCCAATTGCCAATAGGACCGGCACGCACCGGAGGAATAGACAATGGCGTGGTGGACAAACAAGCAGCATCTGATTAGCCCTGCAAACGGATTGGAATGTGGTGCTGGCCGGTACCGAGCCGCTTGCCGGTCTTCGGGTGGGTGGCGATCACGGCTAGGAAGTACTGCCCCGGCGCCACGCCCTGCGCTTTGACTTCCAGCGTCAGCGACAAGGTTTCCCCGGCCTGCAGCCGTTGCGGCGGGCCGTAGGATTCCGACAACTCGACGCCGTCGGCCGATAGCAGCACGACGACAGGGACGAAGGTCTCACTGGCAGTCGGCCCGCTGTTGGCGAACTCGGCCACGATGTTCAGCGCTCCCGCCGGGGCCTCCTCCGGCGCACGGACCTTGTTTACCGAGATCACCGCTTCGCGGACCGGCGCGGCCGCCTGCGGCGTTGTCCGCTGGTCGTCGCGATAGTCGCCCAGTTGTTGCGTGGCCTGGCTCGGCATCAGCTTCCGCGTGCGCACCAACTGGTCATTGGCGGTGCGAAACGCCGAAAACCGCGCCTGTACCTGGATCATCGCCGTCGCGTCCTCGCTCGGCTCGATGTTCATGCCGTCGTTGAGCGTGTACAGCTGGCCCTGGTTGATGAACCAGGTGCCGGACACGAAGTCGACGAGATTGGTCTTGGTTTGCTTCAGGGGGAACTGATGGATATTGCGAAACGTCGGCTCGGCATCC
>Ga0209211_10001476_pt1 | contig 44367 bp, 56 predicted proteins | sample RifGroA2_FD_183992 | JGI IMG/M metagenome (GOLD analysis project Ga0209211, IMG submission 183992) | Groundwater microbial communities from Rifle, Colorado, USA - Groundwater A2 (SPAdes) (version 2) | ecosystem: Environmental > Aquatic > Deep subsurface > Groundwater | place: Rifle, Colorado...
TCTGGTATACTTCAGATATGAAAGTTTTAATACTTGGTCCTTCCGGATCTGGAAAAACTTATATTTCATCGCAGCTTCGGAAACAAGGTATTAATGCAATTGATGCAGATAAAATAGAGAATTTATCTTCTTGGTATGATGGGGCTGGTAATAAAGTTGCTTATAAAGAAGATGCTGATGAAGAATTTTTAAATAATCATTCATTTCTTTGGGATAGGAATTTTTTAAAAGATTATTTAAGTAAAAATCCTGATGTTTATATGTTTGGAGTATCTGGAAATATATTTGATATGCTGGATTTATTTGATAAAGTCTATTTTTTAAAAGTTAATCCCGAGATACAAAAGGAAAGATTAACGCATGAGTCAAGAGAAAATCCAATGGGTAGTACAGATTATCAAAGGGAAAATGCTTTAAGGTGGGGGAAAGGATTAGAACAAAAAGCCAAAACTTTGGGAATTAAATTTATTGATGCAACACTTAGTCTAAAAGAAATCCTTTATGAAATTCAAAGTTAACCCAAAAATATTTGAAGATTTTGAGGAGCCTGTAATTGGGGTGATTTTATGCAGCGGAATAGATAACAAAGATGATAATTTGCAAATTCAAAAATTGTTGCGGGAGGCAGAAGAAATTTTAAGAGAAAAATTAAATAATGTAGAAATTTCAGATCATCCGTATATTGCCCCTTGGAGAGAAACCTACAGAAAATTTGGTAGTAAACCCCGAGATTTTAGATGCAGCGCGGAGGCGCTAACCAGAATAGTTTTACGGGGCTCGGAAATAAGAAAGATCAGCCCTTTGGTTGATCTGTATAATTTAATATCCATCAAATATATTCTTCCTGTGGGGGCTGAAGATTTGGATAAAATGCAGGGGGATTTGGAACTGACTTTTGCCCAAGGTACGGAAGATTATACCCCTTTGGGAGAGCAGGAAAATGACCCGCCCCAAAAAGGAGAGGTGATTTACAGGGATGATTTCGGGGTAATTTGTAGAAGATGGAACTGGCGGGAAGGGGACAGGACTAAAATTACCAAAATTACAAAAAATGCAGTGGTGGTTTTGGAAAGCATAGCATCAATACCAATAAAAGAGGCTGTTGAAGAATTGGCAAGCTTAATTAAAAAATATTGCGGAGGGCAAATTTCTGTTTTTTATCTGGATAAAGATTCCCAAGAGATTGATCTAAAATTTTGACAGAGATATATAAACCTATGTATACTTGGGTTAAATAAGTAAGTATTAAAAAATTATGGATTTTCTACCTGTTAGCCTAATTTTAGCAAAAATAATTTCTCTAGGATTACCATTAACTCTTTTATCTGTCATTGTTGGAGGAATCATAGACATTAAGAATAAGAAATTTTACTGGATGAAATATGCATTGGTTTTATTGGGTGTTATTGTTTTATTGCTCATTATTCAAATTAAATTTGTATACAATACAACTTCTCAAATATTAAACACAACCACATTTCAAAAATTATTAAATGCGCAGTGTTCAACTCCAAAGGAGGGAAGGTATGTTGGCGATCTACAGCCTAGTAAAATTAATTTAGACACTCTACCGGTAAAAATTGCGCTAGATGATTTAACAAGAGACAAAAGCATATGTGCTTGGCCAAGTAGAAATTATGTTTCAATTCCTCTTGACGATGAAGATTTTGTTAGATATGGTTCAAAATCTTTTATCACAATTTCCGATTTTGAATCTAATCACTGTTGTGAAGGACCATCAAACATAGAACCTACAGGAAAACTTATTAAGACTGATGGTAGCACGAATATTTATATTCATACCGGACATTGGGGGGAAGGACCTGGTGTGGGATATAAACCTATTATCGTAAGAGGCGTCAAGACAATAAAATTATCTAACGGAGAAGAGATAAAAATTGTTTTAGATAGAATTGCGATCGAAAAAACTGACATAAATCTTCAAAGTATAGAAAATAAATATAAAGTAATAGATCCTTATTATGAAACCGGAGAATATATTTTTACCACTGAAACAGTAGAAGAAATGTTAAGGGATAGTTTCTTTTCAAACTTCGAAGATCACCCCGTTGTAAGTAAAGTCCAATCTGACTTGCAAAAAATTACACTTAAATAAGCAGGGATAAGATATAGTTTAATTTTAGGGTTTGCAGACCCCGATTTAATCGGGGCAGAGGGGGGATTGGGAGGCGGATTTGGGATTTGTGAGTACTGTGCTACTATTTAGTTAATGAAGTCTGTTAAACAAAAACTTTCTTTTTCGAAGAAAAATAGTGGTTTTGCGAAGCAAAAACTTTACTGCTATGTTGATGAAACAGGACAGGATACTGAAGGTAGATTGTATATAGTAGCTACAGTAGTTGTTGGAGACGAACGGGACTCATTAAATGATTTTTTAGGGGAAGCAGAGGCAAAAAGTGGCAAGACCAGACGCAAATGGACTAAATCTCGGGATAAAGAGAGGCATCAATATATTGAGTTGGCTTTGATACCAAGACAGTTTAAGGGTAAGATATTTTACAAAGTATATAAAGACTCCAAAGCCTATGAAGATCTCATGGTTTTAGTAATCGGAAGAGCTATCAATATTTACACCACAACTAGAGATATCACTGATTATAAAGCAACTATAGTTATAGACGGGTTACAGGATAGAGTTCAAAAAAGAGTTACCAAGTCGTTAAGGCAATTAGGTATAAAGATGAGAAAGGTTGTGGGGGGTAGAGATGAAAGTAGTCCACTTTTGAGATTAGCAGATAATTTAGCAGGGATGATCAGAGAATCAGAAGAAAATAAAGGAGATTATAAAAAGATTGTATCTAAATTGAGTGATCAAGGGGTAATCAGTGAGTTATAGCCATAAAAAAACCACCGTAGCCTTGCGACCAGAGGGTGGAACAACCTAGCTTTTTATAGCACCCGCCCATAAAGGGGTAGTATTCGGTTGCGATTTGAATATATCTTACCATAGTTATTCCCAAAATGCAAGATGCAATATCTTACCCGGGTCACCTTTACTTCCATCCTAAACCTAGCCATTGTATTACTTAATTTTTGAATTTAGCTAGATCTATCTGCCCAACCTCAAAAATGCTATAAAATCCGTCCAATTACAAACCAACCGAATAAAAAACCACCTATTATTCCAAGAGTAGTCCAAACCGTAGGCCAACTCACGTCATTATCCCAAGAAGAATTTTCCTTATCAAACTCATCAATATAGTTTTCCATATTTTTATCCCTAAATTAGAATTAACTCCTTAATTATACTCTTTTAGTCAAATTATGGTTTAATGTATTCGTTAGAGTAATTTAGCTCACCGAGAGGTGGGCTTTCTGGTTTAAAGGAGGTGATTTATATGAATGTAGGAGAATTTAAAGAGTTATCAGATAGATTGAAGGATATTACAAAAATGTTACATATGATACTTTCAAAAGATAAAGACCATAAATGCAAGTTTTGTATAAAATATTTACAAGATGGCGCTTTAGTATAATTAATGTATGCAAATAAATGTAGCTGATTTATTTAAGAAGATGGAAGATATGGATAATCTATTGGAAAATGCGTTTGCTTTTACAGAATCGTTGTATTATCTCGAAAAAATGTGTCCAGAACATGGTGTTGGAGAAAGAAACCTTATTCTACAAAGATATACTTGTTGGAAATGTGGAAAGCTTTTAAAAAAAGGTAAGAGTTTTCTCAAATGAGAAGGTCACGTAATTATGACTAGAAAATATTGGGTTGATAAAAAAAGATTAAAAGATCCAATATATTGGTTTATGAAAGCCATTACTTACCATTCAACTGTTTTATTTATAAAAGAGGAATTCGATAAAATCAAATCCCTTGACGCAAAACCATATATTTTTAATGCAAGTTTAGCAACTCCGTATTTAACTGGTTTAGCAAGTGAGCTTTATATGAAAGGTTATTTAGTATTTAAAGGTAAAAAACCAGATAAGCTTCGTGGTAAAAAAATTGGTCATAATCTAAAAATTTTGAGAAAGATGTGTTTTAGATATGGAGATCAGAGATTTGAAGAGGATAGTTTGATATTTGTGACCGATACCCTTGGAGAACATTTAATGGAAGATGGGGGAATTAGATATCCAGATAAACATGATATGCCACCAATTTATTATAATGAATTTGAAAAGGCTCTTAATATTTTGAGAGAAATATCAAGTGAAGCAAGCTTACAAATTCAATACAAAAGCTGATTTTAGTTTAAATCTTATTTTTGAGAAAGGAATGGGCGAACATCTCAAGTTTTTGGTGGTGGGTGGATTTAGGGTTTGCAGACCTTGATTTAATCGGGGCAGAGGGTGCTTTTGGAGGCGGTTGTTTTTACTTAAATTGCACTGAAAGGGAAGTATCCAGCACCGATGCCAGTCTTTTTAGGAATGATAGGGAAGGGGTAGACTGGCCGCTTTCCACTCTGGAAATAACAGATTGTTTGGTTTTAAGTTTTTTGGCAAGTTGAGCTTGCGTTAAGCGTTTTTTTACTCTGGCTAGGATTAAAGCCCTGGCAATTTCATATTCAAGCCTAGTTTCTTCCCAAGCTTTTCTTACTTGGGGGTCTTTCATTAATATTTTTCTGTGCGTTTCCCAGTCCATCATAGTTTTAATAATATCACAATATTATGATATTTTCAAGAGTCAATTTTTATCTTAACGCAATTTAAAGTCATTTAATCTATTAATGGCGGTTTTTATTTCCCTTTTGTCTGTCTTTTGTTTCTTTTTCAAAAATGCATGAAGCAGTAAAAATTTTCTGCTTACTACTGCTACATAAAAAATTCTAATGTTGTCACTTCCTAAAATTCTTAGTTCCCATGGGGGTGTACCTGTTAATTTTTTCGAGTGGGGAGGGCCTACCAAAGTACCTAATTCTTTTAATAATTCCATTACTCCTATGACTTTAGATTTAATTTTAGGATCCAGACTTTGTATAAATTCAAAGACAGGAAAGTTGCCTTGGGAGGTTTCGTAGTAGATAATTTCCCATTTCTGATCCATGAACCTTAGTTTAACAGATTTCCTATTTGCAGAGGGTAGATTGGGAGCCGGATTATCTGAAAAGGTGTAAAAATCCCTAGGTGTCCTATCTAATCCACCCCGCGCCGCCGGCCCGCTTCGCCAAAGCTCCAGCGAGGCGAGCATAGCCTTTGGCGACGCACGGCCTAGGTGGACAATGATTTCATATTTCATATTAGGAAAAGTGTTATAGTTAGTTTAGTGATCAAAATTGGTTTGGTAATTGCAATTCTAGGAATTATTGGAACCTTTGTTTTCTTTAATCTTAATTCTGATAAACCTAAAATAGAGGATCGAAATGACAAAAAGGTTAGCCAAAATACAGATGAGCCACCCTTAAAATTAAAAAGTATTGGGGTGGAATTTTCCGACTTTAAATTTACAAAAGAAAAACTGCAATTTAACAGGTTATTTATGGGTTATGGATTTGTTATTCCCGGCAGTACCTCAAGTACAGGAAAAGATAAATCCAATCCCCAGCCTACATATATTGTTCCCTTGGGCACAAAGGTACGCTCAATAGTAGATGGGGTAGTGGCTGCTATGCCAACGCTTTGGAGTGGAGATTTTTCTATTCAGGTAACGCAAGATGGGAAAATGCAAAAGTGGATTTATGAAACAGAACATTTGATTAACCCGCAAGTTAAAAAGGGTGATAAAGTCACGGCAGGACAAATAGTGGGAGAGGTAAGTGATTTTAATAATGGGGCGCCTCCCGGATATGGAGCTGTGGAAATTGGAATTTTAAAAGGAGGACAGAAACCAGAGCATGTTTGCCCGTTTGCATATCTTGATGATTCTATAAAAGAGGAAACTTTTACAAATTTTAGGAATCTTTTTAAAAACTGGGAAAAATATATTGGAAACACAAGTCTTTATGATGAGTCGCTACCGATTCCGGGCTGTTTAACTCTAAATCCAATAGAAGGGTAACTAAAGTATCTTTTAAGATGTAAATTTTATCGCATATCCAAAACCAGCCCGCCCCAAGTGAAATTTTTTGCCCCTAATCCTTCACCTGTTAAAGGGTTAAAATATTCCCTAAAGCCTGATTTTTCCAATAAAGAAATAGAAGATTTCTTAATTGTATCAGCCACATCTTTAAAACCATAGTTCAAAAGTCCTTTGTAAATAAACCAATTAATTGCTATCCAAACCGGTCCTCTCCAAAAACCTTTAGGATCAAAAGAGGATTCATCTAAAGATACTGTGGGTATAGGATATTTGGTCCAGAATTCTTGAGGATTAAGTAAATGCTCTTCTACTAATTTTTTAGCTCCTTTTTGAGTAAGAATCTTGGCAAAAAGAGGCGCAAAAATGGCCCATGTTTTTGCTTTAATTTTTTGGTAGCTTTCCCCAAAAGTGGACCAGAAAAGATCATTTTCAAGCATTAATTTTTTCATCGCCAAACTAATATTTTTAGCTTCTTTTGTAAAAAATTCAGCATCTTCCAGATAGCCCAATTTTTTAGCAATGCCGGATAGCGACATTAAGTTTTTTACCATTATTGCGTTAATAGGAACATCTTTTACCCAGAAAAAATTTCTCATGCAAAAAGGGGCATCAAATTTACACTCAATGTGTTGAGCTACCAGATTAAGTCTTTTTTGGTAATTTTCCTTAAAGCTGTGCTTGGGAGGTAAATTCAGGGGAATATCAAATCTGGGGGAGTTATCCTCACCGGATTCATCCGGATTCATAATACCGATTAAGTGTTTTTCATGAGGATCGCGCTCGGTCAGTAAATATCTGTAAAAATGATAAAGACGCGGGTAGACCTCTTTGAGGAAAGAACGGTCATGGTCTTTTTGATAAATCCTCCACACCGCATAGGCAATCATGGGCGGTTGGGTGATGGTGGAAGTATCAGCCTTGCCCCATTCAATTACGGGGAAATCGGTGGGACTTTCTTTATCCCAGTAAATCATATGCGGGATCAAACCATTATCAAATTGTTTTGACAAAAGACTTAAAATTTCTTTTTTAGCATCACCTATGTTCAAGTGGGTTAAAATGATAGCATGAAAGCAGGAATCCCACAGCCATTGATAAGGATAACTATCGGGAGAGGGGACTGTGTACTGATACTCTTTTGCCTCTCGTCTATTTTCAAGCAGTAATTTAAAGATAGATTTTTTTAAGTTTCCCATTATAGAATACTATATCAGAAATTTTGAATGTTGAGGGAGATTGATTTGATGTGATATCCTGTAACTTGATGGAACTTTTAAAGTATCTTCCCGATAATATTCTTTCCTGGTTTTTTGATCACGGGCTCAAGATCCTATTAATTCTTGTCGGAACTTTTGTTGTACATAAATTTTCTTTTATTTTAATTGATAAAGGGATTCGTAAGGCAGTGACTACTGACCGGTTTATCTCTATAGAGGCTGAAAAGAAAAGGCAGGAAACTCTTATTACAGTTTTTCATCAGGCGATCGTAATAATAGTTTGGCTGCTGGCAGTGCTTATGATTCTATCTGAAATAGGGATCAATACCGCTCCTCTGATCGCCGGAGCAGGGATAATAGGCTTGGCTTTTGGTTTTGGAGGCCAGTACCTGATTAAGGATTTAATCTCCGGCTTTTTCATAATTTTAGAAAATCAATATAGGGTTGGCGATGTGGCTTGTTTTGGGGATACTTGCGGCCTTGTGGAAAAAGTTACCCTACGGACTACTATTTTGCGGGATTTGGACGGGGTGGTCCATCATGTCCCTAATGGAGAAATTAAAACTGCATCAAACTTATCAAAATACTTTGCCAGGGTTAATTTAAATATCGGTGTCTCTTATAATTCCGATTTGGAAAAGGTTATTAAGGTTGTGAATAATGTCGGTAAGGAGTTAGCGAAGGATAAAAACTGGAAGGAAATGATTATCAAGGCGCCCCAATTTTTGCGGGTTGATGATTTTGCTGATTCGGCAATCGTTATCAAAATACTGGGAGAAACAAAGCCTCTCAAGCAATGGGATGTTTCGGGAGAATTAAGGAAGCGCTTAAAAATTGCTTTTGATAAAAATGGCATTGAAATCCCATTCCCACAAAGGGTAATTCATCAGGCTGAATAATTTACTTCATCAATAAAATAGTTTAAAAAATTTTTAGGTTGTAATCTCATTGCTGCAAAATCAAGAATTCCATGTTCGACCGGTTTCAGACCCAAAAGTTTAAGCATTGCATTTGCTTGATTTGCAAATAAGCTCTGGTTCACATTCTCAAACATGTGCATATTAATTCCGTATTGGTAATAACTTGCAATTATTTCTAATGTTTTTTTATCGACTTTATGATCTGATCTAAGAACAAATTGTTCTAACTTACTCTTCATTATTTGTAAGTATTGATCAAAATATTTAGGATCAGGATAATAATGAGTAACCTGCTTATTTTCCCATTTATCCATGGGGCAGCCGTCAGGATCTATTACTGGTAAATTAACCACTTGTGCCCCTTTATTTATATAGGGATCATTATATTTTTGCGCCAAAGATAAAACAGACCCTATTACCATTTTACTGTGTTCGCCCTGGGAAATACGTCCTTTGAGCAGAATTTGTCCTTTCGTGCCGAAATATGATTGTTTCCTATGCAGTTTAATCAGCCACTGCTTAAGATTTTTGAAACCTCCGTTATTAAGCCCGCTGAGGAAAGCCTGTTCATGTTTTATTGACGATTTGATCAAAGCTAATTGCAACTTATCGTTTAAGTCAGGTTTAGACTGTTTGCCGTATTTGAAATACTTTACTCCTTTGTAGTAATACGCTAACCACCTGCCGGTAGAATCTCTAATCAATCCTTTCCAAAACTCAAGGAAATCGGGGTTCTGGAAATCTTTCTTATGTACTATGTTTTTAAGCCTTCTTAATTTTGCAAAATATTTCTCATTTATTGTATTCAACAATTTAAGAAATTTGATTACCTCTTTGGTGTTTTTAATATAGTATTTAGCCTTTGAATGGTATTTTTTTCCCACGGTGATAGTAATCTGTTTTTTCAGTTTTTGAAAAGCTTTTTCATCTGTTGTATCGTCCCCAATCACAATAGCCAGGGGGGGTGTTTTTATCCTGTCGGTTATTTTTTTAACAATCAAAGCCGCAAAATGTCCTTTGTTCCAATTAACATTTGGCGTAATCTCAATTACTTTTTTCCCTCTAATAATGGCGATTAACCTTTTCGAAATATAAGGTTTTAGCATCTGGTTAACCAGTAATTTAATTTCTGGCACCTGTTGTTTTTTTGCCAGCCGATAATGAAAACTCAATGTTAAACTTTTATTTTGAATAAATGTCCCCTTAAATCTACCGGTTACTTGATTAAGTTGTTCCTGAATTTTTTCTAAAGCCCGAAGCGCTTTGTCCGGAACAGGAAAAAGATATTTTTTACCAAAGATTTCTCCTTCCAGTCCATGATTGCCGCCGTAAATAATATTTGGCAGTCCAATCTTTTTTTTGATATCTTTGAGTGTTCTGCCGCTTAAAATTGCTAAATAAAACCCTTGCTTTTTACTAAGCTTGATTAATAAATTCCTCATTGATTTTGAAAGTTCTGCTCTATTTGGAGGTTTAACAATTGGGGTTAAGGTGCCGTCAAAATCAAGAAGGAGGACAATTTTGTCGTAAACGCCCAAAAATTTTTTAATGTCAGTTATTTCATCCCACAGATATTTCATCCCAAACCCACCATTGTTTTTAGAAGTTCGGCCGACCAGCGGTAAACATTATAGTCTTTGATTGTTTCCCGCAGATCGCGCATTCTCTTTTTTTGCTCCGGCTCTTTCATTTCCAGGGCTTCTTTAATTGCTTCTGATGTCTGTTCTCCATTATAAGGATTTACAATTATGGCATCCTTAAGCTCTTTTGAAGCTCCGGTATATTGGCTTAAAATAAGCACGCCTTTTTCGTCATCTCTGGCTGCAGCATATTCTTTGGCTACCAAATTCATGCCGTCATGCAAAGATGTCACCAGACAAAAGTTGGCCAGCTTGTAAAACTTTTGGATTTCTTCATGGGTGTGGTATTTTTCCAAAAATACGATCGGTTTCCAGCCTTTCATTTTAAATAGCGAATTGATCCGTTCAACTTCTTTTTCCACTTCTTGCGCAAACTCACGCATTTTTTTTATTTTGGTCCTTGAGGGAGGAGAAATTTGTATAAAGGTAAAATTCGTTTTGTATGACGGGTATTTAGTAAGGAAAATTTCAATTGCTTTTAGCCGTTCTAAAATCCCTTTGGTGTAATCAAGCCTATCTATGCCCAGCCCGATATACTTTGTTTTTATTCCCAGATTCTTTAATGCTTTTTCGCCCTCGAGTTTATAATTAATATTTTGACCCGGACCATTGGGGAAGGCTATGCTGATCGGGAACGGTTTGACAAAAGATATATGGTTGTTTCTGGTCACCATAAATTGTTCAAGATCTATCAGCGCTTCCAGCTCTCTACCTACTGTTTCGATAAAATTATTGCAGTGGAGTTGGGTATGGAATCCCAATAAGTCCGCCCCCAGCATTCCGTCCAAAATTTCTTTTTTCCAGGGGCAGATACTGAAAGATTCCGGATTGGGCCAGGGGATATGCCAAAATAGCCCTACTGTGGCGCTGGGCTTTTGGGCCTTGATCATTCTCGGCACCAGGGCAAGTTGGTAATCCTGGATAAGCACAATTGGCCTCTCCAGATCCTTAATCTCCGAAAGTATGCTGTCTGCAAACTTTTGGTTTACCTTTTTGTATTGCTCCCAGTCTTCTTTCCTGAAAGTAGGCCTGTTGTGGGCAATATGGCAAAGAGGCCACAAACCTTCATTGGAAAAGCCGTAATAATAACCATTCTCCTCTTCAGAGGTTAACCAGATACGCTTTAAGGTATATTTGGGTTCATCAGGCGGAACTTTTATTTTATTACTGCTGTCAACAACCAGCCTGTCGGCATCACCTGAACCATGCGCAATCCACATGCCGGCGGTTGCCTGCATAACAGGTTCAAGTGCTGTCACCGGACCGCTCGCCGGAATATAAAATTCAATTTTCCCCCCATTTTTGGTATGGATATAAGGCTCTCTATTGGAAACCATAAAAATAGAGCGGTTCTTTAAAGTATCTTTAATAAACTCTTTTAACCTTTGGGAGGTCCAGGGGGAATCTAACTTTTCCAGCCTCATTCTGGCCTCTTCGGCAGCCGTAGATCTGGCCTCTATTAAACTCCTTCTGATATTGGTAACTTCACTGACAAGAGGGCCAAAAAGAAAAGAGTTCTTAAGTTTTTTTGAATCCTGTTTTAAATCTCCCGATCTGGCCAGCCTTAGTGTCTTCACCAGACTTTTAATTGGTTTGTAAATAATCCAGCGGATTAAAAGAAGAACGGCAAAAGAAAGCAGAGAAGCCTGTACAAGCAGTCTTACGAGATTATTTTTCCAAATTTCCGTAAGCCTGCTATCAATATAGCCGGCATTTTGAACTATCATCAAGGCGCCAACCACGCTTTTTTCATCATGCAAAGGTACTGCCAAAAGATATACTTTTTTATCCTGAAACTTGGCAAAATCCCCGTTGGCTTTATCCGCATCCATGGCATTGGCAATTACCTCCTGCGCGGCAGAGGTAGCTTCGGGAATAACAGAGGAGATAGCTATAGCCTTACCCTTGTTATCATATATACCCAGTCCTGCAAATCTTTCAGTGTCAGTAAATCTCTCAACTACATTTTGCAGGTAATCTTCTGATTTATTGATGAAATTGGGTTCAACTGTTTCTTTTAAACTCTCGGCCAAAAGAGTAGAGCGGTATTGAAGGTCGCTTTTAAGCCTTTGATCCTCTCTGCCAACCTGATCAATAGTGAAAGTAGTAACTATAAGGCTGATGACAGTTATAATCGCCAAAAGAACAAGTATGATTTGCTTCATTGATCGGTATATTCTACCATAGACAAGCAATGAATATCCATCTACTCTGGTTCCTGATACAATCATATTTATGAAAGTAGGGATAGTGGGGTTGCCTAATGTGGGGAAGTCGACATTGTTTAATGCCCTTTTGAAAAAAAAAGTGGCGCTTTCTGCTAATTATCCTTTTGCCACAGTTGAACCAAATATTGGAGTGGTGGCTGTACCAGATTCCAGACTCTTGACTCTAGCGACTCTTGTTAAAAATGAGGATAAAATGGATTCTCTTCCTCCAATTATTCCTGCAGCAGTAGAATTCGTTGATATTGCGGGGCTGGTTAAGGGAGCATCGCAAGGTGAGGGGTTGGGAAACCAGTTTTTGTCTCATATCAGAGAAGTTGACGCCATTGTCCATGTTCTGCGGGATTTTGAAGACCCGAGTGTGGTAAGGGCCGGTGGTTCAGTTAATCCCAAAGAAGATAAAGAACTAATTGAAACAGAGTTGCAATTGGCAGATATAGACAAAGTGGACAAGCTGTCAACTAAACCTGTTCTGTATGTTTTAAATGTGAGTGAGGATGAATACGCAGACAAGCTGCGAGATCCTTCGCTAATCGCTCGGGATGACAATATTGTCATATGTGCAAAATTAGAAGAGGAATTGGCTGATTTAACAGAAGAAGAGAGGCTGGAATATTTAAAATCAGTGGGGTTAGAGCAAACAGGGTTGGAGAGGTTAATTAAGGCTGCTTATAAACTTTTGGGGCTGATTTCTTTTTTAACTGCAGGACCTAAGGAAGTAAAAGCATGGACTGTTAAAAATGGTACTAACGCCAAGGATGCTTCAGGCGTTATTCATACAGATTTTATTAAAAACTTTATTAGAGCCCAAGTCGTAGATTATGACAAATTAATTGAAGCAGGAAGTTACGCGGAAGCTAAAAAAAGAGGTCGGATTAGGATAGAAGGCAAGGATTATATTGTTCAGGATGGTGATGTGATTGAATTTTTGATAGGTACTTGATATTCACTATAGGATTTAGTATAATGACTAATTATGTTAGAGAAAGTATCTTCAGGGGTAGTAAATTTTTTTGCGGGGCGGGCGATTGATAATTTAGTTATTATTGATTCAACGGCAGTTATAGAGGGGCGTTTTCAACAATTAATAGCAGAAGGCGGAGTCCCAATTGTTTATGGAAATCATCAAGGTCATGGTGATGGGTTAGCATTGGCGAATGTATCAGGACATCTAAGGGATCTTACTTTACAAGATGGTCAATATCTTTTGAGAGGTCTTGCTGTTATATTGGCAAAATCAATGGTTTCAGGTCATCAAAGTAAAGAGTTAACAGGCATTTATGATTTAGTGATAGGGGCTTGCAGGCAGAGGGGGGTAGTGCCTGTTTCTGTAACAAGAGAAAAAGATCGAGAAAAATACGGCATGAGCAGGGAGAAGGTAGCTGCAGAGGTGATACCCTTAATAAGGAGTTTACGCAAAGGATATGGAATGGCATTTTTCCCGGAAGGTTCTGTGCAAGGAGGAAGACATCCAAAAGGTAGTGGCGTAGAAGAAATTTTTGGGATGCAAGAACCAGATAATAACAATTTAATTGATTTTTTTAAGTTAATGAGTCGTTACGGAAAACCATTTTTTATGCCAATAGGACTGCATGGCAGCTATCGAATAATGCAAAGCGAGGAAGGTGATAAGCCAAGATTAACAAGCAGAGGAAGAAGGTCTTTAATTGCAGCAGCTTTAGGTATACCTATTGGTGTTTTAAGGATAAAAGCCAATTTATTAATGCCTTTTACAGAAGGCGAAATTGCAGAAGAAATAGGTTCTGAATGGATGGAAGATGGTACAGTTTTTAATAGATATGCAATGATGAAATTATTGCCGGGTATTCCTGATGTTGCGCATGGAGTTTTTAGGGATTAATCTACTTTAGCTAGCTATTGAATTAGAGATAACTTCTTAGTACAATACCTAACATGAACTCATATTATTTAACTTTGGTTTTAAAGCCGGACATGGAGGAGAAAGTCAGGAAAGAGCTTTTGGAGGGATTAAAGAAAAAATTTGATAAAGTTATCAAAGAAGATTTATGGGGGCTGCGGGATTTAGCCTATCCTATTAAAAAACAAACAAAAGGTTTTTATGCCCACTTTGAAATCGAGGCTGAACCTAAAAATGCAAAAGGTCTTGACAAAATACTAAAAGTAGAAGAAGATATTATCCGTTATTTACTGGTAAGGAAATAAATGTCATCAAGATCTTGGAATAGAGTTGAACTAATAGGAAATTTAACAAGGGACCCTGAACTTCGGTATACCCCTAATGGAGCTGCAGTTTGTACTTTTGGTTTGGCTACCAACCGCACTTATGTTACAGAAGGCGAAAGAAAAGAAGAGGTGGATTTTCATCGGCTGGTTTCTTGGAATAAATTGGCAGAACTTTGCAACCAGCTTTTGAAAAAAGGGACAAAGGTTTTTATTTCAGGGAGACTCCAAACAAGATCATGGGAAGGTAATGATGGCCAAACCAGACAGACCACGGAAATTGTGGTGGAGGATATGATTGTACTTACTCCCAGGTCAAACGGAGACATGGAAACGCCTCCTCCTCCAAAAGAGGAAGAGGCAGTTACTGTTAAAGAGGAAAAGGTTGAAGAAAAAGAAGCGCCCAAAGAAGAACTCAAGAAGTCAAAAGAGCCTGCAGCAGCAGAAGAAGTTAGCGAAGATCTGCCTTTTTAATTTATGGTCAAAAAGATTATTACTCAAAAAAAAGAAACAGTCTCGCCTCGCGCCAGCGGCGACGCAAGGCGCGAAGCGGGTAAAGTTGAGGTTGAAGCTGAAGTTGAAACAAAAACTCCTTTAAGGAGTAAAAAATGCCAGTTTTGTCAAAACAAATCAACGCCTTCTTACACCGATACGGCAGGCCTAAGACGGCTTCTAACTGATAGAGCCAAGATTACTCCAAGATTAAAAAACGGCCTTTGCAGCAAACACCAGCGCTTTGCCACCAGAGAAATAAAATATGCCAGGCATCTAGGCCTACTTCCTTTCACCCCCAAAGTTTAGTAAACTAAAAGAATGTCTGTCCTGACTGGACTCTTTGATAGTTTTGATAATCTTGATCAAATCGCGGTTTTAGATATTGCCCGCTGGATAAAACATGCTCCTAACGAAGTAGTTTTGGAAAATTATCTGGCTAATAAAATTTTATACCCTCAAACTTTGCCTTTAACCAAGGAGGATACTGAACTTGATTTGGCCATTTTGCGTGAGGCTTTGCGGGCAAACGGGCCTAAAAATTTAGCAAAAACAGGTTCTTTTCTGGGAGACAATACTTTTTTAAATGTTACGCTCCGGAAAATACTGATTCCCTCGAGGTTTCTACGTTTTGTTCCCAGCCTTACAGCTTTAATATGGGCTTTTATTGACGCTTTTTTACTGGAGAGAGAAAGAAAGGACTTTTTTGAAGACCTTTGGACAATTACTTTAACTGGTGAAATAGATGAAGTAGTGGGTTCTGTACTTCTTCCCCAATTTAGCGACCGGAACGGTGTGTTGGAGCTTACACAAGGGAGTCAATCTTATAAAATCCGCTTTGGCAGCTTGATGATTATTCCTTGTCCTTTAAACCGCTGTCAGATTGTTTATAAATTTAACAAAGGTAAAATTTTAGGTAAGCAGGAAAGCGCAGTTGAAGTATATGGGGGAAGAATAGGGCTTTTTATAGACGCCAGGGACAAAAAAAAGTAAACATGAAAGCTTTAAAAAGATTACGGATAGAAAAAGATATTGTTACCAGAGTGCATAGAACTTTGAAAGCCAGAGGTCAGCTAAATATCTCGCTTGGTCAGGAAGTTGCTCCGGATGATATTATTGGCAGTTGTTGGGTTTCTTCCGGCTTCCGGATTTTAAATTTATCACAGGCTTTATCTGTTTCACCAGCAGAAGCTAAAAAATATCTCCGAAGAGAGATTGGTCAGAAAATCTACAAAGGAGAATTACTAGCTTTTAAAGAACAGGGTTTTTTAAGTGGGAAAAAAAATATTATTTCACCTTCTGATGGGATTTTGGAGTATTTAAACGAGCAAACAGGGGAGTTGAAGATAAACTTTTTACCCCAAAAAATTGATCTGCCGGCCGCAGTCTATGGAGTAGTAGAAGAAATTGATGTCCCCCATGGCGATATAGTTATTAAAACAGAAGTAAGCAGAATTTATGGCATGTTTGGCACAGGTAAAAATAGAGAAGGCACTTTAAATATGATTTGCTCGAGAGATGAATTGATGGGGGAATTGAAAATAACTGCTGAAAATTCCGATCAGATTTTAGTAGGAGGGAGTTTAATCCGCAAAGAGGTAATTTCTCAAGCTATTTCTTCCGGGGTGTGCGGTATTATCACAGGAGGAATTAATGCAGGAGATTATAAAGCCATGGCCGGGGGAAGGTTAATTTTTCCCAAGAGACTGGAAAACGATATCGGAGTATCTGTAGTTATTTGCGAAGGTTTTGGCGTACAGTCTCTTGGCGAGGATATTTACGGGGTTTTGCAAAAATATAACGGGAAGTTTGTTTTGTTAGATGGCAATCATGCTATAATAAATCTTCCCTCATTTGAATCAAATTGTATGAGGAGAGTGAAAAGTATTGCATTACCCAAGCAGCAGGATGCAGTCATGGAAGATAATGTACTGAAATTGCACGATACTAATATCGGTAGCATGGTTAGGGTAGTAGGTAATTCTTACGCTGCGGAGCAAGGTAGGATTTTGGCTGTTGATAAGATAGAAACAGTTTTACCCTCGGGCGTTCCGGCTTTTTTATTAACAGTGGAGACAAAAAGGAGAAAAATCAAAATTCCATATGATAATGTAGAACTGATATGAAACAAATTTTCTTCAGAATTAATTTAAGAGTTATCCTTATAGTAATTTTGGCATTTGTCATAGGTTGGAAAGTGGGGCAGACACAAATTCCCCCTCCAAAAAATAACAATGCTGATTTTAAATTATTTTGGGATACGGAGAATCTTTTAAAAAGGGATTATCTGGATAAAAGCGCTCTTGATCAAAATAAATTATATTACGGCGCTATTTCCGGCATGGTGTCTGCAGTTGGGGATCCGTACACATTCTTTTTACCGCCGGAAGCCCAGAAATCTTCAAAAGAAGAATTAAACGGCAGTTTTGAAGGAGTAGGAATACAGCTTGGTTTTAATCCGGATAAAAGACTGGCAGTAATTGCTCCTTTAGAAGGCACACCTGCCAAAGCTGCCGGAGTGAAACCTTTGGATATGATAATTAAAATTGATGGTAAGGATACTACTGGTTTAAGCTTGCCCGAGGCTGTTAAGTTAATAAGAGGCACCAAGGGTACAAAAGTAATGCTGGAAATTTTGCGCGAGGGGGAAGAGGAAACAAGGACATTTACTATGGTAAGGGATACAATTGTTGTTAAAAGCGTGGAGCTGGAATACAAGAAAACCAAATCGGGTAAAAATGTGGCCTGGATAAAATTATCCCGTTTTTCAGAGCGGACAAGATCGGAGTGGCAAGAGGCGGTAAAAGATATTATCTCAAAAAATCCCAACGGAGTTATTTTGGATGTCCGTAATAACCCGGGTGGATATCTTGACGGAGCGGTTTTTGTAACCTCGGAGTTTTTGGAGGGTGGAGATGTGGTTTTACAGGAAGACGGCCAAGGCAAAAAACAGGCATTTAAAGTTAACAGAGAAGGAAATCTATTAACAATACCGTTGATAGTTTTAATTAATAAAGGTTCTGCTTCGGCTTCGGAAATTGTGGCAGGAGCGCTGCAGGACCGGGAAAGAGCCAAACTGGTGGGAGAGCAGTCTTTTGGCAAGGGGACTATTCAGGAGGCAGAGGAACTGGAAAAAGGAGCAGGTATCCATATTACAGTGGCCAGGTGGCTTACGCCCAATGGAAAATGGGTTAATGAAACAAAAGGGCTAAAACCCGATGTTATAATAGAAATGCCAAAGGATGCGAAAGATAATCAGGATCCGCAATTGGATAAAGCACTGGAATTGTTAGAATAATGGATCAATCAAATTTTAAATTACCAAAACCGTCTTTAAGCAGCATAGTGATAGCTGTGGCTGCAGGAGTAGTTGTGGCTGTGGGGGTTTATCAGGCTCAAATAAGAGGTTTAATACCCAATAAGGGTATTGCACTTCCAAAGCCTCTTGAAGAAACAAGAACAATTTTTAAAGAAGAAAACGCTGTTATTTCCGTAGTAGAAAAAACATCTCCTTCGGTGGTGGCAATAGGGGTAACAAGCGGAACGGGTTTTGTGGTGTCGGATGAAGGCATTATTGCTACCAATAAGCATGTGGTGGCAGATGCGGAAACAAAATATACAGTGGTAACAAAAGATAATCAAAAATACGAAGTAAAAAGGATTTACAGGGATCCTCTGCTGGATTTGGCTTTGGTTCAAATTGACGCATCCGGATTAAAAGCTTTGGAACTGGGGGATTCAAGTAAACTAAAGGTTGGCCAGACTGTTATTGCCATTGGTAATGTTACTACCACAGGGGTTGTGTCCGGACTAGGCAGAAAAGCAGTAGGGGGTGATAATTTAATTCAAACAGATGCTGTCATAAATCTAGGAAATACCGGCGGGCCACTTCTAAATTCCAGCGGTCAGGTAATTGGGGTGAATGCGGTTCTTTCGGAAGGTGCGCAAAATATCGGCTTTGCCATTCCCATAAATTCTGTTAAGGCTATTGTTGATGAGTTTGTATCTCAAGGTTCTGTTTCCCGGCCATTTTTGGGTGTACAATATAGCTTTGTGCCGCAGGGAGCGTATATTCAGTCGGTAGTTGATTCCTCACCCGCCCAAAAATCCGGAATTGAGCAGGGGGATATTATTACAAAAATTAACGGACAGAATGCGGATAATGAAAGTAAGATTGCGGAGACGATACAAAACAGTGCTATTGGGAAAAAACTGGAGCTGGAAATCCGGCGGGACAATAAATTGCTTAAAATAGAAGTTACTTTATCAGAACTGCCTGCAGAGTAGTAATTATTGGCTCTAGATTTCCGTCTAAAATTCCTTCCAGATTGTGCCAGGATTTATTAAGGCGATGGTCGGTTACCCGGTTTTGGGGGAAATTATAGGTCCTGATTTTTTCCGCCCGGTCACCTGTGCCAACCTGCGCCGCTCTGTTGCCAGAAACTTCTTTGTGTTTTTTTTCTTCTTCCATTTGCCAAATTCTGGAACGAAGTAGATCCATGGCAATTTCTCTGTTTTGTGCCTGAAACCGTTCTGTTTGGGCTGTAACCACAATTCCGGTTGGAATATGTTTAAGCCTGACAGCTGTTGAAACTTTATTAACATTTTGTCCGCCGTGGCCTCCTGACCTGAAAGCTTCAAATGTAATATCGCCGGGATTAATGGAAACTTCCCTTGAAGTTACTTCCGGCAAAACTGCCACTGTGGCAGTGGAAGTATGAATTCTGCCGGAGGATTCGGTAATGGGTACTCTTTGTACTCGGTGAACGCCTGACTCATGCTTTAGCATATTATAACATTCTTTTCCTGAAATTTTGAGTACATTTTGATCCAGTTCTTCAATTTTCCAGCCCTTGTTTTGAGCAAATTTAGTATACATTCGAAGCAAATCTCCGGCAAAAATTCCAGCTTCTTCTCCGCCTGCAGCGCTTCTTATCTCCAAAATACAACTGTCTGATGTAATTTCACCCCCGGGGTGTAATCGCATTTTTTCACCCCGGGGGTGTTCTAGCTCTGCTTTTTGTTTTTCCAAAGCTTCAATTTCAGCTCTAGCCAATTCTGCTAACTCCGGGTCAGAAAGAAGCACCTGATTTTGGGAAATTTTTTTATCTATTGTATCTATTTGCTGGCGAATATAATCCATCTAACTTACCATTTGTTTTCTGGCCTGCATCAGAAGATCTTTTAAGGAGGGCCGGTCTTTTTTAGTTTCTTCTTTTTTATTTTTTCTGGCTTCCAAAATCCTTATTCTCTCTTCCTTTTTAACTTTGGATACTTCTGTTTTCTTTACAAATCTGTCAACTTGTCCTAATGTGTCAACAAATCTTTGCTGGCCGGTAAAAAGGGGATGGCAGGCAGAGCATATTTCTACGCGGATTTCCGGTAAAGTTGAGCCGGTGATAAAACTATTTCCACAGGCACAAGTAACCTTAGTCTCTGCAAACCATTGAGGATGAGTATTAGCTTTCATATGCGTTAATTATATCCTATGCGCCTTTTGATGTCTATGATGAGCTTCTTTGGCAAAAGTACCAAGAAATACGCCCGCTGCTATTAAAAGTGCTCCTATGGCAAAATCAACCGAGAGTTTTTCAGAAAGAATAAAAATAGCCAAAACAGTAGCCACAAAAGGTTCAATATATTGAAATAAATCAGCTGTCATGACAGAGGTTCTGGCAAGACCCCATTCAAACAAAAAGTAAGCGGAAACACTGGAGAGCATGGTCATATACAAAAGTCCCAGCAGGCCCAGTAAGCTTATTCTGTTTACCCAGTTGGGATTTTCTATGTATTCAAAGCCGGCCAGAGGGAAAAAAGTTATTACCCCGACAAGAAATGCAAATGCCACCACTGTAAGGGATGAGTAAATTTTAAGCATTGGCCGTGAAATTACTGCTCCTACTACCCAGGATGTGGATGCTAAGATAATTAACAAATTTCCTGTTAGGCTTTGGGTGTTAACTTGTCCGAACAGAGCTCTGGGAACTCCCACAATAATTAATGCTCCCATTAGTCCGGCAAAAATTCCCGCTAAATTAATTAAATAGACTTTTTCTTTTAAAAACCACCAGCCAAGTAAAACAGATAGCATGGGAATAATTAAAGTTAGCGTTGACGCATTTATTGCGGTTGTTTTTTGAATGCCGGTGAGGAAAAAAGTGATGTTTAAAGTGATTATTAAAACACCAATTAAAGTTAATTTTGGGATATCCTTTTTGTTAATTTTGATTTTTTTGGTTTCGGCCAGGAAAAATGGGGCTAAAAATAAAGAAGCCAGGGTAAAACGGAGAAATGCCAGTGTATAAGTGGGAAATTCCTGTAAAGTGATTTTAGCTATCACAAAATTACCACCCCAAATCATATGGGCAAGTATTAAAGCTAAATAAGGCCAGGGCTTTTTAAAAACAGCAGAAGTCATCTATATTAAGGATAGAGGATTTCCAGTAGGCGATCAAGTCCAAAAGAAAAACCAACAGCAGGAGTTTGTTTTTTAGAAAACATACCAATTAAATTATCATATCTGCCTCCGCCGCCAACAGAACCCCCACCATATTCTTCAATTTCCGCCTCAATAATCATGCCGGTATAATAATCCAAACCACGGGCTAAAGTGGGTGAGAATTCATATTTATCTTTAGATACGTCCAAATTTTCCAACTCTTTGAATATATTTTGTAAATTTTCCGTGGGTCCGTTAGATTCAATAGTTTGTAACTGCTCTTCTGAATAACCTGCTTTAATCAATTCATCAATCACACCTTCGCGGCCAATTTTTTTAATCTTATCAATTATCCGGATAATCGAAGGAGGTTGGTTGGCAAAATTATTTCTGTCATTTATTAAGATCTTAAAATTTTTGATCCCCAAAGCCTCTAGCGATTTTGCCACTGCTGCAATAATTAGAGCATCTTCTTTAGGATCGCTTGATCCGACAGAGTCAAAATCAAACTGGGTAAATTCCCTAAATCTGCCTTTTTGGGGATTTTCTCCGCGAAAAACCTGGCCAATTTGATATCTTCTAAATGGCAGGGGAGGATTGTAAGTGGCCACATATCTTGCCAAAGGGACTGTCAGGTCATAACGGAGAGCCAGTTTTCTACCACCTCTGTCAGTAAATTTATAAATTAACTTTTCTTCATCCCCATATTTTCCTTCTAAAGTTTCGGCAAATTCTATAGTGGGGGTTTCAATTGGAACAAATCCATATTCTTCCAAAACGCTGACAATTTTGTTTATTGCCTCACGCTTTCCTTTAGCCATCTCCGGCTTTATATCCCTAAACCCTTTTGGTGTTGGCGGTGCTTTAATCATATGCTCTTTTTCACTTTACTTCTTTTGCTTAATTCTTTCAAGATATCAGCAGGATTAATATTGAAGAAACTTAACATAACTAACAAATGAAAAGCTAAATCCGCCACTTCTGAAATAATTCTTTCTTTGCTTTCATTTCTTGCAGCTTTTATTACCTCTTTAGATTCTTCATCTACTTTTTGAATAATTTTATTCTTTCCTTTTTTAAACAAAGAAGCCACATAAGAATTTTTGGGCATTTTCTTTTTTCTATCTTCAATTATTTTATAGAGTTTATTAAGTGTCATATTATCTCCTTTTGGAAACAGGTTTTATTTCCGGTGTGGCATACACTGGTCCCAATTAGCTTCACTTTTATTAAAACCGTATCCTCATCACAATCCATAAAAATCCTTTTTACTTTTAATTTATTCCCTGACTGCTCACCTTTCATCCATAATCTTTTCCTGCTTCTGCTCCAAAAATATACCCAACCGGAATCTTTGGTTTTTTGTAAGGCTTTATTGTTTAAATAGCCCAGCATTAATACATCTTGAGTTTTATAATCCTGAATAATAGTAGGAGTTAATTTCATAGCAGACTCCTTACAGGAATATCCCTTTCATTTAAATAGTCTTTAACTTCTTGAATAGTTAACTCTCCAAAGTGAAATAAAGAAGCAGCTAAAGCCGCATCGGCAAATCCTTTATTAAAAATCTCTACAAAGTCTTTAAGTTTTCCGGCACCGCCGGATGCTATAACTGGAACAGAAACCGCTTGCGAAACCTGTCTTGTTAATGCCACATTAAATCCTTTTTTTGTCCCGTCAGTATCAATACTTGTTAATAAAATTTCACCAGCTCCAAATTTGACTGCTTTTTTTGCCCAATCAATTGCAGAAACTCTTGTATCAGTTCTTCCGCCATTGATGAATACATTCCAGTCTTTCCCAACTTTTTTACCGTCTAATGATAAAACTACACATTGACTACCAAATTCTTTGGCACAATCCGAAATTAATTTAGGATTTTTAAATGCCCCGGTGTTCACAGATACTTTGTCTGCCCCAGCTCTTAAAATTGTTCTCATATCAGAAACTGTTCTAACGCCTCCACCAACAGAAAAGGGGATTACTACTTCTTTTGCAGTTTTTCTAACCACATCGAGTAAAATATCCCTGTTTTCGACAGTTGCAGTAATATCCAAAAACACCAATTCATCTGCTCCTTGCTTGTCATATTCTTTAGCAAGTTTTACGGGATCACCGGCATCCCGAAAGTTTACAAATTGTATTCCTTTAACAACCCTGCCTTGGGTCATGTCCAAACAAGGGATAATTCTTTTAGCCAACATAGTTTGCTCCTTTCACAAAATTTTCCAGTAATTTAAAACCAACTAACCCACTTTTTTCAGGGTGAAATTGAACTCCCAGAATATTATCCTTGATAACAATACTGGCAAAATTTTCTCCATAATTGGTCACCCCTGCAACAACTTCCTGATCTTTGGGCAAACAATAAAAACTGTTTACAAAATAAAAATAACTTTCATTGCCAATACCCTTAAAAAGATTAGATCTTTGTTTTATTTTCACTTGGTTCCAACCGATTTGCGGAACTTTTCTCATTTTCTTAAATTTTTTAACTTGTCCTTTTAAAATCCTAAGACAATTAACATTTCCTTCTTCGCTCTTTTCAAATAAAAGCTGCATTCCCAAACAAATTCCCAAAAATGGCTTACCCATTTTAATTTCCTCGACAATAACTTTATCCAGACCTTTTTCTTTTAAATTTTTCATACCTTGCCCAGCTGCTCCAACACCAGGAAGAATAAGCGTATCCGCTTTTTTAATCACTAAAAGATCGCTGGAAATTTTACTTTCCACTCCAAGTTTATCCAAACCGTTTTTAACGCTTGCTAAATTGCCAATTCCGTAATCGATTACCACTATCATAGTTTTCCTTTCGTTGAAGGAATTTGATCTTTTGCCCGTTGATCTAGCTCACAAGCCATGCGGATAGCACGGGCTGTTGCTTTGAAAATAGCTTCAATTTTGTGGTGCTCATTCTCCCCGTATTCCACTTTTATAAATAAATTTACTTTAGCGTTTTGAGCAAAGCTGTCCCAAAAGTGTTTAACAAGTTCTGTCGGCAAATCACCAACTTTTTCCCTTTTAAAATCACACTCAAACCTAAATGAGTATCTGCCCGCAAAATCTATAGCAACTGTAGCTAAAGCTTCATCCATTGGAAGGATAAAAAATCCATAGCGATTTATACCCTTTTTATCTCCCAGGGCTCTTGCAAAAGCCTCACCCAAAACAATTCCTATATCTTCCACAGTGTGGTGCTCGTCAATATATGTATCCCCGGTTGCTTTAATTTCTAAATCAAATAATCCGTGTTTGGAAAATAAATCCAACATGTGATTTAAAAATCCTACAGGCGTATCAATCTTTCTTTCCCCAGTACCGTCAATATTTAAAGAAACGCCTATATCCGTCTCATTTGTTTTTCTCTCTATTATTGCTTTGCGTTTCATAAAATTATCTCTCCTTGTACAAGAGCTTTAAGAAAGTTTCCATTAGTCTGCATAGGGATAAATTTGACTCCAATATTTTTCGCAAAGAGCTTGTCAGTTGTCCTATCTCCACATACAAAAGAGTTATTTTTATCTATCTGATTTTCTTTAAGAATTTTTTTAACAAGAGTGGTTTTAGGTTTTGTGCAGATATATATCTTTTTAAACTTAATCCTATTTTCTTTGAAAATCTTGAGCATTTTATTTTGCGGAGCCTCAAAATCAGCTTTGGGGAATGAACCAGTTCCTAAGCCATCCTGTTTAGTAACCATGATAGGTTCATAGCCCTGTCTAACAAGTTCTTTAAGGCCTTTAATTACTCCATCTAGAATCTTTAGCTTTTCGATACTGTCAATTTGAAATGTATCCTGCGGCTCAAAAATTAAAGTTCCATCTCGGTCTAAAAAGGCATATTTTCTATACTCAAACCCCTTAAATATTTTAATAACTTTATTATTCTGCTGCTTTGTACCAATAGTTAATCTGATAGCATTTTCTAATAAACGTACAATTATTTTATTTTTTGCCAAATAATTTTTTAATTGTTCAAAATTTTTATTTACTTTTAGATACAAAAAATTGGCAGATGACGGATAGACTGTTAAATAAGGAATCTTTTTCAGCTCTTTATAGACTCTCCCTCTTTCCCTAATTATTTCTTCCAAAACATATTTAGTTTTGCTCAAATCTTCCAATGCTGCTTTGGCAGCAATTTCTGCAGCCAAGTTTACATTATATGGAGGTTTAATTTTTAAAAGCTGGTTAACAAAAAATGATGATGAAATACTATACCCAAGCCGGAGCCCCGCAATGCCAGCCCATTTACTAAAAGTTCTGGTAATAATCAAATTTTGGCATTTGTTTATTAATGAAGCAACAGTTTTTCCACAAAATTCAAAATATGCTTCATCAACCAAAACCAATTTTCCTGTATTTAGTAATTCAATAATTTGTTTTTCCTCACTGGCCGTACCAGTTGGATTGTTTGGATTACAAATAATAATTAATTTAACTCTCTGGTCTATTTTTGATTTAATTGTTTTAATATCCAAAGAAAAATCTGATTTCCTGGGAACTGATAAAACAATACCCTTGTTAAGTTTTATTAGTGTTGTATACATTCCAAAAGTTGGAGGACAATTTATTACCTTATCTCCGTCATTTAAGATGAGCCTTAAAAACAAATCCAATAATTCATCAGATCCAGTCCCTACCGTTATTTCTTTCATTTTTACTCCAGCATAATCTGCTAAGTCCTGCCTTAAGCTTTTGTATTCCGGATCAGGATAATAGTTGTAATACTTAAAATCTGCTAAAGCCTTGGAAATTTTAGGAGAAAAGCCATAAGGATTTTCTCCAGCATTTAGTTTGAGAAAATCTCCCTCCAAATCCCACAAAGAGGGAACACTAAGATAGGGATCCATTTTAGATACATCTTCTCTTATAAATTTTTCTAATTTTTTTGGTTTCATATTATTCCTTCAAATCTAATGGAGGCAGAGTTCTTGTGGGCAGGTAATTGCTCCATTGTTGCAACTGTTTCAATTGTTTCTTTAATTTTTAACAATCCCTTTTTAGTGCACTTTTGCACCTGCATCCATTTTCCAAATGCGTCTACTCCTAAGGGCGGGTACATCTTTGCCATACCTCCAGTGGGTAGAATGTGATTTGCTCCGGTTGCATAATCCCCACTGGATTTTGAAGTGTAGTTTCCCAAAAAGACTGAACCGGCATTGGTAATTTTTCCTACTAACTTTTCAGGATTTCTGGTCATAATTTCCAAGTGCTCCGGTGCATACTCATTGGAAAACTTTATTGCTTCATCAAGCGAATCAACAACAGCAAATAAACCATATTTTTCCAAAGAGATTTTAACCCTATCTTGTGTTGTAAGCTTTGGTAATTGTTTTTCTATTTCTTGAATTGTTTCCTCTGCAACTTTTTGAGAAGTTGTTAATAGCACACAAGCAGAATCTTCTCCGTGTTCTCCATCGGCAAGTAAATCAGCAGCAATAAATTTAGGATTGGCTGTTTCATCTGTAATGATAAAAACTTCAGATGGACCGGCCGGCATATCAATAGCAATCTTTTCTAATGCCAAAATCTTTGCAGCAGTTACATAAGTATTTCCTGCTCCAAATATTTTATAAACATTGGGTATAGTTTGCGTTCCATAAACCATTGCAGCAATAGCTTCTGCACCACCAACTTTATAAATTTGTTTAATTCCTAGCATTTCAGCCGCAAGTAAAACAACTGGATTAATTTGCCCGTTTGGTTGTGGGGGAGTGCAAATAATAATTTCTTTACATCCGGCAATCTTTGCAGGAATTGCTGTCATCAAAAGTGATGAGGGATAAACTGCTTTACCTCCAGGAATATATAACCCAACCTTTTCGATTGCCCTCCATTCTCTCCAAACCCTTATTCCTTTTTCGGTTTCGATTATTCGATCTTTTTTAGTTTTAAGCTGGTTTTTGCAAACTGCAGCGATATTTTTAAACATTTGTCTTAAAGCAAAAATGACTTGAACATCAACTTGGTTATATGCCTTATCTAATTCTTCTTTTGTAACCTTTATTGAGTAATTAGAATTACCATTAAATTTTCTAAAATAATTAACCAATGCTTTATCACCATTTTGTTTAACATCTTCCATGATCTTTTTAACTACCGTAGTTACAGCCTGATAAGTACCGGCCGATCTGTTAATAATTCTTTGGTATTCTTTTTTAGATAAATCTTTAAGATAAATTGTTTTCATATAATTTTTTCTATTGGTAAAACAATGATTCCTTGAGCACCAATATTTCTTAACCTTTCTATTGTTTCCCAGAAAACTTCTTCTTTTATAACTGTCTGAACTGAAATCCAACCTGTTTTTGCTAAAGGGGCAATAGTGGGAGATTTTAAGCCGGGTACCATTTTCTTTATCTTTGGCAAAATCTCTTCAGGAGCATTCATCATTACATATTTATAATCTTTGGCAGATAAGACACCCTTGAAGCGGGTCAGAAGTTTATCTATAAGGATCTTTCTACCATTTAGTAATGATTTTTCATTTGCTACTAAAACAGCTTCAGAATCATATATTTTAGTCAGCGTTTTTAAATCATTTAGAGCGAGTGTGCTGCCTGTGGATGTCAGATCAACCACGGCTTGTGCTACCCCTAAAGCAGGTGTTATTTCTACTGAACCGCTGATTCTTACTACCTTCACTGGAATATTTTTTTCTTTAAAAAATTTCTTTGTAGATTCCGGAAATGAAGTAGCGATAGTTTTCCTTTTTAGGCCAGCCAAATCCTTGATATCTGAATCTTTAGGGACAGCTACCATCAAAGAGCAAAATCCATATCTTAAATTAAGCAACTTCTTAACTTTTGGTCTTTCTTCATTTAGTATATTTTGACCCAAAATACCTAAATCAACTGTTCCGGAAGCAACATAATCAGGAATATCATCATCTCTGACATACAAGATTTCCAGAGGGAAATTTCTGCACAGGGAAAATAGCCTTTGATTGTAACTCTCAAATTCAAGGCCGGATTTGCGCAAAAACTCAAGCGTCTCATCGGTCAAACGCCCTTGCTTTTGTATTGCCAGTTTTAAATTTTTATCATTTAATGTTTTCATATTTTTTCCTTTAAAAAACCTCCCGTTCTTTGCCCACTACGAAAATAGTGAACAAGGAACGAGAGGCATTAAAAAAGGACCTCCCGCGGTCCCATCCTGTTTGTCTCGATAATTTCTTATCGGACCTCTTGGTGGCGACTTTGGTTTTCCAACATCGTCTGTTGTATTTTACAGTTTAACTTCTGTAGGGTATTTTGACCCTCGGCTCGTGAATCGTGACTTCACTTAAAACGCTTTTAATATTAAGTTGTAAATTACATTATACCACCAAAATACTACTTTGTCAAGTACCAACTATAGGTTACTCTAAGTTAACATCTGCAAGCAATCTTTCCAGAGGATCAACTGCTTGTGGAATATGTCTTAAAGGCAGATTTGCTCCAGCCTCAAAAAATAATCTTGTTCTCCAAAGGGCAGGTCTGGTTTCAACCGGAGTTCCTGGTTCTGTTTCGCCGGCTATTACTTTGTAAAGTTCGCCGCGCATCTCTTGAATTCGCAATAAATATTCAAGAGTAGTTTCAGGAGGCCAAAAAATACCTTCTCTGGCAGAATGTGTATTCATTGCGCCAAATAAAACTACTGCCAAACCAAAAGCTTCAATTTGTTCAATTTCTGGATCTAACAAGCGGGATCTTGAAGCAGATAAGATTTCTTCCAAATGTCTTCCTGTAATATTGCCCGGCCTATTTAGGGTATGGGCTACCAGATGAAATCCTTGTTCAGCTTGCCAAACAAAATCCCAGGGAGAACCGGCCAGCGCCTCTCTGATCAGATACGGTTTTGGTATCCAACTGCTTAAGTATAAACCTAAAAGTTCTGCAGTGCGGTTGACAGTGTTGAACGGAGTATTAGGGTAATCTCTATAGCCTGGATGTGTTTGAAATCCTTCTGGTGTGTATAAATATATTTCTCTGTCTTTAGCCATATTAACCGAGCAGACTAAACTAATCTTAAATAGAAAGGTTAGTCTTTGTCAACTTGCAGTTACACATCCACCCCCGGGGTGGAAGCTATTTTAGGTTTGCAGGAACTTTCAGGAAGACATTATTTTCCAATGCTGAATTAGTATTTTCTTGCAGGAATGCATCTTTTTTAACTACTGCTATTCCTTCTACCACATCTATTGTTTTTTCCTCTGAACCTGCAATAGTTATTTCTTGAGAGATGGTAACCATTTCCATGCCCGTAACAGTTCTGGCATCGGATAATTGGTGGGAAAGGGGAACTTTTTCGCCTCTGGTTTGCCATGCCATAATTTTTCCTTCACCTTCTGCAATTTCTCCTGTCATCTGCTTCCAGCTTTTCTGGATTGGGGCATCCAGTTCCAGTCTTTCCACAATGTCTCCCAAATGGTCTCCGGCATTGGCTATGTGTTCAAAAGGCATTCCTGCCAGGGCATAAGCCCTGATGGTAGCCGCATATTGAGCATAATCAGGAGACTTGGTTTTCACTTTGAAAGATTTGGCCCGGATGGGGGAGTAATTTTGGGCAGCGATAATTTGATTGTTTGATTTTTGAGGAATCATAAAGACAATTGTAATATAATAAGGGCTATGAGACAAACTGTGGAAAATACTGAAGGGTTCGTCGGAGGCCTTAGTTTTATTTTAGACAATGTGCCTGATAGCACTGCATTAAGACGAATGGCTCGACGCAATATTCGTCTTATTCGAACCATCGGTGAAGAATCATGGGAAATTTGGGTAGAAAATCATGAGATTGGTTATCGGTTGGGGTATTCCCCGCGCATACGAACCATTATTATGAGAGGAAAAGGTCTTGAATTAGGTCTGACTACAGACTGGCAGATGAGGAGAGCAATTGGCTTAAGGCAACAACTTTCAGGTGGACAACCTATAATGTGTGGGCTTGATGGTTTAGATTTAAAGTTTACCGCGGAAAAGAAAATATAGAATATCTTATTTTGACCTAAGATCACCTGTTAAAATTCGGGCAGCGGTTTCATGAGCATCTTTTTCGGCTATGTGTTCTGCTGGTCCTCCAACATCAGTACCCCCTTCTAGGGTGGTAGTATTTAACGCGTGTTCTGCCCTCCTTTTTATTGCTAAGTGCCTTTCAAGGCTTCTTTTTTTTTGCTCTTGATCTGCTGCCTCTTGCCCGCCGGGTTCCATGATTTGTACCTCCAAACCCATTTTACCACATTGTTAAATTTATGATAATATATCTTTTATGATTAAAAGCGCCATTATATTGGCAGGGGGGAAAGGGGAGAGGTTGCGGCCTTTTACCAGTGACCGGCCCAAACCGATGGTGGAGGTTAACGGCAAACCAATTCTGGCTTATCAGTTAGATCAACTAAAAAAGGCTGGGGTTGAACTGGTAGTTTTTGCCTGTAGTTATCACCGCGAGGCTTTGCAAAAGCACATTGGTTCTGGAAGTAAATACGGAATGAAAGCCTTATTTTCCATAGAAGAAACTCCTTTGGGTCGCGGTGGCGGTATCAAAAAAGCCATGAAGGAGTTACCGGAAGGGTGGCAAGATGTGGTGGTATTAAACGGGGATAATTTATGGAAATTGGATCTTTCGGGTATGATGAAAAAACATAAAGAAAAAAATGCTATGGCGACCATTGCCGTGGTGCCTCTCAGAAGCCCTTATGGAGTGGTGGAATTTAATGATTCAGATGAAATTTTAGGATTTTCCGAAAAACCGCTTCTTCCTCATTGGATTAATCCCGGCATTTATATTTTCTCCAAGGAAATTGAGCCGCTTTTACCTGATGAGGGAGACCATGAAATAGAAACTTTTCCCAAACTTCCACAAGACAGATTTATAGTTTTCAAAAGTACTAATTACTGGAGAGGTGTGGATACTGTAAAAGATTTGACAGAGGCAGAAAAAGAAGTAGCAGAAGAATTTAGGGAATAACAAAGATAAAGCCTGCCTCAAAAATATCATTCCCATTTTTTGTACCTGTTAATATCACAAAATCATTTAATTTAACTTGGGACTGGCTATTTAGCGATACAGCCACATTTTTTACATCCTTATCTTTTAATGTGATTAACTTGTCCGAAATAGAGATAATTTGACCCCATAAATAAGTCTTGAGTTGGGAGTTGGTAGTTGGTAGCAAAATAATTTTTTTGGCAGTTAAAACCCCTGTGTCGTCTATATCTCCCAAGGCGGCTACATAGTTTTTTAGGTTTAAAGTTTTAGGGGAAACAGTATCCTGGTTAATGGTGACTATTTTTGCCCCGTTTTTGGTAATCACGGTTAGAGAATTGTTGGTTTTATTTTCAACAGTGCCAACATAGGATTTGTTGGTAAGTTTTTGAGCGACCTCTCTCTTTAATTTGGCAGCTTTGGAAGCTATTCCTTTTTTCAATTCCTCGAGTTTAGATTTGATTTCTGAAGAGGGGGAGGCGTCCACTGCCAAAGCATAAGGAATTATAAAATTTATTATAATTATAATTATTATGATATTTATTAACTTAATCATATTTTTTCTTTTGAATAATAAACAGTCCGTTCAATGGATTTAGACTCGCCGTTTTGACCAAAAACTACGGCTGTTAAATTATTAACTCCCTTATCAAGTTTGATGACTGTAGAAAAAGAGCCGTCTTTTTTGGATTCAATTACCAGATCCTGGGAGTCGGTAGTGATTAAAACTTGAGTAAATGGAAGAGTGTTGCCTGAAACAATAACCGAAGGTTGAAAAGTCAATAAATTTTCTTCCGGCAGGTCCAAGTCTATTCTTAAACTTTTAGGCAGGATGGTGACAGGACCCCGTGTAGTGTAAGAGGAATTGTTTTGTGGGGAATTTAAAATATAATAAAGCCCTGATAAAAATATCAGACCAAAAATCAAAATAAGCGATTGAGAAAGATAAAAGGCTTTGGAAGATAGTTTCCGGGTAAGTTTCATTATTGAACAATTTTAGCATATTTGTTAGTATGCGTTTACTATGGATATTTACTGGTTGGGACAGGCTTGTTTTAGGTTAAAGAGTAAAAATGCGACTGTTGTAATAGATCCATATGATCCGGATTTTACCGGGTTAAAATTGCCCAAAGATTTGCAGGCGGATGTAGTTTTAACAACGCATGACCACAAAGATCACAATAATGTTTCAGCAATTTCCGGGCCTTCCGGCGCAACCCCACCGTCATTTAAGGATCCCGGAGAGTATGAAGTAGCAGGTGCGGTTGTAACAACAATCTCTTCTTTTCATGATAATAGTCAAGGTTCAGAGCGAGGCAAAAATATCATTTTTCATCTGTTGCTTGATAATTTAAATATTGTTCATTTAGGGGATTTGGGGCAGGCTAAATTAACAGAGGAACAAATTGCCCAAATCGGTCAAACAGATATTTTACTAATTCCCGTTGGATCTGTTTATACAATAGATGCTAAAGCAGCATCTGATATTGTTTCACAATTGGAGCCAAAAATTATTATCCCTATGCACTTTAAAACAGAAGGATTGAAATTTGAACTGGAACCAATTGATAATTTCTTGAAAGAAATGGGAGCAGAAGGGGCTCTTCCGCAACCCAAACTGTCTATAACTAAAGAAAAACTGCCGGAAGAACCACAGGTAGTGGTTTTGAGTAAATCCTAATGGCTAATGTTACCAAGCTGCCCCCGCAAAATATAGATGCAGAACAATCCCTTTTGGGAGCGCTTCTGATTGATAAAGATGCCATTGTCCGAGTTTCCGAAATAATTCGCGCCGTCAATTTTTACAGGAGCGAGCAGCACGGTGCTATTTATTCGGCCATGCAGAGTCTTTTTGAAAGGCGGGAGCCGATTGATTTGGTTACCCTGACAGAGGAGCTAAAAAGAAGCGGAGTTTACGATAAAGTTGGAGGTTCGGCATATCTTACTACCCTGGTCAATATGGTGCCAACTGCTGCCCATGTGGAATATTACGCCAGAATTATTAAAGAGCATGCTGTCAGGCGGAGCCTGATTTCCCAGGCCACTGGTTTAATTGAAAAAGCTTACGATGAGTCCCAGAAAATTGAGGATTTGCTGGAGCAGGCAGAAACAGGCATTTTTTCTCTGGCCCAGCAGCATGTGGCCAGGGATTTTATCCCAATAAAGGACGCCTTGACAGCTTCTTTTGACAGGCTTGATGAACTGCAAAAAAGTTCCGGAAAACTGCGGGGAGTGCCAACCGGATTTAAGGATTTGGATAATAAACTGGCCGGCATGCAGGATTCAAATTTGCTGATTTTGGCTTCGAGACCCGGGCAGGGAAAAACCAGTATGGCTTTAAACATTGCCCAGTTTGTGGCAGTTTCGGCTCAAATTCCGGTGGGGATTTTTTCTCTGGAAATGAGTCAGGAAGAGCTGGTAGACAGATTACTGGTGGGTCAGGCTGACATTGATGCCTGGAAACTTAAAACAGGCAGATTAGATGAGAAGGATTTTGATAAACTGTCTTTGGCCATGGGGGAGCTGGCTGAAGCGCCGCTTTTTATTGACGATACTCCCGGAAGCTCAATTTCCGAAATAAGAACCAAAGCCCGCCGTTTGCAGATTGAACACGGGTTAAAATTTTTAATCGTGGATTATTTGCAACTTATTCACGGAAGAAATCTGGAAAATAGGGTGCAGGAAGTTTCGGAAATATCACAGCAGCTTAAAAATCTGGCAAGGGAGTTAAAAATTCCGGTTCTGGCAATTTCTCAACTTAATCGATCAGTTGAGGCAAGAGGTACCAAAAGACCTCAATTGGCAGATTTAAGAGAATCAGGCGCCATTGAGCAAGATGCGGATGTGGTGATGTTTATTTACAGGGAGGATCCGGAAAAGCCGGAGCTGGTCACTTTGGATATTCAAAAACACAGAAACGGGCCAATAGGCGAGATTCAAATGATGTTTAGGGCAGACAGGACCAAGTTTTATGGAATGGAAAAAACCAGAGGCAGACCAATTAAAGAAGAAACTAAAGAACTAGCTGCAGCTGCTTAAATTTCATTTTTCCGTAAGAAAGTATATAATTTAAATAGTAAGTCTTCTGTCCATGAATACAAATGATCAAATAGTTAAAGAGATCCTGCTGCATCAGAGTTATGTTACCCCTGATGATATTGCCAAGGCAGAGCAGTATGCCAAAGAGCATAATGGCTCTTTGATTGATTATCTGTATAATACAGGCTTAATTAACAGAAACCTGCTTGGTCAGGCTGTGGCAGAAGCTTTTAAAGTGCCTTTTTTTAATTTAGCAACCAGTCCACCTCCACCGGGGCAAATTCTAAAAATTCCAAAAGATTTAGCCTCTAAGTATTATTTAGTTCTGGCAGAGGAGGAACCTACTAAAGTTACCATAGCCACGGCAAATCCCAATCAAGAAAATCTCAAAGAGCAATTACAAAAACTCATTCCTGGAAAAATAGTTACCTTAGCCTACAGCTTCCCTAAAGATATTGAAAGCTTGTTTGTAAGCTATAGACAACCACTAGTGGCAAGACTAAGCCAAGCTTTGAAAGATACACCCGGTTTTGCTCCAAAAATCCTGGAGGAGCTTTTTGAAGAAGCGTCAGTTGATAAAGTTTCGGATATTCATTTTGAACCTCGGGAAGATGCTGTTGTTATTCGTTTTAGGGTTGACGGAGTGTTGCAAACACACGGGAATATCCCAAAATCTTTATACGAGAATATTTTAAACAGGATTAAAGTTCAGTCAAGACTGCGGATTGACGAACATAGGGAACCTCAAGATGGCGCCATGAGAATGACAGTAAACGGAAAAACTATTGATCTGCGTATTTCAATTGTTCCCACCATTGACGGTGAAAAAACTGCCATCAGAATACTTTCTGCCTACCTCCGTGATTTTAATCTTGCTGATATTGGTTTTTCCACTTCCGGACAGCAGCTTATTTCTAAGGCAATCAGAAAGCCCTTTGGCATGATTATTTGTACAGGGCCAACAGGATCAGGAAAAACTACTACTCTTTATGCGTTGATAAAGCTTTTAAATAAGCCGGAGGTTAATATTACTACCATTGAAGATCCCATAGAATATAGAATAACAGGTGTTAATCAAATTCCGGTTTCAGAGGCTACAAATCTTAGTTTTGCCAAAGGTCTCCGCTCAATTATCAGGCAAGACCCAAATATTATTCTGGTGGGTGAAATTAGAGATGGGGAAACTGCAGAAATTGCAGTTAATGCCGCGTTAACCGGTCACCTTCTTTTAACAACTTTTCATGCCAATGATGCTGCCACTGCCATTCCAAGGCTTTTGGATATGGGGGTTGAGCCGTTTTTAATGGCCTCCACAATAGAGTTGATTATTGCCCAAAGATTATTGCGTGTAATCTGCCAATCATGCAAAATGAGCCAATCTTATCCTAGGGATTATATTCATAACTATTTTCCTAATTTAAAAAATCATTTCATTGATGAGTCTACAACTTTATATAAAGGTAAGGGTTGTGAGGTTTGTCATGGCACAGGTTATAAAGGCAGAAGCGCAATTTTTGAGTTTATTGAAATCGGGAAGGCCATGAGAGAATTGGTATTACAAAAACCTTCTGCTTCCCAAATATGGCAACTTGCCAAATCCGAGGGCGCTAAAGATTTATTTGAAGACGGTATAGAAAAAGTTAAAGCAGGTATCACCACTTTGGAGGAAGTATTGCGGGTGGCTTCTCCCCGCTCTTAAAAATGTTTAGTAGCGAGGACAAAGATTATTTTTTAGAAAATCTGGCTGTAATGATTGCCTCGGGTATTGATGTATCCTCGGCAATTACTTCTTTAAAACAGGAAACAAAATCCAAAAAAATGCTTAAAATTTTGGGTTTAATTGATGCGGAAATCAATTCCGGCTCCACCCTTTGGATGGCTCTTCAAAAAAGTAAATTATTACCAAATCATGTTATAGCTTTAATTAGGCTGGGAGAAGAGTCGGGTAGATTGCCGGAAAATCTAAAAATGGTTGTTAATCAGCAGCAAAAAGACAGGGAATTTGCTTCAAAACTTCAATCAGCCATGATTTATCCTGTGATAGTATTAACCCTAACATTGATAATAGGGCTTGGTATAGCTTGGTTTATTCTACCCAGATTAAGTTTGGTTTTTTCCCAGCTTAGAGTGGAATTGCCTTTGATCACTAAAATTTTAATTTTTGTTGGTAAATTTTTAGGCGAATTTGGGATAGTTGTAATTCCGCTTCTAATCTTTTTGATTATTTTTACAGTCTTCTTTCTCTTTTTTGCTAAAAAAACAAAATTTCTAGGGGAGTTTATATTAATGAGGCTTCCCGGTATTAGTAAGATTATTATGGAAACCGAACTTGCCAGATTTGGGTTTATTTTAGGTGAACTGCTTAAAGCAGGACTAATAGTGACTGATGCGCTAAGTTCACTGGTATCTTCAACAACAATAGAGGCTTATCAAAAATTATATTTAAGTTTAGAAAAAAGTATTGGGCAGGGTAATTCTTTTGAGTCAAGCTTCAAATTATATAAAGATACCAACAAATTAATGCCTTTTCATATTCAACAAATGATTATTACTTCAGAGAGATCAGGTAAGCTGCCGGAGGTGCTTGTAAGTCTTGGCCAAACCTTTGAAGAAAAACTGCAGACTACTACTAAAAATTTAATAGTAATATTGGAACCAATTCTTTTGATTATTATTTGGTTGGGAGTGCTTTTTGTGGCTTTATCAGTTATTCTGCCGATTTATTCCCTTATCGGAGGATTGAATAAATAGGAGTTAGGAATTAGAAGTTAGCTTATTAGTACAAAAATTATGGACATTCTAGTTAGTTATAAAGATTTAATTGTTTGGCAAAAATCTTGATTACATCAAAGCGGATAGTTTATTAGATGAAGTCATGCGCATGTTAAATAAAATGACTAATGGATAATCCTAAAAAGCTAAAAAACTACAACCTACAAGCTAATTTGGGTTTTACCCTACTTGAGGTTATATTGGTGATTGCCACAATTGCGGTTTTGGCTGCAATTTCTGTTCCTGTTTATTCCAAGCTACAAGTTAAAAATGATCTGGATGTGGCTGCTAATACTGTTACACAAACTTTAAGAAGAGCCCAAACCCTTTCTCAAGCAGTAGATGGAGATGATACTTGGGGAGTTAAGCTTCAAAGTAGTGATATAACATTATTTAAAGGGACGAGTTACGCTGCCAGAGATATAGACTTTGATGAAGTTTATTCTTTGTCCGGCAATGTTACCCCCTCGGGTATAACAGAGGCAGTTTTTTCTAAACTCTTAGGGACTCCAAATACTACAGGTACTATAACCTTAACCAGTTCCAATAATGATGTCCAAAATATCACCCTTAACTCAAAAGGGGTTCTCGACTATTGAGGTTTTACTGGCCTCTACAATATTGGTTTTGATAGTTACCGCTTTTATGGGGGCTTATATTTATGGAAGTGAAAGCACTGCTTTAGCCGGGCAAAGAGTAAGGGCTGTATTTTTGGCAGAAGAGGGTTTGGAGGCAAGCAGAAATATCCGTGATGAAAATTTTTCCAATTTAACAGATGGAACTAAAGGTCTTTCAATATCTGCTAACCAATGGACTTTTTCAGGAAGCTCTGATCTAACAGACAGTTTTTATACCCGACAGATTACCATTAGTACAGTTGACTCCAGCAGAAAACAAATTACCTCTGCTGTTTCTTGGCAGCAAAATCCCCAAAGAACAGGAAGTGTAAGTTTAATAACTTATTTGACCAATTGGAAAGCCAGCGCTTCTCCTCCTGCTACTTGTAATGATTACGCAATACTGCAAGGTTACAGTCTTGGAACATGCAGGCAAAACACTACCCAGTGTACAAATAATTCAGAGGTATATCTTTCAGGAGGTGATTCCAATTGTGTGACGAGTTTCCCGGGTGATCCCAGCCATGATACTTGTTGTGCCTTGCCATGAAAAATTATCAAAAGGGTTTTACCCTTATAGAACTATTATTATATATAGCTATTGCTTCAATAATTGTTTTTACTACTGCATCTCTTTTGCGGTTTACCCTTGAATCAAGGGTTAAAAATCAGACTATTGCTGAGGTTGAACAGGAAGGTATTCAGGTAATGCAGCTTATTACCCAAACTATCAGAAATGCTACTGCTATTAGTTCTCCAACTATAGGAGCAAGTGGTGCCTCTTTGTCTGTTGATACCACAGTTTTTGATTTGTCCGGCGGTGCTATCCGCATTAAAGAAGGGGCAGGCGCAGCTGTAAATTTAACATCTTCAAAAATAACAGTTTCAAGCTTAAATTTTCAAAATTTGTCCAGAGTAAGTACACCAAATATAGCGAGAGTTAGTTTCACTGTAACTTACACGAATTCTTCCGGCAGGAATGAGTATGATTTTACAAAATCTTTTTACGGATCGGCAGGATTAAGAAAATGAGTAATCAAAGAGGATATATTACACTTTTAAGCACTTTATTTTTGGTAGCCATAGGTGGAGTAGTGGCAGGATCTTTAATACTTTTAGGTCTGGGATTTTCTAAAACTTCTTTTTCTTTGGACCAGTCAAATCAAGCCAAAGCCTTGGCAAATGCCTGCGCAGAGGAAGCTTTGGAAAAGATACAGGAAAGTACCCCATTTTCCGGCTCTGCCACCCTAAATTTAGGCAATGGTAGTTGTAGCTATACTGTTACTAAACTCTCCGGACAAAATAGAACAATCGTCTCTTCTGGTACTGTAAGTACAATAATCAGAAAGATTAGTATTTCCATAGATAAAATAACTCCCAATATAAATATTACATCTTGGCAGGAAGTGGCAGATTTCTAGTATATTGACATATATACCTATACCTGTTATTATATGCTTATGCAAATGCAAAAAACGATGGTTTATTTACCTAAAGAATTAAAAGAGAAAATTCTAATAATAGCCAATTCTCAAGGCTCCAGCCAAGCAGGTGTTATTAGAGGGGCATTAGAAGAAGGGCTAGGGACTGCTAGGTTTCACGGTAGTGCTTCTGCTCAGGGATTGATTAAAATTGGCAGATTGGCAGAAAGACTACAAGCGAAAGGACCAAAAGATTTAAGTGAAAACCTAGATCATTATACTTGGGATGAATGATCCTCTGATAGTAATTGTTGATAGTGATGGAATAGTTGCTCAAAGTAACCTTGATGATGCTAACCACGATTTAGCCGTCCAAATATCTGAAAAGCTGGTTGAAGTTGGAGCTAAAGTAATCTACCCATCATGTATTGTTTTTGAATCTACAACTACCATGGCTAGAAAATTTAATGATCCTCAAATGGCAGCAGGGACTTTGTCTATCTTTACTGACCCATCAATGATAATTGAGCCTATAGACCAATCTATTGTGATGGGTGCGGCTAAGTATTATGATCCCAATACCACTAAAAAAAACACTACTTTTGACGCTGCTGTGGCGGCTGTGGCCGATAAATATAAAGCCGACTACATCTTTGGATTTGATGGTTTTTATGAGAAGAAAGGCTTTAAATTAGCCAAAGACTTACTTACCAGCAGCTAAAGTAGCCATTCAACCACCTGTTTGATAGGAAACTTAGAAGAAAGAGCGGTAAGGGCATTATCAAGATAGAGGATAGCTCCCTCCCCCCCAAGATGTTTTTGGGCAAGCTCCAAATTACCAAACTCCCGTTTTGAATTTTCATCTGTCAGGTTAAGGCAAACCTGAAAGCATAAAAATTTACCCTCTTTCTTAACTACAAAATCAACTTCATAGCCGTTTTCATTTTTGCCAAAAAAGACATTTTCGCGTCCATAAATTCTCACAAGTTCATTGTAAACCAGATTTTCCAATCTTTTTTCGTTAGCTTCCTCGCGGCCACTGATAAATAAATTATCTACCAAATAGTATTTGGCGGTTCTGGCAAAAACCCGGCTTAGTTTATAATCAAATTTTGTCAGTTTTTCTATGGCGTAGGCGCTACCCCAGTAGCGGAGGTAGTTTTTAATAGTAGTTACAGAAACTTTAATGCCTTGCTCTTCCAAACGGCCAACAATTTTTCTAAGAGACAGGGGAGAAGTTACATTACCACGGACAAATTCAAAAGTTTCTTTTAAAACATTAACATTATCTACTTGATAGCGCTTAATAATGTCATCAAGTATTATTTTTCGGACAAGACCTTCATGATAATTGCGGGCCAGTAATTCCGGGAGTTTGAATTGTTCATAAATACCGCCACGAAGAAGATAAAAAGCGAAAGCTTTGTCAATTTTTTGTTTTTGGGAATAATAATCTTTGAAATTAATTTTTAAAAAATCCAAATACTCTTTAAAACTAAAGGGTTTAATTTCAAGGGAAAGGCTTCGCCCTGATAAAGAAGAACTAAGCTCACCGGATAATAGTTTGCTGTTTGACCCGCTGATAAAAATATTATATTTTCCCTGTTCATAAAGCGAACGAACCAATTTTTCCCAGTTTTGCACAAGCTGAACTTCATCCCAAAATATAAAAATGGGTTTGTTTATGTCAGATACTTCCCGTTGATAAAGTTCCCAAATTTGGCGAAGTTCGCGGACGGTCTTTACCTCTTTCAATAGATCATTTTCAAAATTTAAATAAAAAATATTAGTATAAGGGACGCCTTTTTTAATGAGAGATTGGGAAAGCATTTTAAGCAAGAACGATTTGCCGGACCGGCGGAAACCAACAATGGCTTTAATCAAATGGTTGGATGTGGCTTGATTTAGCCAAGAAAAGTAATCCTTTCTTTCTACAGGAACATCAGTACCCAGCGTTTGGGATTCAGCTATGGCCTGGCGTAATTCGTGTACGGAAATCATAACTCCATGTTATCATTTCCGTATGGTTTTGTCAAGGAGGAAACTAAGGTCACCTACATTATGGCATTGACATTTGTTATGAAACTTGAAATACTTAAATAAGATGAAAAAGTTCCTGCCAGAGAGAGAGAGAGAGAGAGAGAGGATTCACCCTTCTTGAAATACTTCTTGTGGTTGCTGCCATTGCCATTTTGGCCGGGATTGTCATTTTAGCCATAAACCCCAATAAACAGCTTGGGGACACCAGAAATGCCCAGAGGCGTGTTGATGTTAATACTATCCTAAATGCTGTCTATCAATATACCATTGATAATAATGGAACCCTACCAGCATCTATTACTACTACTGCCACAGAAATCTGTAAAACTGGTGGTACTTGTACAGGGCTAATTGACTTATCAGTTTTAACAACCAGCGAAAAGTATCTTACAACCATGCCTTCTGATCCCAGCGGAGGCTGTAATGCCAATGGTGTCTGTTACAAAATTGTTAAATCTGCCAATGGGCGGATAACAGTTAATGCCCCGGGGGCTGAACAATCAGCAACAATTAGTGTGACAAGATGATTGAAAGCAGGTGAAATTATGAGTGAGTTAGATGAGTCAAAAAAGCTGGCTTTACATTACATGCAAACGCTGGTAGATGTTGCCCGGGAATCGTTCTTAATTCTTGATTCTGATCTTCGGGTGATTTCAGCTAACCCTGTTTTCTATTCAGACTTTCAGGTTTCACCGGAACAAACAGAGAATATACTTCTTTATGAATTAGGAAATGGCCAGTGGAATATTCCTGAACTTAAGGATTTACTGGAAGAAATTTTGCCGGATAAAAAAGTTGTAAAAAATTATCAAGTTACGCATGTTTTTGAATCAATCGGGAAGAAGACAATAGTACTTAATGCCAGACAAATAGATACGGTGCAGCTTATTGTTCTTGCCATGGAAGATATTACGAAAAAGAGTAATCTTGAACAAAAATTGACCGAGTATACCAGCGGGCTTGAGGTCCAAATAGCGCAGCGGACAAGAGAGCTTTCTGGCCGGGTAAAAGAATTGGAGGAGTTGAATAAAACCATGGTAGGAAGAGAATTAAAAATGGTGGAGCTCAAAAAAGAGAACGAGGCTTTGAAGAAATAGGATGGCTGATAAAATTAAACCCAAAGATTTCGAAAATCTTTATGGGTCGCTTTTTGATAATACAATCGATGGGTTGGCTTACTGCCAAATGATTTTTGCTGCGCAAGAACAGCCGGTTGATTTTATTTATGTAAGGGTTAACAAAAATTTTGAAGAGCTGACGGGATTAAAAAATGCTGAAGGAAAGAAAGTCACAGAGCTAATTCCAGGAATTAATATTTCTAATCCGGAATTGTTCGAGATATACGGCAGGGTAGCTTTGGGTGGAAAACCTGAAAGGTTTGAAACATATGTTAAACCTTTAGACAGATGGTTTTTAGTTTCGGTTTATAGTCCCCAGAAGAATTTTTTCACGGCTGTGTTTCAAAATATTACCTCTCAAAAGCAGACAGAGAAAGAGTTGGCAAATGCGGTGATAGCTGCCAAAAATGTTATGAATGACCTTCAAGCTGAGAAAACAAAGCTTGCTGAAGCTAATACAAAAGAGGAAGCTTTAGTAAAAGAATTAGAAAAATTTAAATTGGCTGTGGATAACACTACCGACAATGTTATTATTACTGACCCGGAAGGAATTGTAATCTATGCAAATCGCTCGGTAGAAAAAATAACCGGCTACAGACCCGAAGAAGCGATTGGTAAAAAAAGTGGTGCTCTTTGGAAAAACCCCATGCCAGTTGAATATTATCAAAAAATGTGGGATACCATAAAGAAACAGAAAAAAACTTTTACTTCCGAAATACAAAATAAAAGGAAAAGTGGGGAAGTTTATACGGCCTTAATTAGCATTTACCCAATTCTTGACAAAAATGGTGAAATAGAATTTTTTGTATCCGTTGAGCGTGATATCACCAAAGAGAAAGAGGTTGAAAAAGCTAAAACCGAATTCGTGTCGCTTGCCAGCCATCAATTGCGCACACCTTTATCTACAATCAATTGGTATTTGGAAATGCTCATGTCTGACGATAAAGCTAAACTTAATGATGACCAGACAGAATATGCAAAAGAAGCATATCTTGCCAGCAAAAGAATGGTCGGGTTGGTAAATGCTTTGTTGAATGTTTCAAGAATTGAGATGGGGACTTTTATTATTGAACCAAAACTTATCAATATTGCAGAAATAATTAAGGCTGTGATTTCAGAATTTGAACATAAAAGCAAAGAAAAGAAGCTTGAGGTTAAAGTGGCATACGAGCTTTCTGTTCCCAAAGTTATGGCTGACCCCAAACTTTTGGATATTGTTTGCCAAAATCTTTTAGAAAATGCCATAAATTACACACCGAGTGGTGGAAAAATTAAGGTATCTTTAAAAAGTAAAGGAAATGATATACTGATAATTGTTGAGGATACCGGGATTGGTATTCCCAAAATTCAACAGCCAATGATATTTACCAAATTATTCAGGGCTGATAATGCCAGAGAACAAAAAACTTTTGGTAATGGATTGGGGCTTTATATGACCAAGTCCATAGTTGAGCATTCAGGGGGGAAAATTTGGTTTTCCTCCAAAGGAGGATCCGCCTCTGGCGGAGAATCAGGGACAACCTTTTATGTAACGATTCCTGCTTCAGGAATGAAGGCAAAGACAGGTACAAAAAGTTTAACATGATATTATGAGAAAGATACTAATAGTTGAAGATGAAAAACCTCTAGCCCGGGTTATGAGTTTAAAATTAAACTCTGTAGGGTACCAAACAACTGCAGTTTTTAATGGTGAAGAAGCCATAGCAATCCTTGCTAAACAGTCTTTTGATTTAGTTATTTTGGATTTACTAATGCCAAAAGGTGATGGATTTTCTGTTTTAGCCCACTTAAATAAATCAGGGATTAAAACTCCGGTGATTGTTGCATCCAATCTTGCCCAACAAGAGGATATAGAAAAAGCCAAAAAATTAGGGGCAGTTGATTATTTTGTGAAATCGGATATTACTTTAGTTGAAATGGTCAATAAAGTTAAACAGTATCTGCAGTAAGGTCAAAAAACCTAATCCCCATTGATTGAATAACAAAAATAATGATTCAGAAACTCGGGACTGGGAGCGAGTATATCATATCGCTCGAACATATTTTACCAAAAATTACTAACACTTCCTAGTTGCTCAAGAGTTTGTGACAGAAAAAGGGGTTTAAGAGGCGGAACTCGGTACTCGGCCTAAAATCTGTTTGCATTAGTCTTGTAACATAGAACTGGTTTCAAAACTATAGTTGTGGGTAATTAAACTCCTTTGAAGGATTAAAGTTTTTATATCAACTTTCTTATACAAATCACAATTAAAGCAAGGT
>Ga0209211_10001477_pt1 | contig 44347 bp, 43 predicted proteins | sample RifGroA2_FD_183992 | JGI IMG/M metagenome (GOLD analysis project Ga0209211, IMG submission 183992) | Groundwater microbial communities from Rifle, Colorado, USA - Groundwater A2 (SPAdes) (version 2) | ecosystem: Environmental > Aquatic > Deep subsurface > Groundwater | place: Rifle, Colorado...
TTGTTAGCTTTCTTTTTCTTATCCTGCTTAACAGCTTTATTTAAACTATTTAACTTTTTGTTGATTTTTCCTCCCTTTTTCATATGATTAAATCATACGAGGAGTGGAGGAATTAAGCAACAAAGCCTAATGACTCTATTTAATTCCTCATTTCTCAGTTTGATCGAGCTCGAGAAGATCTCTCCTGGGCGTCGAGATAGGGGAAGGAATGTAGTATTGTCTTCAAGCGTACACTCCAGCTGTGCTAAAGGTTTATGGGTCAATTACCCCATACACAAACCCCGCGCTTGGCGCGGGGTCACTAAGTAAAGATGGATCACTTTCCGAATTGAGAGCTGAGCAGGAAGCCCTTCCCACTCAAGCGTCTGTCGCCTCGGACAGAGATGTACCATTCGTCGTCAATCTCGACGATGGAGCTATGCGCTGTGGAATGAAGGTTCCCCTCCACCCCAGTGAACACATAACCTCCGAATGGGTTTGAGGCAAGGTACTGCGTCAGATGCGCTCGCCACATGGCCATACTGTCATGGATCTGAATGTACGGCAGGACCATGTCGCAAGCTTCGTGCGGGTTGAGCACGAACTGCTCTCTGGCCGCCCCAGAGTCAGTGGACATGATCACATCGGGCAGTGGCCGTTCTGCCACGGTCCGACTCGAGGTCAAAACCATGCTTGGCTTCCAAATGCTAATCTGGCGGCTGTTGATCGCGAAACTGACTGGGGCGTCAGTGTCATTCACGATCGTAGCCTCAAACCACCCTCGGCCGCTTAGCGGAACCGGCATGCCGATGTAGCACCGGTACAAGTCCTGCTGGGTCGTGTCGGCCATGGAGGCGCGGGACGAATCATAGACCGAGGTCGCCAATGCCTGTGCCGGCGACCGAGCCTGGGTCTGAACAGGAGACGGCGCATGATACGCGGGCGGGTTGGCCCAGACGCCAAGGAGCAACATCACAAGGGGCATCATCATGGCTACTCTCCCTGCCCGGCCGGAACCGGATCGTCAGCGAACACGATCTCCTCGAGCTCAGCGATCTGAGCACGCGTCGCCGTGGCCTGATCGATGGCTTCCTGGAGCTGACGCTTGACCTGGTCAAGCTGAGACTGGATCGACCTGGCCAGTGCCTCAGACCTCTGGGCCTGAGCCTGCGCAACCAGCCGAATGGCTTCGGCGCGGTAAACCTCTGCGCGGCGATCCACTTCCCACAGTTCACGCGACAAGCGCGCGGCCTCAGTCTCCTGGATCATCATTTCCCGGTTGTACAGGATCTGCTGACCATAGGGGTTGTACTGGGGGGGATACTGACCGTACTGAGAGTACTGTGCCGGGTACGGTTGAGCATACTGCGACGGGTACTGACCCGCATACGGATCATGTCCATAACCTTGAGCATATGGATCATAACCGTACTGACCATAACTCGGGTCGATGTACACCGGCGGTTGCGGGGGCGGCATGATGCCCACCCGCACCTGCACACTCGGACGCGTGTACACGCGCCGGGTCTGAGCATGGGAATGGGAATTCGACCAGGAGTCACAGTGGTGATTCCTATCATAGTGCACGCAGTGCTGCGTGCTCGACCGCTGACCGTGTGCGCTGCCAGCGAGGACGAAAAACAGAATCGCGATGATTTTCATGGTTCCTCCGAACCGTTTGGGTAAGGAACGGGCTACTGCAATTTAGTGTATCGCAGACAGCAAAACTTAGCACAAAAAAGTCTTTAGGTCAATCGCCGTGGGGTCAGGTCTTTACTTGGAACACCATTTTTGTAAATTTGGGGTCAGGTCTTTACTTGGAACACCTAAAAGACAAAATAAGCTAATATTTTATAAAAAAACTAACTTTATATATAAAATGAAAAGACCTAGGATTGATATCTATAAATTTTATTTTTTAATAAATCTAATTTTTAATCAAAATCCTTAATATATAGATAAAAAGTAAAAGGTAAAGACCTGACCCCAATTTGAATCATTAGGTGTTCCAAGTAAAGACCTGACCCCAAAATCATTGACTTTCGTGCTAATTATTGCTACATTTTACGGTCTTGATCTTCGTCACCTTGGCGGTACGATCAACGACATGTACCGTCACAACTGAAACAATGAGACTCGGGAGAAAAGATGGCTATCTCAAGACAGGACATTCTGGGAACCCTTAGTGATGTGGGGTTTGCAAGCTTGCGCGAGAGCATCCAAAGCGCAATCGGCAAGAGCGATCCTGCCATTCTGCTAAACAACACTGGCTGGCGTGCAAAGCTTGCCGATGTTGTGATCAACCACCCCGGTGGCGTTGCCACCGGGATCGATTCGCTGGCAACACTTGTAGGCAGGGTTGCTGGTCATTACAGCCCCTTGGCCGGAAAAGCTGTTGACGAATTCGGCGAAGCCGTTGCCTTTGGCCTCAAGGACCTAGCGGTCCGTGCCAAGACCGGAGAAAAGATCACCCACGGAGAAGTTGAGCAAGCGCTTGGAGAAGCATCAAAAACTCTCCAGGTCATGCGCACGCTTCGAAGCGGAAATCTAAAGTATCTCCGGCCAGGTCAGCCTGGTGCCTTCTTCGCTCTGCTGCAAGCGGCTCGCGCTGAGCAGATTACAGATCATGAAGGTCTCCGTGACTTGTCTGGCGATGCTTTCCGGATCGTCAGTGGCCTGCTCTTTGCCTTGGACGATGACCCACAACTTCTGGTGCAAACTCTGCCAACAGAGTTCACTTACGAAGATGTGATCAAAAATCCTCGTGGCACATGCCACAACACGATTGCCATGGTCACCACCATCAAGTTCATGCCGTGGGAGACCGTGCTCGACATGATTGACTATACCTTCAACATCAACACCATCCGGTCAACAGCCGGATCATGGATTCACTCGGCTATGAACGCCATCAAGTGGATCGTGGGGATTGGAGTTGTTGGTTATGTATTATTCTTGGCCGTCTCAATCGGCCTCTTCCTGCTCACTGCCGCAATCTTTGTCGGGTCTCACATCCTGATTTTGGTTGCACCTGTGGGCAAGGATTTGTTCTGGCTCTGGACAGCGATGGTCATCGCTTTCCTGTACCTCTTGTTCTTCCGATACACCTTCACAGTCCTGGATCTTTTTCACAGCCTGTTGTTGTGGCTAGGATCCAAGTTGGGGATCAGGGATGAGAACAGCTGGGTCGGGCTGGGTATTCGCTTGACAGCCTCGCTGTTCAATAAGCAAGAAATTCTCCAGCATTTGCCCGGAGGCAGTAAAGCGGGAAATACTCAAAAACCCGCCAGCCTACCTTGGGCTGTGAGCTTTGCCTCAACCGTATTTATTGCCGCAATCGCTGTGTTCGCCCTCACGATCCTCAACCAGATCATGGGCAGGACCATCGAGAGCGCAATGCTAGTAGCCATCACTGAGCTGCTTGTCCTGCTGGCCGTGGAGGTCACACGCCGCGTAGGATTCAAGCTCTCTGATAAATTCCACCGAAAGAATGCCGTGTTCACAATTAAATGGGTGACCCGGGCCATGCTCGCATCCATTATTTTGCTCGGCATCGTCAGCTTCCTTGGTATCCGTGGCGCATCCAGCATCGTCGGCTGGGTCCGCAGTGGACCGGAATCAATCAGGAGCACCCACGAGCAAGTCGAGACCTCGACTACCTCAAAGGCCACAACTCCTGAAGAGAAGGCTTGTGCATATGCCCGGAAGTACGGTAAGAAACTTCCCAGCTACTGCAAGTAGCTCTCGTCGTCATCGTCGAACCCCGCGCCAAGCGCGGGGTTTGTTGCGTGTAATAATTATAGAAGGTGGAGCGACAGTCGCTTTGTTCTGATTCATTTACTACTGACTACTAGCTACCACCTATCGATAATCCCTTCCATCCCCCTAACCTTTTCAATCCCCTTTTTCCTAAAACAAAACCCCCAGCATGCGCTGGGGGTTTTAAACATCTGAACCCTAATTTACAAAGCTCCAGTTAATTTCGTAATAACGAAGTCTGAAATTGCGTAGGCGGCAAGAGTAATTATCAAACCAATAACTGCGTTAATCATAATATCTCGAGCTTTCTTTGTTTGCTCTGCATCACCCTGTGCTGTCATCCAAAGGAAACCGGCGTAAATTACAAGAAGCAAGAGAACAATTCCTAGAATTGAAAGGAAAATACCAATCAACGATCCAAGTGTATCTTCTAAAGATCCATCTGTTAAACCAGATCCTTCTTGAATATCACCAAGATATTCATCAACTGCTGCGTATGCTGGTGCCGCTAGCATTGGAATACTCAAAGCTCCAACCACTAATAACGCACCGATTTTCTTAATATAGCTCATAGAAAAATTAATTACGATTAAATTATGTTGATTAGATTATAGCATGATTTGAATTATCAATACTAGCCAATAGCTGTGAATATAAATCGAGTGATGGTATAGGCGGCCAAAATTATCGCCAGTCCAATCACTGCTCGGATCATTGTATCTTGTGCCTTTTTAATTTGTGGGGCTTCTCCCCGTGCTGTCATCCAAAGAAAACCAGCGTAAATCATCAATATCAAGAAGATAACGCCAGCAATCGCAATGGCTGGAGCAATTAAGTGACTGCCAACCCATGAGCCAATGCTTGTTGTTGTTGTACTATAAACTGGCTCGCCAGTTGCCTCCAAACCAGTATCGGCCGGGCTTAATTGGGCAAAAACCAAGGAAGGGCCAAGGATCAATAAAATTGATAATAAGGCAATGTATTTTCGCATAGCTTTTCGCCTGCATAATAAATGCAAGCGAATGGTCATGAGAAAATTAACTCGAGGCGCGTAAAACCGCACTAACTGCAAACTCTGTTATTGACCAAGCTGACACAATTATTGCTAACCCAATGACCGCTGAGATAAGCATTTTTTTTGACTCCCCTACTACATCCTCATTTCCTGATGCAGTCATCCACTTAAATCCTGCCAACAAAACTATTACCACCGCAACAACTCCCAGCAAAGCAAGACATGCTTTGATTAATCTACCAATACTTTCATCAATACTTGCCTGTCCAAGGCCGGTGCTATCACCAAAGTCGTCACTTAAAATATCTCCCACTTCAAGTTGCTGACCATGAACAACTGGAACATTAAAACTTAGCGATGCGCCACCAAGCACTGGTAAAATTACCAAGAAACTAAGTGCAAAGATTAAAAATGTTTTTGCCATATTACTTTTTATAACTAATTATAAAACTTTGTCGTCTATACTCCTGTCACACTGCCAGTGCCAATGGCATTAAAGATGGCAGTGGTGACGACATAAGCGCTAGCAATAAGAATAATGCCAAGCGTTGACCAAATAAGGATATCTTTTCCTTTTTGAATCTGTTTTCCTGTTCCCATATCTGTTAGCCACAGAATGCCGCCGTAAACAAGCATAAGCAAAGCCAAGGTTCCAGAAACAGATAAAGCTCCTTGAATAACTCGAGCAATAATCAATCTCACATCGCTTATGCCAAGTGGATTAATAATTTCTACCGCGTCTTGAGCTAAGGCAATAAACGGAATAATCAATGTAATTATTGTTGCAAAAACTGTCTTAGTTTTTTTCATTTTCATAATAAATCTATTATTGCGTAGTAATTATATCGCCTGCACTAGAGTCAGGTACTGAATTATCAATTGTATCTTCGAGATTATTTGTACCAACATCCCCAGTCAACAAAACAGATATAACCACACTAATAGCCACATACGATCCGAAAATAATGGCTATTCCAATAAGTCCGCCGAGAAGCGCTTTTCTTCCATTTTCAACCCAAGCAGGATCACCATGGGCTAAAATCCATTTCATTCCTCCATAAACAAAGACCAAAAGCAGTACTGATCCACTAATAGCTAAAATAAATGAACTGATATTTACTAAAAGCTGCAACATGTCGTTGAGTGTACAATCTCCTGTATCTCGACAAGCACAGGCGTCATATGAGTTTGCACAAATTCCAGCAAAAATAATTCCTTGATCTCTCATGTTATCATATTGTTCAGCAATGGTTGCTGCCTGTGCCAAAGGCGCAAATAAAAACAAACTTACAACCAAACAAAGACCAAAAAGAAAAACTCTTTTCATACAAGAACAGTATAGCACGCGAGTCCTTGCAAAAACAAAACAACCTGTGAATTCTCAGGTTGTTTTGTTGCCCTATCCCATTTCGATCAAAGGGAGAAATCTTCTCGAAATGAGAAGCTCTCTCTCCTTCTTTACTTTTTTATCATTTCCTTGAACCAATCAACATAAGGTATCTCTGCTGGATTTACTTTGTTAATCATTCCAAGATAATAACTAAGAAAACTTCCAAATTGTAACAGCTCGCCAACTTCTTCAAGTTCTGTTTTGCCCCGAGTTTCATATTCAATCACTTGTGCTCCCTGCTTTTCAAAAACCTCGGCTGTAATCGGATATCGTTTTTTTGTTTGCTCATTATACAAATTTGATTTAATCATCACCACTGAAAACTTAGCAAACATCCCCTTGGGAAAAGTAAGTCCCTCCATTAGGTGATGATTTAATTCTGGCAATTCATGAAACTCAGCAAACTGCTTGGCAGTTTCATTGATCTGATTGGTAATCACATGAGCGCAACCAACCAAATGTTCTGATCCCACAAATAGCATTGGTCGATCCTTCAGTGCCAGCGCCACTTGTTTGGCTGGATTTTCTTTTGAGTCAACATCAAGAGCGCAAGAATCAACAACCTCAGACATAGCGCTGACCATGGCTTGCTTTTCTGTTTTTGCTAGCTTGATATATCCGGCTGTCTCTAACATTCCCAAAAGTCCGCAAATCATAAATCCAAGTCCTAGTCGTGGTTGTTTTGCCAAATCTCCTGGCTCAAACATATACATTGGCCATTTATTTCTTTTAGCTAAAACTAACAATTGTCCGCCAGTTGTGATAACTGCAATTTTTGCTTTTTGCTTTTGCGCCTGTTTGGCTGCGCTTAATACTTCCTCGGTGGTTCCGGAAAAACTGGAAAGAATGACAAGTGTTTTTGATCCAACCCAAGCCGGCAGCTGATAATCATGCACAAAAACCATTGGTTTTTTTAATTTCTTAGCGCAAGAAGTTTGTACAACATGAGCACCTAGCGCTGAACCTCCCATGCCAGCCACAACAATCGTGTCGCAAGATTTATATGAAGATGGAAAAGAAAACCACTCTGTTGCCTCAAAGGCAATATCAACTTGTTTGGCTAATCGCTCAATGCCGTAGGCAATATCTGCCTTGTCATATGTTTTAAATGTTTTTGTATTGTTAAGCATACTTAGAAAGGTTGTAGAGGTGATTAGAGGTTATAGAGGTTATTGCTATTTGAGATCGAGTTTGTAATTTCTGTGCGTTGCTTGGCTGAGCCGATGATTATGGCTCCAACTGTTTTGTTATTGCGATCGAACAGCTCCAGAATAGCATCTTCTTGATGTAAAAGTCGAACATTATCTGCTTTTGATTGATCTATGTCCCCGATAAATGAAAGCTCAAGATCACCAATTCGGGTTGCGTAAGATGAGACAAATTTAAACTCTTTATCTTGCCCGGTCATATTATTCGCAGCCAAACTTCCCTGCCCAATAGCATTTGTCCAGTTTACGACTTGTCTTACTCTGCCAGCTATCGCGTCATCAAACTGAGCAATGTCGCCAGCTGCAAAAACATTTTCATCAGATGTTTGCAGCTTTGACGAGCAAAGCAAACCTTGCTCAACTTCTAATCCTGATTCTTTTAACCAACTTAAATCTGACAACAGCCCAGCGCCAACAGCCAGGATCGATCCTTTAATTTCTGTCCCATCATCAAGTTTCACTCCCAAGAAAACATCTGACTGAATAATTTCAAATCCGGTGTTAAGTCTAACATCAATTCCAAGCTCACGCGCCTTTTCTAAAATCTTATTTTTCGACTCTGGTGACAAAACTTTTGACCAAAATCCATCAGATCGAAGAATTACTGTGGCGCTTATTTCTAGCTTCTGACAAATATGTAAAAACTCCATGGAAATAAACGATCCGCCCACAATAATCATGCGTTGCTCATCGATCGGTCGTGTTTTCATCTCGCCAATCAAAGCTTTCAGATTCTCAGCATCTTCCAGTGAACGAAAATAAACAATTCCCTTTATATCTTCATCTATCAACCGTGGCTCTTGGCCGGTTGTTATTAAAAGCTTGTCATAAGGAAGCTCACGCTTATCACTAGTGACAATAAATTTATTCTTTAAATCAATTAATTCGACCCTTGTGTCTGTTAAAAGTTCGATGCGATTATCCACATACCACTTCTCTGGTTTTAAAAACAATCGCTCACGATCTAATTCATCAGTCACATAGCGAGCTAGAATAACTTTTGAATAAAGGCGATGCGGACTTTGCTCAATAATCGTAATTTCAGCATCAGAACTTAACTTTCGTAATTCCTGCGCCGATGTTGTACCAGCAATGCCTCCGCCAATAATCAAATATTGCATAAATATAACTTAGATCTTAAATACACTATCTTGGAAAATGATGAAACTCGGACATAGGCAACCACCCCTCACCCCTCCTTAGGAAGGAGGGGGTCGCAATTAAATCTCTGGATAAAGTTGCTTGCCTGATTGGTCAGTGACAATCACGGCCAATACAGGACAAGATTGAGCAGCCAACAAGGCCCGATCTAATTCTTCCTGCGTAACCTCAATGGTTCGCTCATATTTTGGCGCTTCGGGTGCTTGACCATGGTCCAAAACAAAAGCCTTATTCTCTTCATTAAGCTCAAAACTTGAAGCATCGACTGCCACACAACTGGCAGCACCAATACATAGGTCGGGATCTACTTTGATTGTTATTTTCATAGGGGATTATTTATTATCCCATTCCGACGGTAGGTGGAATCTTCTCGAGAAGATCTCTCCTGGGCGTCGAGATAGGGAATTAGTTTCCTTACACTATACACCGCGCGCTATCTAGCCCTGATACTTCTCAAGATAAAACTTCACCAGCTGGGCCGCTTCTTGACCGACTCGGGGGTCGTTGAGGCGGACGCCTGTTTTTTGAGCAACTTCTTCGACTGACTTTGCGCCTGACAATATTGCTTCTTCAATATCCTTGTCAGTAACTCGAGCAATCGGATCAACAATACGGGTCGCTTCTGGCTCTATTTTATCAAATTGTTTGGTTCTGCGGTAATAATCATTCACAGCATCACGCAAAGCTTTATCTGACAAAACACTGCAATGAATTTTTCGTGTTGGCAAACCACCCAAGCTTTCCATTATCTGTTGCGGCGTGATTGCTCGCGCTTCTGCCAGTGTCATCCCCTCACCTTCTAGCACAATCACAGAAGTCATTGATGTAGCAGCAATGGCTGACGCGCAGCCAAAAGTTCGCCAATAAAACTTTTTAATTCTTTCATCATTCTCATCAACCCAAAGCCAAACGCGGAGTTCATCTCCACAAGCCGGCGACCCAGCCCGACCCATGGCATTGTACTTATCCAATTCAAGATCATGATCCAAAAAATTCTGCGGATGAAAAAAATGCTCACGCACAATCTCTGAATAAAACCAGGGTTGAAAATTATCTTGCTCTAAGTCCGTCATAAAATTCTTTGACAATCATGCCGTACATGGCATGGATATTTTTTACCATCTCAGGATCTTTCTCTAAATCGCGCGTAGTGGCCTCCCAACGAACACCAGCTCCTGGAACATCTTCATCAAACCAATCCATCATCGGTTTGTAAGATTCAATACTTGGAATTTCTGAACAATAGACTGATCTCTGCAAATCGTACCACTTTGATAGTTTTGATGGATCTTCATTATTTGGCGTACTTGTTGGACTGATTGATTCAATGATCTTCGACTCCTTAAGTAACTTAAACGATTCAAGATCTTCAATAAACTTTGCTGCTGAAATTTTTATCCAATAATCAGAAAATGCGACCAGTTTTGCAGTTATATTAAATAGTCCAAAAATATAATCATGCTCAAGCATGTCGTATAACACATGGATCTTCCAACCTTTTTCAAAGTCAGATCCTACTAATGCATAGGTTATCTTCAAGCTTGAATCATGAGTCAGATGTCGATCAATCCCACTTGTATAACGAGAGTCAGAATACATGACGCCTGAGAGATATTCTGCGCGATCCAGAACTCCAAGCTCTTTTTCAAACTCGATGGCGAACCTGACATGTGTTGCCTGCATAGCCATATTAACTTTCATTAACCTTAATCGGACTCATGGATCGAAGGCGTTTGACTATTGGTGGCAGAACTTCGAGTACGTATTTTAGGTCTTTCTTTTTTGTAAATCTTCCCAGCGTAAATCTTATACTGCCGTGAGCAACCATGTGCGGAACACCAAGGGCCATAATCACATGACTAGGATCGAGTTTTTCACTAGTGCAAGCCGATCCTGAGGAAGCAAAAATTCCCTGGGCATCAAGATACAAAAGGAGTGCTTCGCCTTCGACTCCTAAAAATGAAATATTGATGTTGTTTGGTAGTCGCTCAGACTTGTGTCCGTTTAAACGAGTGTTTGGAATCTTTGTTTGGACTTGCTTGATAAAATAATCACGCAACCTTGTTAGCCGACGCACTTCTTTTTTCTGACATTGCCCAGCCAACTCAACGGCTTTAGCAAAACCGGCAATACCTGACACATTTTCTGTGCCAGGACGAAGTCGACGCTCCTGTAAACCGCCAAATTGAATCGGCGCGATCTTCACTCCCCGTCTAACAAACAAAGCCCCTACTCCTTTTGGTCCATAAATCTTTGATGAGTTGATTGTTAGTAAATCAACATGTAGTTTTTCAACATTTACATCAAGCGCGCCCAAAGCCTGACATGCATCTGAGTGAAAAAGCGGATAGATGGTTTTGTTTTGTTTGCGATATTTATCAATCACCCGACCAATGTCGGCAATGGGATGAATTGTGCCAATCTCATTGTTGGCATACATGACAGACACAAGAATCGTATCCTCACGAATCGCATCTTTGACCTGATCAGCCGAGACCTTACCATTCCCGTCAACTTCTAAAAGTGTAATTTCAAATCCTAATCTTTCTTGCAAATGCCTAAGCGTTTCCAAAACCGCTGGATGTTCAGTGGCGCAAGAAACAATGTGACAACCATGAGTTTTATGTACGCGTGCCACTCCTTGAATCGCAAGGTTGTCAGACTCGGTTCCGCTTCCTGTAAAAATAATCTCATCTGCATGAGCAACTAGTGCGTCGGCCACTGTTTTACGCGATGCCTCAACAATATCACGAGCAACCTTGCCTTTGGCATGCATACTGGAAGGATTTCCCAATCCGCGTTGCTCAACATCGACAATAACCTCCAAAACCTGAGGATCAGTCGGTGTCACGGCCGCATAATCAAGATAAACCTGGCGCTGTTTCATAAGTGAGCAGAATATAAGAAAAAGGGTGTTTAGTCAATGATAGCATATTAGGGAAGCCAGAACCCAGAAACCAAATTACAGGCGACCTCGGTCTCTCCCCCTTTTCTAAGGGGGAGAGGGCTGTGTCCTTCGTAGCCCAGAGGGCGAAGAAGGGAGGAGGTCCTCATCCTATCTCGGCAACAAACAAAGATTTAAAGAACCACGAGAGTCGAAGGGGGTTTGAATAATAATATTCTACCCATCCAGAGGAACGAGGTGACGAAGGATCCCGTGTGTGGTCGATTGAACATTGAACTATCTACAGAATTTATCACTCCGACCCGTCGGACGGGGCTTTGTTTGAAATGGGTTGCGTTGTCTGTGTAATAACCAATTGATTCCAAGATAAAAGTTCGCAAAAATCCAAAGAGCTGGAATGTTAATTTAAGTATACAGGGGTGAATATCTTTACACTTCACGACACACAATGTCCCGATCGGGACATTGTGTGTCGTAGATATAGAAAATAGCTTATTAATAGAGGCGAAATCCTTGGTTTTAAAAATATGATCGCTCTACACCAAGGCCAGCAACGGGTGCCAGCAACGGGTGCCTGGACAATTTTGCTATTTTCTGCTAACTTTATGGGCCGCGTTTGCGGATTCTCTGTACCTTCACCGGCCAGCAAAAGGCCACAACCAAAGGAAAACGCCGTGCCTGACAGACAACAATCCTGCCATTCAGAACTCGCAGACCTGCGCGCCGAGAACGACCAGCTGCGCGAGACATTCGAGCGCCTCAGCCAGGCTGTCATGATCTATGGCACGCCCGAGCAGATCGACTACATGCTCGAACAACTGCCAGACATTCCAAACGAGGAGACGCTGGCTATCGGCATCGACGCACTCTACATGACGGTTAGGGCGACCAATGTGCTGTGGAATGCCGGCATCCACTCGGTGGGCCAGCTCATCCAGTGCAATCCCGCTCGCCTGCGAACGGTGAAAAAAATGGGACCTTTCACCTACCAAGAAGTTCTCGTGTGTATCCAGGAATTGCTTGGCGCCAAACCACGCCTCGGCACGCGCCTGCCTGAGCGCCTGGCCAAGCTCCATCCGGTCTCGGACTATATGCGCGGCATGACGCCATAGTCATCACGCAACATCGTCAAAATCCCACCGCCTACTCGGCCGGTGGGATTATCGTTTTTTATCAGATCTCTCCTAGGCGTCGAGATGGGGATAGAGGGTGAGGCCGGTGGGGTTAATGTTTTTAGGAAGAATCATGAATGTTGAACTATTTTATAACCACCCCCGCCCTTCGCTCTGCAGAGCTTCGGAGCGGCACAGCTAACCCCTACTTAAAAAGGAGGGGGAACAGGACAATGGGATATATAAAAAAACCAACCAGCGTCAGTTCTTTTCCTACATTCTACATTCTACCTTCTACTTTTAACTTTCTACTTTCCGACTCCTATTCCTTACATCCACCAAAAGTGAATGCATAAAAACCAACATGATCAGAGCTAAGCTTGAGTTTCAAAGTCCCATGATGATAAACATCTGATGAAATCACATTATACATTCGCGGTGAAGTGATTGTTAAAATTGCTTTTCCATTTTTAACAATAACATCGCGACCAGCCATATCTTCTGGTAAAGTTTGACCATCGATTTCAACATGGACCTCAACAGACTTATTTTTCTTAAGCGAACCTGTAACTAGATTTACTGAAAACGCGCTGTACTTAAGACTTAAATATTCAGTAGCTTGGGCCAGTTCACGGGAATGTCGCAATTCTTCTTTTTCAATTGCCCAGTGCCCGTGCAAATACACAAGATCATCAACATGCGAACCTTTATCATTAAAATCTTGCTCTTCTCCAGGAATAATACCAACAGCATTTCCAAACCGACCACGCAAAAATCCTAAATATGTTTCTGGTGTTGTACGATAACATATTCCGCCACCAACTGACATTTCTGGACGCACTGCTGGTAAATCTTCTTCTCCAATTTCACGCAAAGCTTCTTGAATCGCATTCTCTGTTTGCGCATATCCACCCTCACCAACATGATCGTAAACAATCTCACCATCTTTATTAATCAATAACTTGCGTGGCCACCAGCGATTGGCATACAAAGACCAAATTTTGTAATTAGGATCTAGCACAACTGGATAATTTACTTTTAGATCTTTGATTGCGCGCTTCACGTTCGCCTCATCTTTTTCAAAATCAAACTCTGGAGTATGCACACCAATAATCACCAAACCTTTGTGAGCATATTTTTTATGCCAAGTACGCAGATGCTCCAAAGTATGAAGACAATTAATACAGGAGTAGGTCCAAAAATCAATCAACACCACTTTTCCTTTCAGCGATCTTAAAGTCATGGAATCAGAATTGATCCAGAAAAGCCCTTTGGGAAACTCAGGGGCATTTATTTTTTGTTTTCGATGAAGAAACATGTTTAATAAACTTCAACACCAATGTAGGCAGAAATTAATCGTCCAATTACATATCCAACTAAGGCCGCTGTCATGGAAACAAGTGCCATTTCAAATCCACTCTTAAGTCCGTGTCCACCGACAAACTTTGCTTTGGCAAATCCCAGCATAAATAAACCAAAAATCGTAGCTCCAACTGATGGAATAATTGCGTCTGTCACACTAAAAAAGAAATATGGCACAAGTGGAAAAAGTCCACCAAATAAATAAAAAACGCCCATTACAAGTCCGGCAATGATTGGGGAGGCGGACACAGCAGGCGCAAATCGATATTCACATCTTTGCACTTCTTTTATCCACAAAGTCCGCTCTGACGACAAGGCATCTAATATTTTGGCAATTTGTAATTTTGAAAATTTCTTTGCTTTTAATGCATCCTCAATTGACTCGGAATCATTCAAGCGCGTCTGCAACATTCGCGACCCATCCTGACGCTTTCGATTTTCAAAAACTTCTTGAGCTGACTTGGAAGAAAGATAACTTCCCGCTGCCATGGACAAAGCTTCAACAGCAATTAAAACACAACCAATTATAATAACAATTTTTACATTCTGCGTCCCAGCCGCCACACCAGTTAATACTCCCAGTGTTGAAACAAGGCTATCTTCAAAACCAAAAACAATCTCTCTAATAAAAAACTCAACGCGTTTCCGTAATCCTCCTAACATAGCGTTGGTATTATATCGTAGAAAGTAAAAAGTAGAAAGTTAAAAGTCTAAAGTTTAAAGACGAAAACCTAAGGCTTTATACTTTCTACTTTTTACTTTAAACTTTATCTTTTTTGCGCTATAATATGCTTATATGCAAATATCAAATCATTACGCTCCCTACAAAACTAAAACTTACATCGCAGTAACAAATAATGAAATTTGTAAGATTTTTATTATAGAGGATCGTGAAGTTGATTTGAAAAAAGAATTACATGCTCAGGAAATTGACCGCGAAGGTGAACAAAGCGGAACCAGAAATGACGGACCACGAAATTTCGATGAAGAAAAACGCATTACTCGAGTAGCAATGTACAAAGATTTAAGTGCTTATCTAATGAAAAAACTCAAAGGAGCCGATCTAATACTTTGCGCGCCAGAAGCATTTAAAAATGAAATCTTTGAGACCATGCATACTGACATTCAGAAAGCAGCCAAAGAGATAGTTCCAAAAAATCTAGCATCCCTACCACTCGATCAAATAGTGAGGATACTACAGGAGATTCGATAAAATTAAACAAGCAACCAGACCCGCTTGAAATCAAGCGGGTTTTTTGATACTATTTTGTGCGTGGCCACGTGGCGAAGTTGGTTAACGCGGCGGTCTGCAAAACCGCTACTCGTCGGTTCAAGTCCGACCGTGGCCTCCATATAATTACAAAACCACAGATCAGTTACTGATCTGTGGTTTTTTATCTTACTCAACTACCATTACTCCTACCATGTCGTCATCCTCAACTGCTTGGAAGTTGTAAACTCCGGATTGAGGTTAATCAATTTGAGCCTCTTCTCCTCCTAACCTCTTATTTAGCCTAAGCCTTTGATTTAGCCTGAGCCTTTGCTTGCGCGCGAGCATCCTCAAATTCCCTTATTGAATCCTTTTGGCTCTGTGGCAGATCCTGCTCATCAAAACTTGCAGTATGCGCAACTCCTTGGATCAATTGAACAATTTTAGAATACACATAACCATGCTCTTTTGCCGATGAAATTAAATTATCTTGGAGTTGTTTTAAAATATTTTTTTGTATTCTTATATTGCCTTCATCTTCCGAAATGTTGGGATCAGATAATGTGTCTGATAACAGTGAGATCTCCTCCTCAACGCGGTTCACAAACATATCAATATCCTCTTTTTTCATTCCAAGAGTTAATAACATGTCTGAGTTTTCTGAAATTACCTGTGCTTTTCTAGCGTATAACATGACTTCCGCTCCATCACCAATACCTCTGAGGGCTTCCATCTGTTTTTTTCTTAAACTTTTCTTTTCTACAGCATCTCTACCGCGCTCAATCATGCTAAGCGCGATATTCTTCTTTATCCCCTCTGGTTTTGCGGGGCTAATTTGTCCCTCGCCGTGCTGTCCTTCTCTCATATATATTAAAATTAATAATAATTAAATGTAAAGTTATTTTACTCCACCACCAAAACGCCTGTCATGCTGTGGCTTTCGTCAGCGCGGAAGTTGTATGTTCCTTTGGCTGAGTTGATGCGCACAACGACTATGTCACCGGGTGCCATTTCTCCTGTTGTCCAAAGCCCATCTTCTTCACGAACTGTTAGGTTTTGATTTGTGTAATTAACAAATTTAATTGTGTTGCCCTGATCAACCTTAACCATGTTAAATCCGCAATAACCAAGGTTGCAACATGCCCCAGTTATTTTGCAAGTACCAGCTTCATCATAACCTGCAAAGCGAAGTGGCTCTTCATACATCATTACTCCCAAAGACGCTGTCATGCTCTTATCATCAGCAATGGTGTATCCATTGTCACTTAAAAATTCCACTGAAGTGGAAAGAAATCCACCCAAGATTAAGTAACTTGAAGCAAGCGCGTCTGGAAGAATATCAATATGTGACGACCATGAGGATCCAAAAAGTGTAATGGCATTGCTTTCATTTTTTAAAGCTGCCAACATGCCACCGGCCAATGGAACATAAACTGTTGGTTGACTGGCCAGCTTTAGCAAATGAGTAGAAATAGCACCATTGCCAAGTTGTGGTTTGTAAGTGACCATGCCACCAAAAGGAATATCGTTCATTTGTGAAACTGAGATTGTTTTCACATCTTTAAAATCATCATACCAAGTAAAGTAAGTTGCTTCATTTGGAAATCCATAGCGGACATCATCCATGCCAAAATAGTAAACGGCGCTTGACGATGAGCTTTTGATAAGTGTGCCGTGCTCAAGGTCACCGACTGATGGAAATGAAAGGGCAAATGCCTGCGAACCAGTTGCCATCATAATTGCCATGGCAACAAAAAATATTATTGTTTTTTTCATATATAATTATTGGGTTGTTACTTCCTGAGCAGAAAGGATTATCTCTTCTGCAGAATCATAACTTTGACCATTAGTTGTTATCATAAACTGATATTTGTTTCCTGCGTCAGATATAAAATAGTAGTCATAGTTATATCGTCCACCAATCTGGCAATCTTCTCCATCTTCACAAAGCTTTAATTTATAAAAACCATTACCAAGATCTTCGGCTTCAGAAGGAACCACTCGGCGAGTATCAATTCGAAGAACGCGGATAATAGAATAGTCTTCCATCACATACTCTCCCATTATTGCGGTCTCCTCTTCTGAGGGTGCGCGTCCTAAACTTGTCCAAATTGTCTTATCCACACTTTGTAAAATAACATCACTCACTTCTCTATTAACATCCTCTTGGCTTGGAAGAGCAACATTTCCCACTGTATAATCCGGCACCATGACCCAGCCGCTTGGCAAATCAAAGGCAAGATACCAGTTTCCCTCCACTACAGATGGTGCCATTGCACATCCACCTCCAAGTAACACCAAGGCGCAAAGGCCTAAAATCATTTTCTTCATATTCTTTGGTTAAATTTCTTATAAGCATTTTAACATGCTTATAGAAACAAAAGAAGGCCATATTGCTGGCCTTCTTTTTATTTATTTGTTTGGGTAAACCTCAATCTGAATGTTCTTATATCCGAATTGAATGGCGTCACTGTAGCTCTCCATCCAAATATCAACGCGTTTATCATATCGGGCATTCATCCGATCTTCGACAATAAAGACATCATCACCGTAAATTTCAGGAATCTTCACTCGTGTACCTATTGGCAAGAAGTTAGCAGCCAAAACACCGTGACGGGTTGTGGTGCCTGAGGCCGTAATAAACGGCGTGTCATCAGTCTGACCAGCAAGTGAGTTATACGCAGTTGCCGGAACAGTCATAACATAAGCAGGATTGCGCGTACCTGACTTAGGTAACTGTCCAAACGAACGAAACTGATTTTGGATATTTTCTACTTCCAAAGCCAAAGTTGCGTTAGCTCGATCCATGTCAACACTTGCTGAGGCTTCAAGAGGAATAGAAACATAAGCAAGAATTATGATTAAAAATCCAATCAAAGCAAACTCAATCGGTGACTTCTTGATCATTTTTGTAGTTTTCTTGATAGTTTTTGTGTTCATAGAGAATTCATTTCAAGACTAGCTTATAAAGGCCAGACTTGAACTGACTTCACTCAATCGACGCCCTTGGTTTTAATGAGTTTCTTAATGATTTAAAAAACCCCTTACAACTCAAGGGACCACTACTGTACCACATTTTTGCCTTTTTGTCAATGAATAAGTCGATATTTTGGCCAATATTCGGTGAGAAAAAACAGGTCTTTTTTTGCCAAAAAACAGATTTTTTCGTATACTTGTGGCATCAATCTTTTTAACCTATTTGCTTTATGCATCATCCCTATTCACCTCGCCGAGGCCGCTATTCATGGGCAAATTCAAGGAAAAGTTCTTTTTTGGGAAAAATCAAAGAGTATATTGCGTATTTAAAAAAAGCCAATAAGACAACGCTAATTAAAAATGCACTGTTGGCCTGTATCGCTATTGCTTTGGCAGGTAGCATTTTTCTTCTTGGTGCCTTTGCCTGGCTTTCAAAAGATTTACCAGATCCAAACTCATTGACTATCAGGGAAGTTCCCCAGTCCACAAAAATCTATGACAACACCGGCGAGCATTTATTGTATGAAATTGCTGGTGAAGAAAAACGCACACTAGTAACATTGGATCAAATTCCCCAATATGTAGTTTGGGCAACAATTACTGCTGAGGACCGAAATTTTTATCAGCACGGTGGTATTGATTACAAAGGTATTGCCCGCGCGATCTTTGTGGACATAATTACCTTGAGTCGATCCCAAGGAGCGTCCACTATTACCCAACAGCTTGTTAAAAACGCTATTCTTTCTAATGAAAAGACCTTTACCCGAAAGTTTAAAGAGCTTTTGCTCTCCTTTGCACTTGAGCGTCGCTATACAAAAGACGAAATCATGCAACTTTATCTAAATGAAATTCCTTACGGATCAAGAAACTATGGGATTGAGGCTGCTTCACGCGCATATTACGACATGACCGTTGAGGATCTGTCATTGGCTCAATCTGCAACTCTAGCTGCAATACCGCAAGCAACAACTTATTATCTAAATAATCCCGATGAGCTTGAAGCTCGTAAAAACTGGATTTTGGGTGACATGGCAGAGCTAGGTTACATAACTCAAGCAGAGGCAGACGCTGCCATGCTCGAGGATACAAGTATTACCGCTTATTACTCTGACATTGAGGCGCCTCACTTTGTGCTCTGGGTAAAAGAACAACTTGAAGAAAAATACGGACAAAAAGAAGTTGAGCAGGGTGGACTAACTGTTATCACAACTCTTGATTTTGACATGCAAAACGCAGCACAAACCGCAGTTATAAATAATCGCGATGCCCGAGCAGATTCATACGGCTTTGATAACTCCGGTCTTGTGGCTATTGATCCAAATAACGGCCATATTTTAGCCATGGTCGGTTCTGTTGATTATTTTAATGATGATATCGATGGTCAAGTTAATGTCACCTTGCAACCATTGCAGCCCGGATCATCACTAAAACCAGTAATCTATGCGGCTGGATTTGAGGTTGGCTATACACCAAATACAATTCTTTGGGATACAAAAACAGAGTTTGGTACAGCCACAGGACCATATTCACCAAACAATTATGACAGCCAGGAACATGGTCCGCTCACTGTCCGAAGCGCCCTGCAAGGATCACTTAATATTCCGGCTGTCAAAATGCTTTACTTGGTTGGTGTTCAAAAAGCAGCTGATTTTGCGGCTCGACTGGGATATACAACCCTAACAGATCCATCAAATTACGGGCTTTCCATGGTGCTTGGCGGTGCTGAAGTAAAACTTCTTGAGCATGTTAGCGCCTACGGAGTTTTTGCTACTGAGGGCATATATCACGAACCTGTTTCAATTCTTAAAGTTGAGGACGCTAATGGAGAAGCTCTCGAAGAATGGGAAGAATCTGACGGGCAATCTGTTTTGGACACAAATATTACCCGCATGATTAGTAATGTTTTGTCAGACAATGTGGCGCGCACACCTTTCTTTGGAGCAAATAACTACCTAACTCTTGGATCCCGCCCAGTGGCTGCTAAAACAGGAACAACCAATGACTATAAAGACGCCTGGACAATTGGTTATACCCCCCAGCTTGTTACTGGTGTCTGGGTCGGCAACACTGACGGCTCAGCTATGAGCCATGGAGCAGGCGGAAGCGCTATTGCTGCTCCGATTTGGAATGAGTTTATGAAAGCGGCGCTAGCTGATAAGCCAATTGTGATGTTTAACTCGCCAGAAATACCAATCACTGGGATTCCAGTGATTGATGGACAAATACCAAGTCAAGAAGTGACAATTGATACAGCATCAGGAAAACTAGCGACCGATAGAACTCCAGAAAGATTTAGGGAAACCAAGGTTTGCGGTGAATATCACTCAATTCTCTATTACATCGATCCAAGCAATCCAATCGCAGGAGAGATCGACAAACCAGTCGACAGCGCCTACGAACGCTGGGAGTCTTCAGTACAAACCTATATTACAAATTACAATGCCAGTCTTGAGTCTGGAGAAGCCCCACTTGAAGAATGCGAAATTCCAACCGAAGAAGACGATCTACACACCACAGACAATGAGCCAGATATTACAATCAAAAGTCCAGATAGTGGCGACACAGTAAGTGGATCAATCGAGATAACAACAAAATCAAGCGCAAATCGTGGTGTTGCTAGAATTGAATATTTGATTGATAACATGGTTGTAAATATTACCAACAACACAACTAGCGCAACCATCACAATTCCAAGTTGGGTAGGAAACGGAACACACACTCTGCGTGTTGTTGCCTACGACGACATCGATAACTGGGGTGATGATCAAATTTCAATCAATGTTGAAGGCGGGTCAGCGTCGTCTGGTGCAAGAATCTCAAATCCACTCAATGACCAGGAAATTGAAGCAACCGAAGCAACTTATACCATTGGAGTTGAACTTAGCGGGCCTGAAGCATTGTCTGTTAGTGTATATCAACAAAATCTAATCACTGGATCATTAAGCTTAATTGGAACTGTTGATTCTCCTGGATCAATCTCAACCTTTACCTGGACACTACCAACCACTGGTGAATACCTCTTGTCTGGATCTGTTGAAACAACCGACGGCAAACAAGACATCGAACCAATCCGCGTTCGCGTCATCCAACCCTCATCCTCATCCTCATCCTCCTCAAGCCCGTTTGAATATCTAAGCAGTGAAGAAGAGACCGAGGTTGTTGAATAACATCCAAGTCATAAAAATCGCTATATTTCCCGATCGGGACATATAGCGATTTTTTATCTTCATTTGGATTCCACCCTTCACTGAAACTTCATGGGGTCTTCAGTTTTAATCCGATTTACCTTCTTGCCCTCTGGGCTACGAAGAGCGCGGCCGGGTTTTGTCGATCTACTGCCTAATTGGCATGACGATGTAGATGAATTCGTCTTTTTGGTCTTCATGTGGCATTAGAACAAATGGATTTGCGCCGTCGATGAGGCGGATTTCGATTTTTTCTGACATGATTGCATTTAATCCGTCGAGAATATATCGATAATTAAGAGCAATTGTGTTTTCTTTGCCAGACACATCACATTCAATGGAAACATCATTTTTTCCTCGGGTTGCGTCTTGGGCAAACAATGTTAGTTTACCTTCAGGGTTTGCGGTCATCTTAATGTCAAAAAGCCCGAGTTTAGAGAAAAGACTAACGCTTTTAATTGCTTGCTGAAGATCTTTGCGATCAACAACAATCTTTGTTTCTTGCTTTTGTGGAATAATCTGTCGGTAATCTGGATAAATTCCCTCAATAGTTCTGGAAATTAGTTCAACAGATGCGTACTTAAATACAATTTGATTGTTTGCCAACTCAATAGTCACAAACTCAGACGCCTCAACATCATCTTTGAAAACCGAAAAAATTCTGTTGAGCTCGGAAAGTGTGCGTTGAGGCACAATGACATCGTGCTCTCCTTCTTGCGAGGATGCCTTTATTTTGACCTCTGCGAGACGATAGCTGTCAGTTGCGGCCATTGTAAGCTTATTGTCATTAAACTTCATGTAAACGCCAGTTAGCTCTGGTCTTGCTTCATTAAGTGCGGTAGCAAATAGTGTTTGCGCTAGTGCTTTTTTCAGATCAGAAACACTAATTGTAAATTTCACCTGTCCTTCAACCGGTGGAATAAGTGGAAACTCAGACGGGGCTATTCCTTTGATTGTTGTTTTAGCTTTAGCGCACGAGATAAACAAACCATCGTCATGCAAATCCATATCAACTCTTTCGTCTGGAAGTAGGTTCACAAATTCATAAAAAAGTTTTGATGGAACTGTGTATTCGCCCGCTTGTTCTAACTTACCTCTAATTGAACAAGTAAGAGCAATTTCTAAATTAGTGGAAATAAGCTTGAGACCTCCTTGATCAGCTTTAAGAAGAACATTGTTAAGTATTGGTAAGTTAACATTCTTCGTGCCTATGTGACTTGTAATTGAAAGTCCTTGGCATAGATTTCCTTTTGTACAAGAGAGTTTCATGTTTTCTTATTATTAATAATATTTTATATATAAGTAAATACAGTAGTAATAGTAAGGGGTGTGGATGAAGTGCAGAAGTCGTTTTTTTGACTTGTCTTAGCTGTGGTTGCTTGTGAGTTCGTGTGGTTAAAACTCATCGTCCTTGTGTGCAGTTCCTGTGCATGGATGTTTGGGTAATTTTTAGCCTCTTACTTATGCGCTTTATTTCCACAGCGTGGGTGGCAGATGTGCACATGGTTGAGTGCTGTCTGTGCACAAGCTATCCACTATCCTGAATACATTTTTTGCTTGATCAGGTCCATGTCTCTTTTTAGTTGTTCATCTTCTTTGAGGTTCCCTGAAATTTTTGTGTAGGCGTGCATGGCGGTTGTATGATCGCGTCCGCCTAGTTCTTGCCCAATTGATGGATAAGAGATTTTCATTTCTTCTCGAAGTAAGAACATGATTATCTGGCGGGGAAAGGCCAATCGCTTTTCTCGACTTTTTCCAAGAATGTCTCCTATTTCAATGTCAAAGTATTCAGCAACGGTTTGGATAATATGTTTTGGAGAAACCGTTTTCTTGATTGTGTTTAGATCAAAGCCATCGATAATTGGTATAACGGTTTCCAAGGAAGGATCAATGTTTTTGAATTGATGATAGGCAATTATTTTATTAAGCGCCCCTTCGAGTTCTCGAACATTTGACGCAATATGTGAGGCAATATAGTGCAAAATATCCCTTGTTAGATCAACGCCCCGCGATTGACATTTAATTTGTAGGATGGCGATGCGAGTTTCAAGATCTGGCGCTCCAACATCCACCAGCATTCCCCACTCAAGTCTGGATAATAGGCGTTTTTCCAAAGCAGCAATGGCTTTTGGTGGGCGATCAGACGAAATTACGATCTGTTTATTGCTTTGATGAAGGGTATTGAAGGTGTGAAAAAATTCTTCTTGGGTTCCTTCTTTTCCGGTAATAAATTGAATGTCGTCGATGAGCAGAAGATCCAAGTTTCGATAACGATCTTTAAACTCTTTGGCGTGTCCGGCTCGCACGGCTTGGATAAAATCATTGGTAAAGTGCTCACAGCTGGCGTAAAGAACACGGGCTGATGGGTTTCGACGCTTTATTTCATGGCCAATTGCGTGCAAAAGGTGGGTTTTTCCCAGACCAACATCACCATAAACAAAAACCGGATTATATGTTCCACCCGGGTGGGCGGCCACGGCTTGCGCAGCCGCGTAAGCTAACTCGTTTTGTTTTCCAACCACAAAAGTATCAAATGTGTAGTTTCGGTTTAGTGCTGAAGGAGTTATTCCTGTTTCTTGATTGGCAGTTGTAAAGCCAAGATTGTCAGGAACATCAAAAGATTCAATGCCATTGGTATTATGTGCTTTTTGTTCTTCAAAAATAATAGCCTTTGGCTCGATTTGTCGTGTTTCAACATGATAAATAAGCGAGCGCAAAGGCTGTTCGGTAATGTTTTGTAAGGCTAGTAAAATATCTTTGTGATATTTTTTTTCAAGCCAGGCTTTTGTAAAAGTGTTAGGCACGCCAATAGTAACTTCATGACCTTGGAAATCGATGATAAATGTATTGCGGAACCATGTAGTAAAATGCGCTTTGCTGAGCTTTAGTTCTAGCTCACCTAAGGCGGCTTGCCATAGTTCGTGGGTATTCATAAAAGCAGGGGGTAAATGAAAGACTCATTGTCGACGTGTAAATAGTATATCAGATATCCACAGGCCACAAGGGTTAAGAAAAACAGACATATGTTAAGAAACTGTGGATAGACTGTTGGAAACTGTTGATCTATCCCCTAATGTTGACAAAATGAAGATAAAAAAGTATAGTTGACGCACTTTTATTCATGAGCATATATGCCAAAGAGAACATATCAACCAAAGAAAAGGCGACGTGCTCGAAAACAAGGGTTCCGCGCTCGTATGAGCACAAAAGACGGACGCGCTGTTTTAAAGCGTCGCAAAGCCAAGGGCCGAAAAAGACTAACAGTCTCAGCTCGACAGGCTTAATAAAAATCAGGTCATCACGACCTGATTTTTTATATATTACAATATGCCAACATTCCAGATTCTATTTTTTATCGCCGTCGCCGCTTTATACTTTTAACTTTCTCCTTTATACTATCCCATATGTTTCAATCAAAGAATCGATTGCGAAAACAAACAGAGGTACAGAATGTTGTGAAAAAGGGAAAAAGTGTGTTTGATCCCATTTGTGGTATTAGATTTTTAAAAAATAAGCTCGACGAATCTAGATTTACAGTTGTTGTGGGATTAAAGGTTCATAAAGGTGCAGTAAGGCGCAACCGAGTACGACGACAGTATCGGGAAATTATCCGTTTACACCTTAATCACATTCAAAAAGGGTTTGATATTGTGTTTATTACCTCGGGCCAGGCTTTGGATCTGACATATTCACAAAAAGAAGAACGAATTACTGCGGTTTTGAAAAAAGCAGGATTATGGAAAGATTAGTTCTATATTGGCGGACTTTTGCAACTTGGCCGATTATTATTTATCAAAAAACCCTCTCTTTTGATCATGGACTGATGAGGGTTTTATTTCCGCACGGATATTGCCAATTTTATCCATCATGCTCTGAGTATTCCAGGCAGGCAATTATGAAATATGGTGTGATTCGCGGTGGTTTTAAAGGTGTTTATCGGGTTTTAAGATGCAATCCATGGAGTAAGGGCGGGATTGATATGCCCTAAAGCTTGCTCGTATCTGTTTTATCGGGCAACTGGATATGTTTGACGCGGCTGGAGTGACCGCGTTTTAAAATTACTAAGCTTTTGGCAAGCTTTAGCTGTTTTGCTAGGAAATTAATCAGTTCAACATTAGCTTTACCATCTACTGGAGGCGCGCACAGGTCAATTACCACTGTTGAAGAGTCCATCCAAGACCGAAAACCAGTCTTTTTAGCATTTGGCTTAACATGAACAGTTAAAATCATATATTTCTCGGTCCCCCCCCCTTTTTACGAAGGGGGGGGGTGAGGAGGTTAAGTGTGACCCTTAGTAACTTTCCACAGCATTTATTATCTTTTTTGCAGTTTCGATAACTTTTCCTGGGTTTTTGTGGTGGGCTGTCTCGTTACATAACATAATAGCAGAAGCGCCGTCTAAACAAGAATTTGTAATATCCAAAATGTCAGATCGTGCTGGCAAGGCTTGTGAAAGCATTGAAGTTAGAGTTCCGGTAGCTACAACGCAGTATTTTCCTTGCTTTCTTGCCTTGGATACTAGATATTTTTGACTTAAACCAAGAGTTTCAAAAGGTGTTGTTAGGGCCAAATCACCGCGGGCGACCATAATTCCAAAAACTAGATCAAGAATTTCATCAATATTATCAATTCCCTCCTTTGACTCAATTTTTGCTAAAATCCGCGGGTTCCAATTGTTAGTAGTGTGTTTTTTAAGCTTATCAATAAGCTCTTGAAGCATTGCTCGGGACTTGATGAATGAAAAAGCAATCATCTCTGGCTTGCTGGCTGGTAATTTTGCCAGCATTTCATCAATAAAAGGGACGATATGGTTGAGTTTATCAGCCATATCGGTAATAGAAATGGCGCTTGATTGCACAAGTTCTCCACCATGGCACGATTTAGCAATAAACTCGTTTGGACTATGGATGGCTGTGACCTCAAATTGTAAATTACCGTCTTGAACAAAGAATTTTTCACCAACACGGAGGTTGTCGGCCAAGTTTTCAGTAACAAAAGGAACATAAGCCAGCGGATCAGAGCTTAGTTGGCCATACAAAAATCTAAATTCTTGGCCTTCGCTAATTTTGATTCTTTCCTGCGGAAATCGACCCAAACGCAATTTTGCTTCTGGCAAGTCAACAATCAGATCAATATTTTTACCAGATGCAGTTATTTGCTTGCGTACCAAGGATAATGTTTGCGCAATCTCCTCGGCACTATCGTGTGAACATTTCACTCGCAAAGCATCAACTCCAGCATCGATCATAGCCTGAACATGGGCCGGGTTATAAGGTTTTTTCCAAATTGTGGCGATGATGTGCATAGGGGGATGGGATTGAGGGGGTTCTTTCTCCTCCCATCTCGACGATAGGAGAGATCTTCTTGGATTAAGGTTTAAAATGATAACTCCGGAATAAACACCTTAAACACCTTCATTAATTTATACATTCTTCCAAATAAACAACAGGAGCAGTTCCTCCTGTTGGGTTTATTATAGCAAAGAAAAAGGGGAAGTAGAAAGTATAAAGTTAAAAGTGGAAAGTAGAAAGTAGAAACACATACGCCCCAGGTCCGCGGTGGACTTGGGGCGTTTAACGATCGGCACGGGTCTAGAAGGTGACCTTGATGCCGAGGTTCCCGGTGAGCATGTCTGCATCGGGCGGTGTGCGCTCGGTCATCCACTCTTCGGTCTGGAAGAGGATGGCTGTGTAGACCACGACCTGGCCGAAGCCGATCTGACCGTACAGTCCCTCGCCGTCATACCGCGAGCTCATCAGCCCAAGGCGGATGTTTTTCGGGATAGGGGCCGTCACAACGGCCTTGTACCAGAGACCTGAGCCACCACCGTATTCGACCATCAGGTAGCCGACGAGTTTCCGGGAGTAGCTGATCATACCCATACCGATCCAGTAGGCGTCGGTGGTCTCGACCCCGGCGCCGACCGTGAAGTTCCAGCTTTCATGTACTGCGATCGAGGGACCACAGACCATGTTGCTGTACCCGCCCCCGTTCAGTAGAATGTAGCACTTGGCGGACCATTTGTCGTTTAGGGGCGCACCAGCCGACAACACCATCTTCGCGTGGGTGTCATCGGTCTTGATCACCACGGACAGGTCGGGTGTGAATGAGGGCTGGGTCAGCCCAACGGCGCTCAGCAGAGCAACGAAGAGAATGGTGAGCATGCTGTGCTCTCCTTGTTTGGGTGGAGAGGTTTTATATCATAAATAGAAAAAAAAGTCAATAGAAACACATACGCCCCAGTTCCGCGGTGGATTTGGGGCGTTTGACGATTTGTGCACAAGGGCGCTAGCGGGGTCTGCTAATAGCTTCGAGGTAGAAGCTCTCAATCGGGCCTTCTGCCTCCCTGGACAGTTGTCTGGTTTCATCGGTGATGATCATCATCACGCCGTTGCCATGGATGATCCCACCCAAGGGCAGACCATCCTGCGTGAGGTGGCGTTTGATGAAGTTTAGTTCGGGCGGTTCGGAACAGCCGAAGAACACATTGTTGGAGACTGTTCTTAGGTCAGATTGGGAACCACCGACCCAAGTCACGGCCTTGAGGCCCTGGCATGTCTTGCGAACCATGAAGTTGGGGTCATCGCACTCGGCCATGCCGCCCACAAGCTCCTTATCGAGGCAGGCGTCGAGTGTGGCGTGGGTCTTGTTTTCTGTGCGGACCGAACCAATTCTTTGGCCCAGCGTGCACAAAAAAGCAGTAAGCACGGCGACAAGAAAGGATGCGGGAAGTATAAGTCTGTAGTCGTACACGGTGCCTCCGTGGGCGTTTGGGTTCGGTAAAAGGTTGCCATGGAATAGGGCGAAGGTCAAGGGTGGGAATGGGAAGTGGGAATGGGAAGTATAAAGTGGAAAGTAGAAAGTTGAAAAAACAAAAGAACCAGCTTTCGCTGGTTCTTATTTAACTGTGTACTGCGCACTGTGCACTGTTCCGCTGTTATTTCACCATTTTTTCCCGCAACAAATTCAATACTTCCTTATTCTTCATTTGCATTTCGACAAACTCACGGTAGCGTGGGGATTTGATGTATTCTTTTTGATCTTTTTCATCGTAATGTTCTGCAATGTGCTCGATTTCGTGATCTAATTTTTTGGCATTAATTTCAATTTTTTCTGCTTTAGCAACTTCTTTTAGAATTAGTGCCACCTTCACTCTTGTTAGTGCACTAGGAGCAAAGTCGATTTTGATGTCCGCGTAAGTCTTTTTAATTGACTTGAGATATTCTTCAAAATCCATACCCTGACGCTCAACAGAATTTTTCATTTCACTGATCATTTTTTCAATTTCCTGATTTATAAGCAAGTCAGGGATGTCGTCAAAAGTTGATTTGTTTGCCAGGTGCTCAAGAATTTCTTTTTCTTGTCTTCGGTCTTCCTCCATCTGATTTTCCTGTGAAAGATTTTCTTCAAGTTTTTTTTCTAGCTCTGCCAAATCTTTAAGTCCGACTTGAACTGCAAAAGCATCATCGATTTCTGGGGTCTCAAGCTTAAAGATTTCTTTTAGTTCAACCACGAAATCAACACCCTGTCCGGCTAAATGTTTTTGATAATGTTCTTTAGGAAATTTTAGAGTAAAGGTTCGAGTTTCATCTTCCTTCATGCCCATGATCTTGTCGATAAATCCTTCCACATAATAAGATTCTGATGTGTAGATTCCATGACCTTGGCCTTCCCCGCCTTCAATGGTTACCCCGTCCTTTTTCATTGTTAGATTTACAACTGCTTTGTCTCCGGCCTTAAGTTCCTCACCTTTTGGAGCACGAACTTCTTTGGTTTGCATGGAAGACAAATCTTTTTTTGCTTGATTAAGTAGTTCTTTGGTTGGCTTTGTATCTTTTTTTGTAACAATTTTTTTTGTGTAGTCTGCTAGTTTTTTGATTTCAGGCATAAGCGATACCTCGGCTGTGAAAACAAGATCGTTTCCTGGAGCCATAGTTGTCATGTTGAAATATGGCTGACCAACTGTTTCGATTTTTTCTTCGATTAAGGCATGGATAAAAGCTTCGCGTACCAGTCCTTCGGTGGCTTCTTCCAAAATTGCCATCTCGCCAACGCGAGTTTTTATGCTTTCATAATCTGCTTTACCTGGGCGAAATCCAGGGATGTTAGTATTTTTTGAGATTCGCTCGGCCGCGTCTCTCATCCCAGCTTCAACATCAGCCACTGGAATTGTAATAGAAAAAGTAACTTTGTTTTTATCTTTGGAAACTGTGTAAGACATAGAAAACCGTGAAAAATAAGTATTTTACGCTCGGAGTATGGCGGATATTAGGAAAAATGTCAATTATCTGAGAAGTCAGAACTCAGACTAAAGAACTTGGTGTTGGATAATTATTAAACAAAAGAGCCAGCATTTGCCGGCTCACTTTGATGGATCTTCTGGTCAAGCCAGAGGATGGCAGATAAATTTAAATTATTAGCGCCACGATCAATAGTGCGATAATGTTTACAATCTTTATCATCGGGTTGATTGCTGGTCCGGCTGTATCTTTGTATGGATCACCAACCGTGTCACCGGTAACAGCTGCGTCATGGGCCAGTGATTTCTTTCCACCATAGTTGCCAAGTTCGATGTACTTCTTGGCATTATCCCACGCTCCACCACCGGTGGTCATAGAAATTGCCAAGAACAAACCTGTTACGATTGTTCCGATTAAAAGTCCACCAAGTGCTTCTGGTCCAAGTAAGAGTCCAACCAAAATTGGAGCGATAACCGGGATAAGAGCAGGAATAATCATCTGACCAAGTGCGGCCTTGGTAACGATGTCAACACAAGCGCCGTATTCTGGCTTGGCAGTTCCTTCCATGATTCCTTTGATTTCCTTGAACTGTCGTCGAACTTCTTCCACAACTTTTCCAGCTGCTTTTCCCACAGCCTCCATAGCAAAGGCTGCAAACAAGTAAGGAAGCAATCCTCCAATCAAAAGCCCGGCAATAACATAAGGATTTGAAAGTGAGAAAGCAAAATCATGGCCGCGGGAAATAAGTTCTTCTGTATAGCTGGCAAACAGTACTGTTGCAGCTAGTCCGGCTGACGCAATTGCATATCCCTTCGTAACTGCTTTGGTTGTGTTGCCAACAGCATCAAGCTTGTCGGTTGTTTCTCGAACATCTGCTGCTAGGCCTGCCATTTCGGCAATTCCACCCGCATTGTCTGTGACTGGTCCGTAGGCATCAAGGGTAACAATCATTCCAGCCAATGAAAGCATGGACATAACAGCCATAGCTGCTCCATAGATTCCAGCTAGATAGTAGGAGACAAGTAGTCCAGCAACAATTATAAGTACTGGCAATGCAGTTGAGCGCATGGAAAGTGCTAGTCCAGAAATAATGTTTGTTCCATGGCCAGTTTGTGAGGCCATAGCCACATTTCGAACTGGTTTGTAAGCTGTTGAAGTGTAGTATTCAGTAATAACAACCATCAAGGCAGTCACAACCAAACCAACAATAAGTGACCAAAAGATATTAACGGCGTTTATTCCTTCGATGCCACCCAAGAGCCATTGTGTTAGTGGATAAAAGGCAACTGCTGACAAAATTCCGGTCACAATTAATCCTTTGTAAAGTGCAGTCATTATCCCCTGTTTTGTACCAAGGCGAATAAAGTAAACGCCGATGATCGAGGCAACGATCGCCACAGCCCCGACCGCAAGTGGGAAAGTAATAATATTTTCAATGTTGCCAAATGTTAAAAGTCCAATTAGCATCGCGGCCATTGTTGAAACTGTGTAAGTTTCATAAAGGTCAGCTGCCATTCCAGCACAATCTCCGACATTGTCACCAACATTGTCAGCGATAACTGCCGGGTTGCGTGGGTCGTCTTCTGGAATTCCGGCTTCGACTTTTCCAACCAAGTCAGCTCCAACATCGGCTGCTTTGGTGAAGATCCCTCCACCCAGACGAGCAAACACAGAGATTAGTGATCCGCCAAATCCAAGACCAACTAGTGCGTATACATCTTGGGTTAGGTAGTAGAAACCAGCTGCGCCAAGCAGTCCGAGAGTTACCACGAAAAGCCCGGTGACAGATCCAGCCTTAACAGCAACATTAAGTGCTGAGGCAAGACTGGTTTTTGCAGCCTCGGCTGTTCGCACATTGGCGCGGACTGATACCAACATACCAATGTAGCCTGCAATTCCTGAAAGTACAGCACCAAGCGCAAAGCCAAGAGCTGTTGTCCAGTTTAAAAAGAAACCGAGCAAGAGGAATACAAATACTCCAATAAGCCCGATGACGCGATATTGTCGCGCTAAGTAGGCGTTTGCTCCTTCTTGAATAGCAAGGGCAATGCCTTTCATTTTTCCTTCTCCTGAAGGAAGCTTCATGATCCAAGCGATCAAGAAGATTGTGTAGATGATTGCCAATCCGGCAACCAACATCGCTATGAGCGTAATATCCATAGAAAGTATCTAAGATAATAAGTGGTTTAGCTGGCTAATCATACGAATTTGTAGCCTGAATGTCAATTATTGTTTGGATGTGAATAAAAATTAAAATTTATAAAATTACCCAATTTTCAATTGACAAAACAGGCTTTTTTGGTTACGATATTAATCAGTTCTAAGCATTTCAAAAAGCTATACCAGAACAAATAAAACAATTTCTTGTTACTCAGTCACTAAAGGCAATTCGGATACTTATTCGGGTAAAGCCTGTTTTTTTACGCATTTTTAAAACTTTAATTTCACAGTTTATCTTGATTGGAAAATGGTTTGTATTTCTTTTAGTCCCAATTTATCGTCTGCTTTTTTCTATTAAACGCCAGTTAGCAGTTGTTTATAGACCAGCAAAAAATCGAATGATGCTTCTAGTTGCCAACAGATATACTATCCACACATTAATGATCTGTGTTGTGCTGGTAGTGGGTGTAATGAATTTACGTACTGGAGTTGTGCGCGCCGAAGAGTTTGGTCGTAATAGCATTATGTATGGCTTGGTTGCAGAGGATAGGCCAGAAATTGTGCAAGAGTTTGCCGGTGATTATCTTGGAGCGCGACCGGCTTCAATCCACTATCGTGAACAAACAGGAATATCTAAGCAATCTCTAATAGCAGTTGCGGTTTTAGAAGAACAACAGATTTCAGAGAACTCGATTTTTGGAGATGGGGCTATTGTTGCCACCCCAGTTATAGAAGCTGGCACTTCGGAAAGATCACAGGTTGAAACCTACACAATTCAAAGTGGAGATTCGTTGTCATCTATAGCTAGTGGTTATGATTTATCAATCAATACTTTGCTTTGGGCAAATAACTTAAGTGTCAGCTCTGTTTTGCGACCTGGAAACACCTTAACAATTCTGCCAGTTGATGGAGTTAAACACACAGTTAAAAGCGGTGACACCATTGGTGGTATTTCAAGAACATACGATGTTGATCAAGTAACCATCCTTTCATACAACGGACTTGATAACTCTGATGTGCTTTCAATTGGCGATGAATTGTTAATTCCAGGAGGAGCAGTTCAGGCAACGACCCGATCAACAAGCTCAGCGATCAGTCAGCTTTTTGCTGCGCCAACAACAAGTGCAGTACCAACATCAGTGTCGTCTACTACGCCTGGTGCTGGATACATGGTTTGGCCAACAGACCTGCGCGTTATCACTCAATACTACGGATGGAAACATACGGGTTTGGATGTTGATTGTTATTACGATAATTATAACTATGCTGCTGATGCTGGTTATGTAACATATTCTGGATGGAATGGTGGTTATGGATATGCAGTGGATATTGACCATGGAAATGGAATTGTAACCCGTTACGGTCACAACGCTGCGCTCTATGTTTCAGCTGGACAATATGTGTCCGCAGGAGAGGCTATTGGTTTATGTGGAACAACCGGACGATCAACCGGAACCCACCTGCATTTCGAAGTTATCGTAAACGGAGTAAAGAAAAATCCACTTGAGTATATTAGGTAGGGGGTCAGCACTCAGATGTTAACTCGGTCTCTCCATTTTTCGACTTCCAAAATAACCTCCTATGACTTTTCTAGCCTCTTTCATAGCCTCTTTTTCCTAACCTCTACAATCTAATCACCCGCAGCGATATCCTAAGGCTTCGGCGAGGTGATGGACTTGGATGTTTTCTTGAGAATCTAGGTCAGCAATAGTTCTGGCGACTTTCAGAGCGCGAGTGTAGGCGCGGGCAGAAAGTTGGTAATGATTTATTGCTTTTTTTAATAGTTCAATGCTTTTGTCACCCAGCGCGCAGTAGCGTGATAAAAGATTTGTGCGTAGTTGGTCATTGGTTCTAATGTTGTGTGATTTATATCTATTGGCCTGAAGTTCGCGTGAGAGTTCCACGCGTTTTTTTATTTCAGCAGAGGATTCTGATTTTATATCAGAAGTTAGTTTGTCAAAATCAACCCGCGGAACATCAAGAGTGATGTCGATCCGATCAAGGATTGGACCTGATATTTTTCGTTTGTATGCTTGAACCTGCCCCGGAGCACATTCACAAGTTCGTTGTTTGTCATTTAAGTATCCGCATGGACATGGATTCATAGAAGCAAGTAACATGAAGTCTGACGGGAATGTAATTGTTCCCAATGCCCGCGCAATTGTCACATACTTATCTTCAATTGGTTGACGCAGGTTTTCAATTGTCTTACGCGAGAACTCGGCAAACTCATCCATAAACAATACTCCATTATGAGCAAGCGAGACCTCACCTGGTTGCGGCCAAGTTCCTCCGCCAATAAGCGCAGTGCTTGAGCTGGTGTGATGGGGATGACGGAACGGACGAGTTTTAATCAGGGATGTTTTTGAAAGCAGACCAGCAAGTGAATATATTTTTGTAGTTTCCAATGATTCTTCAAATGTTAAAGAAGGCAAGATGGAAGGGAATGCTTTGGCAAGCATTGTTTTTCCAGATCCCGGAGGTCCAATCATAAGCACATTGTGATTTCCAGACGCGGCAATTGTTAATGCTCGTTTAACATGTTCTTGTCCTTTAATGTCAGCAAAATCAATTAAAAAATTTTGTTTTGTTTGTTTTTTACGATTGGGACAATATATTTCTGGGTCTGAATTTGCTTTTATCCACGATACAATTTCAATCAAACAGGTTCCAGGAATTATGGCCACAGATTTAACAATCGATGCTTCTGCACAATTGTTTTTGGCAACAACCAGGTATTTCAAACCATATTCTTGGCACATGGTGGCAGCGAGCAGTGAGCCATGGACTGGTCGCACCTCTCCTTCAAGTGAAAGTTCACCCAAAAAAGCTGTTTGTTGCAGTTGGGTGGTATTGGAAATAACACCTGATGCCATTAATATGCTCAGAGCAATAGGTAAATCATAAACAGGCCCCTGTTTTTTAATATCAGCTGGTGCGAGGTTAACAGTGACTCTGGTTCGCGGAAAAGAAAACCCTGAATTTTTTATTGCCGAGCGAATTCGCTCTCGTGATTCAGAAATTGCTGTGTCAGGCAAGCCAACAATAGTAAATTTTGGTAAACCTGCAGAAATATCAGCTTCAACACTCACGCGGATTGAATCAAGTCCAATATGAGCTGACGAGTAGATACAAGAAGATCCCATACATCAAAGATGATGGGAGTGTTTAGAGCACTTTTCTATCCTTCTTTTCTACTGTACCACAAAATTAAGATAACGCCAGAGACAATGAGGATATCTGCCAGATTAATTGCAGATAGGTTGAAAAATATTAGGTAATCTGTTGTTGAATTGTTGATTACACGATCAAAAAAGTTATTCAAAGCACCAAACATTATAAAAATAATAGCTGGTAAAAGTTTTGATGATTGTTTCCAGTGATCTACAAATAAGACTGCAAGAATTGCAATAATCAATGCTGAAATTATAATGGTCACCCACATTGGTATAGGGATACCAAAGGCGATCCCCTGATTTTGATGTAATTTTAGACAGACAATAGAATTCAAACAACCTTCTTTCCAAAAAGAAGGTTGCGCGACTGCGAAATATTTTATAGCAATGTCAATTGCAGTGAAAACCACTGCTATAACAATTGCTTTTTGTTTTGAAAGCATTAAATTTCCTGAGTTAGAGTCTTTTTGCAAGCAACGCATGAGGTTGATGTTGGTCGTGCTCGTAGTCTTTCTTCTGAAATCTCTTGATGGCAGTACTTACACATGCCATATTCGTTTTTCTCGATCTTTTTTAAAGACGACAGAACATCACGAAGCTCTTTTTCAAGTTTATCCTCAAGAGCAAGGTTATTGCTATATGTGGCAATTTCTCCAGCATTTTCATCTTCATCATCACCGTATTCTGGAAAGGTTGTATTAAAATCTATATTTACAGCCTTTTCGTCTTTGTTCGCAAATTTACCCAAATCCTTCATGAGTTGGTCTCGTTCTTTTTCGAGCTGTTCTTTAATTTCAGTTAACAATTGTTTGTTCATAAGATTTGCTACCTGTGAATAGTCATTAATATTGTTAGCATACAGATTTTTTTGAAAACTGAAAAGGGCGCGAGCTCAACAGACTGTGTGTATATGTTCTGGAGCAAATTCGCGCCCGAGTAAGGTGTTGGGACACCGTGCTGGGCGCTGGGTTTTGCACAAATCGTATTTGTACAAGACTCAGCGTCCATCGGCGTCAACCATTGACCTTAAAGGACAACTGCCCTGCCATGTATTGGCTGGACCGGTTTGACGGTATCGCCGCGTTCTATCCGCTTGTCCCCAAATAATTGCAAGCGAACTAACACCGCAGCGCAGTAGGGCTGTTCCCCGAAAGTGGGTTCGGGAAACTTCCCCTGATGTCATAATAAATCAGGTGTTGTTGAAAGAACGATCTACTAATATTGTATGATGATGAACAACTAATGTCAACAAGAAAATACCCACTGTCTATTGGGTATTTTGTATATGTGAATAATAATAGATGGTTATGTGTTCAACAGCCTGTGGATAAGTTCTGGATTATCACAGGTTTATCCACAGGCTGTGTATTACCAGCAAAAATATATATTTCTATTTGTAATACCAAATGATTGGAATTGATCAATTAATAAATTATCAAATCCCATACTTGGGTTTAGTTTGATTTGAGATAAATCTGCAAATGTATGCGCCTTACTATTGCAGGCTGGTTGAGCATTTTTTTGTGCGGATATTAGCGATGAATCAATGCTGGTAATATATAGATCGGTTGGAGTTTGAGTTAAATGTATTTCATTTTTATCAGTATAGGCATGAATAAATGTCGATCCTTGCTCAGTGGTAATTGATACTTCGGGATTTTGATAGGTTGATACTAGCTCAGAAACATGGGTCGAGTCATCCAATGTCAACGCTACGGTAGACAAATCCCCTGATTGAATAAGTTGTTTTGCTAAAAGTGCCAGGTCCTCGGTTGCGAGCTTGTTTTTTATTAGGATTGAATAATCAAGATTCTCAGACTCATAGGAGTATAGACTAATGGCCCATGGCGAATCTGATCTTGTAATTTCTAGGATGGACTTTATTGGTGAAGTTAGCAGATTGCTTAAAAGAGTATTAGTATTTAGGGATTCCTGAGTTGAAAGCACCCGGGCCACAGCTACTGAATTGTCAGGAAAAAGCATTTGAGATGAATTAATAGTTGGTTTTACCCCAAAGTCATGAAAAACAAGCCCGTCCTTATTTATCTCCAGCCAGCCACTTTTCTCTGGCGACTCAATATGTCCATCAAAAAAAGGCCATAAAGGCATCAGGGTAAAAATACGCGTTGATGAAAGAGGAAATGCTGTTTCTTGTTGAGAAATCAGTGTCCGATCATTAATATTTTTAATAAATAGACCAAACTGCTCAATTGATAATTTCTGCGCATCAGAAATGTTAGTATCAATTGTTATTCCATTTATTTGACCAATCGCGTTGATATGTACGGCAAATTCCCTGTTACTCATCAAAATCACATCATCCCAAGTAATTCCTGAGTTAGGTATCAGAAGAGAAAAACCAAGATTGTTATGTAAAAGTTCAATATTTGCGGGAGTTTTTAAGAATTGGACACTAATAACAGAATCATCAGGCTTGATTGAAGAAACACTGTCACGCGCAATCCACAGTCGAAAACAAGCGCATCCGAGTATTATAATCAACAAAAGAAAAAGATATTCCTTAGCATTTGACCGAAGATGCCTTGTCTTGTGCTCAGATTCAAAGGAAATAGATAGATTATTCACATGTTCATATTCTATCGTAGGTGAAGCGAAGTTGAAAGAAAATCAAATAGGTCAAAAGGGACGATGAGGGTAAAATATCAGACTTAGTCTCATTAGACTTAGTCTCTAGAGACTAAGTCTGGTTGGTCTGGGTCTCGAGTGAGGCGATTGGTCTTTGGACTCGATTTCCACTTCTTTACATTGACAATTTGCCCACTTTTTGCTAAATTATTGGCTTATAATATAAATATGAAATTACAAAAATTTATTATTGCTCTGATCGCATTAGCTGTTTTGTTAAGTCCAACTGCTTCATTTGCTCAAGGCTGGGTGCCTTTTCTTTTGGATGTGATTGATGAAGATCTTGATGATTATTATCCTCTCAAAGAACCAAAAGTAATTGATTTTTACGGAAATGTTGGTTATGCGCTTGGTGATGATGGAACAATGTATAAGAGTTTGGATAATGGAAAGAGCTGGATAGGTGCATCTGATGATGGCGTTGGAAATACTTGGATTGGTCTTACCTCTCAATGGGCTATTTATAACTTGTACGCATTGGCAGAAAATACTGTCATGATGATTTCCTCTGGAAGATATGCGAATAAATCAGATAATGGTGGATTGTCATTTTATTCTAATTATCTTGAATATGTTATTTCTACCAAATATAGTTGGTTAATGAAGTCCGCTCAGATTAATAACGAAGAATACTTGTTTATTGACGGAGATCATTTATACAAGACCAATGATACTTTTGAAACTGGTTATGTTGTTTACAATGCAACAGAGTTAGATTCAAATGAATATTTATGTGACATGGCAGCTTCGGATAGTGGTAAAAGTATTATCCTTTTGGTGTGTAACAGTGATAGCACTTTAGTCTCAGATAACGCTGGGAAAACTTTTACAAGAAAGGAATTGAGTTTTCATGGGATAAGCACCAGCACTGAGATCAATTTCGCTTCTGACAAAGTGGTTTATATGTTGTCGACAACCGGGGAGCTTTATAAGAGTATTGATGGCGGATTTAGTTGGGGAATTATGCCAAAGCCAAATAATACACTTAGGTTTGCTGACTCGATGGATTTTTTGGATGAACAAAATGGAATAGCAGTTGCATATTCTTATGGTTATGGACAAGTTGTATTTGATTTACAAACTAGTGAAAGAATTTTCTTCACATCAAACGGAGGATACTCATGGACTATGATGAACGCGTTTATTCCAAATGAATTTGAGCTTTCTAACCAGAGTGTATATTATGACAATGCTGATAGACTATTTGCAGTTGGTGGTTGTGATGATGGTACTGATTCAAAACTTAATGGTGCCTGTATATTGCGCTATAACCCAGCCGATGGAGTATTAATTAAAAGTGCAGAGTCAAAAAAAGTTTATTATTCTGGCAAAGATGGATTGCTACATTGGATCCCAAATGAAAGCACTTTCTATTCCTGGTATGATAATTTCAATAGTGTAGAAACTGTACCAAAGACATACATTGACTCGATGAATATAGGCAATGAGGCAATACCAAGAAGATCTGGTGAGACCAAAAACATTGGTAAAGTAATGAACTGGTAAATAATATAAATCACCCCGCCAACAAGGCGGGGTGATTTATATTTTCTATTCTTCTCGTTTTGGGAAAGATGTTGGGATTGATGGGCGGGGCGGTCGGGGTGGGCGAGGGCCGTCAGAACGATGTCCGCCTGGGCGTCCGCCACCATGGCGTGAACCCCTGTCTCCACCTGGGCGTCCGCCTCCTTCGCCTGGCTTTTGCGCCTTGGCTTTCATTTCGTCAGTGTAAGTGTTTCCAGTCGCTTGCTTCATGGAAAGACTTGTTTTTCCAGATGGATCAACTTCAATCACTTTTATCTTTACCTTGTCACCAATGTTCACAATGTCAGAAACCTTATCAACTCGCCATGGAGCTAGCTCAGAAACATGCACAAGACCATCTCGTCCTGGCAAGAAGCTAACGATAGCGCCAAAGTCCATTAGGCGATCGACTGTTCCTTCAAATTCTTCTCCGGGCTCAATCGTGCGAGTAATGTCTTCAACACGCTTTTGGGCTTTGGCTGCTGACTCTGCGTCAGGTGCTGTAATAAACAATAGCCCATCGTCCTCAATGTCGATTGCCTGCACGCCAGTGGTGGCAATGATTTCGTTAATAACCTTTCCACCTGATCCAATAACCTCACGAATTTTATCGGGATGAATTTGCATTTTGATAATTCGTGGAGCAAATAGTGAAAGTTCAGCGCGAGGAGCAGGGATTGTTTTTTCAATCACATCAAGTACTTCCATTCTGGCATTGTATGACTGGGTCAAAGCCTGCTTGATAATTTCCATGGTAATTCCGTCAGTCTTGGTGTCCATTTGGATAGCTGTTATGCCGTCGCGTGATCCTGTGATCTTAAAGTCCATTCCACCAAGTCCGTCTTCAATGTCTTGCAAATCAGTCAAAACCTTCCAATTATCTCCATTTGATGCCAGACCCATTGCGATTCCGGCTACCGGAGCTTTGATTGGAACTCCGGCATCCATAAGCGCAAGAGTTGAAGCACAAGTTGATGCCATTGAGCTTGATCCGTTTGAATCAAGTGTTTCAGACACAACTCGAATTGCATAGGGGAAGTCTTCCTTGGCTGGAATCATTGGGTCAAGTGCTTTTTCAGCTAGTGCACCGTGGCCGATATCGCGACGACTTGCGCCTCGAAGTGGCTTGGCTTCACCCACGGAAAATGGAGGGAAGTTATAGTGATGCATGTAGCGCTTTTGACCAACAAGCTCCATTCCATCCATTGTTTGTTCATCGCCAGGAGCGCCTAGAGTACAGACTGAAAGCGCTTGGGTTGTTCCGCGCATAAACATTCCTGACCCATGAACGCGTGGTAAAAGTGCGACTTCACCAACAAGATCGCGGATTTGAGTAAGCTCACGGCCATCGATTCGTTTTCCTTTTTCAAGAATCATTCGCGAAGCCTCATCTTGCGCAAAATTATAAATAAGATTTTTCGCAAAAGCGATCTCGTCTGCCTCATGACCCTCTGATGTTAGATATTCTTCGAGGTTTTTCGCCAGGTCAGCTTTAGCGTCTCCGATCAATGATTTGTTTTTCAATGATCCGCTTAAAATCTTTTCCTCAAAGATTGGGCGCATAAAGCTTTTTGATTTTTGCACAAGCACTCCTCGTTTTTCTTTAACTTCTCGGTCTTTATCAGTCATCAAAGAGTCAAGATCAAGTTTTTCTTTGCCGATTTCTGATCTAACTTTTTCGATTAAATCAATCACTGGTTGCATGTTTTGCATGCCGTACTCAAACGCACTTTGAATGATTTCCTCTCCAGCTTCGTTTGCTCGGGCTTCGATCATGATTATTTTTTCTGTTGTTCCAGCAATGTCTAAGTCAAAAATTGATTCATCACGCTGTGCGTAGGTTGGGTTTAGAATCCACTCTCCGTCGATTTGGGAAACTCGCAAAGCGCCGATCGGTCCGTTCCATGGAATGTCGCTCATGTGCAGTGCACACGATGCTCCGATTAAACCAAGGATGTCAGGATCGTTTTCTCCATCAAAGGCAAGGGCTGTGACAATAACCTGGATATCTCGGCGCAAGCTTTCGTCAAACAAAGGACGGATGGCGCGGTCAATGAATCGACCAACAAGCACTGCTTCGTCAGTTGGTCTACCCTCACGCTTAATGTATCGTGAGCCTTTAATGCGTCCGGCCGCATAGAGCTTCTCCTCATAGTCAACCATTAATGGGAAATATCCCATGTCTGGTCGTATGTCTTTGGACATTACTGCTGTCACAAGCACAACAGTATCTCCACAGCGAACCGTACAGCTCGCATTTGCCGATTGGGCAAGTTTGCCTGTTTCAATGGTGATGGTTTTATCACCAAGTTCGCAGGTAAAAGTCTTCTGTGTCATAAAATATGATTGCGAGTCGGCCTGAAGCCCAAGGCTATCAAGGATCAAAAAATTAAATCCTTGAGCTACCTCTCGGTCTCAAGCCGAAGCTTAAATTAATTATCGAACGATTAGAATCGATCAATACTGGTCGACTCTACCCGTTCGAGAACGGGTTTGATTTATTTAAGGATTGGCTTTCGTGGTGCTCGTTTCTTTTCAGTGTCATCAATTAGGAATGTTTCCGGAGCATCAGACAAACTTGTGTAAATATCAGCTACCCCGAGAAGCTCAGAGGAGGTTGATTCACGGAAAGACATCACATGGAAAAGTCGACCATGACCGCGAACATAGTCAGCTAGTGGTACAAAGTCGCCGTCGCCAGAAACAAGTACAACCACATCAAGCATGTCGAGCATGCGTACAACATCAATAGCCATACCTACATCCCAGTTTGCTTTTTTCTGACCAGATTGAAACTCAACCAAGTCTTTGGCAATAACCTCAATGCCTTGTTTTTCCAAAGCTTCTAAAAATGGACTTTCTTCTCCTGCTTTAGTGGTGACAGAATAAGCCAGAGCGCGAACTAATTGTCCGTCACCAGTTGCTTCTTCAACGATTTTTGGAAAATTTACTTTGCGATTGAAAACATTTCGGGCACTGTAATACATGTTTTGCACATCAATGAAAACGCCAATGCGTCGATTTGGGGTCAAAATCATAAAAAGGGTTTTAAAAGTGATAAACCCGGGCACGAGGCACGGGCTTAAAAATTATTCATTTATTGGGCGCAACTTCAAGGATTCAATGATCTCCTTGTATGCCTTTTCATCTTCGCGTTTGATGTATCGCATCAAGCGTCGTCTTTCTGTAACTTTTTTAATAAGTCCACGGCGTGAGCTAAAGTCTTTTTTGTGTGATTTCAAGTGCTTGGTAAGCTCCTTGATTTCCTCAGTAAGAATAGCGATCTGGACCTGTGGAGAACCTGTGTCAGTTTCATGGGTCTTAAACTTGGCAATCAGCTTCTGCTTTTTTGTTTTGTCGAGCATAGTGTTTTGTTATCTGATGGTCTTAGTTATGCGTCTGCTCAGTCGCGTAACCATGGCCAACAGCAATGAGTTATGGTCATATACTAGCTTGGATTGGCTAATTTTGTCAAGGATTTAACTCAGGATTTAACTCACTTACCCACGCCGACGGCAGGAGAGGACTTTTCGTTGGGTTTGAGTAAAGATCACGAGGTGGTGGAAGTGGGAGAAGGGGTAGAAGTGGTAGGAAGATTAAAAAGGATTGCAGGATAAATATAATCGAAGAGTATGAAGAACTGATGTGAAATATTTTTCATACTTTGAACGATCGTTCATACTATGAAAAATTTGTTTGTCGGGTCTGTTCCCAAATACCGCTTTAGACACATTTGACTGCAATGCTGCCGAGCCGAAGGTGAGAAAAGCTCACAATTGTGGAGCTATTGTGAGCTTTTCAAATCAAGGCGCAGGCGCATTACAGACATAATGGGGCAAAGACGGTATTTGGGAACAGACCCTTGTCGCAATTTTGATTAAAAAAGAACCACCGGGCCTTGAGAGTCGCATGCAAGGGGAGGATAGCATGCCGACAAAATAGGTCCCGGTGAGGGTGCAGATGGCCAAGGTTTGCTCAGGATGAGGGGGGGACGACTATGCAAGAGCCCCCTTGAAACCATCTGCGAAGAAGTAACATTAAGAGAATAGCAATAATTGTAGCAGATGTCAATCCTAAGTGGTGCAATATTGAATTTTGTGTCGTATAATACAGATGTATGAAAAAGAAAACTGAACTTCAGAAATATATTCAACAATTTTTGGAATACTTAGAGGTTGAGCGGGGGCGGTCAGCGCGGACTATTCGGAATTATGATTTTTACTTAACTCGATTTGCTAATTGGGCTAAGCAGCCAGTCCCTGCAAAGATAGATCAGGACATGGTTAGTAAGTATCGCTTGTATTTAAATAGAAATGTTGAAGGTCGGGAAGAAACAAATTTGAAAAAGAGTACCCAGAATTATCATCTGATTGCTCTTCGATCTTTTCTAAAGTTTTTGGCAAAAAAAGATATTAAGACAATGCTGGCTGACAAGATTGAGTTGGCCAAAGTTGGTACGCGCAAGATTGAGTTTTTGGAGGAAGATGAACTTCGTCGCATGTTAAACGCCACTAAAGATGCTAAGGGTTTGATTGGCAAGCGCGATCGGGCGGTTTTGGAAATGCTTTTTTCAACTGGATTGCGTGTGTCTGAGCTTTCAGAATTAAGGATTAAAGAGATAAATCTTAAACGGGGTGAGTTCACTGTGCGTGGCAAAGGAAGTAAGCACAGAATCGTATTTTTATCAGACAATGCCCGCGATGCAGTTGCTGAGTACTTGGATAAACGCATGGATACATCTCCATATTTATTTGTCAGTCATGATCGAGCAAAAAAGCAGCGCGATATTTTGCCATTATCACCAAGATCAATCCAGCGTTTGGTTGAGCGTTATGCTACTGCAGCTGGAATTACCAAAAAGATCACTCCGCACACCCTGCGCCACACATTTGCCACTGACTTGCTTCGAAACGGGGCCGACATCCGCTCAGTCCAAGCCATGCTCGGCCACGAATCAATCACCACAACCCAGATTTACACACATGTGACCGACAAGGAACTGAAAAAGATTCATAGTAAGTTTCATGGGAAGAAGAGTTGAGATGGTTGAAAAGGTGATTAAAAGTGATTAGAGGTTAGAGGTTATAAATGTGGTTATTTTACATTTTTTGACACACAATGTCCCGATCGGGACATTGTGTGTTGTTTATGTTTTAAAAACGATGAACCCCGGGTCGATTTGGAGAAAATGTCAAGCATTATTGGTCAAAACGGCTTTGTTTCCTAATTCCTGCTTGAGGACAAGATTTCCCCTTTCCCCAAACGGGAGTTAGGAAATGACCGAATAACTTTCCGGTCGACCTAATTCGAACATTTTATTAAGAATCGAAAGTTTGATG
>Ga0209211_10001478_pt1 | contig 44331 bp, 40 predicted proteins | sample RifGroA2_FD_183992 | JGI IMG/M metagenome (GOLD analysis project Ga0209211, IMG submission 183992) | Groundwater microbial communities from Rifle, Colorado, USA - Groundwater A2 (SPAdes) (version 2) | ecosystem: Environmental > Aquatic > Deep subsurface > Groundwater | place: Rifle, Colorado...
AGCGGAAAAAGAAGGCAAAGAAAGCGATACATCATTCATTCCCGGACGCGATCTGAATCGTTTCTGGAAATGAATGATCACACGTATCGGCCCTCTTCCAAGCGACTCTCCGAGCACACTATAGGTGAAAGAAAAAACATATACGCATACGCTTGGCGGAAAAACATTCTCCGTCACGTTAAATAATTGGGCCGAACAGGCACACGGTTCTGTTTTGGTGCGCGCGGGCGATACAATAGTTCTCGCAACCGCCGTCATGAGCCAGAATGCGCGCGAAGGAGGCGACTTTTTACCGCTTACCGTTGATTATGAAGAAAAATTTTACGCGACAGGGAAAATTCTCGGGTCGCGGTTCGTGAAGCGGGAAACCAGGCCCTCCGACGAAGCGATACTCGCGATGCGGCTTATTGACCGGACAATACGGCCCAGATTCGACTACCGGATACGAAACGAGATCCAAATCGTTGTTACCGCGCTCTCGATCGATGAATCGCACGACCCGGACATTTTGGCGGTTCTGGGGGCATCATTAGCCCTCGGCCTTTCCGACATTCCGTGGGACGGCCCGATCGCCGGAGTCCGCGTCGCCCGCGCGAACGGCGAATTTATCCTGAATCCGACCTACGCCGAGCGCGAAATATGCGATCTTGAAGTCGCGCTTTCCGGCACGCGGGAACGAATCAACATGATGGAAGCGGGTGCTACCGAGGTCTCCGAAGAGGTCTTTGCGAGCGCCGTTGAATGGGGATTTAAATTCATGAAAGACCTGATTGATTTCCAAAAAAAAGTGATTAAAGAAAACGGAAAGCCGAAACGATCGATAAAACTTTTAGAGCCCACGCCGCAACTCACCGATCTCGTCAAATCCAAATTTTCCAAACGGATCGAGGACGCAAGCTACCAACCCGATAAAAAAGTCATGCAGGAAATGATTGGCGTCGTTAAAAAAGAATGGTTCACGCGTGCGATGGAAGCGTTTCCCGAAGATTTTACTCCGCACACCGCAGAAATGGCATTCGACGAAGAAATAGACGACATAATCCACCGGCGGATCATTGAAAAAGGGGAGCGGCCCGACGGTCGGAAACCAAAGGAAATCCGACAACTTTCTGCGAGTGTCGGCATACTCCCGCGCGTCCACGGCTCCGGCCTTTTCATGCGCGGGGAAACGCACGCGCTCACAACACTCACGCTTGGAGCGCCTGGGGACGAGCAAATAATCGAGGGAATGGAGATTCGGACAAAAAAGCGCTTTTTGCATCACTATAATTTTCCGCCGTATTCAACCGGCGAAACAAAACAAATGCGCGGTCCCGGACGGCGGGAAATCGGACACGGCGCTCTTGCGGGCAAAGCACTCCTTCCTGTGATTCCTTTGAAAAATGAATTTCCGTATACGATCCGCCTTGTTTCGGAAATTCTTTCGTCAAACGGCTCAACGTCAATGGCCGCGGTTTCGGCTTCAACGCTTGCGCTTATGGACGGCGGCGTGCCCATAAAAAAGCCGGTTGCGGGCGCGGCAATGGGGCTCATGCAAAACGAAAAAGGCGAGTATCGCGTTCTTACGGATCTCCAGGGAGCGGAGGATTTCCACGGCGATATGGATTTCAAAATTGCGGGGACCCGCGACGGCATAACCGCGGTCCAGCTCGACGTAAAAATCGAAGGTATTACTATGGATATTATCCGCGATACGCTCAAGGACGCGCACGCGGCGCGGATGAAAATTCTTGACATGATTGAGGGAACTATTGCGCGCCCGCGCGAAGAATTGAGCAAATGGGCGCCTCGCGTGGAGACCCTCATGATCGCAGTTGAAAAAATCGGGGCATTGATCGGCCCAGGCGGAAAAGTGATAAACGGAATAATCGCGGAAACCGGCGCCCAGATCGACATCGAAGACGACGGATCAGTATTTGTCACGTCCGTAACCGAAGAAGGAATGAAAAAAGCGCTTGCCCTTATAAAGCAGGTAACCCGCGAATTCAAGGCGGGCGAACTTGCGGAAGGGAAAGTAACGCGGCTCCTTGATTTCGGAGCGTTCGTTGAAATAGCGCCGAAACAGGAAGGCCTCATTCATATATCGGAGCTCGCGCCGTGGCACGTGGAAAAAGTAACTGATATAGTGAACATAGGCGATATCGTACCCGTTAAAATCAAAAACATAGACGAGCAGGGGCGCATCAATCTTTCTTTAAAAGACGTTCCTGACCGGTATTCAGAGGAGGAACGCGCCCGCGGACTCGAAGAACGCAGATCAATGGGCCCGCGCACAGACGACCGGAGAAGCGGCGGATACGGAGGCGCGAGACGCCGCCACCGCTCATAATCAAACTCATATCATGGAGGGAGAAAATGCTGGCAGCGCTGAAAAAATCGCGCCAGAACCCAATATTGAGAAACCCGAAGAACCACTCCACATTCGAACAATGGCGTCGGATCTTTTGCTGCACGCGCAAAAGCCGTCCGCTCCCGCGCCGTTGCCGCCAGAACCGACTCCGGGGAAACAGACGCCGCGCGCCACCATGCCAATATTTGTTCTTCTTGGAATCTTGGTCATTGTTCTTGGCGCCGGCGCGTACCTCTATCGATCGTACTATTCTCTTCTTTTTACCGGAGGCGCGCCGACCGTGAAGCGACCCGGAACACCCGCACCGTTTTTCGGCGTTGAGGCAACACGAGAACTCACAATCACCGGGGAAAACAAAAATGAATTCCCGTCGGTCCTCAAAGAGGCATTTGCCTCGGACGAACGACGCGGAACATTCAAACGGATTAGCATTGTTATAAAAACAGAAACAGAAGACCGCTATGCAGAGCTTAAAGACCTTTTTTCTCTTTTCGGCATACCCCCGCCCTCCCTCTTTTTTACGCCGATCGAAAAGACGCTTATGACGTTTGCATATTATGGAAATGACGGGCCTCATTTCGGATTCGCGGTAACGACGAACGACCGCGAGCGGGTACTCGCCGCGATGTCACGGTGGGAAGAAACGCTCCCAACCGACTTTGTGCCGCTTTTTCTTGATGCAAGCATTCTCCCGAAGCCCGGCGTTTTCGAAGAATACGTGTACCGGAATACGACATATAAATTCCTACAATCACCCCAGGATCAAAATCGCGGCATCGCCTACCTGGTGTTCCCGGCAGGAAAATATCTAATCGTTACAACGAGCCGCGAATCCATGGAGCGCGCAATAGAACGACTTTTTAACGCGCTATAAGAAACTGTCTGAAAAGTCCTTATTCTGCTGCAATTGCGTAATTTCGGCTGCGCACTCGTCCGTCCTCGCTGACGTATATTCGCATATACGCCTTCCTCGTCCGTCCTCGGCTCGCACGAAATTACGCATTTTCGCGACGAAACGGACTTCTCAAACAGTTTCTAACACTCCTTGCGCGCGGAAGAACTCCCATGATACACTTTCCCCACTATGCCCGGTAGTAACACTTCGGCTTTCATGAATGTTTGTGATACTAGAGGGCAGAGAGAGAGTAATCATGATGTATTTAAAATAACACCAAGAGAAACTTTGTCTTTGTCCCGACGTTTCGTCGGGACGGCCGAAGTCTACTACCGGGTATGGACAACACATTTATCAATGAATGTAAGGCGCTTTTGGAAAAAGAGCGTAAGCTCCTTGTGGAAGAACTCACCACAATCGCGGATCCCGACCCGGCTATGAAAGGCGACTGGCACGCCCGATTCCCGAAATTCGAGGTTGTTGAAACAAGTTCTTCGTCAGGCCGCGAGATAGAACAGGACGAAATCGAAGAATACGAAATGCGCCTCGCCGAGGAGCAGAGTTTGGAATCGCGCCTTCTCGAAGTGTCAAAAGCGCTTGAACGAATCCAAAAAGGCACGTACGGAACGTGCAAGAAATGCGGTAAGGCGATTCCCATCGACCGCCTCAAGGCAAACCCGGCCGCGGAATTCGACATGGAACACGCGATATAAAAAGACGCGCGCGAAATGGGGGGAAATTATGTATGGCTGTTACTCTTTACTCCGGTCAAATCACGGGAATTCACGCAACCCCGATTTCGGTTGAGGTAGATATCTCTCCGGGGCTTCACATATTCTCGATCGTCGGGCTCGCGGACAAAGAAATCCAGGAAGCGCGCGAGCGGATTTCCGCGGCAATCAAAAATCTCGGAGCGCTTCCTCCCCACAAAAAAAGCCAGCGCGTCATCGTGAATCTCGCGCCCGCTGACGTTAAAAAAGAAGGACCCGCATTCGACGTCCCGATCGCGCTCGGGTATCTTTTGGCGTCCGATCAAGTATCATTCAATCCCGAAGGTAAAATGTTTTTGGGGGAGCTCGGCCTTGACGGAGCCGTACGGAAAATTTCGGGCGTCCTGCCGCTCGCCGCTGTTGCGCGTACCGTGGGATTTCGCGAACTCATTGTCCCGAAAGGAAACGGTACTGAGGCGTCCCTCATCGAGGGCCTTCGCGTGATCGAGGTCGCGACCCTGATGGATCTCATCGACTACCTCGAGGGTCGACTTTCGATCGAACCCGCGCGCCCCGGGCCGCGCGCCCCGAATCCAATATCGGCGATTGATTTTCAAGACATAAAAGGACAAGAAAAAGCAAAACGCGCGCTTATTATCGCGGCCGCGGGAGGACACAATATTTTAATGACCGGCCCCCCTGGCGGAGGGAAAACAATTTTGGCACGCGCGCTTCCGGGAATCCTGCCGCCGCTTTCGTTTGAAGAATCGATTGAGGTCACGAAAATCCACAGTATCGCGGGGCTCTTGTCTGACGAAATCCCGTATATTGCCTATCCGCCGTTTCGAAACCCTCACCATACGTCGTCGCACGTTTCCATAATCGGCGGAGGCACAAATCCTCGCCCGGGAGAGGCAACCCTGGCGCACCGCGGGGTCTTATTTCTCGATGAATTCCCGGAATTTGACAGGCGCGTCATCGAGTCACTTCGCGAACCATTGGAGGAAAGTAAAATCACGGTTGCGCGGGCAAAAGGAACGGAAACATTTCCCGCGCGCTTCATGCTCGTTGCCGCGATGAATCCGTGCCCCTGCGGAAACTACGGAAACGCACAAAAAGCGTGTACGTGCTCCGCAACCGCGGTTTCAAAATACAAGAAAAAAATTTCCGGGCCCATGATTGACCGGATCGACATCCATATCGAGGCAGCTCCCGTTGAATTCGAAAAACTTTCGGGGGGCGACGCCGAGCCGTCGGAGCGCGCGCGCGAAGAAGTCATCCGCGCGCGAAAGATTCAGGAAGCGCGCTTCGCAAAAGAGAAATTCTCGACAAACGCCGAAATGGGGCTCAAAGAAATTAAAACACACATCGCGCTTCCGGATTCCCTGCGCTCGTTTCTTGCGCACGCGCACGAACGCTACCAGCTCTCCGCGCGCGCGTATCACCGGGTTCTCAAACTTGCGCGAACAATCGCGGACCTTGCGGGGTCAGACGAAATTATTGAAAAACATCTTGCCGAAGCGCTTCAGTATCGACCGAGACAAGAATAAATTTTCAATGACCAATTTTCAATAAATATTTCAATGACTCATTGAATAAATGAGAAATTCATTGAAAATTATAAATTGGAATTTTTAGAAAGGGTTTCGTGCGCCGCGGACCTCAAAATGCACGTGGCATCCGGTTGACCTTCCGGTTGAACCGATAAGCCCAATAATGGCGCCCTGCGAAACATTCTGCCCAGGAGAGACAAAAATCTTTGAGAGATGCGCGTAGAGGGTCTGCGTCGAATTCGAATGCGATAGAACCGTGTATTGGCCGTAGCCCGAATTCCAGCCCGTTGGCCGCGCGAGAATGACAGAACCGCTTGCAGAAGCAAATACGGGCTCTCCGCAGGAACTCGCGAGGTCAACGCCATTATAGCCGTGAATTCCCTGGGTTTTTCTGCCGCCCACAATCGGACGCAGGTAATATCCAAGGTAGGCCGGAAGATTCGCGAATCTGGTCTGCGGGCGCACAGCCCCTGGAGACGGCAACGGATTCTCGCCTTCGCCGTCCGGAATAATAAGTACGGCACCGGCTTCAAGCGTCTCATTCACCGCAAGGCCGTTGAAGCTCATAATTTCTGCGGAGTCGCCCTTGAATTTCTTTGCAATGGATTCAAGGGTGTCTCCTTTTTTGACCGTATACTGGATGCCGGAAATCGGAAGGATGACAAGTTCGTCGCCGATCCCGATTGAGGAACTGTTCTTTATGTCATTTGCCCAGAGAAGTGTGTTTAGCGTAATCCCGAATCTCTTCGCAATCCCGGACGGCGTATCTCCTTTCTCAACCGTGTAGATTACGATATTTCCGGCCTGATTCCCCAAAGGAAGCGTGCCGGCGGGGGTCTGCAACGCGATAAGGGCGCTATCCTGGGTGACCGCAAGAGGCATGTCGAGTCCGGCAGGCTCGCCTCCACCGACCCCTCCTTGCGGCATAATGCTTCCGAGAAGAAAAGACGACGGAATGTCATCGATTGGATATCCACTTGCCGCTACTTCCCGTATGTCGCTCTCTCCGGAAAAAATCCTGAACAAACTAGAAAAAAAACCCGCCTCTGCAGGAGAGGCGATAATCACAAGAATAAACGTTAATAGCAAAATTATAGAAAACACATCCCCGCCCTTCCCGAAAGAGGGCTTAGATATCGCTATTTTCTTGTATGTTGCCCTCTGGCTTAATCCGGGAAAATCTTTTGTTGTGCCAGACGGTTTTTTTGCGAATTCTGTGCTAATAAATGTGGGGCTAAAAATGGCTTACTTCTGATCAAAATCATTAAAAATGTAGATATATAAGCCATTTTAATAGTATTTTCTCTGGTTTTTCTTACTACACCCGTTACCTTACCCGCCACTCCAAGGCAGGTCAAGTGCCTAAATCCACACTAGGGAATGGCTTCGTTTCTCGATATGCCTTCTCCGTGGTACAATCTCCGCGTGCCACTATATGGAAAATCGTATTTTTGCACACCTGAATGAGAAACAAAAACAAGCGGTCGTAACAACCGATGGCCCTGTTTTAATACTTGCAGGTCCGGGCTCAGGAAAAACCCGGACCCTTACGGCGCGGGTCGCTCATCTTCTTGCCCTGGGTATTCCCGGAGACAGAATCCTTGCGCTTACGTTCACCAACAAAGCGGCACAGGAGATGAGGGAACGAATCGTTCAAATCGTTAAAACCGTTCAAAACGATAGAGCCGTTCGAAACGATTTTAACATTTTTAACAGTTCCAACGGCTTTAACCAACTATTCATCGGCACCTTCCACTCCTTTTGCGTCCGAATCCTTCGGGCACACGCCGTAAAAATCGGGTACACTTCTTGGTTTTCAATTTTTGATGACGATGACTCTCTTGGAGTTATAAAAGAGGTGATGAAAGAAACCAGTGTAGATCCCAAACAATTCCCGACGGGCATGCTCAAGAGCGTCATCTCAAACCTTAAAAACGAGCTTGTCTCGCCCGATGAGTACGCAGATGAAACCGGACTTTCGGACATGTTTCCGAAAACGCTTCACCGGGTGTATGACGCCTATACACGGCGCCTCAAAGAATCAAATGGAATGGATTTTGACGATCTTTTGATGAACGTAACGCTCCTTTTTAAAAAGCGTCTGGATGTTCTCGCGTCATACCAAGACCAATTCCTCCATATCCACGTCGACGAATACCAGGACACGAATCACGCCCAGTACGTGATCGTGCGGGACCTCGCCGAAAAGCACCGGAATATCGCGGTCGTGGGGGATGACGCGCAAGCGATCTACGGATTTCGAGGCGCGGACTTCCGGAACATCCTGAATTTCGAGCGTGATTGGCCTGACGCAAAAGTGATAGTGCTCGACGAAAACTACCGCTCAACGCAAACAATTCTTGACGCCGCGCGAAGCGTGATTTCAAAAAACGCGCTCCAAAAAGACAAACGCCTTTGGACGAAAAAAGAAAGGGGGGAGCGCCTCCTCCTCTCGGTTTCCGAAGACGAACGGGGAGAAGCCGAGTTCGTCGCCGAAACAATTGAAACGCTCCTCTCGAACGGACGGAGCGTTACAGACATCGCGGTTCTCTACCGCACAAACGCGCAATCCCGCGCAATCGAAGAAGCGATGCTTGAACGAAACATTCCCTATACCATCATCGGGGGAGTGCGGTTTTTCGAACGAAAAGAGATAAAGGATATTTTGGCCTACCTGCGTGTTCTTATAAACCCAGACGACATGGTGTCTTTGAAGCGCATCGCGAATACCCCTCCACGCGGAATCGGGAAAGCGGCATTTCTCGTCTATCTCGCGCGCCGCCGAACGAAACACGAAAAAGGTACAGCCGGAAAACACGAGGACACAATTTCTGCGTTCGACGAACTCCTCGCCGATTTCAGCGCGCGAATCCGGGAACAAAAACCAACGGACGCCATTAAATATATTCTCAAAAAAATACACTACCGCGACTACCTTACGGATGGCACGGAAAACGCGGACGAGCGCTGGGAAAACATCGAAGAATTTGTTTCGCTTGCCGCGCGCTACAACGACGTCTCGCCACCCGAAGGAATCCAAAGAATCCTTGAAGACGCCGCGCTCATCACGGAACACGAAGAGAACGCGGACGACCGGAAGCAAAAGATCCAATTGATGACCGTGCACGCCGCAAAAGGGCTTGAGTTCCCGATTGTTTTTATCGTTGGGCTCGAAGAAGGAGTGTTTCCTCACTCAAAATCTCTTTTTTCTCCTAAAGATCTCGAAGAGGAGCGGCGGCTCTGCTACGTCGCAATTACACGCGCAAAAGAAAAAGTGTATCTTTCGTTCGCGCTCCGGCGGACTCGATTCGGCGGCGTTGAAGTAAATCCGCCGTCGAGATTTTTATCCGAAATACCGGAAGAACTCATCCATGTGGCGGAAGCTAATTTAGATGAAATAACAATTGATTAAACAATGCCCAGTAATACAACTTCGACTGGACAAAGTCCAAGGGGAAAATCCGAGATGACAACAATCTGCCCGAAACATTACAAACTAGTGTCTAATGCTGAGGCCATTCGCTAATGGTCGAAGTTGATATACTGGGTATGCACGCAAAAAAATCTCTCGGACAAAATTTTCTGACGTGCCGCTGGGTCGCGGATACCATGATTCACGCAGCAGAAATCACAAAAACCGATACCATAATTGAAATCGGGCCGGGTACTGGCGCACTCACGCGCCCGCTTGCAAAATCGGCCGGGCGCGTTATTGCAATAGAAAAAGACGAGGCGCTTTCGCGCGAGCTCCAAAAATCCCTTAAAAAAGACGGCGTTACAAATGTCGAAATAATCAAGGGGGATATACTGGAAATGACAAAAAATAAGTTTAAAGATTTAAAGAACTCAAAAGTTGTTTCAAATATCCCGTACTATCTTACGTCGCGCTTGTTTCGCTACTTTCTCGAGTCCTCACCCCGGCCAAAAACAATTGTTTTTACTGTTCAAAAAGAGGTTGCGGAGCGCATTGTCGCGCGTCCCGGGGATATGAATCTTCTTGCGCTTTCGGTTGCTGCGTTCGGAAAAGCGGAGAAAATAAAAAACGTTCCGCGGGAGTGCTTTTCACCGAAGCCGGACGTTGAATCCGCAATAATTCGCATATCCGAAATCTCGGACGAATTTTTCCGAAAAAATAAAATTTCGCCGGAGCGGTTTTTTGAAATTGTGCGCACGGCTTTCGGAAAAAAGCGAAAAATGCTTTCCTCATCCCTCAAAACCGCGATTTCCCCCGATGCGCTTCGGCGCGCGGGAATACACAAAAATGCCCGGCCTCAAGAGCTCGGGATAGAGGAGTGGGGGAAAATTATAAAAAACGCTTAGGCGCTTTTTGGTTCTTGGCTGGCTTTCACAAGCGCGTCTTTTACGCGGCCGGTTTCCTCTCCCGCTATTTCTTCGAAATTCGGAATATTTGCTTTGATAAACGACTGCATATCCTCGTCCTTTGCGCCCTGCCGGAACACGCGGTAAAACTCTTCTTTTTTCTCTTCGGGAAGTTCGGAGTCAATGCGATCAACAATCGCCTCAAGAACCATTTGGGAGGCATCCGCAAGAAATGAACGCTTCACGTCTTCCGGTGCATCAGAAAGACCAACGAGATCAATGACGTTTGCCTTAAAAAATTCTTCAAATTCCATGGTTGTTCCGCGTCTGCGAAAAAAGAAAAAAGTAAGAAATGAAAAATAATTCATTGCGCCTATGCTTTTTCTTTTTTCCCTCCCCCGCCTTTCATGCCGCCGGAGAAAGCTGTATTAAACCCTTTCATGAACCACTTATCCGCCGTGGCGAGTTTTTGCAAACCGATAATCGCGCCCCCAAGCGCAAGTGCAATAATGCCCCCAAGACCGAGTACCCCAAGCTTACAACCAAGTAATGCCCCTGACGCTTCTTTTTTCTGTTCTTGATTTTTCTTAATTCGTTCAGAACGAGACCTGAATATTTCTCCAACGGTATCAATAATATTTTTTGCGCGCTCATCCGCCTTTTCTTTGACTGCTTCTATCAGGATTATTCCTTCTTCCTTTTTCCCGCCTTCAGCGCCGCCTTTCTCGGTCTTTTTTGTAGGATTTTCATTTGCCATACTATAAATTAAACATAAAAACAGAACGCGGTCAAACCTGTATGGCCTAACCGCGCTTTTCTCACCTCCTTTTTTGAGACTTGGGAACTATTTCTTGGTCATGTCCGCAACGCTCTGGAGAGCGCCACGGATGCCGCCCGCATACTTCTTCTTCCAGGCGGCATAGTCCTCGGTTGCGGCAAGCCGATCACTTATCTTGCCGCTCTCCATCCGGCTGATTATCTGCCGGAGTTCGTCGGACGATGCGTCCTTGCGCACCGCCACGTCAGCTCGCGCTGCAGCGAGCATGACTTTGTTGTCGTGGGCCGCCCCGAGGGTCTGAACCTTAGACGCCACGGGGTAACCAATGGTCTCCATCCATAGGCCGTCGGGCGTAAGCCCGGTGACGATGAGGACGGCCCTCACAATGAAGTAGGTGAAGACGATTGCTCGCCCCCACCCAAGCGTATAGTCCCATGCGAATGCAATGAGACCAAGCGCTACTCCGGCGACGATGCCGCCGAAGAGCTCGCCCGCACTTGCCCTGACCCCGATCAACATCATGAGGTCAAGGGCGAAGATGTACCACACGAGAACCGCGAGATACGCCCTGACGAATGCGTCTGCGTTCTCGGGTTTTGCTCCGAACCCGCGGGCGAGGACTGTTGCCACGGTTGCCGCCGCGCCGCCCACCACGATGAGGATCGGCAAGCCGATTGCCATGCCAACTCCCATGATGAGGCGGGCAAACGGGTAAGACGACATGCCGAAGCCGATGTCCTCACGCGCAACTGCCCAGCCGATGAAAACGGACCCAGGCGGCACGATGAGACCGATGAGCATGATCCTCCAGAGGCGACGAGCGTAACGCTCTGCCGCGCCAGGGGTGTTCGGTGCCCCGAGGAGCCATGCGAGGAAACGACCGAAAAGAACGTCCATTACGCCTGCTATCGCATTCCAGAAACCCATGTTTCTCTCCTAGTTCCCCCGAAGCCGCGCTGCAAAATTCAGAAGCGCCGCCTGGGTCCGTGGGGTGTGCTCGTTGATCCACTCGCCGAAGTTTGAACCCGCCTCCCGCCGCAGGCGAAGGATTTCGCCCTGAAGAACAGGTAGCGTTGAGGCGAGCGTCGAAAGCTCGTCCTCGCGCGCGAGGCTCTCGAATTCGAGACGTGTGGCGCGCGCACGGTCGCTCGGGCGTAGGCGATTACCCTCGCTTTGCAAGCGGAGTGCCTCGTCCACGAGAAACTCACAGAGAGTCCACGTGCCACGGAAGTCGGCCTCCGCATTGCGCAACGACCGATGGGGCGCGGGTTGAGAAGTGAGAAACCGAAGCATCTCGCGCTGCTCGACCCCGCCGAACGCGAAGAACTGCGCGATCTCGACCGTGGGCCTTGAGAGGACCACGCGCGAGAGCGCAAGTCGCTCCCTCGACTCGAGCGCAGACATGAGTTCCGTGTACGCCCCGAAGTGGGGCGCAAGTTCAACCTCGAGGAACCGAATCGCGTCAGTGATCGCCTGGCCGGCGGCGCCGCCCGGAAACTGCCGCACGGCAACAGCCGCGGTGCCAGTAGCCATGAGCTCGTCGAGCTTCCGACCGATCTCACGAGGCATTGTCTTGGCCAAGTCGATGATGTCACATATGACACGGTTAGTCAGCGTTGTCCGCGGGGGCTTTGGAATCGCCCCGATGAAGGCGGACAGGATGCCGGTCGAGACAGACCGGTTCCACTCGAAGAGAGCCCTAATCCGCGGCTCGGACACGATCTTTGTGAGCAGGAACTCCACGCCCTGCTCTTGCAGGGGCTGGGTGTAGTCGATCACCGCCCCAATAGGAGCAACGTACCACTGCTGCTTTCCGTCCTTACCATCAGCCATTTCTCTCTCTTTCCTTTCTCCCGCGCAAAGCGGGAAGTTATTTTCCCCGCACCATGCGGGAAATTGAAAACCGAACTGTGAAGAACTTACCAATATTCTATCATAAAAAATGATATTTGTCAATTTGACTTTAGTAGCGAGATATATCATGTTTACCGAAGAAACTTTACAAATCGGAGGTATACCATGAAGGCAACTACCGCGCTTGGAAGGGTTGGCAATTTCCCGATACATGGCACGGTTGTAAATATTGAATCTACTGATATAGGATCTCTCACGAAAGCCATTTCGTCTACGGCGAAATTCCTTGTTGCCGCGGGTGCGGTAACGGCTGGAGTTATTGTGATGTCAACTGCTTTACAAACGAAAGAAGTAAGAAAAGAATCTGAAATGCCGCTTGCTGCACTTGCGGAAGTATACGATTCCGGCCGAAGAACATTTATCGGCGCATGTCTTAATGACAATTTTGATTTCACTTGCGCAAACCAAAATTTCTCCGTTGAACTAAACAGAATCAAAAGTATTTACTCCGACTATAAATTTTTTAGAAGTAGGACTAAGTACACTATAGAATTAATTGACGATTCGGTGTATTACGAAGCTTACCCAAATACGGAGCATCTTTCATTTCTTTCGCTCGCCGGATTTCAAAAACTATATCTCTCGCGAGGTCAACTGTCCGGCGACATAACAATAACTGGCGTTACCCCAGTCGATGTAGCCGCTCTTAGGAAACGCCTACACTATGCTATCGCAAATACTCGCGAATCAGTTGTCTCGACAATCGGAGAAGATGTCTTTTCGCACTTTTTTAAGTAGACCGAAACCACGCAGACGGGAAACCGTCTGTTTTTTGCTAAATCAATAAAAAATAATCACTTTTCGTTATGTTTTTTGGAAACAAAAACCAACATACATATAGCGTTTGAACAGCTCTAACAAAGAGCGCGCCCTAGATGGCGCGCTCTGATCTAACAATTCTAACATTATGACTAACTCGTTCCCATCATTATAATCGGTTTTCCGTTTCCGACATTCACGCAACTGGTTCCGACATACACCATACAGGGCAGAGACGCGGGCAGAGCAAGCCCCAGCACCCAATGGCCGGGCATAAAATTGAAATTCGCGTAGAGCTTTGTTCCCGGAGTAACGAGAAAATCGCCGCCAACAGGCGAACCGACTGTTATTAAAATACTTGAACTGCATGTGCACACAATAAATTTTGTTACCATACCACCAAATGGACTAAGGCCCCCGGTTGAACCGCCGAAAAACGCCTGCGTATCCGATACGGGAATAAAAAACGTGCTTGCGATTATAATAAGCGCAAAAATCGCGAGATACGAAAGGGCTTTTTGATTCATACCACGAGTATACACCCCCAAAGGCAGGACATAAAGGAAGCCAGCGTCTTTACTGACCCCACACAAAGGGCTTGTTGTTAAATCCGTTAAAATCGTTATATCACTTCGCCGAGCAAAGCTCGACTTCGTTCATTAAAACAGCCATAAGCGGTTTGAACAGCTTTAACGTTTCTATCGTTTTGAATATCGTCAAAATTGTGCATAAGTGAGCGGTTTTCGGAATATCCCTATGCTATACTAAAAGCGTGGCACACAAGGCCCACGAATTTCGATTGAAAAAAAGGGGATGGCTTGGCCCTGCTCTTTTTATCGTGACCGCAACGTCGCTCGCTTTTTACCTTTTATTCGCCTCGCGTACTCCGGGAGCGTCCATTCTCGCGGAGCGCGGAACAAATAGCCAAAACGGGCAAAGAGAAGAAAATCCGCTTTTTGCCGACCCGGATGAAGACGGCCTGAAAAACTGGGAAGAAGCAATGTACGGAACAAATCCGGATAATGCCGATACTGATGGAAACGGAATTTCCGACAGAGACGAAGCGCTTGCCGGGATATTTTCAAATGAAAATACTGAAGGGTCTGTCCTTGGCACGCAAAGTGGCGACAAATCAACAAACCTTACAGAAACACTTTTAGAAAAATTCGTAACAGCAGGCGGGGCTGTCGCGCTCTCAAAAGGGAAAGAAGGCGGATTTATCACGTCCAAACTTCTTTTAGATGAAGTCGAGCGTCTTTCCAAAGAGGGCGCGCTTCCGCGACCCGTGCCAATACTCCCTCTTGAGAAAATTTCCATTCTTATGTCTGGCAACACGAGTCCTGATGCGGTTCGCGATTACCTAAACACCGCCGCGGAAATACTTTCGCGAAACTCGAAAGATCTGAAAAAAGATAATCTCGACCTGCTCGCGGAGATTCTCCAGTCGGGCGACCTCGGACGCCTCGCAGAGTTCGCGCGCTACCGCGAGTCAGCCGACACGATCATACGTGAGCTATCAGCGCTCCGGGTTCCGAAAAATCTTTCGTGGTACCACGAGCGTCAAATTTTTCTTATGAGCAAAATGGCGGAGCACATCGCTATTTTTGAAAAAACCGCAGAAGACCCGTTAAAAACGCTCGCGCTTGTTGAGCCGAATATAAACGTGAAAGAGGAACTTCTGACGTTGAATCGAAACGATCTCTGGACATGGCTCAACAATCAAAAAATTGTTTTGAAGCCGGAAGACAAAGCATATTCGATTATCTATTGATTGTATGGTGGCGCCAAAAACCGTTTGGAAAACAATTCTTGAAAGCATTCTCGTCGCAGAGCTCGTTTTGATGCCGCTTTTTATTCCGCTCGCGGCCCGCGCACAGGACTTTCCCATGGACTCTCCCAGTGATCCGGGAGGGCTCGATGAATTTCCTTCCACCGGATCTGGCGGCGGGACCGGCAGCGGAAGCGGGTTTAGCTTGGGAAGTTTAGGCGGGATCCTTTCTTCCTCCGGCGTTTCCTGTGGCGGATCAGGAGGGGCAGGTGGGTTTCTCGGCTCGATTTTCGGAAGCGCCCTTGGAAGCGTCGGCAATATATTCGGCGGGTTTCTCGGCGGAAGTGGCGGAGGAGTAGGAGGCGCACTCGGAGGAATTTTGGGTGGTAGCACGGGCGGTGCATTGGGGGGTGTTTTAGGAGGAGTAATGGGCGGAGGAGAAGTCCCGGTAAACGACAAAACCGTACGGAATGAAACCGGGCGAATCCGCACAAACACCGGGGAAATAGTAAAAAAAGAATGCGTCCTTGACCCGATTACGAAAGCAATCACCGCGGTACTTTTGAAGACCCTTGGTTCACGAATTATTTCCTGGATTCAGGAATCGGATATTGGATTTATAAAAAATTATGAAATGGAATTCAGGAAAGCCGAACAGGAGCGCGCCGAAGAATTCAGAAGAAATCTCGCAATAACACAAATGGGATACGGTATAAACCGGTATGTTGATAATGTTTTGGCTTATCCAAAACCCGGGAGCAATAAACTCGCCGAAACATTTACCTGCCCCGTGCCCGAATTGCGAGACGGAAGTTTTAATGCCGACTTTAATAATGGCGGATGGGAAGCGTTTTCTAAAAAGATGAGATACTCGCAATGCAATGCAGAAGGAGCAACACTTCTTGCCATGGAGGAAGAATCTGCTCAAGTACGAAATAAATTAAGAGCACAAACCGCAGAGATCAATGCAAACAGCGGGTTTAAGGGATACGGGGTTAAAACAAAAGAAAATTGCGGACCCGTTATCGGACGTGATGGAGTAGAATACATTGAATGCACCACCGAACAGGAAACCAGAACCCCGGGCGAGAGCATCAAGGACCTCATGAACCGAATATTCGGATCGGGAATTGACTGGGTCATAAACGCTGATGAAGTAAACGAGGCGATTATCGCGGCGATAATGTTTCTCGCTGATACACTCGTAAAAACATCGAGCGGCCCTGACGGAAAAGGCGTGTTTGCTCCGGAGCTTTCCGCTGCTGCGGCGTCATCCCCGGGCATATTTTCAGAGTCAACGCTCATGGTCCAGTTAAACACGCAAATCGCGCGGGCAGATAAAGGAATTGAGATCATTGATGGACGCTTGACAGATGCGCTTTCCGCGGTTTTCCGGGAGGGGGAGATACTTTTGTCGCTTCGCAGAACCCTTGCCACGCTCACCGCAGCTCTCGCGGTGGCGACAGAACCCGGAGAAATCGCCGCGATAAGCGCGGAAATCACGAGCACGAATACTCTTATCAATACCTCGCTCACGCGCCTATCAAGTGCAAAAGCCGAACTTGCGGCCGCGGCATCGGTCAAAGAACTTATTGCGAAAGCGCGCGCGGATCTTCTCACGCTCCGAAGCCGCCTTTTATCAACGACGAAAATAGAAGATGTCGAGGTCATTGCAACGGACGCCATAAACCTCACAAACGCTCTTGATATCTTCTTTGAAATCGCGTCACTCTCCGTCGTATCGGGTCTTACGGGAACCGCGGACATCAAAATATCGACCATAGAACAGATTGATCAGACATTAGCGCTCGCGGGACGCGCGGCGTCCTTCGCAACCGCATTCGGGACCGGAGCAACGCGGGTCGCCGATGCAGCTCTTACCTCTCAAATCCCTGTTTTGAATACTAAAAAACTTGAGCTCTCCTCGATCTCCTCGTCCCTTACGGCGCTCCGTGCGGTTGTAAACGCAGCAACAGAAAAAGAAACAATCAGAACAGAATCAATCAACGCGACGAATATGAATATTTCCGCAACAGCGAAAGTTTTTGAAATTAATCAAACGATTGCATCTGCGATTAGGGATTTTAACCCATAAATGAAAAAACACTTTTTCGTCAAGGCCATCCCCATTCTCCTGCTTCTCGTTATGCTCGGGATTGTTTCCGCATTTCCAGCGCACGCACAGTCAAACGGGGACCTTCTAAAAGGTATTTCGATACCAGCGCTTTTGGTCATGAACGGGATTTTGGTTATCCTGCGGGGGATCACATCTTTACTCCTCATGGTCGCTTCAGCCCTACTAAACATGGGGTTTGCGATTAATTTAGGGGCAATCCCTTCAGAAATTCCTGTTGTTCCGATTGGGTGGGCTGCACTCCGTGATCTTACGAACGGAGTGTTCCTGCTCATTATTTTATGGATATCTCTCACGATTATTTTCAACATTGAACAATGGGGCGGGAAACGACTTTTGGTCCGCGTGGTCATGGTAGCGCTTCTCATTAATTTCAGTTTGCTTATGGTGACGATGGTGTTCGGCATCGCAAATCAGCTCGGCGCCATTTTCGCAAAGAATATGCCTGCCGAGCCCGGAACGTTTATTGCACAATCCATTGCAATAGAAAAAATAGGAAGCGTTCCGAGCCCCTCGCAAGCGGCCGCGATTAAAGCCGAGGACGCGAGACGGGCGCTTGAAACACAACGCGCCGGAGAGAGAACCATTACCCAAGGGGGTCCTGCGGTGATCAAAGACGCAGTCCTTGCTTCGTTGGGAGTTCCGAAAGCGGAGGCACAAATAGGATTCTATGCCGGATGCGCGGCAGGAGCACTGATCGGCGGTGGAATCGCGTATTTTTCCGCAGGCATCCTCTCAATAGTCGGCGTAAAAATCATCGCCGGCGCATGCGGAGGAGCTGCGCTTCTTGGAGCAATCAGCGATTATTATTACGGCTGGGGTCAGACACTCTTTGACGCGCAGGCAAATATGGCCTTGCGAACCTTGACCCAAATTATTCTTCTTTTGATCACTGCCCTCACCATGTTTTGGGGCGCGATAACGCTTTTCATACGCTACGCCGCGGTAATCATCGTATCGGTCCTTGCACCGTTTGCGTTTCTTGCGGCGACGGTTCCGGGAATGAAAAAATATTTCGACATGTGGCTAAGCGCCACTCTTCGCTGGGCGTTTTTCCTACCGCTTTTTTATTTTCTTATGTATCTTGGATTTTTCACGATGTCGACGATCAGCTTGACCACGCCCGCGGGCGCCGGGATCGAGCACGCAAATAGAATACTCATTACGCTGATCGCCGCAATATTTATGTGGGCTGCGTTCAGCATCGCGCGAAAAACTGGGGGAGCAATCGGCGAAGCGGGCGTGAACGCAATTACAAAACTCGGGCTATTCGCCGCGGGAGGAGCCGCAGGGCTTGCGATGAGAGGCGCGGGAGCGGCGATTGCTACACATCCAGAGACCGCACAAGATTGGGCGCTTCGCGCAAGAAGAATCCCCATTGTTGGACGCCGAATCCAAAGGGCAATGGAGGTCCCGATCGATAGAGACCAAAAAGAGATTGAGAAACGGAAGGATGAACTTAAACGCGCCTCGCCGACGCAACTTTCACAAGTGTATACGAATGCATCGTCAGATCGTTTTGACAAGACAGCCGCGGCAGTGCTTCTTGCTGAGAAAGAAAAACTCTCCGAGATTCGAGGGCACGAAGAAACCGCATACCGCATGGCGAACCGTGTTGGTATGGGCGACTCGTTCTTGAAATACGATCCGTCGCTTGCAGTATTGAATCGGGGGGCGCTTTCAGAACTGGAAGCCATAGAAAAAGCGGTTGCAAAAATCGACAAAACAAAGATTTCTGATGAATCGCACAACCTCGCGATGAACCCGCACGCTGGCGCGCTTATTGAGTCAATACTAAAAACTTCGTCGCCGAAAGAGCTAAGCAAAATCGCAGAAAACAACCAGCGCCTCATGCAAAACATGATGACGCATCTTGATCGTTTAAGTGCGGCAGAAGTACAAGACCTCAAAAACCGGCTTGGCACGACAAAAACTAATCAACTTACTCTTTACTTCGACGGAACAATAGCAAACGGAATCGGCCAACAGCTCGGATGGAACACTCCAAGACATTGGTAATCACCCATGAAAACATTTACCGACAAAGAAATATCGGACAGCGCCTCGCGCCTGACACAACCCCTGAGGGAAGCTATTTATAGCGCGGATATTGCCGAGGTGATAGTGGCGATATCGGCAAAATATAGTATTACCGGAAGAAAAATTTCCAATGTTTCCGGCGAGATTGGATATATTATTTTGGGGCTTGCGCGCCCAGAGGAATTTACGTCGCGCCTCTCGGATCGCCTCGGGATAAAGACCGATGATGCAAGAAAACTCGTCCAGGATATATACCAAAGCGTTTTAAAACCGCTCGCGACGGAACTTAAACACCTGTATGGATTTGAATTGAATGAAAACGCGTTCAATGCAAAACCGCCGCCGGTCGCGCCGCAAGCCGAACCGCAAAAACCGGCGACGCTTGTGATTCCGCCGCGTCCCGTTGTGCAACAGACAGAGCCAACGCCCCGTCCTGCCCCGCCTTCGCCGCCGCCTGCCTCTACGCAAGCAAACCCCCCACCTCCGGCTATAACACCCGCCGAACCACGGCCGTTGCCGCCCCGCCAAGCGCCGTCTGCTCCGCCGCCAGCACCAAACCCTCCGTATCCGCCGCAACAAAGACCACAAATGCCAAAAAATGCCGTTTCTTCTGAAACATCTTTATCATCACCAAAGCCGGCGGCTCCGACAGTACCACGAGCACCAATAAGTATTTTTTCTCCGCAAATTCCTGCTCAGGAACTACCGCGTGAACCATCGCGCCCGGCACCGGAAAAACCGACTCTGCCGCACGAACCGCGAGTATTCACGCCCCGGCGCCCCACCTTTCCCCCGCAGGACACCGACCCCTATCGAGAAACAGTCATGCCGCAGGAAAAAGAATTGCAGCAAAAACGCGATACCGTTTCCGATCCCCGGGGCACAGAACCTCCTTTCCAAGTAAAGAGGGGCGAGCCGCCCTACGTCAATCCGAAAATTCCGCCGATTGATCTCCGGGACGACGCGCCCCGCCCCCCGGCGCCGCCAGACCCGCACTGGGAGAAACTCACGTAGTTCGAATTTTAGGTATGGATTCATCTCTAGCACTTCAAACATTTCGCACATCTCCAACCGCCATGCAACGCTTCCAGGTTCCACAATTCATTACTGTTGAGGATAAAATTATCGGAGGGTTTCTCACTGCAAAACAATTCGTCTACGTCGCGACGGGGATTATTTTAATCGTTATTATTTTTTTCTCTTTCGCCGGATTTCTCGCGCTTTTTCTCTCATTTCTCGTTGGCGCCTCGGCGGCAGCGCTCGCGTGGGGGAAGATAGACGGCCGGCCCGTCCCAACATTCGTCATGAATGCGCTTTTCTTTTTTATCCGGCCGCGGGTTTTTGTCTGGAAGCGCGCGGCCAAAACAGCAGCCGATGAGGCGGAGCTTGTTGTTCCGCCGGATGCCGAGACAATCATTAAAAAATCGCCCAAGCTTTCCCACTCGCGCTTGTCCGAGCTTTCCTGGACCCTAGACACGAAACTCCGCGATGATATTTTAAAAGTGAAACCCTAACCCACCCCTATGGCAGTACAAGCGGCTTCCGCGCAACAATTCCTCACCATAGACGCGATTCGAGACGACATCGTCATAATGAAAGACGGAGGATTTCGCCTTATCCTCATGTGCTCGTCCCTCAACTTCGCGCTCAAATCCGCGGATGAGCAAGATGCAATAACGTACCAATATCAAAATTTTTTGAACTCGCTTGATTTCCCGCTTCAGATCGTGACGCTTTCGCGGCTCCTGAACATCGCGCCCTACATTGAAACGCTGAAAAGCCACCAAAAGGAAGAAGACAACGAATACGTCAAAATTCAAATCGGAGAGTATATCGAGTTTATCCAGACGCTTGTCGGATCCGCAAATATCATGTCAAAAACGTTTTACGCGGTGATCTCGCACAGCGTGTCGGTGATTGAACAAAAAGGCGTTATCGGAAGCGTGCTCGCGGCCATCGGACTCGGGGGGAACGAGAAAAAAGGAGGGCGGGCGGATGCATCTTTCGAAGAGCACAAGCTCCAGCTCTGGCAACGCGTTGACACGGTGATTGAAGGGCTCAAGTCATTCGGCGTAAGATCCGCCCCCCTAAACACGGAGGAGCTCGTCGAGCTTTTCTACGGCCTCTATAACCCGACGGAATTTGAAAAATCCGCTTCAATCGTTGAATAATTTTATGCCCGGTAGTAACACTTCGGCTTAAAAGTGGTTTATCATTACTATCAGGTGCAATAGAGCAGACATTATTTATTGAGCATTAATTCTTGACGGTTTTGTCCCGACGATACGTCGGGACGGCCGAAGTCTACTACCGGGTATGGTGCTGTTTTTCGGGAAAAAAACAAAAAAAGACGATGATGTTCTTTCGCTTCTTCCGACGGATCTCGCGCGCGGCGAGGGACTCGGGCTCCAAGACATACTCGCGCCCTCGGCTCTTGAGGTGAGCCCGACGTTCATCCGGATCGGCGAAAAATTCGCGCGTACCATTTTCGTCTTCTCCTATCCCCGCTACCTCCACACCGGGTGGTTTAGCCCCATCATCAACATGGACAAGCTTTTTGATATTTCGATGCATATCCACCCGGTTGACACGGCGACCATCATGCGAACACTCAGGCGAAAAACCGCTGAAGTCCAGTCCCAAATTTCCGACCGCGAGGCGCGCGGCTTGGTACGCGACCCAATGCTCGACGCCGCATACCGAAACCTTGAAGAGCTTCGCGACAAACTCCAACAAGCACAGGAGCGACTCTTTTCCTTCGGCCTCTATATTACGATGTACGGAAAATCCGAGGACGATCTCAACAAAACCGAGGCAGAAATAAAATCCGTTCTTGAGTCGCGGCTCGTGTACACGAAAACCGCGCTTTTCCAACAGCTTGAGGGATTCCAGTCCGTTATGCCTCTTGCCGCAGACCGCCTGGGAATCCACAACTATCTTAACTCGTCACCGGTTTCATCCACATTTCCATTCGTATCGTTTGATCTCACGTCAAACAAAGGGATCCTCTACGGCGTCAACAGCCACAACAACAGTTTGATTCTTTTTGATCGGTTTTCACTTCCAAATGCGAACTCGGTTGTATTTGGCGTCTCGGGCGGCGGAAAAAGCTATTTCGCGAAACTCGAAATTTTGCGCTCACTCATGTGGGGAATTGATGTAATCGCGATCGATCCCGAACGGGAGTACGAATATCTCTCGGAGGTTGTTGGGGGCTCCTACATCAACATATCGCTCTCATCAAAAAACCACATAAACCCGTTTGATCTTCCTATCCCGCGCGAGGACGAATCGCCCGCGGATGTTTTACGCTCAAATATCGTGAACTTAATCGGCCTTTTCCGAATCATGCTTGGGGGAATCTCTCCGGAAGAAGACGCGATTCTCGACCAAGCGATAACCGAGACATACGCGTCCAAAGATATCACGCCCGACTCTGATTTTTCGCAAATCACGACGCCGACACTCTCCGACCTTGAACTCATTCTCGCAAACACGGCCGGCGGGGAAGAGCTTGCGGTCCGACTCAAAAAATACACAACCGGAACATGGTCGGGTTTTTTGAACCAGCCGACGAACATTCAAATAAATAACCGTTTGGTTGTTTTTTCTGTTCGCGACATGGAGGATGAGCTTCGCGCGGTCGGAATGTACATCATCCTCCACTATATATGGAACGTGGTGAGAACGACGCTCAAAAAAAGGATTCTATTAGTTGACGAGGCGTGGTGGCTTTTGAAAAACGAAGACGGCGGATCGTTCCTTTTCGGCATTGCGAAGCGAGCGCGAAAGTACTACCTCGGGCTTGCAACAATCACCCAAGACGTCGGGGATTTTCTCAACTCCACGTACGGGAAACCCATTATCACGAACTCGTCCTTACAAATCCTTTTCAAGCAGTCCCCGGCAACAATTGATCTTGTGAAGGATACGTTCAACCTGACGGACGAGGAAAAGCTTATTCTTTTGGAAGCGGACCGCGGTGAAGGAATATTTTTTGCCGGGTTGAAGCACGTCGCCATGAAAGTGCTTGCCTCGTATTCCGAAGACCAAGTAATAACCTCCGATCCCGCCCAGATTCTTTTAATAAAAAAAGCGCGCGAAGAATATCATGCGCAGTCAGTCGCGTGAGCGCCGCTAAGCGTATATAATGAATAGTATGGCAATGTTACGTCATCTTACTCTATCACTCGTCCTCGCGGCGGCTTTGCCGTTTTTTGCCTATGCCCAAATCTCGTTTCCTTCACTTGAACCGCCAGCGTCAATTACCGCGGTTCCTTCATCTCCCGCTCCGGGAGAACGCGTCTCGCTGCAGGCGGTAACCCCGGTTTTTGATAAAGATACGACGTTTTATGAATGGACGATAAACGGGCAGTTCCGCGCCGACCTCTCGGGAAGAGGAAAATACAGCGCCGAGGTGACTGCGGGGCCTGTTGGAAGCGCAATTCTGGTTTCCGTGCGCGCGACCGCGTCCGACAAGCTCGTTGCGACAATGTCGTCCACAATACGGGTATCTGCGCTTGCCCTAGTATGGTCCGCGGATACATCGCTTCCCCCGTGGTATACCGGAAAGGCCCTTGCCTCCCCGGGTTCATTAGTAACCGTCGTCGCGATCCCGCAAATCGTGATAGCCGGAAAAACCGTTGATCCGAAAAATCTCGTCTACCAGTGGGGTCTCGGAGATGAAAAAAAATACGCAACAGGCGTCGGGAAACAATCTATTCAAATCGAGACATCCCGGACGCCGCAGGCATCGCACTGGGTCCGCGTCACCGTCGAAGACATCGGACGAACGGTGAAAAAAGAAGGGACAATTTTTATCACGAATCGCGATCCGTCGGTCTCGATATACCGCTTTTCTTCCACGGGCGGAACAGAATACCGGTCCGCGCAAACAATCACCCAAATCGCGAAAGGAGAAGCGCTCACACTCATTGCCGAGCCCTACTACTTCCCCGGCAAAAAAACAGACATACTCTACCGGTGGGATATCGGGGGGCTCACGGTGAGCGGTACGGCGGAAAATCCGTACCTCCTTACGCTACAAACCGAAACCCTTCCCGCGGCGTCGACCCTTGTCTCCCTTCTTATTTCGTCGGTGAAAAACGCGGCGCTTGCCCCAATTACAAAAACAATTAGTTTATTCATACGCTAGCAATGACGCTTTTTCGATCACTATTTCTCGTAGCGCTCTTCCTGGTTTTTTTCATCCCGGGTTTTTCTGATGCGCAGATTCTTTGCCGAAGTTCCGTCGGAGGACACTGCGTAAATCTTGCGGCCGTGGGTACGGTTCCCGGGCTTGAGTTTTTGGGCGAGGTTGCGACCCCGGGCGCGCTTTTTTCAAAAATATACACGTTTGGCGTGAGCTTTGTCGGCCTTGCCGCGTTTTTCATGTTTACCTATGGCGCGGTCCGCTACATGATGGCGGGAGAAAGCAGCCCGTCTGAAGCAAGAAAAATAATGTATAACGCGGTATTCGGCCTTGTACTTGCGCTTGTTTCGTACCTCATTCTCAATATTATTAATCCGGAACTGGTAAAAGGATTTAACATTGGCCTTCCTCCGATACCGGGCCTAAAAACATCTGAGTCGGGTCCCGCATACGCTCCGACATCAACAAGCGAATACTGGCGGTGCAGCGCGAGAAGCGCAGAACGCTTTGCGTCTGAGACCTCTTGTCGGGCGGTCTGCACGACCGCTGACTGCACAAAAGTTATTCCCTGACGTTTATCGCCATGAACGACCTTTCGCAAAAAAAACTTATTATCTATATCGGCCTCGGCATCGTCCTTTTTGGCGCGGGAACGCTTGTTACGTATTTTTTCCTGTTTCGCGGCATTGGGGCGCCCGCGGAACCGAAAGAACCGGAGCCGGTAAGCGAAAACATACCCGGGTTTCCAGAAGCGGGCCCTGGCATAGGAAAAGATCCGCGCTTTGGCGGAGGAAACATCCAGCCGGGCTCCGACCGGGAGATTCCTATCGCAACCGGCATCCGGACGCGCCTCTTCCTTGTGGCGGAACTCGCGTCGCTCGGCACCGGACTCTCGCGGGCTGAAGACAAAATATATTATTTCAAAAAAGACGGAGGAGAGCTCGATGCCTTTTCTTTCCCCGCCGGAACAAAAGAGCCCCTTTCAACAATAACAATCGTCAGTATGGTAAACGCGTTCTGGTCTCCGACGCGCGACAGAGCGATCGTGTCCTATCTTGACGGGGTAGTGACAAAATCGTTTCTCTTCAAGGGCATCGGAACATCGAGCGTTGCCACGCTTCCTGTTGGGATACGAAGCTCTGCGTGGTCGCCCACAGGATCGTCTCTCGTGTACCTGACCGAAAAGGACGGGGAAACCGCACTCGCGACCGCGGACTCGTCCGGAAAAAATCAAAAAACAATTTTCCGCACTCCCATTCGCGAACTAGCGCTTTCCTGGCCGCTTTCGGAAAAATTCGCTCTCCAGACAAACCCGTCTGGCGTTGTTCCTGGGTACATTTTCATATTCACCCGTGCGTCCGGGGAGCTTACCCGCTTTCTCGGACCCACAAACGGCCTTACGTCTTTATGGTCGCCAAAAGGAGAAAAACTCCTTACTGGGTCAACAAACGCGGCGGGAAAGTCCCTTTCGCTCGCGATCCACGACTCATCGGGAAAAGAAATCTTCAGACCCGACCTCCAAACGCTCCCGGAAAAATGCTCGTGGGCGCGCGAGGAAAAGGTGTACTGCGCCGTGCCGCGGGGAATTCCCCAAGACGCAATTCTCCCGGACGACTACAGGCGCGGGGAACTGAATACGAATGATCGACTTGTTGCGATTGACCTGAAAACAAAAATCGTTTCCGGCGTTTTCAACGACGGCGGATACGATATGGCGGATATCGTCGTGACAAAAGACGAAAAATTCATATTTTTCACTGACCGCATCACCGGAAAAGTGTGGGGCTTGGAAGTAACACAATAAAAAGGGCTCACCAATATACGTTTGAAACACGCTCGTCCCGTCCAGCGCGGGCCTCGCTAAGGGTCGAATGAGGTGTCGATCCGCCAGCTGGCGGATCGAACCAATCCACCCCATTCTCCCATTGTTCCAAACGCATATTGGCTCGCTAGGACATGGGCGTATTTAAAAAATTGTCGAGAAAGCATATCAGCTCACTAGGGCGAAAACGATAAAGGCAAAAGACCGCTCCGCCGTCGCGTCGGAGCGGTCTTCTAGTGTTGGGATTACGGGAACGGCTTTATGATGACTCGCCGCCGCGGTTCGTCGCCGACTGATTCGGTCGTAATGTCCGGATACTCGGCGAGGAGCAGATGAACGATTCGCCGCTCGAATGACGACATCGGACGAAGGGGAACTTCTTTTTTATAGAGCCGAACGTCTTTTGCCGCGGTTTTCACGTCCTGTTTCAAGTCCTCCATCTTCTTCATACGATACTCGTTTATATCAAGCGTGAATTTCAAATCATCCTCGCCTCTGCGGCGAATGCTTTTTTTTAAGAGATGCTCCAGAGCAAAAAGATTATTCCCGTATTCTCCTATTAAAAGATTTGAGTCCTTTTTCATCCGGACGCTTATGCGTACGGTCATGCCGTGAAATCCCTCTACGGCTTCGATGTCATCGCCAAATCCCATTTGCTCTATGAACTCCCGCACTTTTTGCGTGAGGATGTCTGTTTCCATGGTCCTCTCTACGGCGTTTTTTTCGTTAGTCGCGCAATTACGGTGTCTTGGAGAATACCAAAAATATTCAAAACTGTCCAGTACAGCGTCACCGCCGCTGGGAGTGAATAGGAGAAAAACAACAGCATAAGGGGAATCATGTAGAGCGATTGTTTTTGGAGGATTTGAGAAAAATCGGGCTTGTCCGACGGCGGCGCGGGCGGCGGAAGAGAAATTTTCGTTTGAATATATTGGGTGAGTGCGGCGAAAAATCCGAGGGCGACGTTCCCCTTCGAAAGATCAAGAAATCCGAACGCTACCGGATTGACCGTTCCGGGGTTCGGAACAAATGAGTAGAGATATGACAAAAGAGCAGGGTCAAATCCGGACTGAAATATTTGGAAAAGGGCAAAGAGAATAGGAAGCTGAATGAGGATCGGGAAGCACCCGGAAAACGGATTTACTTTTCTTTCCGAATAGAGCGCCATAAGGGCTTTGCCCTGTCCCTCGCGGTCATTTTTAAATTTCTCTTGAATTTTTTTCACTTCCGGCTGCAGAGCCGAGAGGTTTTGCTGGGCTTTTTTCGCTTTCCAGTGAAGCGGGAGCAGGAGGACGCGCAAGACAAACGTGAACGCTATTATCGCAATGCCAAAATCATTCACGGGGATGACCGCGTAGAGCCATATAAGCCCATTAAACAAAGGACTCCAAACAATTGCCGTATACAGAGAAAGAAAACTGCTCATAGTTCGGTACGTATTGCGTTGCGGCGCTTTTCTCGACTGCGGCGTGGGACAGGATCGTACCCTCCACGGGAAAACGGATTGCAGGACGCAACGCGCGTAAGCGACATCACGCTCCCGCGAAAAAGTCCATATTGACTAACCGACGTACGGGCGTACTCTGAACAAGAAGGAAAATATCGGCAGCCGGCGTTCGAGGACAGAACGCTCGCGCTCTGAATGAACATCCGAAAAAGGCCGGTGTCGGGAGATCCCACCAGCTGGTAGAACCGTACGGCCGCGCGCGCCGCGCGCCTACCGAACGCTTTTTTCTGTTCCTTTCTTAAGTTCTTCATAAAACAGTGTTCGCGGAGCGCAAACCGCGCGTTTTTGTACAATAATTGCTATATCAACGGGATCTCGGGCGCTCGGTGCGCGGAGGCGAAACCATGCTTTGATTCTCCGCCGAAGACGATTGCGCACGACGGCCGATTTTACAGTGCTTTTCGACACAATGCACGCGACCCGCGCACTCTTCTTGTCTGACGGCGCTACGACAAAAGAAAAAAAGGGCGTATGAACCCTTCGACCAGTGCGAAAAAGGTGTGTAAAATCTTTTCGTTCGCGCAGCCGATGCACTTTCTCCATATAGTACTACACGCCGAGGCGCACCCGTCCTTTTTTGCGGCGGCGCTCGAGAACGCGCTTTCCCGCTCGCGACTTCATGCGCGCCCGAAATCCGTGGGTTTTCTTCCTTTTTCTTTTTGACGGCTGATAGGTAACGGACATGCGTTTGCGTCTTATGGTTACATTTCTTTTACTCTATATGATAATTAACATGTCTTCAACAGTATTTCCCCACATCGGTCGGTAGCGAATGTTTTTTGTTTGCGTATAATACCCATTATATACAAAACCGGATTTTTTTCTAGAACCTAATTCCCTTATCCGCCCACCCTCCTTTCTTATGGAAAAAAACGACCTGTGGCAAGCCGCGCTTGCAAAACTTGAACCCTCAATCTCGCGCCCGAACTTCCTCACGTGGTTTCAGGAAACGGGTATTGCGGGAATAGAAGGCGGCCTCGCCACCGTTTTTGTTCCGAACGGCTTCGTGAAAGAGTGGCTTCAGAATAAATACCACAAATTCATCCTCCACGCCCTCCGGGAGATAACGCCTGAGATAAAAGACGTGTCGTACTTAATAGCGAGACCCGAGCGCTCTGGGCATGCGCCGCTCGCAAAAGACCCGGTAAAGAAGCGCCACTCGCCGGCTGACGGCACTCCCTTGTCGGACGACCTTTCGATCCGAGAGCTTTCCGTCAACCCAGAAACGAATTTAAACCCGCGCTATTCGTTTTCTAATTTTATCGTGGGATCTTTCAACGAGCTTGCCTACGCCGCGGCGCAGTCGATTATTAAAAATCCAGGGACAAGCTACAACCCGCTTTTTATATACGGCGGCGTAGGCTTGGGGAAGACCCACTTAATCCAAGCGATTGGAAATGAAGTATTGCGCCAGAACGCCCAAAAAAAGGTGCGGTATGTCTCGTCGGAAAAGTATATGGGTGAGGTTGTCGATGCTCTCAGGAACCAAGAAATGAACAACCTAAAAGAAAAATACCGTTCCGTCGATCTTTTAATTATGGATGACATTCAATTTATGGCGCGAACGGAAAAAATGCAGGAAGAATTTTTCCACACATTTAATGCGCTCTACGAAAAAAATAAACAGATTATCATATCCTCCGACCGCCCCCCCCAGGCAATTTCAACCCTTGAAGAGCGTCTCCGTTCGCGCTTTGAGGGTGGAATGATCGCGGACGTAGGGACCCCCGACGTCGAAACCCGCTTTTTAATTATAAAAACAAAAGCGGATGAAAAGGGGGTCGTGGTCCCGGAGGACGCCCTCCGCCTCGTCGCGGAAAGGATAAAGACAAACATTAGGGAACTTGAGGGTGTTTTGAATAAAATCGTTATACATTCAAAACTTTCGAATTCTCCCGTCACAAAGGAAAGCGTTGAAAAAATTCTTGTCACCCACGCCCTCGCCCCGAAAAAATTCGTTTCAGGAAAGAAAATCATAAAAGTGGTGTGCGATTTTTATGAGATAAAAGAGCGGGACTTGGTAAATAGTTCGCGAAAAAAAGATTTTGTCAGACCCCGACAAATTGCTATGTATTTAATGCGGGACGAACTGAAATATTCATACCCTTCTATTGGCGACCGGTTTGGTGGAAGAGACCACACAACAGCGATTCATTCCTGTGAAAAAATTGCGGAAGAACTGAAGAGAAACTTTGAATTAGAAGAAGAAATCCGCTTAATAAAAGAACGAATTTTTAGCGAATAATTTTTATTCACACGTTTTCCTATTTTTAAAAAAGCGATACAGAGTAATGATTACGGAGTGTATATTCCTATCCCCTTTTTATTCACGCATAATAATAGTAAAAGATATATATAAAATTATTTATTATTCATACGGTCTATGAAGGCGATATGTGCAAAAGAAGTTTTTGAATACAGCATCTCTCTTGCAGAGAGATTTACGGGAAAAAATATAAATCTCCCAGCTTTAAACACTATTCTTATTGAGGCCGCCAATAATACCCTTATTATAACCGCGACAAACCTTGAATACGCGGTTCAAGTATCGGTTCCAGCAAAAATTCAATCACCCGGGAAAGTAGCTGTTCCCGCAAAAGTTCTCACTCAAGTCATCCAATCCATCCAAGAAGAAAATATCGACCTCGAGGGGAAACAAGAAACACTTGTGGTGAAAACAACGTCTCGCGAGGGGAAAATAATCGGAGTGCGGTCAGACGATTTTCCCCTTATCCCTAAAATAAAAAAAACACACACATACACATTTTCGTCTCTTGCGCTCGTTGACGGAATCGCAAAAATTCTTCCCGCGGTTTCAATATCCGAATTTAAACCGGAACTAAACGGCATCTTTTTTAAAATTGCGCCCAAAGAACTCACCCTTGCCGCAACAGACACCTTTCGCCTCGCCGAGAAAAAAATAAAAATACCCGACGGAGAAGTCGAAGCAAAAACATTCATTCTTCCCGGGAAAATAGGACAAGAGATAGTGCGGATTTTCGGCGGGTATGAGCGCGGGGTAGCACTCTCTCTTGGAGAAAATCAAATAGAAATCTCAACTGGAGACGTCCGGATTCTGTCGCGCCTTATTGACGGCATGTTCCCCGAATACTCCGCAATAATCCCTAAGTCGTTTTCCACTTCGCTATTTCTCCCGAAAAACGAGTTTGCGAATGCAATACGCTCCTCAAGCATATTCTCGTCAAGGCTACAAGACGTTCACCTCACATTCTCACCAAAAAAAGTTGAGATTAAAGCGGAGAATGCCGAGATCGGACTTACGACAATTTCGCTTCCCTGCGAGCTCACTGGCAAGCCACTCGCTATAAATTTTAATTACAGGTTTTTATTAGACGGGGTTTGGGGGACAAGCGAAGATGAACTTTTTTTCGGAGCAAACGACGCAAATGCGCCCGCGCTTCTCCGAAACAAAAGCGACGCGTCGTTCTCCTATGTCATTATGCCAATTCGGCTGACGTAGAAAGTTATTGAGAAAGAATGGTTAGTGACACTTCCTCAACTCCCTTATTCCCGAAAACATCGTAGGCAACAGCGCGAAGCGTGTGGGATCCCGGTAGGAGAGGAGTAGGGAGGGGAAAAGAAGAGGGCCCTAAAGGCGGCGCTGTTTTCGCTCCCCGCAAAACGTCGTCTACGAAAAAAGAAACTTCGCGAAGAGAAAAAACAGCGCTAACATTCACCTCGATCTCGCGAGGAGAAAGGGGGGAAACGCCGCCCGGTGGGAGGGAAGGAAAAGAAATTTTCGGTTGGTTTTCCGGCGCGTGTACCGTATCAACAGTCGTTGGAGGGGATTCTTCCCGTGGCGCGTTTTGAGACGCCCACGACCGAACCCCCTCCTGCCAGTTTTTATACTGCGGATCGCTCCATGGGTTTTCTGGCGGATTCCCCAGAGGGTCTTCTTTATTAATAAACATAAGGATTGTCGCGAGGGGGCCGTATGCTTTTTCGCGCACAAGTTCCGGGGGGGTAAAGTCCGTCGCAAGGCGTCCCGTAAGCGAGTCGATTTTTACTATGGGGCCCGCCCGGTATACTCCGCGGAGAACGGGTTTTTCCGGATTCTCCTTTTCCGGAGGAACGAAATCCTCCGGCGGCGATGTTTCAAAAAACCCATTTAAAAATTCATGCCAAATTGGAGCGGCAACCATCGCCGACAGCCGCTCGCGATCAATCGTTGAATTGTCATTATTTCCAACCCATACGCCGGCAACAATGGACGGCGTATACCCCACGACCCACGCATCCCGGTAGTCCTGCGTTGTTCCGGTTTTAACGGCAACGGTTCTGTCGGGGAAAAAGAGAGCACTCGTGGGGCCGAAGACCGGCGTACGCGCAACGTTGTCCGACAGAATATCTGTGATGAGCCGCGCTGTTTGCGTATCAAGGACCGCGCTTCCTCTCGGCTTTTGTTCTTCCAGAATTTTTCCCTTAGCGTCCTCGACGCGGAGAATCGCGGTCTTCGGGTATAAAATGCCGTCTTGGGCAAAAACGCCGAACGCGGACGTCATTTCAAGAAGGGTAACTTCGGCGCCGCCAAGCACAAGGGAGAGGCCGTATCGATCTGGATCGGTTAGTGTTGTTATTCCCGCGGCCGATGCGGTTTCTATGGAATCTTGTATCCTTGCGAGGTATAGGAGCTTTACCGATGGCACATTTCTACTCTGGGCGAGCGCTTCGCGAAGCGAGACCGGACCAAGGAATTTCTTATCATAGTTTTGCGGGTGGTAGCACGTCTCCGGATCGCGAAGCGCGGGGCCGGGAGTTCCGTCCGAAGTGCATCGGGGGTTAAATTCCGTCGGAACGTCCAAGAGAACGGTTTCCGGAGTATATCCTTTTTTAAACGCGGTTGCGTAGACAAACGGCTTAAACGCCGAGCCCGGCTGGCGAGCCCGGAGCGAAACATTCACGTGCGGGTCGAATTTGCAAGAAACCCCCGGCACGCAGCCCTGCGGCTTGGGCGCGTCCCAGTAGCTCCGCGAACCAACCATCGCGAGAATCTCGCCGGTTTTTGGATTTATCGCGACCAAGCTCGCGTTATATACACCCAAGGGTTCATTTCTTTCTGCTCCAGCCGCGACCGCCGCTTCCGCTTTTTTTTGGAGTCCGGCGTCAAGTGACGTTACAACCCGGAGCCCACCGGCTTCAACAAACTCCTCGCCGTATTTTTCGCTGAGAAGATCCCGGACGTAGAGGACAAAATGCGGCGCGATGATTGACTGGGGGTGAAGGCTGAACAGAACATTTTCTTTTTTCGCCGCAGCGGCCTCCGGACCCGTGATAAGTCCCTGCTCCCGCATTCGGTCTATAATAGAATTTTTGCGTTCCAAAAGCTCTTCTTTGCGGGAAAAATAGTACGTCGGCGCCTTGACGAGCGACGCGAGGATCGCCGACTCCGCGAGCGTAAGGTCGGCAACGGGTTTTGAGAAATAGATTTGGGCTGCGGCCGAGACGCCGTACGCATTTGAGCCGTACGGAATCTGGTTTAAATAAAATTCGAGAATCTCGTCTTTTGAATAGACGGTTTCGATCGAGAGGGCGAGGAGCGCTTCTTTGAATTTTCGGGTATACGTCCGTTCGTCCGACAGGATCGCCTTTTTTACCAGCTGCTGGGTAATCGTTGATCCGCCCTGGCGAATATCGCCCGAGAGGAGATTTTTGACGAAGGCCCGAACAATACCGCGCCAGTCGAGGCCGATATGCGTATAAAAGTTTACGTCTTCGGCGGCGATCGTCGCATTTTGCATATTCTTCGGGATTTCGGAAAGGCGGACAACGGTCCTTCGCTCGTCTCCGTGTATTTCATACAAAACAATTTCCCCGGTTCGGTCGTATATTTTCGTTGATTGCGATATCGGGCGCTCGGACAGGCGCCTCGGGTCCGGCAGGTTTCGGACGACAATGTAAGAGGACCATACGCCGCCCGTCGCAAGAAGCAGAAAAAAAGACACCAGAAAATATCCCACGAAGCGCTTCGCTCTTGACTTTCTTTTTTTTGGACGAGACACCACAAAAAATATTATAAAACAAAGTGACAAGTTTTTCCAGTCGTCCCCGCCCTCCAGAAGGCGGGGATTCGCGCAAAAAATTTGTCGTGGTATTATTATATCCATATGTCTACCAATACCAAGAAAGGGAAAAACACCCTTACTCTCGAATCAGAAGTTTTTACGCGAGGGGTCGACGGAATCGTCGGCAAAGAAGCCCTTGGGGCGGCGCTTCGAGAAGGCAAAAAACTCAAAATAAAGCTCGGGATTGACGTAACAGCGCCTCTCCTTCATATCGGGCACGCCGCCACCCTGTGGAAACTCCGCACGCTCCAAGAAGCGGGGCACAAAATACAAATTTTATTGGGTGATTTTACTACGCGGATAGGCGACCCGACGGGACGGTCGAAAACGAGGCCCGTCATAGCGGAGAAAAAAATAGAGAAAAACGCACGGCGGATCAAGACCCAGGTTTTAAAAGTCCTTCATCCGCAAAAAAACCTCCTGGAAATCAGGAGAAACTCCGAGTGGTACGGAAAGATGAAGGTGGGTGACTTTTTGAAAATTCTTTCCCTTGTGACGCACGCGCGCCTGATCGAGCGCGACATGTTCAAAGAGCGGATCAGGAAGGGGGAAGAAATTTATGTGCATGAGCTTCTCTACCCGGTTCTCCAGGGGTATGACTCCCATATGCTCGAGTCGGACTGCACGGTTGTCGGCTCCGACCAGCTTTTTAACGAGTCCATGGGAAGATTTTTTCAGGAAAAATTCGGGGGCGTACCCCAAGCAATCGTGACCTTAAAAATCCTTTCCGGCCTTGACGGGGGAGAAAAAATGTCAAAATCCGCTGGAAATTATATTGCGGTCGAGGACGCCGCGCGGGACAAATTCGGGAAAGCGATGTCCCTTTCTGACAATCTTATTTTCGACTACCTCATGATGTATACCGACGTTCCGCAAGCGGATATCGAAACGTGGAAGGCGGGTGTTCTCAAGGGGGAAAACCCTATGCAGGCAAAACTCTTTTTCGCCGAGGCGTTGGTCCGCCGGTACCACGGAAGTAACGCCGCGCGAAAAGAACGCGAGTATTTCCTTTCACTCTTTTCAAAAAAAGAAATACCCGATTCGGTTCCGAGGATTTCGCTTCCCAAAGGCGAATACGACGCCCTCGCACTCGTCATGAAAACGGGGGCCGCGGCGTCAAAATCTGAGGCGCGGCGGCTCATCGGACAAAAAGCGGTTCGAATAGGAGGGAAGATTCTTTCGTCTCCGCATGAACCGGTTTCAATCCAGCCCGGGTTAATCATCCGCATAGGCAACAAGAGGATTTTCAAGGTGGTATAAAAAACAAAAGCCCGACGTATCGTCTTGGCTTTTGGGGAATGGACGCATTCTTATTCTCCTTCGGTTTCATCTTTATCGTCTTCCTCTTCGTCGTCGTCTTTGTCTTCCTCCTCGTCATAGTCGTCTTCGTAGTCTACGTCTTCCTCTTCGTCGTAGTTAAGGGTGTCGTGATTCATACGTGTTTGTTCGTTCGCTTGTTTCAAAGCGATATCGAAGTTCGACCTTTTTACGAAATAATGGTGAACCGTACGGCATGAATGTCTATTGTTCCGGACGGAACCGCTCCAAAAGATGCGATGTGAACGCAATCGCTATTGCGTCGAAAACGTCATCGCGGGCCTTGAGCGATTCAGCTCCAGAAATAGAAATCCGCACGATTTTTTCAACTTGCATTTTATCCGCCGAGCCGTGTCCGGTGACGGCCTTTTTCACCTCAAGCGGAGTATACTCAAAGAGTGTAATTTTTTGGAGTGCGGCTGTCAAGAGGATTATTCCACGTGTTTCTGATACCGCCATTGCGGTCTTTTTATTTTTTTCAAAAAAGAGTTTTTCAACGGCAACCGACGTGGGTTCCCATCGGGAAATAAGTGTTCGTATCGCATCGTGAGTGCGCAAAAATCGTTCTGGGGGCCGGAGCGCGGTGTCAAGGAGCCCCGCATCAAGCAAAACGGGCTTTTTCGCCCCGCAGTCGAGAACCGCAAATCCGATCGAGGTCGTGCCAGGATCTATACCGAGGATAATCATGCGGGTTTAGCGTTTGTGTATACCTCTTGGATATCGTCGTGGTCGGAAAGCGCGCCGGTGAGGGATATGAGCGCCGTCAGGCCCGCGGCGGAAAGCGCGATTTGAGTTTTTGCGTGGTAGCCGTAGCTCGGTTCTTTTGTGCGGATGCCGGATGCGACGAGACGCTCCCGTACGCGTTCGGTTTCGCCCGTGAGTGTTTCGACAATCCATGAATTGCCATCTTTTTCGTAGTCGCGCGCGCCCGCGTCGATTACCGCGAGTTCAATTTGGTCTTCAGTCGCGTCGGGGGAGTCCTCTCGGCGAACGAAGACGAGCCCGCGCTTTTCGAAGTTCCACAAAACCGCTCCGGGGTCGGAAAATTTAGCGCCGTGATCGCCGAGGATCTTTCGGATTTCTGCAAGTGATCGATTTTTATTGTCCGTGATTCCTTCGATAAGGATGAGCACACCCTCGGGACCAAACGCTTCGTAGAGAAAGTCGCTCGCGGAGTCGGCGCCCGCCCCGCCCGCCGCGCGCCGAATCGCGCGCGCGATGTTGTCTTTCGGCAATCCAAATGATCGCGCGTGGAGAACAGCCGCACGGAGGTGTGCATTTGCGGCGGGGTCCGGGCCGCCTGCGCGCGCGGCCGACGTGAGCTCGCGCGCGATTTTCGAAAACAGGGCGCCCTTTTTCTGGTCGGTTATCGATTTTTTATGTTTGATTTGCGACCACTTTGAGTGTCCCGACATACTTGTTCAGGGCGAAGGATACTCGCGCGCCGCGGGCCCCTCCTTCGGGCCTTCTGTCTGGCGCGTTTCTACTTGCGACAATATGGTGTTTTTTAGTTCCTGGAGGTGGGGAACGTCGTGGATGAAAAAATCGCGCTCTCCCGCGGTCTGAATGCGGATCGTGCCGAACCGGAGGAGGGTTTCAAGGATGCCGTTTACCTCTATGGTTATATCCTGTACGCGTGAAAGGGGAATTTCAGCAACGTGCCGGCTAAAAAGCCCTTGCTGTTCGATGTCGATGATGCGCCGCGAGGTGATGATCCATGTGTCAAGGTAATAGTCCATCCACTCGAAGAAAAGAAACGCCGAGATAGCGGCAAAATAGAGCGAAACAAAAAAATTAGTGCCCGCATACAAAAGGTCCTCTGGAATGGCTGTCTTCACGTAGGGGAAAAGGAATGATCCGATGACCGGAGCGAATAGGAGCACAAAAAAGAGAATAGCGGTCCGAGCCATGACGAACCAGTGTTTTCTGACGATGAGAAGAACTTTTTCGTTTTCGAAAAGCGGGAGCATTTATTGTATTCGGTATATTCCCATAAGAAAAAATCCGGACAAAAGAAACAAGACAATCGAGAGCGCGGCGAATGCTGTCGTAAAAATTCTCGGGACCGGGTGCGCGGGAAGCGAATACTCCTTAATGTGGTATACCATTGAAACCCCAAAAAGGAGGTAGCCGGTCCAAAACACGATGAAAATGACGAGAAAAACAGGAAAAACCATTGTGTGAATTGTTCTAGGAGATAAGAGTACTTTGCGCAGTGTATGCGCGGCCGAGGTGTTCGTAGGCGCGCTCGGTGGCAACCCGGCCGCGGGGCGTGCGCTCAAGAAATCCGAGTTGCATCAGGTATGGCTCGTAGACCTCGACAATCGTATCTTCCTCCTCTGACGTTGTTGCGGCAAGGGCCTGAAGGCCGACGGGCCCTCCGGAAAACGTCGTGATAATCGCGTCGAGAATCCGGCGGTCCATGGGCTCAAGACCGAGCGCATCGATCTCTAGGAGGTTGAGCGTTTGCTGCGCAATGTCGTCTGTTACGGTTCCTGCTCCATGCACCTGGGCGTAGTCGCGCGTGCGCTTTAAAAGTCGGTTTGCAACGCGCGGAGTGAATCGGGAGGAGATGGAAATGCGTTCTACCGCGGCCGGTTCTATCGGCGTCTGGAGAATGGCGGCCGAACGCATGACGATTTTTCCGAGATCGTCCGCGTTGTAAAAATCGAGCCGATAGCTTGCGCCGAATCGGGATCGGAGAGGGCCCGAGAGCATGCCCGAGCGCGTTGTCGCGGCAACGAGCGTAAACGGCGGGAGATCTATTTGGATTGTCCGCGCAGACGGTCCTTTTCCGATTATAATGTCGAGGGTTCGCGATTCCATTGCGGGATAGAGAATCTCCTCAACGAGTTTGTTCAGCCGGTGTACTTCGTCGATAAAAAGAATATCTCCCGGGATAAGGTTCGTGAGAATCGAGGCGAGATCTCCCACGCGCTCGATCGCGGGGCCGGATGTGACGCGGATATTCGTATTCATCTCGCGCGCAATCAAGTGCGCCAAGGACGTCTTCCCGAGCCCCGCGGGACCCGAGAGAAGGACGTGCTCCATAGGCTCCGCGCGCATGCGCGCGGCGTCGATAAGGATGCGAAGGTTTCGCTTCACGTGCCCCTGTCCGACGTAGTCCGACCACTCCTTTGGGCGGAGCGCGAGGTCGAGCGCATAGTCCTCTTTTTCCGGTTTATCCGCTTCTAGCCGGTCGGTTGACATATCTAAAATTTAGTGATATAATGGCAACGAACGCAATGTATAGGAACGGGGGGAACCCCTTTTTTATTTTTGCATTGCCGTTCGAAGTCGTGGACAATTAAGGCGATTCTTCCGAGGAGCCTTAACGGGGATTTTTACACCAGGGCTGTCTGGTTCTCTCGATATATCGATATATCGAAATATCGAGTGAGCTGGACAGTGCCTGGGAAAGATCCTAACCTCCGTGTTCCTACACCGGAGTAATTGTCCACGGCTTCGGGCGGCAATTTTTTATTGTTTCTGTTCGAGCGAGCTGATATATTTCCTCGACAATTTTCTAAATACGTCCATGCTCACGCGAATCCAATATGCGTTTGAAACAATGGGAGAATGAGGTGGCTTGGTTCGAGCTCTGCTCGACACTTCATTCGACCCTTAGTGAGGCCGCCGCTGGAGCGGCCGAGTGTGTTTCAAACGTATATTGGTGAGCATTACTTTATTCTGCACCGACGACCCGATCCACTTCAGCAAAGTCCGTTATCCCGGCGATGATTTTAAGAACTGCGTCCTCCCGGATCGTCATCTGTCCCTGCTCACGCGCACACCGCTTGATCTCGTATTCGGAAGGCGACTTTAAAATAAGCTCCTGAATTTTTTCATCAACAAGGATGATTTCAAATACCGCAATCCGCCCTTTGTAGCCGGTTGCATTGCATGTTGCGCATGGGGTGTGTGCGGGCGCGCGCACGTTCCATTCTTGCTTAAGAGGAATGGGGATTCCCTTCGGAAGATTGCGGAGATCACCCGCAATCTTCTTTTCAAGCGCGCTCGAAAGGGGGGCCGCGACCTTGCAATCGCTGCAGAGGCGGCGCACCAGGCGCTGGGCCATGGAAACGTTTATGGCGGGCGCAATAATCGCGGGGTTTACCCCGAGATTGATGAGGCGCGGGACGGTTCCTGCGGCGTTATTCGTGTGAAGCGTTGAGAAAACGAGATGCCCGGTGAGCGCCGCATTCATTGCGGTTTCCGCGGTTTCCAGGTCTCTGATTTCTCCCACAAGAATAACGTCCGGGTCTTGGCGCACGATCGCGCGAAGGCCGTTTGCAAAGTCATACCCCTCCGTGGGTGCCACCTGCGTTTGTTCGATTCCCTTGATATGGTATTCAATCGGATCCTCAATGGTGATGACCTTGATCTCCGGCGTATAGATTTTTTGGACAAATGCGTAGAGGGTCGTTGTTTTGCCGGATCCCGTGGGGCCAGTCGTTAAGATCATGCCGTTCGGGCGCGCAAGCTCGCGGTCGAGATCTTTGATCATCCAGGGCTGCATGCCCATGTCTTCAAACGATATGCGGATCGACTCCGGGTTCAAAATACGAAGCACGAGATTTTCCCCGTACGGGCCAGGAAGCGCTGATGCGCGGACCTCTATTTCAACACTCGTTTGTATGGTGAATCGCCCGTCTTGCGCCTGGTCGTGGATGTTCAATTTCATCTCTGATACGAGTTTTATTCGGGAGAGCAAAAGCGCGTAGAGTTTTTTTGGGAGCGCGATCACGTCCTGCAAAACCCCGTCCATCCGATAGCGGAGCCGTGCGGATTCGAGCTCGGGCTCGATGTGGATGTCGGAGGCATTGATCGCGAGCGCTCCGGCGATAATGACTTCCAAGGCGTCCGTTGTCCTTCCGTAGAACGTGTGTTCAATCCGTCCGCGAACGCCGGTGAAATCCTTAAGGGATTCTTTGATCGAGTTTATCTTTTCGTTTGAGACGCGAACCGCGCCTGCTCCGACCGCATCGTCCGCCGGTCTTTTCCGGTAAAATTCCCACGCGTGCTCTAGGGCCTCGTGGGACGCGACAAAAACCTCTGTCGTGTAGCGGTCGTCTTCTAGGCGTTTGAGAACAGCCCGCGTTTCTTCTTTGTCCGGATTTCGTACCGCGATCTTCAGATTGCGGCCAATTGCCTGAAATACCGCAAGCTCGCCGAAGCGCGCGCGCTCTTCCGAAAGAATCGCCATGGCATCGATCTCAATGGGAAATAAAAAGAGATTCACGTAGGGAACGCTGAATTTGTCCGCAATAATTCTTGCAACGTCTTCCGCCTCCTTTTTGCGGAGGGAGGAGAGGCGCCGATTCAGTTTGTCGTCGCGAAGTTCCGGCATCCCAGTATATCAACCTCGACTGTCCCGACGTATCGTCGGGACAGCGAAGAGCGTTAGTATAGAGAATTTGATAGTTTCGTGTGTCATACGCATAGCGAGAGATTCTCCCGAGTCCTTTGTCGAGGTTGTATTACTGGGCATGGATCTATGGTGCGCGCGGCCGCGTGATTATGGTAACCCTATTCTATTTCAAAGAGCGCGTCCGAGCAATGAACGGACGTATTCCTCCGCACCGGCGAAATGCTCAAACGACGCGGGGAGTGCGAGAGACGAATCTTTCCACTCGCCGCCCGCGGAGGCATCGATCTCTGAAAGCGCTCGGTCGTCTCCGGTGAGAAACGCAAAAATCCGCTCGGTACTCGGGTCCTGTGCGAGAAGTACTGCGACCGTCTCCCATGGGCACTCGCGGGAGATCGCGGCAAGAACCTTACCGGCATCCTCGATCCCGGAATTGGTTTTTTCAAAGTCCTCCCGCGTGAGAAACGACCAGAGAATTTTTTCGTCCGGGTCGAGTTTTGATCGAACGTGGGCGCGGCCGGTGAGCTGAATTATGTTCAAGGGACGTTTTTCTTTCGAGAGCGCGAGCGCTTCTTTGTAGTTCGCACCCGCGCGCATGAGCTCGGAGACCGCAAGCACGGTTTCGGGCTTAAGTTCGGGCGAGGTGAGGTGGCGGGTCCCCGCAAGAATTCCGGCAAGGAGAAGTGTTGCCTCGTGCTCTTCGGGCGGAAGTTTTTCCATTGCGGTTATGAGAGAATAGACAATTTCAGAATGCGGCCGCGCGTCCACGATGTTTACTTCGCCGAATTGTTTGTTTTCCGGAGACGAATCAATGTTGATGATCGGGGTTCTCGTAAATATTTCCGGGTCGTCGGTTATGTCCCCGCTTACTGATTCAATGTCCGGGATCCCCAAAGAAATAATGCAGTCGCACTGGACCCTCCCTTCGCGAAACGAAACATGCTCCTGCAAAATTCCCGGTCCCTTGGGAGAGAAAATAACGTCTATGTGGCCGTCCGATTTTTCATATCGAAGTTCTGATGCGGGGGATTGCGCCGTATCAAGGGAGATGACAAATTCCTTCGGCAGTTTCTGTGCGCTTCGGAGCGCTCCGAAAATACTCGGAATGCCGCGCGGGGGAAGCGCGATCTCATAAAAAAGCCCAACGGCTTTTTTCCGTTTTGCGAGCGCGCGCGCGAGCATCTCAGCCGCGGCGAGGATGTCAATGTTGGGCGCGGGCGCAAGCAAGAGCCCGACGTGTTCGCTTTTTTCTATGAAGTCGATTGTTTTTGATATTTCCATATGCGTATGTTTCGGATTTCGATATTCGGATTTCGGATTTTATGCCGTGCAGGCATTCGTAGCGCGTTTGGGGCATTGCGTCAACGGGTTTTTCCCCAAAAAGGCCGCTCATTACACATCATCATAGGGCTTGACTTTTGAGCGGATTTGGAGTATAATACAGGTGTTCTAGATGTTCTTTGTGAAGTTGATTTTTGGACTATTGCGGCGCAGGTGCGTCGCTCTTGATACCACTGTTCGTTTCCCGCCAATGGCGGAGAGGAGAAAAAGGCCATGAAGACCTTTCTGATTCTCGCAGTTGTGGCTGTTGTTCTCTTCGCGCCCGTGGTGGGTGCGGACCGGGGCGTTGCTGGCGGTCTGTTCGACGCCAACTCCGGGGAGAGAATCCTCGAGACGGCAGTGAAGGTCGGCATCGCCGGAGTGGTCATCGGCGGTGGCGTCGCGATCCTCGACGAGCTTTTCGGGGGTGGCGATCGGAACCGTGACTACGTCGTTGTCCGTGACAGCGGTGGTTGGGGTCACGGCCACGGCGGCTGGGGTCGCGACCGCGGCTGCAGAAGCTGCGCGTACGAGTACCAGCGTCAGTACAACGCTGGACTCGCTGCGGGCGAGAGCGCCCGCCGGTACGAGCGGTTTCAGCGGGACGAGCAGTCCCGCCGGCGTGAAGCAATTCGCGCCGAGCGCGCGGGAAACCTCGGCCGGCAGGATGGCTTCGAGGACGGTTCTCGTCCTCGCCATCGCGGCCGCTGGTAGGTCCAGAAGTAATCTCCGTGTGAGTGCAGAAATGCGCGAAACGCGGAGAAGCAGTAGCGCCGCCGGGGCTTTCATAGTCCGGCGGCGTTTCAATTTCCCCAGATTTTGTTACTCTCTTTATATGCCCAGTAATACAACCTCGACAAAGGACTCGGGGGAGTTCCTCACCACGCGTATGACATACGAAACTATCGAATTCTCTATACTAATGCTCTTCGCTGTCCCGACGATACGTCGGGACAGTCGAGGTTGATATACTGGGATGCCCGGAATAACTACGAGAAGCGCTGGCGAAACAAAAAAAATCGCATCAATTCTTGCGAGCGAGACCCTGCAATCAAAAACCCAGAGATCCGCGCTTGTAATCGCGCTTTCCGGCGCTTTGGGAGCTGGAAAAACAACATTTGCGCAAGGATTTGCGGAAGGTCTTGGAATTCGGGAGCGCGTTTTGAGCCCAACATTTGTCATAATGAAAATATATGCGCTTCAAAAGCGCGCGAGGAAAAAACACTTTATCCATATTGATTGTTACCGTATTCATTCGCCCCGCGACCTTGTGATGCTTGGCGTAAAGGAAATTTTCAAGGATGCGCGTGCGATTGTTTTAATCGAATGGCCGGAGCGGATTCGTACACTTATTCCAAAACACGCAATTTGGGTTCAGTTCAAACACGGGAAAAGAGAGAGCGAGCGGATACTTTCGTTTCGACAAAAATGAAAAAGCTTATTTTACTCGACACTCACGCAATAATCCACCGGGCGTATCACGCGCTTCCGCCCTTAACAAGCCCCAAAGGCGAGGTTGTCGGAGCGGTCTATGGATTTACCTCGATTCTTCTGCGCATTTTTCGCGAGCTCAAACCCGATTATATCGCGGCCGCATTTGACCTTGCGGGCCCCACGTTTCGGCACGTAGCATACGAGCGCTACAAAGCGCAAAGGCCGGAAACGCCTTCGGATTTGGTGCTTCAATTTTCATTTGTCCGGGAAATTCTTGATGCGTTCGGCGTTCCCGTGATTCAAAAAGAAGGATATGAGGCAGACGACATCATTGGAACAATCGCGAAAAAAATGGAGCAAAAAAAAGACGTCGAGGTTGTTATTGTTACGGGAGATGCGGACGCGCTCCAGCTTGTGCGCCCGCGCGTTACGGTCTACTCCATGCGAAAGGGGATTACGGATATCGTGATCTACGACGAGACCGCGGTCCGCGAGCGCTACGGGTTCGGGCCAAAGGCGCTGGTTGACTATAAAGCGTTTCGGGGTGATCAATCAGACAATATTCCTGGAGTCAAGGGGATCGGAGAAAAAACAGCAACAGATCTTATTAAAGAATTCGGTTCTGTTGAAAATTTATACAAAGCGCTTAAAAAAAAGAAGCGACCGAAATCAATTTCTGAGGCGGTCGCAAAAAAACTTATTGAGGGCGAAAAAGACGCGGAAATGTCAAAAGAGCTCTCAACGATTCATACCGGGGTGGATGTTTTGTTTTCGCTTGATGCGTCAGCCGCGTCAAGTCCCGTGGGCCAGCCGGATGTTTCCCGCGTTCTTGAGCGGTTCGGGTTTTCCAGCTTGTTAAAAAGAATAAACGGAGCGAAACCCGAGCCAAATCCTAAAGACGCGCAAGCAAGTTTTTTTTCGAGCTCAAGCGCTTCAATAAAGAGTATAACCACCGCTCGGGATTTTGAAGCGATTGCGGAGGGGATTCGTGGCGGCCGCGCGGGATTTTTTCTCAATGGCCGCGAACTCTATGTGGTGATTCGGGGGAAAGAAGAGGTGTACCGGATTGATGATGCGGTTATATCCAGCCGTAGGACGCGGCAGGCG
>Ga0209211_10001480_pt1 | contig 44301 bp, 35 predicted proteins | sample RifGroA2_FD_183992 | JGI IMG/M metagenome (GOLD analysis project Ga0209211, IMG submission 183992) | Groundwater microbial communities from Rifle, Colorado, USA - Groundwater A2 (SPAdes) (version 2) | ecosystem: Environmental > Aquatic > Deep subsurface > Groundwater | place: Rifle, Colorado...
CATTCTGTGATGGACAAAATGTAATTTTGCAGGCAACTGTTGCTGGTGGTAACACTTATCAATGGCAGGAAAGCAGTGTTGATGTTGCCGGTGCAGTTTCTTCTGCATACACAGCAACAACTTCGGGAAATTATACAGTTATAGTTAACAATTCTGATGGTTGTGCCGATACTTCTTCAGTTACAACAGTAACAGTTAATTCTTTGCCAACTTTGTACAATGTTACAGGTGGTGGAAGCTATTGTTCAGGCGGAACAGGAGTTTCGGTTGGTTTACCTAATAGTGATTTAAGTGTGAATTACGAATTATATTTGAATAGTGTTACAACAACAAATATTTTAGCAGGAACAGGTGTTTCCATTGATTTTGGTTTACAAACTTTGGTAGGAACATATACAATTGTTGCAACAGATGCAACAAACTGCACATCAACAATGAACAGTTCTGCTGTAATTGATACCGTTCTTCCTTTAACCGGAAGTTTAAATGTTCATACATTAGTTATTTTCTGTGCATCTAACTCAAATGGAGAAGCAACAATAAGTACACAAAACGGATTAGCTCCATTAACTTATATTTGGTCAGCACCTTCTACGAGCACAGGAGCTTATGCTAATGATTTAGGTATTGGAGTTAACTATGTTACTGTAACTGATGGGTGCGGAACACAGGTAATAGATTCTATTGTTATTACCAGTTTACCGGCAATGTCGGCAAGTATAATTTCATCAAGTCCTGCTAATTGTGCAACATCAACCGATGGTTCAGCAACTGCAACAGCAACAGGCGGAATTGCACCTTATTCTTATACATGGTCGGGTTCTGCAAGCATAGTAAGTACTGCTAATGACTTAAATGTTGGGATGCATTATGTTACTATTAGTGATTATTGCAGTTCAATTATTGATTCTGTAAGCATTTCAAGTTTACCTCTACTATCAATCAATATTTCAACACCAACTCAGGTATCGTGTGCCGGTGCTAATGATGGCTCTGCAATAGTTACTGCAAGTGATGGTATTCCACCTTATTCTTATTTATGGTCAACATCAGAAGCAAATGATACTGCAACAATGTTAGTTGATGGTCTGAATTATGTTACAGTTACAGATGGTTGTGGGCAACTTATAAGTTCGGTAATTGTTACAACTGCTTTGCCATTATCAATATCTATATCTCCACCTTCGCCTACTAATTGTGCCGGAGGAAATAACGGTTCAGCAATGGTAACAACAACAAATGGAACAGGAACATTTACATTCCAGTGGTCAACCAATAATGCATTTTCAGATACAATAAATTCAAATGCTTTTGCAACAAATTTAATAAATGATACAAATTATGTAAAAGTAAGCGATGGATGTACTATTAGAATAGATTTTGTAATAGTTGCATCATTAGCACCTTTATCAACTTCAATTACTTTTTGGGTTTCTGCATCGTGTATAAATAGTGCTGATGGTAAAGCAAAAGTTGATATTTCTGACGGAGCAGGTCCATTTACTTATCTTTGGGGTGATACAGCAAGCTCTACTGGTTTTGTAGCAACTGATTTATTTCCAGGATTAAATTATGTTACCGTTACCGATGCTTGTACCACAGTAGTTGATTCGGTTGATATTGGAGTAAAAACACCATTATCTGCTTCAATTACAAGCCAAACATCAACATCATGCGCAAGTGATACTGATGGTACTGCAATTGTAACAGCATTAGATGGTGGTCTTCCATATTCTTACGCTTGGAGTAATGACACAACTATTACAGGTGATACTGCAACAAATTTACCCGTTGGTAATCATTTTGTAACAGTTACCGATGTTTGTGGTTCTGTTGTAGTTCCATTTACTATTGCAAGTACACAGGCAGTTTCTTTAAATATTTCAAAACAAAATATTAAATGTTACGGACAATCAAATGGGAGTATAATAGTAACACCAACAAATGGTATTTCACCATACACTTTGGTATGGAGCGATACAACATTAACCGATTCTATTAGAACAAATGTTGGTGCAGGTACTTATTACATTACAGTTACCGATGTTTGTGGAAGTTATTCCGATTCTGTAACAATAAGTACACCTGGTGCTTTATCTCTATCAACTATTAATACCAATGTTTCATTTACCGGCTTAACCGATGGTGCAATAGATGTAATTATGTCGGGAGGAGTTCAGCCATATTATTATACATGGTCAAATTTGTCAACTTCCGAAGATTTAACAAATATTGCCGAAGGAAATTACTCTTTAACAGTTACCGATGAAAATGGCTGCATAATAAACGATAGCATTTCAATTATTACAGACTCGTGGCATATCGAAATTTACAAAGCATTTACACCCAACGGCGATGGTAAAAACGATGTGTGGAATATTAAACATATTTCGGCATTTCCAAATTGTACTGTAACAATATTTAACGAATGGGGTATAAAGGTTTTTGAATCAACAGGATATACAACTTCATGGGACGGTAAAAATAAAAACGGTAAAATATTACCATCTGCAACATACTATTATATCATTGATTTAAAAGACGACTCAAAAGTTTATACAGGTTCGGTTGCATTAATTAAATAAAGTATTAAGTATAAAGTACTATGTATTAAGCAAAAAGAATTAAGTTAAACAATAAAAAAAATATTATGAACAGGTATAAAGAATTAAAAGTTTGGCAAGAATCCATTGATCTATCGGTTGACATTTATAAAATAACAAGACTTTTTCCAACTGATGAATTATATGGCTTAACTTCACAATTGAAGCGTGCAGGCGTTTCGGTTCCAAGTAATATTGCTGAAGGTGCAGGAAGAAGTACAAATGGGGAGTTTAAATATTTTCTTGGAATCTCAAATGGTTCAGTTTGTGAAATTGATACACAATTAACAATTGCAAATAAATTAAATTATATAAATATTAAAGAGTACGAAAATTTTTCGAATCGAATTGAGCACATCCAAAATATGATATTTAAACTTCAACAAACATGCAAATAACTAATCTAAATACTTTGTACGTAGTACATAATACTTTGTACATTTTAAAATAAATTATATCAAGTATATGAAAAAAATATTATTAATGATCGCAGTTTTGGCAATAGTACAAACTATTACTGCACAACAATTAACATCTGTTAGCCAATACATGGAAAATAAATATGTTTTTAATCCTGCTATTGTTGGCACTTTGCCATATAGTCCGCTTGCCTTAACATATAAACGTATGTGGACAGGTATGGATGATGGTCCCACAATGCAAATGATTAGCTCACATTTTTTAGCCGCCGATAATATGGGTTTAGGAGGGAAAATTTTTAATTATTCCACCGGTGCTTTATCAAAAATGGGTATTGAAGGAACTTATTCATATATTCTTCCAATTGGAAGTTCGGGAGCAAAATTATCATTAGGCTTATCGGCTCAACTTTATCAGGTTTATTTAAACAAAAACAAACTTACATTAGAGCAAATGGATGACGATATTATGCTTTTTGGTTCCGAAAAATTAATTTCGCCCGATGCTGCTTTTGGTGCTTATTATTATACCGATAAATATTATTTTGGTTTATCGGCTTATCAATTATTTAATAGAAAAATGGACATGATGACTGATAAAATACTCGAAAACAGACAAGTTCGTCATTACTTTTTTACAGCTGGTTACAATTATGATATTAATTCTAATTTTTCTGTTGAGCCTTCGATACTTGCAAAATTTGTTGAAGCAGGTATAGCTCAAATTGATATTAATGCTAAAGTAACTTACAAGCAAACGGTTTGGTTTGGATTATCGTACAGAACTCAAGATGCTGTTGCAATTAATCTTGGAATTCGTAAAGACCGTTTTATTTTCGGTTATTCTTATGATTATTCTTTAACCGATATTCAAAAATATAGCGTTGGCTCACACGAACTTTTGTTCATTGTTAAATTTAACAGGTCGAAACCAAAATTATAAAAATCTTATTTTATACTGCTAACGGGATAAATCCGATAGCTATCGGATGTAATAATTTACTCAGTGCAAAGTATAATTAGTCGAACCTTAAAAACCCTTTTTAAAAATTAAAGTCATTGGTAATTTTAATTTAGATTTTTTTTATTTTTCTTTTTTCACCATCAAAAAAGAAACAAAAAACCCTCCACGAAGTCCAACTCCAATTTTTTAACTAATTCTAAATAAATAACTTAATAGATGGAATAGCTTTGTTGTAACACCGTGTATAATTAGCCCAAAAATTGTAGTTCGCACACTTCGTGGACAGCCCACCGCACCGCTTCGATTAAAAAGTATAGAAAATAATTAACCTTTTTACATTTAAGAAACTATTAAAATATACAAGGTTTTAACAAGTTTACTAATATTTCTTGCAAATAAAAATGGATTATTATTAACTTAAATACTTGATAATTAATGCGTTTAATACTTTTTAAGGGACGACTAATTAAGAAAATGTTGCAAAAATTAAATTTTGCAACATTTTTTTATTAGACATCTTTCCAATTAATTTTTATACCGATGCGAAACTAAAATGCAAAAAATCCGAGATGTATTGCCACGACCATCTATTGCCACGACCATTTATTGCCACGACCTTCAGGTCGTGGTTTGAATTGTGAAGAGGGAGTGGCTTTAGCCAAAATTTCTTTTACTAAATCCAAATCCTTATTGATTTATATCCAACATCCGATAGCGAGCGGTTTGAAAAAAGACATCTTGCACATAAGAATTTGCAATCCAAATATTTTTTTTAATTTATACGATGAATTTTATTTGTTTTGGCTAAAGCCGGATTTGTTTTTTTTATATTCCACAACCTAAAGGTCGTGGCAACATACATATTAATTTTTACAACAATTTATTTGGAAAGATATCTATTATAATTTTAAAGCTAAAAACATTATTTATTTTTGTTTTTATGTAACTATTTAGTGTCTGTCTATAATGTCCGATTTTTTCGTTATGCTCGTTTTGAAAACAGTCATTTACTATAGTAAACTCCTTGGTTTTCAAAACTTCGCAAGCCTCAAACTCGAACATTATAAATCAGACACAGAGTTTATAGACAGACTCTATTTAGCTTGTAGAAGAGTCAAAAAAGAGGAACCATTGAAAACATTACATAGTTCATTGAAAACATTTTGCTGATTTTTACGTGTAGTTGATATGAAACCTGCTTTTCGAGCATAATGATTTGCCCCATTTATAGTACGAAAACTGCTTGATATTTTTTGTTTTACTTTCACAGGTCTAATATCACGTTCAGCTTGATTATTTGTAAAAGGAACTTCGGAATTAAAAGCAAATGCAAGTACTGGGTCTTTATATTTTTGCAATCGTTCAAAAAGATTTCGACTCTTTGTTCACGGTGGTTTACTACTATTTTTGCTGTTTAAGTTCAACCGTAATCTCAATTCAGCATTTTCAGCTTTTAAAGCATCTATTTCGCCTTATAGCTTGTATATTAATTGATGTAATTCTGGTATTGAATTAGGTAATTCCAAATGCTTTAATTTTTCATTCGCAATTTCTGATTTTTTTTAATGTCAAATTTGTTATAATATTTATTTATCAAATATGAAATATTAATATCTTTACAAGCTAAATAATTACTCAGAATATTAAATTAATTTTTTGTATTTTGGCTCATCTTATTAAGTATAAGAAAGATTGAGAAAATAAGATTGAGAAAGATTGAAGAAACTAAAATCAATCTCATTCAATCTAATTTAATTAAAAAAGAAAGTTTGACGTTTCGGGTTTTTAAAAACCTCAAACTAAAAACTCCAAACCTTAAACCAATAAATATGAACTACTTAATAAAATATAAACACATGAAACATCCACTGCCTGCTCCGATTTATCGGAAACTAAATAAAGACACACGATTTATCCCGATTGAGCGGGAAGGGAATGATTATATAAGACAATATGCCACATATTGCACAAATTAACACAGATTTAAAACAATCTTTGATTGTTTTTTGGAAAAAATCTGTGCAAATAATCTGCGATAATCTGTAAATCTTCCGAAAAATCGGAACAAGTTGTGGCAAAAAATAAATTTTTAAATAAGTCAATATCAAATACATATTAAATTTTAAACACATGAAATATTTTTTGATTGTAATAATGTTTTTACCCTTTATTTCTTTTTCCCAGCCAACTCCTACTGTTGAGGAGAATATTCCATACTTAGTAACATTTGGGAAGGAAGGTTCGACAAAATGGGGCGATGATGATTTTTGTCAAACGTTTTTCTTTTCTGTTCCCGAAACACAAAAGGAGCCTATTTTTATTCGGGTATATGATCCTGATACCGGAGGTGAAATAGATGAGCAAAAAGGAGATTTTAACACCAAAACCTCATTTTCCGTATATGGCGGAAAAGGATGTATGTCGAATAAAGATGCACGAACCACTCAACCGACAGGAAGTTATAAAAGCGGAAATCTTTTATCATCCAAAACATTCGGAATAAACAATACTTATGATAAAAATTGGTATTCCTTTGGGCCTTTTAATCCGACTGAAGGGGAACTTATGCATGAATACGGAGGTTATATTTTTAAAATAATTGCTGAGGGAATTTCCGGAGATGACGGAAATTTGTACAAATATTATTTAAGTACGGGTAGTGATAAAAACAACCCTGTTGAAGGTGGAAATTCTTTCACTTATGAATATACATTCAGATTATATGATGATTTCAAAAACGTTTCTCATATTTATCCATATATTGACGACAAAGTAATCTCATTAAAACAAAGTAATTTTGACTGGGATAATGACGGAGCAATAAGAATAATATCTGTTGCAAAAAATGGCGAATTATGTAAAGTATCAGGCGATGCAAATTGGGCATCAAGCGAGCACGTCGTTACTAAAGAAGAAAAAGGTACGTCCTACGATATTCAATTTATTAAGAGTAATTCATTACAAAAAAATAATAATGTTGTTTTATATGTGACAAATCAATACGGAGAGTTATTACCATTTTTTAATACTCCAATTGGCGGAGTGCCAAAATATAAATATTCAATAGGTGTAAAAACAAAGAAAAATAAATAGTTTCGAGTTTCGGGTTTAACTACAAACCAGAAACCAGAAACCAGAAACCAGAAACTAAAAACAAATTAACCAAAGATTGATATTACAAACAAAAACTAAATAATGTATTTCAATAAAATTAAAATTATTAGTTGGGTATTTAGTCTTTTGTCTTTATTTTCTGCCACAATTATTCATTCGCAGACTTACAAATTTAAAAATTTTGGCGTAAATGAAGGACTTTCTCAATCTTTTGTATATTGTATTAATCAGGATAGTAAAGGATATTTATGGGTCGGAACAGGAGAAGGATTATGCAAATTTGACGGTATCAATTTTAAAACATTCTTAACAAATGATTCTTTGGCAGAAAATTTCATCACATCCAGCTTTCGGGATAAATCCGGTAATTTATGGTTTGGGCATAGTCATGGCGGAATAACTTTATATGATGGCAATCAATTCAAAATAATAAATACTAAAGATAAAATTAATAGCACTATCAATAATATTATTGAAGATGACAAAGGAAATATCTGGCTTGTAGCTCAAAATGAAGGATTGCTCAAAATAAATAAAAATTTAGAAATGGAATCCTTACGGAAAGAATTAAATGATGTAACATTTTATTCTGTTTGTTTTATCAATAATAGTGAACTTTTTATCGGAACTTCCAATGGCCTTTTCATGAACACATTAACCGGAAACAATAACAAACTGCTTCGCTCTTTCCAAATTGATGCTATCCCATCAACAAAAATTCAATGTATTTATAAACAAAAAAATGACAATAGTTATTTGATTGGAACGGAAGACGAAGGATTGTTCCAATTATTTACCTATAAAAACAAGGCTCACCAGTTTAGTGCAATAAAAGTAGGTTCGGAGTATCATTTGGAAAATGAAAATATTCAGGATGTATTCGAAGACAATGAAGGCAATTTATGGCTCGCTACATTTGGAAATGGTGTTTACAAGTTGTTTGTTTCTAAAATCAACGGCAAGTATGAAGAGATGGTTAACTATTCCGAAAACAATGGTTTGGGAAATAAATTTGTCAAAGACGTTTTTCAGGACAACCAGGGGAATATTTGGGCGGGAACGTATGGTAATGGCATTGTTCTTTTCACAAATGATTATTTTAATTTTTATACACTGGAAAATGCAAAATATAGTAGTAATATTTTTTCTGTATTTTTTGACGAGCAAAACGAATGGTACGGAGTAGAAAATGGCTTACTCAGAATGGAGTCTGATAAAGATAGAAAAATTACTTTTTATACTGATGTTAATGGATTGCCAAAGGATAAAATCATCGCTTTATTCAAAGACATTAACGGACTCTTATGGATTGGGACGGAAAAAAGTGGAATTTATAAAATGAATATTAAGGATGAAAAGTTTGCTAAATTTCATTTATCGGATAATATATTGGAAAATTCAATTAATGCTATTACCGGCGACATCAATAAAATATGGATTGCAACAATTAGCGGTGTTTTTTCAATTGATTTAAAAACCAGTTCTAAACGACATTACACTAATCGTGATGGACTACCGAATAATAATATAAAACATATTTATAAAGATTCAAAAGGACGGATTTGGATAGCAAGTTATGGGAAGTATCTCTGTGCTATTACTGAAAATGGTATTTTAAAATATGAAATTTCGACCAGTTCTGAGATATTGGATGTTATTTCAATCACTGAAGATAAGGATAGAAATATATGGTTTGCTACTTATGGAAATGGTATTTATAAATATGACACATCATTATCTAAAAATATTTCTACAACTCAGGGATTATTTTCAGATTATTGCTATAGTATTATTTCTGATGATTCCGGGTATGTATGGATTGGTCATCAGTTAGGGATTAGCCGGGTTAATACAAATGACTTCTCGGTTAAGACATTTAAAAAAAATGAAGGGATTGTTCATAATTGTAATTTTAATGCAGTTTTTAAAGACAAGAAAGGAAATATTTGTTTTGGCACTTCTTTAGGAACGATAAAATATGAACCAGCAAAAAATAAAAAGAATTTTATTCCGCCATGGCTAAATATTACATCGGTAAAATTTTCGGATAAGGATGTAAATTTTTCTAAAGATATTGTTTGTCCTTATAATATCTATAAATTAAGGATAGAGTTCATGGGAATAGACTTCAGAGAGCCAGATAAAGTAACCTATCAGTATAAACTTGATGGTTATGATTTGCATTGGTCCGAATTTACCAATATTAATTATGCACAGTATAACCGGATAGAAGATGGAAATTATACATTCATGATTAAAGCATATAATAATGATGGAGTTTGTACTGAAAAACTGCTCAAAATAAAAATTAATCCTCCTTTTTGGAAAACATGGTGGTTTATTATTTCGGTTATCATTATTATTATTGCAAGCGTATATCTTTTTTATAAATCAAGAATTAACAGATTTAAAAAACGACAAATAATACTTGAATCATTGGTTGATGAAAGAACCAAAGAGGTAATGAATCAAAAAGAAGAAATAGAACTTAAAAATGTCGAACTCGAAAAACTCTCAATTGTCGCAAGCGAAACGGCTAATGCTATAACAATTTATGACAGGGATGGAACGATTGAATATAGGAATAATGCTTTTTGGAAACTCTATGGTGATAAGCTTCAGGAAACAGTCTTTAATATTGGCGATAATATTAAAGCATTAGGGGAGCATCATATTGTTCATGGGTACTTTAACAAATGTGTAAATGATAAAAAATCGGTAGTTTATTCCACGCATAATATGCCTAAATTAGGAGATGTTGTATGGATACAAACAACGCTAACTCCGATTTTAAGCAAAGAAAAACAGGTAACGAAAGTAGTATCAATAGATACGGATATTACGGATATTAAACTTTCTGAAGAAAAAATTCGAATTCAGTCAGTTAAGTTGGAAGAATACAACAAAGAATTAGAAAAACTTTCTATTGTTGCAAGAGAAACAGACAATGCTGTTGCTATTGCCGATGCAACTGGTGAAATTGAATGGGTAAATGAAGGATTTACACGGCTTTTTGGATATACATTGGACGATTTAAAACAATTATTTGGAACAAATTTGATAAAAACCAGTTCTAACCCTGAGATAAATAATGTTATAAAAAAATGTTTGGAAGAAAAAAAATCTGTCGTATATTCTGTATTAAATACTAAAAAATCAGGAGAACAAATTTGGGTTCAAACAACCTTGACACCAATTTTAGATGATTCCAATATAATTAAAAAACTCGTCGCTATAGATTCAGATATCACAGCAATTGAGCAGGAGAAACAGAAAGTAGAAATAGAAAGGCAAAAAGTTGAAGAAGTGAAGAAAATAATAGAAGAAAAAAACAAGAATATTACGGATAGTATAAACTATGCTTTGAAGATTCAAGAAGCATTAATACCAAAAGTTAAAACAGTAAGGCAATATTTTAATGATTCGTTTATATTATTTAAACCTCGTGATATTGTAAGTGGAGATTTTTACTGGATTGCCGAAGTTGAAAATCAAATAATTATTACGGTTGCTGACTGTACAGGGCATGGAGTGCCGGGAGCTTTTATGAGTATGTTAGGAATAGCTATTTTAAAAGAAATTGTTGTTAAAGAATATATTACACAGCCTGCTTTAATTTTAAAACGATTGCGAAAAGAAATAATAAATGTTTTGCATCAAACAGGAGCCGAGGGAGAGCAAATAGATGGAATGGATATGGCACTCTGCGCAATTGAACTCACTCCTCTTTCGACTTCGCTCAAGACATGCTTTCCCTCTCCAAATGAAGAGGGGAACTGCTGCAAAATGCAGTTTGCGGGGGCAAATAACCCGCTTTATATAATCCATACTGACAATTCAGATTTGACAACTTTTCAAAAGTTGTCAAATCTTGATGAAATAAAAGGCGACAAAATGCCTATAGCTATACATCGGATAATGGAAAACTTCACAAATAATGAAATACAAATTTATAAAGGCGATACCATTTATTTGTTTTCAGATGGATATGCCGATCAATTTGGTGGTGATGAAAATAAAAAAATAACATCAAAAAGATTTAAAATGTTGCTTACAGAAATTCAACAATTAAGTATGGAAAAACAAAAAGTTGCACTTGAAAAATTTCTTTTTTCCTGGAAGGGAAACAATGAACAAATTGATGATATAACAGTTGTCGGTATCAAATTATAATTTATCTTGTATGATTTTTTTTCTTATAATTGTTATATCATAAGTTTTTCCCATTAACAATGTGGTGAAACTTTACGTTTTTAAAAGCGATATTCTAATTTTACAAAATAAAAAAATAAAATATTATGACAGTTAATGAGTTTCAAAATGCTATAAGACATGGCATTCCTGATGTATTACCAGAAGTAAAACCATTTGATGAAAATATAAATCACGCTCCAAAAAGAAAGGATATTTTATCTGTAACTGAAAAAAAACTTGCTTTAAAAAACGCTTTAAGATATTTTCCGCAGAAGCACCATAAAATTCTTGCAAAGGAATTTTTAGAGGAACTTAATAATTATGGCAGAATATATATGTATCGCTTTCGCCCCGATTATAAAATATTTGCACGAAATATTAATGAATATCCGTATAAATCGAAACAGGCATCGGCAATTATGTTAATGATTAGCAATAATTTAGATAATACAGTTGCACAACATCCACACGAACTTATTACTTACGGCGGCAATGGTGCTGTTTTTCAAAATTGGGCTCAATATTTATTAACTATGCAATATTTAAGCGAAATGACTGCTCAACAAACGCTTGTACTTTATTCTGGTCATCCATTGGGATTATTTCCGTCATATAAAGAGTCACCAAGAGTTGTTATAACTAATGGCATGGTAGTTCCAAACTATTCGAGTAAAGACCATTACGAAAAATTTAATGCTTTAGGTGTATCTCAATACGGGCAAATGACTGCTGGTTCGTTTATGTATATTGGTCCACAGGGAATTGTACACGGGACTACAATTACACTTTTAAATGCAGGAAGAATTATATCAAAAAACAATGAGGATTTGGCAGGTAAATTATTTGTTTCGAGTGGCTTGGGAGGAATGTCGGGAGCTCAGCCAAAAGCAGCATTTATTGCAGGTGCAATTGGAGTTATTGCCGAAATAAACCACAAGGCAATTAATACACGTCATTCGCAGGGATGGGTTGATGAAGTTTTTTCCGATTTAACCCTGCTTATTGAAAGAATTATTAAAGCTAAATTAAACAAAGAACCTGTTTCAATTGCATATCATGGAAATATTGTTGATTTATGGGAGAAACTTGCAGAAAAAAACATAAAAGTTGAAATAGGCAGCGACCAAACTTCATTACACAATCCTTTTGCTGGTGGATATTATCCTGCCGGATTAAGTTTTGAAGAATCAAATAAAATGATGGCAAATGAACCAGAAATATTTAAGGAAAAAGTTTATGAATCGCTTCGACGACAAGTAACTGCAATAAATGCTTTAACTTCAAAAGGCATGTATTTTTTCGATTATGGAAATGCCTTTCTATTAGAAGCGAGCCGTGCAAAAGCAAATATTTTAAGAACTGATGGAAGTTTTATTTACCCTTCTTACGTTCAGGATATTATGGGACCCATTTGCTTCGATTATGGTTTTGGACCATTTCGTTGGATTTGCACCTCATCAAAATCAGAAGACCTTGATTATACTGATGATATTGCTGTAAATGTATTAGAAAAACTTATCAAAGAATCACCATCAGAAATTAAACTACAAATGCAGGATAATATAAAATGGATTAAGGAAGCCAAGAAAAACAAACTTGTTGTTGGTTCGCAAGCGCGTATTTTATATGCAGACACAGAAGGGAGGATTGAAATTGCAAAAGCATTTAACAAGGCTGTAAAAGAAGGAAAGATTTCTGAACCAATTGTAATTGGTCGCGACCACCACGATGTATCGGGAACAGACTCTCCGTACCGCGAAACCTCAAATATTTATGATGGTTCTCAATTTACAGCCGATATGGCTATTCAAAATGTAATTGGAGATTCATTCCGCGGAGCAACATGGGTTTCGATTCATAACGGCGGTGGTGTTGGATGGGGAGAAGTTATTAATGGTGGTTTTGGAATGGTAATAGATGGTAGTGATGAAGCCTATATTCGCATACAAAGAATGTTGTTTTGGGATGTGAATAATGGAGTAACCCGCCGAAGTTGGGCAAGAAATAATGGTGCTATATTTTCGATTAAACGGGCTATGGAAAAAGAATCTGATTTAAAAGTAACTTTACCTTATATTACTGATGATAATTTAATTAATTCATTATTTTAATGAATAATTTATTTATTTTTCCTGCCCTTGCTTGCATCTTGCAAGTGAGGCATATAATAGGATGCAATTTTATTGAACGATACGAGAGCCAGAAAAAATACTCACTTGCGGGACGCAAGCGAGAGCGGGGGAAAAATTTATTTGTTCTTTATTTTGCAAGTTGTTTTTTATTAATATCATGTTCTAATAACAATGATTTAAAAACTATTAATAGTGATTCTGTAAATAACAATTTGCAAAAATATGATTATATGGAGGGGAATACCCAAGGTAGCACTTTTCATATAAAGTATAAAATTAATGGTGATAGCATTAAAATTTCTGATATATATTCGATTTTTAGTGAAATAGATAACTCTTTATCAATTTACATTGACTCATCTATTATTTCCCGAATTAACAACAACGATACATCTGTAACAACCGACAAATATTTTGAAGATGTTTTTGCAATGAGTGATTCGGTTTATAAATTAAGTAATGGATTGTTTGATATTACAGTTGGTCAATTAGTTAAAGCATGGGGATTTACACCAGGTGGACATAAAAAATTAGACACAAAACAAATATCAAAATTAAAAGCTCATGTTGGCTTTAATAAAATAAAACTAATTAACCATAAATTGCTCAAATCAGATTCAAGAATATTATTAGACCCAAATGCAATTGCGCAAGGATACACTTGTGAAGTTGTTGCCGATTATTTTATTTCAAAAGAAATAAGTGATTATATGATTGAAATTGGTGGCGAAGTTAAAACAAAAGGATTGAACGATAAAGGGAAACTCTGGAAAATTGGAATTGATAAACCAATAGATGAAAATCGGGAAAGAGAACTTCAAACAATATTATTAGTTACAAATACTTCGGTATGTACAAGTGGAAGTTATAGAAAATTTGTTGAAGAAAACGGAATCAAATATTCGCATACAATTAACCCTAAAACAGGTTATCCTACTCACCAGAATTTGCTTAGTGTTACAGTAGTAACTCAAAATTGCACTTATGCCGATGCAGTAGCAACAGCTTTAATGGTAATGGGTTTAGATGATGCTAAAAAATTTGTAGAAAACCACAAAGAAATTGAAGCTTATTTTATTTTTGTAAATAAAAAAGGAGAATATGAAACATGGAACTCTGAAAGGTTAAACTCAATGATTAAGCCATTAGAATATAAAGATTTTCAAAAATGAAAGCCCAAAACCTCAAGACCCAAGTCTCAAATCCCAAGCCCCAAACTTGGAATTTGGGATTTGGAATTTGGAGCTTTATACTATTATTACGATATTATAGACAAACTCTTTGGAGAAGGTAGTCAGAAAGGTTGAAAAAAATATTCCCTTTTGATTATAATTTGAGATTTTAAACATTACGGTATTACATCGCCGAAACAAGTTCCAATTCTACGGGCTTTTCTAATTAACGGGAAATTAACAGGTACCAACCTTGTTTTGTCTTGTACTTCTGAAAGTTTAATAGAAGTAATATCATTGTTGATAACGCAAACCATTTCGCTATAACGGTCTTCGGCAATTAGGTCAACTGCGTGAGTTCCGTATCTGGTAGCAAGAATTCTATCTGTTGGTGATGGAGTACCACCACGTTGCAAATAACCTAAAACAGTAACACGGGTTTCGTAATCAAGATTATCTGATATTACTCTGGCAATATAATCGCCGGCTTTAATCTTTTTAGGTTTCTCAATTCCTTCGGCAACAACTACAATAGAATACGCTTTTTTTGCAGTAGCTCTATTTTCGAGACATCCACAAATAATTTTTTCGTCGTAAGGAATTTCTGGCAATAAAATAATATCACCACCGCCTGCAACACCTGAATATAAAGCTATCCAACCGGCATGATGCCCCATTACCTCAATAATCATAATTCTTTTATGGCTGTTGGCTGTTGTATGCAGTCGGTCAATTGATTCTGTGGCAATGTTTACAGCCGAGTCGAAACCAAAAGTAACATCAGTTCCCCAAACATCATTGTCTATTGTTTTTGGAATACCAATTATATTAAGACCTGCTTCGGAAAGAAGCGAAGCGGTAAGCATTGTACCATTTCCTCCAATGCAAACTAAACAATCGAATTTTGCTTGTTCGTAATGCTCTTTAATAAGTTTGGGTTTATTTATTTCGTTTTGTAAAATATCTTTTTTAAATGGTTTTTCGCGCGATGTTCCTAAAATTGTTCCGCCAAGAGTTAATATATTTGAAATGTTACTTTCTTTAATTTCAAAATATTCTTTGTTAATTAAACCTGTATAGCCGTTAGAAATGCCAATTACAGTCATTCCATATTCTAAAATTGCTGTTTTTGCAACTCCACGAATTGCAGCATTAATTCCAGGGCAATCGCCACCGGCTGTAAGTATTCCTATTCTTTTGTCTATTTTCTTTTGCATATTAATTTTATTACAAATTAAAAAACTTTATTTTTAATTAAAAAGCTCGCTAACGATTTTCCCAATTTAGCATACGACTCTTTTATTCTTTCGCCTGTATCCCATGGAGCTCCCATAGGTTTACCAGGTGAATCGTAAAATAATATTTCCGATAAAACTTTACTAGAATCGGCAGCTTCGGTAAATGTTATTTTTCCAGAAATTAAAGCTGGTTCTGATGGTATTCCTCCACCGTACCTTGAGTAAAAATAGCTAGCAAAATATCCAGGTTCAGTCCATTGTGTATGAATTGTCATAACATAATCTGCATTAGGATAATTTGCATTAACAGAAACGCCTTTGTTTTGAAGAACTTTATTGAAAAGCTCTTCGAATTTTGGTTCAAATCTTTTTTTACGATCTTCGTACCATTTAACTTTCCAACTATCTCCTCTTCCTGGTTCTTTTTGGTTTAATTCGTGCGAACGTTTTTCTAAATATGCAATTTCGGACATTTTACCAACCTCCATTCTATCGTACTTATATTTTACAAGAATTTTGGTTGTGTTTTTTAGAAATTCTAAATTTCCATTTATTACTGTTAATTGTTGAGCAAAAATATTATAAAATGAAAGTTGAAATAATAAAAATAAAGTTAGTGCGAAATGCTTTTTCATAAACTGATTTATAAAATCTTTGTTACAAATTTAGTTTTTAAAATCGAAAATTAAAAAGATTACAATAAATTTCCTTCAAAAACTTTTACTGCTGGTCCCGAAAGCCAAATGTTAGTAAATACGTTGTTCTCTTTGTTAAATGAAACTTGCAATTTTCCACCCTTTGCATTTATTTTATAAACATAATGTCCGTCATCATTATTAAATGTAGTAGCTACAGCAGAAGCAACAGAGCCTGTTCCGCACGAAAGTGTTTCGGTTTCTACACCACGTTCATAAGTTGCAATTTCTATAATGTTGTTTTTTTCGGAAATAAAATTAATGTTCGCTCCATCGGGCATAAATCTTTTTTGATAACGAATTTCTCTCCCTTTATTATTTATATCTAATTTATGTGGAAATTCGGTTTTAATAACAAAGTGCGGAGAACCTGTATTTACAAAGTAACCGTCTTCTAATTCTTTAATTTCAGTTACGTCCGACATTTTTAAAAAAATAATTTCTCCATCAACTTTTGCTTGATGTGGTCCATCGCTTGCATTAAAATTTGTTAAATCGGAAATTAAATTAAGCGATTTTGCAAAAGCAACAATACATCTTCCACCATTGCCGCACATTGTTCCTTCTAAACCATTCGAATTATAGTATATCATTTTGAAATCCAATAGCTTATCTTTTTCTAATAACATTAAACCATCAGCACCAATTCCAAATTGCCGATGACATAATTTTTTTATTAGTTGGTAAGCATTTTTTTTAAAAATATTATTCCTGTTATCAATAATAATAAAGTCATTACCTGCTCCATGGTACTTATAAAAATGTGTTGACATATATCGTTAAATAGTGTTAAACCTAAATAAAAAACTAACTAAATGAAAAATTCTTGCGTTAAATTTGATATAATTTTATTGCAAATTTAATAGTTTGCATTTAATATAAATAAATAACAAATTAAAAAATTTAATTGCTATGAAACGTTATTTTTTAACATTTGCAAGTGCGGTAGTTGGAGCAACTATTGCAATGCTGGCTTACAACAAAATTTTTCAAAAAAATGAATATGGTAATGATATTTATAATCCAATGCCTATTCATAAAGTATCAAATAATAATTTAGAATCACCCGATTTTACTACTGCTGCCGAGCGTTCGGTAAATGCTGTGGTACATGTAAAAACAAAGATGCAGGGACAATATTATTCTCAAAATTCCATGTTTGATTTTTTCTTCGGGAATGGCTCACAACAATATCAACAACCTCAAATAATGCCAGTTGGTTCAGGGGTTTGTATTTCTTCCGATGGGTATATTGTTACAAATAATCATGTTGTAAATAATTCCGATTATATAGAAGTGGTGTTAGATGATAAACGTTCATTTACTGCTAAATTAATTGGTACCGACGCAACAACTGATATAGCATTATTAAAAATTGATGCCGAAAATTTGCCATTTATTCCTTATGGCAATAGCGATAATTTAAAAATTGGTGAGTGGGTATTGGCAGTTGGAAACCCATTTAATCTTACTTCTACTGTTACTGCAGGAATTGTAAGTGCCAAAGCACGAAATATTAATATATCGCAATATTCAATAGAATCGTTTATTCAAACTGATGCTGCTGTAAATCCAGGAAATAGTGGTGGTGCATTAGTTAATACAAGTGGTGAATTAGTCGGTATAAATACTGCAATTGCTTCACAAACAGGAAATTATGTGGGATATTCGTTTGCCGTTCCAGTGAACATTGTTAAAAAAGTTGTTGCCGATTTGCTCGAATTTGGCGAAGTTCAACGTGCATATCTTGGAATAAACATTGCTTCGGTTGACCAAAAATTAGCTGCCGAAAAAGGAATTAGCGAAACTCAAGGTGTTTATATTGATGATGTTTACGATAATGGTGCTGCTGCAATTGCAGGAATTGTAAAGGGTGATGTAATTATTGGTGTAAACGAATTTATAGTTAAAGATATTCCTCAACTTCAGGGACAATTATCAAAATACAGACCCGGCGATAAAATAAAATTAGGCATAATGCGTGGCGATAAAAAATTAATTGTTGATGTTGTTTTAAAAAACAGAGATAATGGTACTGCAGTTGTTAAGTCGGTTGATGCAACTATTTTGGGTGCAAAATTCCAGTCAATTTCGGGCGATGATAAACAACGTCTTCGTTTAAATTCGGGGTTAAAAGTTTCTGACATTGGAAATGGAAAATTAAAAGCCGTTGGAATTAGAAATGGTTTTATAATAACAAGCATTAATCACCAATCAGTTACAAGCATTGACGAAGCAAAAAATATTATCGAACAAGCAAAAGGAGTTGTACTTGTCGAAGGAGTTTACACAAATGGAATGTATGCTTACTTTAGTTTTGCATTGTAAATAGTGTCTGTCTATAAAGTCAGTGTCTGATTCATAATGTTCGAGTTCAAGGCATTCGAAGTATTAAAAAATCAGGAGTTTACTGATGTAAATGACTGTTTTTTAATACGAGAATAACGCAAAAATCGGACATTATGGACAGACACTAAATAGTTTCTGTCTATAAAGCCGAGAAAAATGTAAATTTATGTCATATTTATAATTCTGAACTTATGAGTATAAGGTATAAAGGTATATGGTATAAGCAACTAGCCGTCATTCCTTATTCCCTTATACCATATACCTCTATACCCTATAAATTAAAAATATTGATATTATGGACAAACACAAATTATATAAAATTGATTGATGCTTAAAACAAATCAATAATTTTATTTTTTACTCCATTAAAAATAAATGTCTGTCCTTTTTTTAACCCTTTTAAATAATTATAAATAGGGACGTTAGGTGATATTGCAAAATAAACATCTTTACCAAGTTCAATTTTGCCTATGCCAATAGAAATAAAAAACTTTTGGTTATTTGTAATAACAACGGAACCAAAATCAACAAAAATATATTTTTTTGATAAATCAATTTTTTTTATGGCTAAAAATTCTGCCTCAGCTTTTTGCAATTGATGTCCTAACATTTCGTGCTTACTTAATAATTGCATCCTGTATGAGTCATACCTGTCTTTTGGTGGACCATATTCATTTGCACTTTGTTGGGCATCGTCCATAGCTTTTCTTAATATTTCAAGGCGATTAATTTGCAAGGTGTTACACAAATTGAGTAACTCTTTTTTTATTTCAGGATTTTTCATAATTTTTCAAAATTACAACAATATTTACTTTTCTTCATTCATTTTTCTAAAACAAATAATAACTTTGCAAATGTATATTCGGGGTGTAGCACAGTTGGCTAGCGCGCCACGTTCGGGACGTGGAGGTCGGAAGTTCGAGTCTTCTCACCCCGACATTTAAAAGGATTAAGTTGTTTAAAATCAATTTAATCCTTTTTTTATTGCCCAACAATTATAATTTTATCTGTTGTTAAATAGGGTTTGTCCATAATGGCCGATTTACTCATACTTTTTTTATATTTTATAAAAGGTATTCGTGAGAGTGCGGAGTTTACACTGATCTTTGTGAATGTTATAAGTTCTGCGTTATTCTCGTACTAAAATCAGTTTACAATTTCGATTAAAAATACCTGACATTACCGACAAACTCTAATTATTGTTTTTCATTTATTTTAGAATTAACAAATTGCAATATTTTATTAAAATCATTTGGCTCAAACCACTTGTACTCGTTGTTGCGATTAAACCACGAAATTTGTTTTCGGGCGTAGCGGCGTGTGTTTCGTTTAATTAGTTCTTTTGCTTGTTTAAGTTCTATTTTATTATCTAAATAGTCGAAAAGTTCCTTGTAACCAACTGTTTTAAGTGCATTTAGATTTTTATACTGATAAAGAGATTTTGCTTCATTTTCTAAACCTGCTTCAAACATTAATTCAACTCGCTCATTTATTTTGTTATGTAGTTCATTTCTATCAATATTTAAAGCAATTTTAATAATATTAAAAGGGCGTTGTTTAGGAGTTTTTAATAAGAATTGGGAATAAGGTTTTCCTGTAAGCAGGCACATTTCGAGAGCCCGTACTATTCGGTTTTTATTTCGTAAATCAATTTTATTATATGTTACAACATCAAGTTTTTTTAACTCTATTCTTAAACTTTCAACACCTTCAGTTTCTAATCGGCTCATTAATTTATTTCGGAGTTCAGTATCGAAATCGGGCATATCATCAATTCCATTGCAAACGGCATCAATATAAAGTCCCGAACCACCGCACATTATAACGATATTATTTTTTTTAAATAGTTTCGATAAAAGTGTTATAACATCTTGCTCAAAACAACTGACATTATAATATTCGGTAATAGTTTTGAAACCAATAAAATGATGTTTAACCTGATTTAATTTTTCTAAAGTTGGTTGTGCTGCTCCAATTTCAAGTTCTTTATAAAATTGTCGGGAATCGGCAGAAATTATTTCACAGCTTAAAAGTTTTGCAAGTTTAATAGCAGTATTTGTTTTGCCTACAGCAGTTGGACCAGCAATTACAATTAAATATTTATTGTTGTTTGTCAATTAATTTTTACAAATTGATTAAATGCAATATATACTTTGCGGAAGGTAATACATTATTCTTGGTATAGAGCATACTAATAACTTTTGTTTCGTTGCTAAATTGTTATTATCAATAATTTCGTAAATTTGTAAAAAAGGTTTAACAATGAGGCAATAGAGCAATGAAACCATTATTCCTTTATACCATATAACTCTATACCTTTTTGTATTCATTATTTGTTAAAATTGAGCCCGTTTTCAGTGTACATTTACTTTTCGATGTCAGTTTCATCAATATCTTCGGTGTCGTCAAATTCGTCAGTATCAGTAGATTCAGGCTCGTCTTGTTCTGTTTCTTCTTCAGATTCAAAATTTATATCTTTTTCAAAAGGTTCGGGTGTAAAATCTTCTTCTTCGTCATCTAATACAGGTGCAGCTTTCTTTGAATGAAAAATATCAATATCATCGTCTTCATCATCAAATACATTTATTTTGTTATTCTTTTTACCGAATTGTTGTGGAATTTCTCCTCCAAAATCAGTACAAATAGGATAATACCGACTTGCGGAATCGGAAATTGTTTCGACAAGTTCTATAAAAAATGTACGGTTGTTTAAAATATCAAATAAATAAATTAATTTCTGATGAGCATCTTTTATAAAATTAGCAAGAACAGCTTTGTCCATTGTTAAAATATTTTTAACCAATTTTTTATCTACAATAAGTGGAATTTCCTGTTTCCGTTGCAAATTGTGATTAGCAATAAAAAACTTTGCAAGAAAACTGCTGTCGTATTCTAACTCTTCTTGTATGAAATTATGAAAATCGTAAAATGTTTGTTCCGACAAAATTTCGACATCCATAAAAAATTTGTCGTCTTCTTCCGATAAAATCTTGAATTTGTAAATCATATCTTAATAAATTAAAGATTCAACAAAAATTTCATTGTATCTGCATTATCTGCATAATCGCATAAATGTGGATTTTGCGTAGTGCCAAAAGGCATCGAATTTTCTATTTCATTTAACTTACTCACAATACATTGAATTTCGTTAATGTTTTTATTTATTTCGGGGGCTAAATTAATAATATCTGAATAATACTCATAAAAAATTACAGCAAGTGGCGAATAAATTTGATTATCGTTTTTTAATAACATAAAACCATTATCTAAAAACCCTATTTTATTCATTTGATATACTGATTTATAATAATCGTAATTATTCGCATATTTATTGTGTTTACTAATAAAATTCCATTTATCGAAAGCTATAAAAAATTTATCGAAATCATAATTTTCTGGTACATAAATTTTTGAAACACTTCTACAACCCAAACCAAAGTACAAAAACACATCGTTTGATAAATTTTCCAAATCTTTATCCGACTCTTTTCCGTTTAATATAGCAATTGAATTTCGATTTTTGCGGATAAGTGATGGATATTTTGCAAAATAATACTCGAAATAGCGTGCCGAATTATTACTGCCAGTAGCTATTACCGCATCAAAATTTTGCAATATGTTATTAGTAAAAATTATATTACCCGAAAAATCAGGTTCAATATCGCAAAGTATTGCTGTCATTAGCTTTAGCAAGCTATCGTCTTTTGATGAAAGTTTTCCAATAAAATTGTTTCCCGAAATTAATACAGACACAAAATCGTGCATTCCAACTAAAGGAATATTGCCTGCTAAAATTACTCCAATGTTTTTAGGTTTTTTTTGTTCATTAATTTTATACTCGCTTAACCATTTTTCAATATTTTTCCTTGTTAATAATTTTGCCCACAATTTTAATGCAAATTCAACATTTTCGGGAGTAAACCAAGCATTGAAAAAATGTTGTTCGGCAATTTGTTTTTCAATTTCGGTTTCCCACTTATTTAAAAAGGAATTGTTTTTCGATTTGTTTTTATCGAAATAATTTCTTAAAATTTCGCCAAGTTTTGAAAATGCTCCTATTCTTTTTTTAAAATTCATTGCTATTTGTTAAAAAAGGTCCCATGGCATTGAACTAAATGCTGTACTTATTGCCGATTTATTTGTAAGCAAGTAAACAAAAATAAACACAAGATATAACAACGAAAGTATTAACCCAATCATTGCACAAAAATAACCAGTTTTTAAATTTTTGAATGATTTTAATGAATATTGTTTTGGGTTTAAAAGATATATTTGTTTTGCTTTTTTTGTTAAAATTATTGCAATTATTCCATTTACAATTCCAACAAATCCATAACACCAGCAAAAACATATCGAAAGAATTCCTAAAGTTAAAACAATTGAAGAATATTGTAAATGCGTATCATCAATAGTTTGTTGACATTGAGAACTTTCAGAATTTCGATTTGTTAAATCACCTATGCTTCCCATGTAATTATTTTTTCATTATCTTTATAATATATGATATTATCATAATTAATACTGTAAAAATAAATGATATTTTTAAGATTAACGCTCCATTTTTAAAACGAAAAATAATATGTAAAAAAAGTAAAATTAAAGTAAAAATTAAAGGATAAAGTGCAGGGTATAATAAAAAACTTTCTACAAAATTGCCTTTTAATAGTTCAATTATAGAACGTTGCATTCCACAACCTGGACATTCAATACCAAATATGTTTTTATAAAAACAAGAGCCTGTATGGCTTTCGAGCCAGTTAACAAAATCGGTATAAAGCGAAATTTTCATAAAATATTTACAAAACTAATTTGTTTTCAACTGAAATTTGTCAAATATTTAATTTTTTCGTAAATTTGCAAACCAAAAACGGTCTCTTGGCCGAGTGGCTAGGCACCGGTCTGCAAAACCGATTACTCCGGTTCGAATCCGGAAGAGACCTCAAAAAAAAAGGTTATATTTCATTAATATACAATGATTTATTACCTTTTTAATTTTAACGGAAATTCTAAAATCCGATATCGGATTGCTTTTTCTTCGTTGAACTTCTCCCGATTATTCGCATACGCGTCAAACTAAAAAATATTTTTTAGCTAAAAAAACTTATTACACAAGAAATTAACCCTTCCAGGATTTAAAAAATCAAAAATCGTTAATCATTATTCGCTCTTCATTATTGATTATAAAAAAACACCGAATAATTCACCCCGTTGAGTAGTATATCTAAATTGGCAATATTGCCCAAAACGATTATTCAACGGAGTGAACATTAAAGAGAGAATGATGAAGTCAGGGAAATATACCCGTCAGACCGCTTGGAGCGGTCAGACGGGTACGTGGTATACTTTTGGTGAATATTAACAAAGGAAGGTCGGGGGTTTGAATGCTACATCTGATGCGGGCTTTAGCCTATAAATTCAATCCTTAACTTGACGCGTATGCGAATAATCGGGATTAAATGCTCATTTATAATTAAACGGATTGAGTTTGCGAAAAAAATATTGAAACGGCGAATCGTACTGATGCTGTTTGAGTTTGCAAAATATTTAAAAAGAGACGGGGAATGGACGAAAGGGCGAAACGGTGAATTTTTTTTTGTTTCCCCGATTCCCCATATCTCCGGTTCGTTAAAATATTTTTGCAAACATGATTTTATTCAGTATGCAACAGTAAACTCAAATTTTAAAATCTTGTTTGATTCAGAATATTCCATCCGATAGCTCGAATGCCTTGAATTTGATTTTTTCTTTAACAAACAAGAATTTTCATACAGGTAAGGGTAAAACCCTATTTATGACAAAAAGGCATTAATTTCCTCTTTGTTGTTTGTACGAAAATTTAACAAATTTCTTTAAATATTATACTTATTAAATATTTCTATTCTAACAGGGCATCGGCAAATTTGACAATTACCAAAAGCCAACTGGTAATTGCAACTCAATTGTTCTTTACTATCGAGAAAAAGGATTTCGCTATTTATGCAACGTTCAACTTTACAATAAACAAAATCTTTTTCGAGTAAGCAGTTATGTTCTTTTGAGCATTTATTAGTTTTTTTAGTTATAGATTCATCTATTTCCATATTTCACAGAATTTATACAATTATGCAAATATAATTGTTATAATATATCCGATTCAATTATTTATTAATGTTTTACGACATATACAAATATGAGTATTGTCATTCTTATAAATACCCAAAAATATTGCAACTTTGCAATTAAAATTTTAAAATGAAAACAGTATTAATCACAGGATGCTCGTCGGGAATTGGTAAAGAAACAGCAATTTATTTTGCTAAAAATGATTGGAATGTTGCAGCTTCAATGCGAAATGTAAATTTCACCGAATTTGGCGGGTTCGCCAATATTAAAAAAATCGTTCTTGATGTAAGTGATTATGAAAGTATTACAGCCGCAATTGATTTTGCCATCAAAACTTTTGGTGCAATTGATGTAATTGTCAATAACGCGGGATATGCTGCTGCCGGAGCTTTTGAGTGTGCGTCGCCAGAGCAAATAAAAAAACAATTCGATGTAAATGTTTTTGGTTTGATGAATGTTACAAGAGCAATTTTACCATATTTCCGCTCAAAAAAACATGGAGCAATAATAAATATTGCTTCAATTGCCGGACATATTGCGTTTCCAACTTTTAGTTTATATAATTCCACAAAATTTGCTGTTGAGGGTTATAGCGAAGCTCTTCAATACGAATTAAACCAGTTTAATGTTAAGGTTAAAATTGTTGAACCCGGACCAATAAAAACTGATTTTTATGGACGCTCTATGGATGTTCTCGAAAATTCGCAAATTAAAGATTACGACAATTTTATTACTCCTGCTTTACAAAAAATAAATAATTCGGGAAATGGCGGACTTTTACCAATTTCGGTGGCGAAGGTTATTTTTAAAGCGGCTAACTCGAAATGTAACAAAATGCATTATCCAGTGGGAATTCAGGCAAAAGTATTGTTGCTTTTTAAAAAAGCTATTCCATCATGTCTTTTCAGATGGATTATTAAAACATATATGACAACATAAAGCTTTGTTAAAAAAACATTTTTAAGAATTAATTTTGAAAACAATCATTAAAAATAATGTAACTATTCAGTATAAGAATTATCACGCAAAGGCGCAGGGAACGCAAAGAAAATAGAAAAAGAAAATATAGAAAACACTCAAAATGATGAAATACGAAATAGAATTGTTTATAGTATTTACAAATTGTTAGTTCGCAAATAAAAAAAACATTATACCTTGGTCTGTGGCTCACAGACCTTGAAAAATGTTTTTAAAAATGGTCTGTGTGCCACAGACCAAGGAAAAAGCGGGCATTGCGTCACTTCGATAAGCTCAGTGCATCACTTTGCGAAAATAATATTTGCGAGAAATATGGTGCGAGTTAAACGAAAAATCATATTAACTTTGACAAGATTAGAGGTTATGGAAAATATTTATACATATCTTTTCGGTTGAGAAAGCGTGTACAAATTACAGTGCGGCTCTCAAAGAAAAACCCAAAGCGGTAATCTCCTATGCGGATGCGATAAGCGGATTTATGCCCTTTCATCTTTTTCAGATTACGCAGCAGGTTCAAGTGTTCAACTTTTTCAATTTCTGAAATAACGCCTTCAATCTGCAGTTTCAAATATTTATCATTTAACGCCTCAATATCTTTCAGAAATTTTTTTTCAAAAAGAATTTTCATTTGCGCAATGCCTTCAAAACAGTTTCTTTGTCTATATAGTCTCCTTTTTTTGCTTCCAGCATCGCTTTGAGTAAGCCATAGTCCTCTTTATCTTCTTCGGTAATGGTTGTTGTTTTAAGGTGCAGGCGTTCAGCCAGTGCATAAAAAAGCGATTTGTCTTTTTCTGATTTAAGATTTATTACAAGTGTTTCCATGAAAAAATTATTTAGCCAAAGATAATCCTTTTTATTCAATAATTATTTTTCTGTTTATTATTTTTTCACCAACTTTTAACTGTACAAAATAAATACCTGTACTTATTTTCCCTAATTCAATTTCTTTAAAATATTCATTTTGTGTAATACTTGCTTTTTCAAAATAGACAATTTTACCGAGTACGTTAAGCACTTTTATTTCAGCTTCATTGCCCTGAAGGGCAGTAAAATTAAGAGTGAATGAACCAGTGTTGGGATTTGGATAAATATTAATTTCTGTTAACTGATTAGTTTCATTAATTCCAACAATACAATTTATCGCACTGAAAGCGTTTGATATTGCACTACAGCCAATTGCGTCAGTAATTGTTACATAATAAAAACCGTCCTGAGGACAGTAACAAAATTGTGAATTGCAACTTGAAACAGTATTTCCGTTAACTGACCACTGATAACTGCTCATTCCGCTTACAGAGCACATCAAAGTAGAACCGTTTTGAGAAATTGTAGGAGTTGAAGGACTTTGATTTACAGTAATTAGAACAGCATCAGTATTGGTACAACCATTTCCATCGGTTCCTGTTACAGTATAAGTTGTTGTTGCCAAAGATGTAAAAGGAATTCCATTGGTTACTCCATTATTCCACACATAAGATGTTGCACCGCCTCCCGATAAAGTTACTAATGTCCCTGAGCAAATTGTGGTGTCAACGCCTGCATTTATGTTTGGTAAAGCATTTACGGATACTACAACCGAATCGGAATTTGAACATCCGTTTGCATCAGTTCCTGTTACAGTATAAGTAGTTGTTGCCAAAGTTGTAAAAGAAATGCCATTTGTTACTCCATTATCCCAGATGTATGAAATTGCACCACTCCCTGATAAAGTTACTGGCGAACCTGCACAAACTGTCTGGTTAATTCCTGCACTGATGTTAGGTGCTTGAAAAAAGTAAATATTTACAGTATCAGCATCAACACAACCAGCATTGTTTTCATTCCAAATATAAGTATATGTACCATAAGCGACTACGGAAACTGCTGAAATTGGGCTATTGGGACTAATAATCCCTATACCTGTCCAAGTTCCCGAACCCGGTGTACTTAAAACTGCTGACATATTGTAATTTAATATGCCGCAAATAGTAGTATCGGGACCTCCGTAGGCAATTGGGCTTTGAATAAATGTAACCGAAACAAAATCGGCAGAGTCGCACAAACCGCTTACTTCACTCCATTGGAAAGTATAAGTTCCATGCAAAGTAACAGTAACAGTTGAATTTGTTAAATGATTATCGCCAAAAGACGAACTGCCGGGACCCGTAATTTGAGTCCACGTTCCTCCGTAACTGGGTTCATCTGGTGTTGCAGCTTGTAAATTACCTGTTAATCCGCAAAATTGCAAGTCGGCACCAGCATCAGGTGTTGGAGATATACAACAATTAGGAGTTCCTGCATTAACAACTTGTATATAGTGTGTTTCAATATTGCTTACACAACCACTATCATAAGTAGCTTGAAGTGTAATAGCATAAGATCCTGCCGAATTCCATGTAATCGTAAAAGGTCCTGAAGTACCTGGCGTTCCCGAAAGTATTGTTGCCCCATTAAAATTCCATGCAAAAGCTGCACTATCTGTTCCTGTATAAACAATTGAAGCAGGATCGTTGGCGCAAATAGGACTTTGTGCAGTAAATGTTGCGGGTGGAGCAGAATTTACCGTTATAGTTGTTATTGGTGTATTAACCGTTACACATAAGGTATCGGATATTGCACAGTAATATCCTGTAGTATATGTTATATTTCCAGGATTATAAGTCGAATTTGTCGCTCCACTAATAATACCGGAGATAGTATTATACCATTGGTAAGTATATAAACCTGTACCTCCGCCACCTATGGCAGTAAATGTACCAGGCGAGGTATTAGAACATATTGGTGAAGTTCCGCCGCTGATATTAGCAGTTATAGGATTTACGTATGTGAAAACAAGTTCAACTCTATTAATACAAACAGATGTTCCGGTGCATAATTGTAAAGAGTTTAAACCTCCATATATATATCCGGGCATATTACAAGTATAATTATTAGATGATGTTGCAGCAACAACACATGGACTACTTGAGCATAAACAGCCCGTATTGGCATCATTTACAGTAGGTACCGTATCACCATTTATTGAACCCGAAATAAAACTCCCAGCGCAACCTCCTGAATAATAATTTACAGTAACATTTGTGATAATTTTTCCAGCAGGAACAGGGTCAAAAAATGTTTTAGTTAAACAATTAGCAGTTGCTCCACAATAGCTTGGATTAGTGTTAATACACCAATAATCCCCCCCACATAATAAACAACCGCCACATGCAATAAATCCTGTATAATTAACAGTTGCAGTGGCAGTTTGAGAAAAACTCTGGAAATTAAATAACAATGCCAATAATACTGTAAAAATCGCAAATCTTAACTTTTTCATGTTTTTTAGTTTTATTATTTAATCAAAAGTAATATTTTTTTTATAAATAAAAAATGAATTAATGAAACATTTTAAAGCAAATTAGTTTTATTTGATTCTTAAAAAAATGATTACAACCATGTTCATTTGCTATTATTTTACAATTTTCATATTTCATTAAAAAATTCAACAATATTATAATTGTCTGTATTTGTGTTATATATCCGTGTATAACCGTTTACACACGACTATAAACGAATATACTTAATTAACAGACGAATAAGGATTTTTCGTCGCCTTACCTTTGTCTCAAATTAAAATTCATTTTTATTATTAACTAAATTTTTTTATTATGGAAAAGATGATTAACAAAGTCGAACTTAGCGGATTTGCAGGATTAAATCCCGAAGTTAAAACATTACCAAACGGTAATAAAGTATTAAAAATGTCGCTTGCAACAAGCTCAAGTTACAAAGACCGCGATGGCAACTGGGTACGCGATACTACATGGCATAATATTGTAATGTGGAATAAGCTTGCCGAAGCTGCAAACAATACAATTAAAAAAGGCAGCAGAGTTTCTTTAATTGGTAAATTAACAAATCGTCAATATACCGATAAAGATGGTAACAAACACTATATAACAGAAGTAATAGCTAATAGTTACGAAATAGTTGCCAGCGAAACTGCAAAAGCAGTATAGAGATTTATAATTAATTTTAAAAAGCCCATCAAGAAATATCTTGTTGGGCTTTTTTTATTTGTATCTTTCGGCTAAAAATTTAAAAATATAAATGACAAGTCAATATATTATTAATAAATACAATAACAAAGTTTACATTTCTTTGAAAGAGGGATTAGACATTTATAAAAACATGCCGCTTACCGATTTAATGTTTGCTGCAAATGAAATTCGCGAAAGTTTACATAACAAAAAAATAGTTACATGGCAAATTGATAGAAACGTAAATATTTCAAACATTTGTTTTGTGCAATGCGAATTTTGCAACTTCTGCAGAAAAAAAGATTCTACAGACGCTCACACAACATCAATTGAAGAATACCGAATTAAAATAAAAGAACTTTTTGAGTTAGGTGGCGACCAACTTTTATTACAGGGAGGGATGAATCCGGCACTTGGATTAAATTTTTATGTTGCTCTATTTAAAACTTTAAAACAAGAATTTCCAAAATTAAAACTTCATGCACTTGGTCCGCCCGAGATTGCATATCTCGCAAAAAAAGAAAAATTAACTTATTTGCAAGTTCTTGAAACACTTATAAATGTTGGATTAGACAGCTTACCAGGTGCAGGTGCTGAAATATTAAACAACCGCGTAAGAACCAAATTATCAAAAGGAAAATGTTCAGTAGAAGAATGGCTCAATGTAATGCGTGCTGCTCATAAAATGGGACTATACACTTCGGCAACAATGATGTTTGGTCATATTGAAACTATTGAAGAACGTTTGCAACATTTAATTTACATTCGTGATGTGCAAAGCGAAAAACCCAAAAATGCTCCCGGTTTTAATGCTTTTATTCCTTGGCCTGTTCAGTTACAAGACACAAAACTACAAAATAAAATTAGCATACAAAATGTTACAGGTTCCGAATATTTACGACTGCTTGCAATAAGTCGAATAATGTTACCAAACATTCCAAACATACAGGCATCGTGGTTAACAGTTGGTAAAAATATTGCACAAATAGCTCTTCATGCAGGAGCTAATGATTTAGGCTCTATAATGATTGAGGAAAATGTTGTATCGGCAGCCGGTGCAACATTTACAATTACTGCCAACGAAATGAAACAATTAATTATTGATGCAGGATTTGAACCAAAACAGAGAAATCAGAAGTATCAGATAGTAGAAAGTTTATAAAGTGGTAAAGAACTTAAATAATTTGATTCTATTTTGTTAATTTTACACTGAAATTGAAATCCTTTTAATAATTAATCTTAACAAATTAGGAAAAACAATAAATTAATAAAAATAGAACGCCAACTCCAGTGAACACTTAATACAGTTTTTACTGAATCTATTAAAAAGGATTTAAAAAGAAATATTAAAAAACTTTTTTAAAAGTCATTTAATGTAAAAGAAATAGCAGGCGAAGGGCAATTAAAAATGTTTTAGATATAATTAATTTTTAAACTATTTTTGTAAAAACATAATATTTATGATACAACAGTTAAGTATTAAAAACTTTAAATCTGTAAAAGATTTGCAGGTATCTTGTAAAAAACTTAATGTTTTTATAGGTGAGCCAAACAGCGGAAAAAGTAATATTATTGAAGCTTTATCACTACAAAGCCAAAATGCAATTGGTGGAGTTTTAAATAAAGAAATGTTTCGTTACAAAACTATTGGAAATTTGTTTTACGATTTCAATATTAACACACCAATAGAAGTAAATACCGGTGAAATTTGCACAGTGTTAAAATATGCTATTCGTGAAAATGGCGTAGTTGAAAATCTATTCGATTATTTTTTTGATACAAACAAAGAAAAAGAAAAACCTGAGAGTATTTCTCATGAAGGGATAGTTTTGCAACGTGGTAATGTGGGAAGTACAAACGTTCATTTTTATGAATATAAGAGGTTGTATAAATTTCAAAATTCATTTATGCCTCATTTGTCGGTTCCTTTTGGCGAAAATATCCCTACACTTTTACTTTCTAATCCAGATTTAAAAAAATGGGTTTCTGAATTGTTTCGCTCATTTGGCTATAAATTAATGCTTAAACCGGTAGAAGGAGATATGAGCATGACAAAAGAAGTAAACGAAGAATTATATGAATATCCGTTTTTCAGTATTTCCGAAACTTTACAAAGGTTAATTTTTTATTCGCTTGCAATAAAGAGCAACAATAACTGTATATTGTTATTTGACGAACCCGAAAGCAATATGTTTCCATTTTACATAAAAGATATTGCCGAACGAATAACCGAAGATAAAACTAACCAGTTTTTTATTTCAACACACAATCCATATATGTTAGGTTCCTTACTCGAAAAGAGTAATAAAAACGATATTGCTGTTTATATTGTAAAAATGGAGAATTATCAAACGGTTGCAAAATTATGCACTCAAAAACAAATTGAAGAACTTATTTCGTTGGGTAGTGGTTTGTTTTTTAATCTCGATAATTTGTAGAAATGTTAAGTTCCAAAAAAATTATCGTTGAATGTAAACCCGACGAAATTTTGGCAAAATCATTAGGTTTAGCAAAAAAAGAAATAGCACATCAGCCAAATAAAGGTGAAGTTTGTAATTTGTTAAAGAAAACAGAAATTTCTTTAGCAATAGTTGACGAAGACCCTAATTCCAGTCAACCAAAATATTTAAGTAATTTTACTATAGTAGAAGACAAACACGATGTTATTAATCTTCATTCAAAATCAGAAAATAAAACTATTTTAGTTCTCAAGCCGCGCTTGGAAGAGGGGATATTAAAACGATGCAAAGAATCGGCAGTTAATCCCAAAAAGTATTTTTTACCATCTAACAACAAACAATTTAAAGATACAATTAACTATCATTTATTAAATTTCAGCAATCTTCTTGAAGAATTAATTAAAAAAAATGATGGTGGATTAGTTTATTTAAAAGAACAAATAGGAATAGTAAAAAGTAAACGCAATAAAAATAATAGAAAATAAAATTGCTAATGAAAGCCAGTTGAAAATGTTTTGATTTGTTTTATATAAAGTTGTTCATTATATTACTTTTACTTTGGTATTGAAAATGTATGAAGATTCCAAAATACTAAACTAACAATTATAAATATTCATGATTTTAGAAAAGCATAGACACGGTTTTAGTTACGATAGCTAATACACATTTGTAAGTCCCACAATGCCGATTAAACTTGCCAACTCTTACAAAAAAGCATGATTTTGTCTTTCTCAAACATGTTTATTGATTATAATTATTAAGTATGCCATTGATTTATAAAATATTATTTATAAAGAGAAAATTAATATAAAACACTAACTTTGCAAAAGATATTGTAAAAAATGAAAATCAAAAAAATAATAATTGAAAATATTAGGTGTTTCAAGAACCTTGAAATTGATCTTTCAAATAAAGAAGGAATAAGTGATTGGGTTGTATTTCTTGGCAATAATGGTGTTGGCAAAACCACCTTAATGAGAAGTATTGCACTATGCTTATGTGAAGAATCCGGTGCAGCCGGGCTACTTGATGAATTACATGGTGATTGGATACGAAAAGAAGATACAAATAAAAAGGCTAAAATACGGATTGAATTTGAAAAACTAAACGGTTACAGTAAGACCCCATCCATTGAAACACAAATAAAACTATCAAAGTTTGGAGAAGTTGAAGTAACTCAAACAACAGAGCCAAAAAGTTCTAAAATTTGGAACGAACTTTTTGTATGTGCATATGGCGCAAACAGACGCTCATATGGAACGGTTTCTTATTCTGAATATACCGTTGTGGATGCGGTTTACTCGTTGTTCAATTATGAATCAGTATTACAAAATGTAGAACTCAATATAAGAAGACTGCAACTTGAAATTGATTTAAATGAATTATTTAAAAAATTAGAAGATATTCTACTGCTTGAAAAAAAATCCATTAAATTAGAAAGAAATGGAATTTCCATTAAAGGGCCTTGGGGTAGTTATATCCCGATGGGAGCATTATCTGACGGTTATGCGGCAACTATTGCATGGATTATGGATATGTATGGGTGGAAAATGCTTTATGAGAAAAAAATGAAAGATGTCGAAATTAACGGAATAGTAATATTAGATGAAATTGAACAACATTTACATCCTTTATGGCAGAAAGAAATAGTTAATAGACTTTCGAGGCAATTCAAAAATGTTCAATTTTTTGTTTCAACTCATTCTCCAATAGTTGCAATTAATGCTCTAAAGACAATGCATGATGATCCTAATTCGAAACTTTATCATATAGATTGGAATAATGAAATTAAAGAGGCTAATGCATCTATATCTGTAGTACAAGAGCCTATCAATGATTTAGAATATAATCAGCTATTAGAGTCAGAAGCCTTTGGACACATATTAAATACTAATTCGAAAGTTGATAAATTATTGAAGGAAATGTCTGAATTAGCAAGTATTGATAAACCAACCCAGAAACAAAAGTTAATTTTGGAAACCATTAAGAAAGAATTAAAACCATTGATGTTTCCTGAAGGTAAAACCCTAATCGAAAGAGAGGTGGAGCGAGAATATTATAAAGAATTAGAAGCAAAAGCCGATTATCTTTCCAAAATTTTATCCAAGAAAAAATGATTAGTATTGAAAGAGGCGCTTGCCCAGACAAACTTGACACAACCCGAAAAAAAATTGCTGCAAATGATTATCAACATGATACTGTAGTAAGTGCTCTTTTAGTTATGCAACATAACAAATGTTGTTATTGCGAAACAGATATACTTAAAGTAGGTGCAACAGCAAGATGGGTGGACCATTTTATAGCCAAAACAGATGTTTCTTTTAAGGATTGTGATGGAAAAACCAATTGGAAATTAGCAAATGCATGGAGTAATCTTTTGATGTCATGCAGTACTTGTAACAGAAGTAAAGGCACAGAAGAACCTTTCGATTCTAAAACAGGGAAAAGAAGATTAATTGACCCAAGTGATCCTAAAATTGATCCTGAAAACCATATTGAGTTTATGATTGAAGATGTATTTATAGTTTATAAATCACGAAATGGAAGTACATTAGGAAAAAATACGATAGAGAACTTGAAGCTAAAGGCTCGAAATGATATTTATTCTCTTCTTCGAAAAAGGAAAGCCGAAATTGACAGTATTTTTAATGACTTGGTAAATGCTTTAACCGAAAATAATTTGATTATGGCCAAATCTAAGCAAAATGATTTGAGAAAAATGACGAGCGCGCACCAGCCTCATGCTTCTTTTTGCAGGAAATACATCATTCAGGTAGCACAAAAATTCAACAATGATAATTTGAAGAAAATAAATAAATACTATGGTTTAAAAATAGAGCCTTTAGAAATTAATATTGCTTCAGGTTTTCAAAAAATTGTCTGATTTAAAAACAAAGAAAATGCCTTACGGTAAAGAACTAATTTTAGATATTCATAAATGTGATACAACCACTTTTAATCGCAAATCTCTAAAAAAATATTTTGTGAAAATTTGCAAATTAATTGACATGGAAAGGGCGAAACTATGCTGGTGGGATGACCATGGAGTACCTGAAGATGAAAAACAAACCTTTGCTCATACGAAGGGAACAACTGCTGTGCAATTTATATTAACAAGTAATATAACTATTCACACACTTGATATTCTGAAAAATGTTTATATTAACATTTTTTCCTGTAAGGAATTTGATGAAATTGCAGCAGAAAAATTCACTAAAGAATGGTTTAAAGGAGAAGTAGTAAATTCATTAACAATAAATAGAATATAATTATGAAACTGATAGAAAAAGAATTTTTTATACCCTATGATGCTAATAGTAGCACAAGTTTAATTGATTATATAGCTGCTAAAGTAAAAGAAGAATTATCACCTTCTGAAATTCCAGTTAGGTTCGTAATTACAAATACAAATGATGCTGGCTACCTTTGTGAGTTAGGTGTTTTAATAAATATTGATAATATTGAAAACCAAAATGAAAGATCTATATTTTCATTCAAAAAAAGAGAACATGAAAATACAGAAAAATTCAATGTAGTATTATTAATTCCAACAGGAATAGGTGCTGAAATTGGTGGTCATTGTGGTGATGGCAATGTTGTAGCCAGATTAATAGCATCAGCTTGTGATATATTAATAACTCATCCAAATGTTGTTAACGCATCCGATATTAACGAAATGACCGAAAATACTCTCTATGTGGAAGGAAGCATTATTACCCGATTATTAATGGGTCAAATCGGACTGCAAAAGTCCCGTTCTAACAGAATACTAATGTTGATGGATAAACACAAAGATAAATTGTTTAACGATGAAATCGTTAATGCAGTATCTTCAGCAAGGATTTCTCTTGGTATTGATTGTGATGTATATGAAATGGATAATATTATTAATAGTGAATCCATGTATTCAAAATCAGGCAGGGCTATTGGGAAAATCGAAAAACTTGAGTACTTATTTGAAATTATAGATAAATATTACGAAAAATATGATGCAATAGGCTTATCTACATTTATTAATGTTCCTGAATACTATCATAAAAATTATTTTAGCAATGATGATTTGATAAACCCTTGGGGGGGAATTGAAGCGATGCTAACACATAGTGTTGCTGAAAAATACAATATTCCTTGTGCTCATTCACCTATGATGGCATCACGTGAAATAATGGAGTTAGAAGTGGGAATTGTTGACCCACGTAAAGCTCCGGAATCAGCTTCCCTTACTTATTTACATTGCATACTTAAGGGATTACATAAAAGTCCAAGAATAACTTCACCAGATAAGGGAATAAATATTGAAGACATTTCTTGTCTGATTATCCCTTATGGATGTATCGGATTACCAACACTTTCAGCATTAGAAAATGGAATACCGGTAATTGCAGTAAAAGAAAACAGAAACCGGATGGAAAACAAATTAGAAGAATTTCCATTTAAGCATAACAAACTATTTATAGTTGAAAATTATTTGGAAGCTGTGGGTGTTATTAATGCAATCAAAAGTGGAGTTAATATTGACACCATAAAACGGCCTATTGCATACACAAATATTATAAACGCGAAAGATGATGGCTACCGGGTTTACACATCAGAAATTATATCTAAAAATCAAAGATATTAGAAAATAAAACCACCTATTAAACATATTTTATTATTCGAAAATAGAAATACTTTTCCCTATACCAAACCTTCCATTTTTCTTTATTTTCCACTTTGTTACAACTAAATAAATATTTTTATTCTTGCTTCTATTTCACAATATTTATACATATACTAATATTGATGACTATTAAAATATATTTTTAACAATATAATGTTAAGAAATTGTTAAATCAAAGTACGACAGGCAAATAGCTATGTTAAACAATAAATTTATTTATTTAGACAAAATCATATATTGCACAAATAGAGCAACATAAGCGAATAGCCATTAAAATGTTAATAATACTGTTGAAAAGTAGATTGGTGAAAAGCCAAAGAGTGATGTAACTTTGTGAAAAATAAATTTTTATTAAGTTCTGGTTTTAATATCAAAATTACCACATAAAAAAAACAGCCTTTTTGTAGGCTGTTAACTTGTAAATCGGCCGATTCATTAATCAGTTAAGACAGAAAAAGCGTAAGTAAATACGCAGATTATGTTTATTCGTCTCATTAGCGAAAAAACATAATCTCACTGCCGGGGAGGGAGAGTTACAGCTCTCCTTTCTTCATTTACAAAATTAGTTAAATTGATATTTAATACAAACACTTTTTCTATTTCTTCCTTTCTTTTTATTAACACTTATTCAAAGAATAATAATATCACTTTATACACTTTTTTAATTTATGTATTAATTTGATTTTGCTTGATTTGTCTTATAAAACAAAGAACAGAATATTTATAAAGAATTTACTTAATCTATTTCTGTTAATTAACAATTTGAAAGCTTCTTAATTCCCAACTTCAAACTTTCAACCTCAAACTTTCAACTTTTTTTACTTCAACGCAAAAGTAGCTGTTCCAATTAGTTTGCCTTCGCTAAAAAGGTCAACTGTATAAACGCCTTCAGTAAGGTCACCGGTATTAGCCCAATAAATGCACATTTCAACATCTTTGTTTTCGTAATCAATTTCGCGTTTTGCAGAAAATAATATTTGATTTCCTTCAAAGTCGAACATTGTGCCATCGGGGTTAGGTAAAATTTCTTTATCGGGACGGGCAATGCGTAAATAAATAATACGATTACCGGGTTTAGCAATAGAATTTTCGGTTAATGTAAAACATACTTTTATTTTTGTAACTTTTTTGGCTTTTGTTACTTCTTTTGCTTTATCGTTTACAGGTGTTGGCGAAATGCTTATTGCACGTAAAGTCATTGCTACATCAACCTTTTGCGAAAGGTCATCAGTTTTTACCTGAAGAGTTTCTTTTTCGGTTTTTACTTTCTGAAAATCAGTTTTTACCTGTTTGTTTTCTTCTGCGAGCAATTTGTTACGAGTATTAAGAGAGTCAATTTGAACAATATAATTCCGCATTATTTCGCGAAGTGTTCCTAATTCTTTTTTGTATTGACCAATTTGATATGAGTTTGCATTTTTAAGTCCTTTAATTTCATCGAGCATTTCTTTAATTTTTGTTTTTTCCTGCTCAAGTTCGCTAGATATTTGTGAGTTGTCGGTTTTTAAAGAATTATATTGAGCTAACATATCGGTATATTCTTTTTCTAAATTCGCCTTTTCGGCTCCGGTATCTTTAAGTTCTACTTCAACAAAAATCTTTTCTTTTCGAACAGTATAAAATTTGTATGCAAAGTATCCGTTAGAAACCAACAAAATGAGAATAACTATAAAATATAAAAGGTCAAATTTTTTTCGTATTTCGGTCGAAGGAATTGTTTGTTCGCTCATAATTTTAATTTCGCAATTTTTCACAAATATAATTCCAAAATCGAAAACATTGTTATTATTAAATCATATTTAACAAACTTTGTATATTTTATAACATCATTAATTATTCTTCAATTTTTATGGTAAATTTGTCATATTTTATTAAAAAGCAGATTTAAATATTGACTTATATTCAATTACATACAGATTATTGGGAAAATAAATTTTGTGTAATAATACCATCTTATAATAATGCTACTAAAATAGAAGCCGTTATAAACGATGTGTTATTACAAACTAATAATGTTATTGTTATAAACGATGGTGCTACTGATAATACAGCTCAACTACTTGCTCATTTTAAAAATATAACTGTAATTTCAAATCCAAAAAACAAAGGAAAAGGGTATGCAATAAAAAATGGGTTTAAAAAAGCTCGTGAGATGGGTTACGAATATGCAATAACAATTGATTCTGACGGTCAGCATTGTGCAGAAGATATATCGAAATTTATAAATGCGTGTGTTACTAATCAAAATGCAATAATAATAGGGAATCGCTCAATTATTAAAGGAAAGATTTCGCGTAAAAGTGAATTTGCTAATAATCTGTCAAACTTTTGGTTTTTGGTTATTACAGGAATAAAATTAGACGATACTCAATCGGGGTTTAGACTTTATCCTATCAAAAAAATGCATCATATTAAAACTCTAACACGTCGCTATGAGTTTGAAATAGAAATTTTAGTAAAAGCATCGTGGCAAAATATTCCTATTGAATCTATTCCAATTTCGGTGATATATCCACCGGCAAATGAACGGATTACACATTTTCGTCCTGTTGTCGATTTTATTAGAATTAGTTTGTTAAACTCATGGCTGGTTTTTTTAAGCCTTACGTTTTTTAGGCCATTTGCTTTTATAAAAAAGTTAAACAAAAAAAATATTGTCGATTTTTTTAATCAAAATTTAGTAAAAACGAATGACAATAATTTTAAAATTGTTGGTTCTATAATGTTCGGGGTTTTTATGGGTATAATACCACTTTGGGGTTATCAGTTAATTACTGCAATTGCTCTTGCTTATGTTTTTAAGTTAAATAAGTTAATTGTAGGCGTAGCTGCTAATATTAGCATAACTCCAATGATCCCGGTAATAATTTATTTAAGCTACTTAACCGGTGGCATTGTTTTGGGAACAGATATTTCAAAACTACCGTTTAATGCCGGCTTAAGCATCGAATTGTTTACATTAAACATAAAACAATATCTTATTGGCAGCTTTGTTCTTGCAAGTATTGCCTCATCATTAATTGGAACATTTTTTTATGTTTTGTTGTTATTTGTTAGGAAAGACCATAGATAGCTTAAAAACAAATGTCACATTTTTTTTTAATAACATACCAACTCTTTAAAAAACACAAATTATTTTTCTTGTTTTTTCTGATATTAATTACTGTTTCGGCAGTATCTTTTGTTTATAATATTAAAATTGAAGAAGATATTAATAAAGCAATTCCTGGCAAAGAAACAAAAGACAAAATAAATATTGCTTTTCAAAACACAGGTATAGCCGATAAATTAATAATTAACATAAGTTTATCCGATAGTACCAGCGAACCTTTACCCGACTCGTTAATTGTTTATGCCGAAGATCTTGCAAATGAATTAAAATCGAAACAATTTTCTGCATATTTAAAAAATATATTTTATAAAATAAACGATTCGTTATTTACATCAATAATAAATGTTTTTTACGAAAATTATCCTTTGTTTTTATCGCAAAGTGATTTGTTAAAACTCGATAGTATAATTTCTTATAACAATATTCAGAATACTATTAACAAAGATTACGAATCGCTTATATCTCCGGCAAGTTTTGCCTTTAAAGAAAATATAACACGCGACCCGCTTGGGATTGCAGCTATAGCACTTAAAAAACTTAAAAACATAGCAATTAATGACAATTACGACACATACAATGGTTTTATTTTTTCGAAAAACAGAAAAAATCTATTAATGTTTGCCAATACCGTTAACGCATCAAATAAAACTTCGAAAAATATAAAAATGTCCGATTTGCTTGAGCAAATAATTAGCAAAATAAATATAAAGCATAAAAATTTAATAAAAACCGAAACTTTTGGTTCGTCGTTAATTGCTGTTGCAAATGCCAAAACACTTAAAAATGATATTATTCTAACATTATCTATTGCAACAGTTTTATTGATTTTAATAATCAGCTTTTCGGTAAAAGATAAACGTGTTTTTTTTATAATTTTTATTCCCACAATATTAGCTGGTGGAATTGCGTTATCGGCTTTGGCATGTTTAACATCTGCAATATCTGTTATAACATTAAGCATGGCTCCAATTATTCTGGCAATTACAGTTGATTATTCGTTGCATATTATTTCGCATCAAAAGCATAAGAAAGATATTGTTGCAACTATAAAGGATGTTGCTTTTCCAATTATGGTATGCGGAATTGCAACTGCTTTCGAGTTTATTAGTTTATTTTTTGTATCATCGAAAGTTTTGCAGGAATTAGGAATTTTTGCATCTATAAGTGTTTTTGTTTCGGCTGTTCTTACTTTAATTATTCTTCCACAATTTATTGATAAAAAGGATATTTCTCATAATTCTGAAATGAATTTATTGGAAAATATGCTCGATAAAATTACACGTTTTGAATTTGATAGATATAAACCTATAATAATTTCGTTTTCTATACTTACGATTGTTTTTGCATACTATGCCTTTAAAGTTGAGTTTGAAGGCGATATGCTCAAAATGAACTACATGTCTGATGAATTAAAGTCGGCAGAAAACAGTTTAAAAAAGATTAACGATTTTACCGAAAACACTGCTTACGTAGTTTCTTATGGCAAAAATATTGAAGAAGCATTAAAAAACAACGAAAAAGTAAATGTAAAATTCGATGAATTAAAATCCCAAAAACAAATAACCAATTATACCGCAGTTTCTGAAATTTTAATGTCAGATTTAACACAAATTGAACGAGCTAAGGCATGGAAAAATTACTGGACATCTGCCAAAAAAGATTCGTTAAAAGCGAATGTTAAAAAAGTTGCTGTTGAGGTTGGATTTAACGAAAATGCTTTTAATGAATTTCTTTCATCACTCGATAAAGAGTACAATCCTTTATCAAAAGCTTCGTTTACCTTGCTTAAGGAAAATTTATTTAAAGAAAATTTTAACGAAAAAGATAACATAGTTAACATTGTAAACATTTTAAAAACCGACAAAAAATATCGTTCAGAATTAAAAACTCAATTTTCTGAATTTTCTAATTCAACATTAATTGACCGGCAATCCATACTAATGAAATATGTAGAATATCTTAATAAAGATTTTAATTTTATTGCAAACATTAGTCTTTTGCTGGTTCTTATAATTTTAATACTGGCATTTGGTCGTATTGAAATTGGTTTCATAACATTTTTCCCTATATTTATAAGTTGGGTGTGGACGCTTGGAATAATGGGTTTGTTTGGAATTAAATTTAATATTTTTAATATTATTATTTCATCGTTTATAACTGGAATGGGAGTCGATTATAGTACTTATATAATGCAAGGATTAATACAAGGATATTCAACAAGTAACAAAACACTAATATCATTTAAGTCTAACATTTTAGTTTCGGCAATGATAACAATATCGGGTACGGGTGTTCTTATTTTTGCAAAACATCCAGCATTAAATTCAATAGCATTAATTTCCATAATTGGTTTATTGTCTGTTGTTTTAATATCATATACATTCGAACCTTTACTTTTTAAACTGTTAGTTTCAAAAAATGGTAAAAATAGAGTAGTGCCAGTAACCTTGTCGAATTTATTGTTAACAATTGCTGCGTTTACTATATTTGTAACAGGTTCAATATTTTTGAATTTGTGTTTATTGTTAGCAATATTGTTGCCAGTAAAACTAAAATTGAAAAAACTTTTTGTTCATTATTGCATGATGTATTCATGCAGGGGTTTAGTGTACCTTTTGTTTCCAATAACAAAAAAACGAATAAATGTTTCTAGCGAGAACTTTAAAAAACCTTCCATAATTATTAGTAACCATCAGTCGCATATCGATTTGGTAATACTTTTATCTTTAAATCCTAAAATGGTTGTGTTAACTACAAATTGGGTATGGGAAAGTCCGTTTTATGGTTTTGTAATTCGTTTTATCGATTTTTATAATGTAAATGATGGTAATGAGTCAATAATTAACAACCTTAAACCAAAAATTGATGAAGGGTATTCTGTTCTTGTTTTTCCAGAAGGTAGCCGTTCTAAAGACCAAAATGTTACACGTTTTCATAAAGGTGCGTTTTATTTAGCAAAGCAATTAAATTTAGATATTGTTCCAATAATTATTCATGGTGCCGGCGATTGCATGCGTAAAGGCGAAAATTATGTTCGTTCGGGTAAAATAACTTTAAAGGTTTTCGCTCGAATTAATGCTCCTCATGTTGATTTTGGTAATGATTATCACGAACTCACAAAATCGCTTCAAACTTTTTACCGTTCGAATTATAAATCACTAAAAAAAGAAATTGAAACGGTTGATTATTATGCCGATACACTTATTAAAAATCATGTTTTTAAAGGACCTATTTTAGAGTGGTATTGCAGAATTAAAATAAAACTCGAAGATAATTACAGATACTTTAACGAAATAATTTCACCAAAAGCAGATATAATGGATATTGGCTGCGGTTATGGATTTATGTCGTATATGCTTGGTTTTTTATCAGACGAACGTAAAATATTTGGAGTTGATTACGATGCCGATAAAATTGAAATTGCTCAAAACTGCATTTCGAAAAACGAAAATGTAAAATTCGAATATGCCGATGCCACACAGTTTCCTTTTGTTAATAAAGACGTTTTTATTCTTTCAGATATTTTACATTATATTAGCGAAGAACAGCAAGAACAACTAATAAGTAATTGCATTAAACATTTGAATAACAACGGACTAATAATTATACGTGATGCAAATAAAAATTTAAAAGCAAGGCATTGGGGAACGCGTTACACCGAGTTTTTCTCTACAAAAACTGGCTTTAACAAACTCGAAGGAAATAAACTTCATTTTACAAATGTTGATACATTTATTAATATTGCAAATAAATTTAATTTAAAGTACGAGGTTATTGATAACACAAAATTAACATCGAATATTTTGTTTATAATTAGAAAATAATAATAACTGTATAATATATTATAACAATGTATTTATTTGAATAAAATTTTTTAATGAAGGAACTATAACGCTATGTATTAACTTATGTTAAACTAAGTATAATTTTTAGACAAGACAAGTTTAAATTGAAATAAATTTTGCTTCAACCTCACCCCCAGCCCCTCTCCAAAGGAGCTTGTCTATGCACACATCTTTTTTAGCAATTTCATATCCTTCATAAGTGGCGTCAAATCTATCTAATCCCCATTTAAATGTTTTATTTCCTGGAGGGCTTTCGCATAAATA
>Ga0209211_10001481_pt1 | contig 44279 bp, 50 predicted proteins | sample RifGroA2_FD_183992 | JGI IMG/M metagenome (GOLD analysis project Ga0209211, IMG submission 183992) | Groundwater microbial communities from Rifle, Colorado, USA - Groundwater A2 (SPAdes) (version 2) | ecosystem: Environmental > Aquatic > Deep subsurface > Groundwater | place: Rifle, Colorado...
TTTTTGAAATTTTGTCTTTTAATTCGTCAAAACTTCTTATGATATTCACGACTTTACCCTGAATGGTAAGTTCTCGCGTAAATATCGGTTTAAATTTCGGATTGGCGGGCTGAAGACGAAAACCGTTTTTTTCTTTGTAGATTTTTTTAAGAGTAACTTCATAATTATCTAATAAAGCCACGACGGTTTCTCCATTTTCTGCGGTTTGTTGTTTTTTTATTATAACAACATCTCCGTTTAGTATTCCTTCATCAATCATGCTATTGCCGGCAACTCTTAAGGCAAAATGTTCTGACGGTTTCGCAATTTGCGATTCTGGTATATTTATCATTTCACGGTTCTCAATGGCTTCGATTGGCTGACCAGCAGCAATAGTGCCGAGTAGGGGAATGTTCACCATTCTTTCCGATTTTATAATTTCAACCCCCCGCGGCTGATTTTTTTGGTGATGAATGTATCCTTTGTCGCAAAGAGCGGCGATGTGTTGGTGGATGGTCGCCACCGAACGCAAGCGGAAATGTTTTTTGATTTCTTCCAACGCTGGCGCGAAACCCTTTTTCACACTATATTTTTTCACGAAGTCCAAAATTTGTTTTTGTTTTTTGGTGAGCATAATGATATTATATCAATATACCGAAAATAAACCGAAAGTTATCCACAATAAATAATCTCCATTATTAAAGAAATGAAATAGAATTGAAACAATTACAAAATATAACATTTCACCACAGGACTAACGACATCACGAGCGGGGTTTTACATTTAATCGGTGCTCTGTTCGCTGTGGCGGCGCTTGCGGTGTTGATTGTGCTGGGCGCCAGTCGTGGTGGAACATGGCACGTTGTTTCCTATTCGTTATACGGCTCGGGGCTGATAATTTTGTACGCGGCCAGTTCCGCCTACCATTTGATTCCGCATAAATTTACTAAAACCAAGCTTTTATTCCAACACCTTGACCATGCCGCAATCTACATACTCATTGCCGCCACTTATACCCCGATTACTTTTATAGCATTAGCTGGCGGCTGGCGCTGGTCCATATTCGGCGTAATTTGGGGTTTAGCCATTCTCGGCGCGGCACTCAAAATTTCACGATTGCAAATGCTACCCTGGTTATCCGCTGTTCTTTATCTGGTGATGGGCTGGTTGATTACTGTCGCCTTTGTTCCTCTTATTCAAAGTATGACCGCCGCCACGCTATGGCTTTTAGTTGCTGGCGGTTTGTCATACACTGTCGGCTTAGCGTTTTTTGCTCTTGACCGCGTTCTGCCCCATAAAAAATATTTCTGGATGCATGAAATTTTTCACGTTTTTGTTCTTGGCGGTAGCACGCTTCACACAATCGTGATGTTTTTAATCTTATAAAAGAAAACCGTCCTTGAGGGACGGTTGGTGAGTTTCGCTTTTTCAAGCAGAAACATAAAGACGGCGCGGGAGCGCTTTGCGGCGAGGCAGTTTCGGAAACGACCTCGTCCTGTAGGCAATCTTCGGAGACACGACGGCGCTGCTTTCTTTGACGAATTTCGTTTGGACCCTCTTTAAACAGCTGTTGCAAATTTCAAGCGGGTTGTAAGAACTTAATCGTGTCCCACAAAAAGGACACTTGTTCGGCCCGGAAAATCGCAATGGCGGCCGAGAACCCAAAAGATGGGCAAGTGAAAGCGCTTTAATGGAGTGAGTCACATCAACGTATGAGTTCATAAATAAGAACAGGTACCGAATAAAAAGATACTCCCCCATAACTAAAAGTCAATCATTTTTAATTGACGGCGATGTCATCTTCCGCTAATCTTCGTTATTAGAACCGACAAAACAACAGAACCTTTACACCATGTTATGGATACCCACTACATACTGAATCGTCTTGCTTTGAAACAGCCTGTCATTGAAGATTACCAGCAACTTTTCGCAATCGCCAAACCGTTTATTATGGGTAGCGAAAGCGAATATGGCGTTGGACAGGATGTGGACGGCGAGCCAGTGTTAGATTTCGCCCGTTTGCCTCAAGTGCTTCTAAACGGAGGGGAGGTTTATCACGATTGCGGACATTTGGAATACGCCTCTCCCGAAGTATCAAACTCGGCGGGGCTGGTCGCTTGTTACGAAGCCGGCAAAGTTTTTTGCCATCGCGAAAAGTTTTCCCACCAACTCTTTTGCAACAATAACGATTGGGAAGGAAACACTTTCGCGGCGCATGAAAATTACTTCACGAAATTGCCGCGTTCTCAATGGCACAGACTTGTGCCGTTGCTCGTCGCTCGGACGGTTTTTGCCGGCGCCGGCTGGCAAACCAACACTGCTTTTCTCATTTCCCAGCGCGCTCTATTTATCAGCGAAGTGGAGAGTGAGAATACCACCCAACGACGGGGCATCATCAATACTCGGCGCGAACCGCTCGGTCAAGTTGAAGGCTACGACCGGCTTCACATTATCTGCGGTGACGCGACAATGAGTGAAGTCGCCACCTTTATGCGTTTTGGAATTGTGGCGCTGACCCTGGAACTTTTAGAGCTTAACGCGTTTCCGAACATTCAATACGATATGGAATTTGCCGTTTCGGATTTCCAGCAAATTTCACGCAAGATTTCCGATTGGTGGCTTAAGGGAATTACCAGGGGTTCTAAAGAAGCGTTGGTAGTTCTTGATTCAATTGTTTTGCGCGCCAAGGAACTTTTTGCCGGACGGGATTTTGTCACCAATGTCCTTTTGGCGACGCTTGAAGACACGATAACGCGTCTTGGCAGAAATCCCCGAGAACTCACGGGCCGAATTGATTGGGTGACGAAACTCAAACTTCTTGAGCTTTTCGCCAATGACGCCGATGGAGATAATCCAGAGTGGTTGAAAAGTCAGGATATGGCTTATCATGACCTTGACCCGGAGACGGGGCTTTATTGGTTTTTGCGCGATGAGGCGTTGCCAAATTTGAGAATGGAACGTCTTTTATCTAATGCCGTGATAGAACGCGCGACTTTTGAACCACCCAAGGATACTAGGGCAAACGCTCGGGGCAAAATAGCCAAATTCTTGAAGTAAACTCGTGGTCGGATGATGGCCGGCGGGAATATGTGGAATCGAATTATGGTTTCTTCATATCACGATTTGGCGGACCGCGAAATTGTTGATGTGGATGAACCCACGCCGAATCCTTTCAATCCTTATCCGGAGGTGGTTGAACGGGTTAAGGCGAAACTTAAGATGGCAATCGGTTGAATAATCGGCAAGTTGTTACGCACTCGTGGCTCACAAGGCCACGAGTTTTTTAATCGCTTTATTTTCGCCCTAAAGGGAGGATGATTGTAAAACTGCCGCCTTTTCCTTCGCCTTCCGAAAAAACTTGGATTTTGCCTCCATGCCGTTCCATAATGATTTTTGCCATAAAGAGACCGACGCCGACCCCTTCCGTATCGACGCGTTTCGCGGCGGTCGAGCGAAAAAATTTTGAGAAGATTCTCGTTTGGTCTTCGTGAGAAATGCCGATGCCGGTATCTTTCACGCGAATAATGGCTTCATTTCCATTGGTATTAACGGAAACAGTAACCACGCCTCCGGTAGCCGTATAAGCCAGCGCGTTTTCAAGAATGGTCCTTAATACAAAGCGTATTTTGGCTGAATCTAAAAAAACCTCCGGCAAATTATTAGTCATTTGAAAAACGATTCGTACCCCTTTCTCTGAAAACCATTTAAGATAAGGCATTATGATTGGGCGGATAAAAGTTTCAAGCTTGACCGTTTCTCGGCGATACATGTAATTTTCTTTTCCGGAATCAGAAAGAGTGGTCAACAGATTGGTAAGTTCTACCAGCCGATTGTTGGAAATTTTAATGTCCTCAATTTGTTTGCGCTGTTCTGTCGGCAGTTTAATTTTCATAAGCTCTTCCGTTGCCCATTTAATGTGAGTGAGCGGAGTGCGGAATTTATGGGTGACTATTGTGACGAACTCATATTTCAGCAAATCAGTTTCGCGGATTTTTCGCCAAACGAATACCCCGATGCCGACCGCGATTAGCGACGCCAATGACGGAATGAGCCATAAGGGAAATGCCGGATACCGAGCGGCAATAAAATTATTGGAGAAACTGATAAAAATAATGGAAAGACTCATTGCCACGACAATCAAAGCGTAAAGAAATGCTCGTTTGGCTAAAATACGAATATCCAGCAATTGATAGGAAAGCACGCCGTAAACGAACGGTACGGCATAAAAGAAAATAAAGAACAAGCCCCAGTTCGGGTCAACCGGAATGTTAAAAACTAAAAGTACCGGAATGAATCCGATAGAATATCCGAGGGTGAGAGCGAGAAAAAAATACTTGAGCCGATTTTTCATTGCCGGGTCTCCCTGTTGATAGGCCCTGAACATTGCCAAAAGGAAATAGACAGGAATGATAAAATTGAAAATGACTCTCATTGCCCAATGATAGGTGCCGGCTTCGTAGTAATTTGGAAAATATAATTTTGGCGTTGAAGGCGCGAGAAAAGCGTCCGATTGTAACAAGTAAAACAGCGTCAGAAAAATGCCCGAAGCGTAAAAAAAGGCGATTAAGTAGCGTTTTTCGCGGGCTTTGCCGATAACCGAAAGCACGCAGTGGACATTAAACATAACGATAAAAATAATAGAAACGTTAAACATCAGCGCCGCCCGAGAAGAAAGCGGATCGGTAAGGTTGACTCCGATAACGTGTGAAATATAGAAGACCGATACCGAAAGCATCGTCAGGGCCAGAGTTGTATTCGCCACTTTTCGCGGATGTCCGAAATAAGTAAAAAGCGCCAAACCAAGCGAGACAATTGCCGAAAGGATTGAACCGATGTTGTGAATAAGGAGACTAAGATTCATGCGACAATTATAACACAACATTATTGGCTTATAAAAAAGCCCCCGCCTAAGCGGGGGCGCGAGATAAGTTGGCCGGCGATTATTGTTTATAAACCGGCTCCAAAATTGACAATTGTCTCGGCAACTTTTCTTCGCCGTCCGGCACCCAATCCAATTGCTGGAATTGGAAACCGATTTGCCGGCTCAACCGATTGTAGTGCCTGACGTTTTCTTCCGCCCGCCGAAACAACTTTTGAAGTTTGATTTTTCTCCATTCGTCGGCCAAGCCCGCGAACAGTTTATCTGCTGTCGTCTGTTCAATCAGCCGATTGATTTCCTCAAGCAGATTTTGATGCTGGCAAACCAATGCCGACAATCTGTCGTAATTTCTGAGAGCGGCTCGGGTTAGAATCATTCCTTCCCAAGTGACGCGGCGACTGGCTCGTTGTCGGTCTTTTGCCGCACTTTGCAAAAATGCCGCGATGATTACAAGTGCCAACCAAGCAAAAACACAAATAACAACAATGTTCAAAAGAACAGTTTTCATACCGGTTAAACATTACAGTGAGGTTTGTTTTTTGTCAAGAAAATTTTGATGTATTTTTTGTTTTAATGGGCGAGAGCGATACCAAGAACTTTTTTGGCGCCGGCTCGGCGCAACACTTTTCGAGCTTCGCTTAAGGTGGCGCCGGTGGTAATGACATCGTCAATCACAATAATGTTGCGGCCGAGAGGACTTTCGTTGACCGCGAAAGCGCCGCGCAGATTTTTTAAACGGCCGACGCGCGAGTCGGCGCTGGTTTGGCTGGGCGTGTCTTTGATTTTTATTAAGATATTTTTTCGGATTTCAAAAATTTCGCCCGCCGATGAGGTGGATTTTTCAGTATCTAATTTCGCCAGTTCCTCTAACAGCATTTCGCATTGATTGAAACCTCGTTCGCGATGGCGTTTTTTGGAAAGGGGAATAGGTGTCAAGAGCGGCCGTTCAAAATTTTCAAAAATTTTTCGCTCGCCGAGCTCGGCTGTCAGCTCATCAAACAAAACTTCGGCGAGCAAGGCGGCAATAACGCGATTGCCGCGGTATTTTAGTTCCCAAATGGCCGTTCTGACCAATAAATCGCGATAATCAAAAAGAGCAATTAAACCTTGTTGACCGTTTAGTTCGCGGGAGCGTTTGGCTCGGCCACTAAAACCATTTGAACCCATAATTTCGAGTTCTTTAACGATTGGTCTTTTCGGCAGAAAAAAATCCAGAACCCAATTTAGCCACTTTATGAACATAACAATATGATATAATGATTTTACGAATTACCACTAATTATTATGGCAATTTTCTCTAAAATTTTCGGCGGGGTAATGGGCGGCGGCGCGACCAGCGTCATCGGCGTTGATATCGGTTCTTCGGCGGTTAAAATCATAGAGCTTAGAAAAAAAGGCGGCCGGGCGGTGCTCGGCACTTATGGCGCGTTAGCTCTCGGTCCTTACGGCGGACAGGCGGTTGGCCAGGTAGTTAAATTACCAAACGATAAAATTGCCGAAGCCTTGCGCGATGTTTTACGTGAAGCCAACGCTTCAAGCAAGGTATGCGGTTTTGCCATTCCTTTATCCGCCAGTCTTTTGTCATTGATTGAAATGCCGGTTTTAGACCAGAAACAATTGCCGCAAATGGTGCCGATTGAAGCCAGGAAATATATTCCGGTTCCGATGAGTGATGTAACTTTAGATTGGTGGGTAATACCGAAGACTGAACGGGAAACAACTTATAGCTCGGATGACCTAGCCGGAAAAATTCAGAAAGCTAAATTGATGGATATTCTTTTAGTGGTGATTCAAAACGATGCCCTCAATAATTATCGGGAAATTGTTCGATTGACCGGTTTGGACGCTTCTTTTTTTGAAATTGAAGCGTTTAGCACCATTCGCGCGACGATGAATCGAGAAACGATGCCCGTAATGATTTTTGACATGGGCGCCGGTGCCACCAAACTTTATATTGTGGAAATGGGCATTGTTAGAACTTCTCACACTATCAATCGCGGCTCGCAAGACATTACGGCGGCTTTGGCCCAATCGCTTGGCATTAATGTAATGGAAGCGGAAAAATTAAAACGGGACAAAGGTCTAATCGCCGAAGGCGATTCCAGCGTTACCGAAGCGTCCTCAATAATTTTGAGCTATATTTTTGCCGAGGCTAATCGAACATTGATTGGTTATCAAAGGAAAAGCGGCAAAGTGGTGCGGCGAGTGATTTTGACCGGCGGCGGTTCAGTCTTGAAGGGAATTTTGCCATTTGCCAAACAACATTTGGAATCGGAAGTGGAATTAGCCGACCCGTTTGCCAAAGTGGACGCGCCGGCCTTTCTCCAAGGCGTGCTTAAAGACGCCGGTCCTCAATTTACCGTTGCTCTCGGCGTCGCTTTTCGCCGACTTCAAGAATTGGAATAACAAAGTGTTGATAAGAAATAACGCTTGTTATTAAAAAGGTGTATAATATCAAGGTATGGACAGCAAATTTCAACAATCTTTCATACCAAAAGAATCGCTGGCAAGCGGGATGAATTTTCGCGTTGGTCAGGGATTGGGAATTTTTACGCTGATTGCCATTGTGGTTTTTCTGATTTCCATCGGAACTTTCGGCGTTGCTTATCTTTATAAACAATCAATTGTCAAGGAAATTTCAAAATTGGACGCTGATTTGGCGCGGACGCGGGAAATTTTTCAGCCGTCAACTATTGCCGAATTTAAAAAATTAAGCAATCGTTTGCTAGTGGCTGACAAATTACTTAATAATCACAGAGCGTTCTCACAAATTTTTGACGTTTTGGAAGAAGCGACGCTCCAATCGGTTTATTTCAACAGTTTTTATTTGGCCGGTTCTGACAAGGGATTTTCCCTGACTTTGAAAGGTCTAGCCAAAAATTTCAGTTCGGTGGCTTTACAGTCTGACATTTTCGGCAAGAATCAAGCTATCAAGAATCCGATTTTTTCCAATCTTAACTTGGACCAAAAAGGTAATGTGGTTTTTGATGTGAACGCCTCGGTCGATTTGTCAATTTTGTCTTATAAAAACAACGTTGCGCCAATCACCCAATGAAAAATATTATCTCTTTAATTTTAATAGCGGCGGCGGTTTGGATTTTTTGGAGTTATACCGACCCGATTTACAAAGAAGCCAACGGGCTTAAAGAAGTTAGAAACGATTATCAAATCAAACTGTCGCAAGCCAATGAATTCCGGCGAAAGTATGAAAATCTTTCCGTTGCTTATCAAAGTTTTTCCGAAGCGGATATTGTTCGTCTTTCACGATTGGTGCCCGATACCGTGGACACGGTGCGTTTAGTGATGGATGTCAGTGACATTGCCGCTAAGCAAGGTTTGCTTATTAAAAATATCAAGATTAGCGAGCCAACCAAAGACACCAAGGAAAATACCAATTCACCAATTGGTTCACCAATTGGCGCACCCGCGTCGTCAGCCGACGGTCTAACGCTTGGGGCAATTCGCATTGGCGCGACCAATCAAGATTTTAACAGCATTGATTTGAGTTTCTCGGTAACCGGCAGTTATGAGCGGTTTATCGCGTTTCTCCAAGATTTGGAAAAAAGCTTAAGAATTTTGGATATGACCGAAGTCAAATTTTCAACGCCGACTGATTCGCTGAAAGGCAATAATTACGATTTCGGCATAGGTTTAAGAGCTTATTGGCTAAAATAATTTATGTATCAGAATAAATCGAAAAAGAGTAAAATGTTGACTATTATCATAGCGCTCATTGTTGCCGCCTTTATCGGTTATTCGCTGTTTTTCACCGGCGATGCCGATGATTTGGCTTTGGTTATGCCCCAAGGGGTAAATCAGGACCAAACAGCGCGCGAATTGCTTGTCCTGTTTGCCGAGTTATCGACAATCAATTTAAGTCCGGCTGTTTTGAGTAGTTCAATTTTCATGTCGCTTGAGGATTTTTCGCGAGAGATTCCCAGTGAACCAACTGGTCGCGTTAATCCGTTTGCGCCAATTTAATTTTCATTATTTTTTTGATGGGCATTTTAGAAACATTAGTAAAAAAAAATATCATCGCCGATGAAGACGTGCCGGCAATCAAGAAGGAACTAAAAGAGTCGGGCGCCAAACTGGATGAAATCTTACAAAAGCGCGGCGTGGCAACCGTCGACCTTTTGGCGATTAAGGGCGAATTTTACGGCGTGCCGGTAAAAGTTTTGGATAATCAAGGCATTCCTTTTGAGATTTTGCGCTATGTGCCGGAAGAATCGGCCGTCCATTATAAATTCGCCCCTTTGAGTATCACCGATGGGATTTTAGAAATCGGTATGGTGGAACCGGATAACATTGAAGCCCGCGATGCTTTGAATTTTATTTCTTCCAAAATCGGCTTACCCTATAAAGCCTATTTAATTTCTCGCGACGATTTTGAAAAAATTGCCCAGATGTATAAAGGCTTGTCCGGCGAAGTATCCCAAGCTTTGACTGAACTGGAAACGGAATTGGCTGGCGACCAGACGGAATTAGCGGAAACTAAAATAGTTGAATCTGGCCAAGACGGCAAAATTAGCGCTAGAATCATTGAGGACGCGCCGGTAACAAAAATTGTCGCCACCATTCTTCATTACGCGGTTGAAGGCAACGCTTCCGATGTTCACATTGAACATTTGGGCGAAAAAGTCCGGGTGCGTTACCGGGTAGATGGTGTTTTGAACACTAGTTTGCTGTTGCCGCCCAAAGTTCACGCGGCGGTTGTGGCCCGAGTGAAAATTCTTTCCAATATGCGTTTGGATGAAAAACGAAAGCCGCAGGACGGTCGATTCAGCGCTCGCATCAGCGGTCGTAAAATTGACTTTCGCGTTTCCACTTTTCCGGCTTATTACGGCGAAAAAGTGGTAATGAGAATTTTAGATTCGGAAAAGGGAGTCAAGAGTCTGGAATCAATGGGCTTGTCTACTCGTAATCTTCAGCTAATTCGCAACGCTATTCAAAGACCTTACGGAATGATTTTAATTTCTGGCCCGACCGGTTCGGGCAAATCCACGACGCTTTACTCAATGTTGAACGAAGTGGACAAGGAAACAAAAAATGTTTTGAGTTTGGAAGACCCGGTGGAATACAATATACCCGGCATGAGCCAGTCGCAAGTTCGGCCGGAAATCGGTTACACTTTCGCCACCGGTTTGCGCACCACTTTGCGCCAGGACCCGGATGTGATTATGGTTGGCGAGATTCGCGACAAAGAAACCGCCGGTTTGGCGATTCAAGCGGCGCTGACGGGCCACTTGGTTTTTTCCACCATTCACACCAATAACGCCATTGGCGCTATTCCGCGCCTTTTGGATATGGGTGTTGACCCTTATTTGATTCCGCCGACTTTAATTTTGGCGATTGCCCAACGCCTGGTAAAAACTATTTGTCCCAATTCCGGCAAACCAATTCTGGTGGAAGGCAGCATTAAGTTGATGGTGGAAAAACAGTTGGCCGATTTGCCGGCGCAATATCGTTCTCAAATTCCTATTGGCAAAGATGTGTTGGAAGCAACGCCAACGCCGGAATGTCCCAAAGGTACTCGGGGTCGAGAGGCGGTGATGGAAGTTTTGGAAATGAACCGTGATTTGGAAGCGGCGATTTTGAAAGGCGCCAGCGAAGCGGAGATGTTCAAAATTGCTCGGGCGCAAGGCATGCTGACGATGAAAGAAGACGCGTTAGTTAAAGCTTTCCGTCACGAAATTCCCTTTGAGGAGGTAAATGAGTTATAATAATAAAATGACAGAAGAAAAAAAAGAAAAAGTGCTCATTGTGGACGATGACAAGTTTCTTTTGAGCATGTATGCCGTTAAGTTTAAAAATCACGATTTTGAAGTGGAAACGGCGCTTAGCGGAGCGGAAGCATTAAGCAAGCTCCAAAATGACAAAGCGCCGGATATTATTATTCTGGATTTGATTATGCCCGGCATGGATGGCTATGAATTTATGGCGAAAGTCCGGGAACAAAAATTGGCGCCGAAGGCAACGATAGTTGTTTTAACCAATCAAGGTCAACCGGAAGACATAGAAAAAGCCAAAAAATATAATGTTCAAGGCTATATCGTCAAGGCCAGTACCATTCCGTCGGAAGTGTTGGAGGAAGTTATGAAGATACATCAAGGGAAATAGGGATTAGAAATTGAGCATTCTTAACATATGGATTACGCCAAAGAACTTGAACAATTAATCGTCACCGTTATTAAAGAAGGCGGTTCGGACTTACATATTGCCGAAGGCCGGCATCCAACCATCCGGGTAACGGGCGCGCTGATTCCGCTATTGAAACACAAGGTGTTGTCTAAAGAGGACACTCTTGGTTTTATCACTGAACTTTTGACGGCGGAAAATAAGAAAAGGTTTCTGGAAACGAAGGAAGTGGATTTTTCTTATGGCTATAAAAACGAAGCGCGATTTCGCGGTAATGGCTATTTTCAACAAGGAACGGTGAGTATTGCCTTGCGTCTGATACCGAGAAAAATTAGGACGCTGGAAGAATTGAATTTGCCGCCGATTTTGGCTACTTTTGCCGAAAAACAGCAGGGCTTTTTTTTGGTGGTGGGCCCGGTTGGGCACGGCAAAACGACGACTTTGGCGGCGCTCATTGACCTCGTTAATGCTACTCGCGCCGAGCACATCATCACCATTGAGGACCCGATTGAATACATTTTTGAAGAAAAGCGTTCCATTATTGACCAACGGGAAGTGAAAATTGACACTAAAGATTTTCAGACGGCTTTGACGGCAATGTTTCGCGAAGATGTGGACATCGCGATGATTGGCGAAATGCGCGGGCAGGAAACTATCGCCACTGCTGTTACCGCCGCCGAGACCGGTCATTTCGTTCTTTCCACTTTACATACCAACAATGCCGCCCAAACGATTGACAGAATCATTGATTCTTTTCCGGCTGGCCAGCAGGAGCAGATTCGTTTGCAACTTTCCGAAACCCTGACAGGTATTTTTTCCCAGCGCTTGGTGCCGAGAATTTCCGGCGGCTTGGTGCCGGCTTACGAGTTATTAATCGCCAATAGCGCGGTGGCGAATTTGATTCGCGAGAAACGCACTCACGAAATCAATACGGTAATTGAAACCGGTCTGGAGCAGGGAATGATTGACATCAATCGTTCGCTGATTGATTTGGTGCGACGCAATGAAATTACCGTCGCCGACGCTTATCGCTATACCACTAATCCGAAGTCGTTGGAAAGGATGATGTAGGAAAATGCAAAGCTAAAAGCGCAAAACTCAAAATATGCTATTTAAATATCAAGCAATTAGTCAAAACGGCCAACCGGAACAAGGCGATATTGAGGCGGTTAATGTGGAGGTGGCAATCTCGTCGCTCCAGCGACGCGGTTTTACTTTGTCCAAGATCGCTCCAGCTGAAAGCGGTTCACTCTTATCCAAAAATATTTCTTTTTTAAATCGCGTTTCTAACAAGGACATCGTGATGTTGTCTCGTCAGATGTCCACGCTCTTTGAGGCCCAAGTTTCCGCTTTGAGAATTTTTCGTTTATTGGCGGCTGAATCGGAAAAACCAACCTTGCGCACTACCCTAAACACCGTGGCTGACGATTTACAAGGCGGCAGTTCCATTGCCAAAGCGTTGGCTAGACACCCGAAAGTGTTTTCCGAATTTTACGTTAGTATGACTAGGGCGGGTGAGGAATCTGGTAAGTTAGATCAAACGCTTGCTTACCTCGCTGATTATTTAGACCGTTCTTATGAGGTGACTTCCAAGGCCAAAAACGCCATGATTTATCCGGCTTTTGTCATTGTCGTATTCATCGGCGTGATGGTTTTGATGCTGACCAAAATCATACCTAATATCACCCAGATTTTAAAGGAATCAGGTCAAGACATTCCGATTTACACTAAGGTGGTGATTTTTGCCAGCGATTTTTTGGTTGATTATGGTTTGTTTCTTTTGTTGGGCATTATCGCCGGAGCGGTCGTGTTGTGGAAAATGACTCGGACGGTTTCCGGCCGGTTCGCTTTGTCTCAATTCAAGCTCAAAGTGCCGTATCTCGGCAATCTCTACAAGAAACTTTATCTTTCCCGAATTGCCGACAATTTAAACACCATGTTGGTTAGCGCCATTCCGATTGTCAAAGCTTTGGAAATCACTTCTTCGGTGGTGGGCGACGAGGTTTATAAAGAAATTCTTTTGGAGGCAACCGAGCAAGTCAAAAGCGGCAGCACTTTGTCGGAGGCTTTCTCGCGCCATCCGGAAATTCCCAGTATCATGGTTCAAATGACCAAAGTCGGCGAAGAATCGGGCGAACTTGGCGCCATCTTGAAAACTTTGGCGAAATTCTACCAGCGGGAAGTGACTAATGCCGTAGATACGCTTATCGGCATGATTGAGCCGGTGATGATTATCGCTCTGGCAATCGGCGTCGGTTTTCTGCTTGCCGCCGTTCTGATGCCGATATATAATATTGCGGGAGGGATACAGTAGCTTACAGCTTTACTTATAAACTGATTAATTATCCACACCCCCATTTGCTATTTGACGGGGTTTGGTATAATGAAAAGGTCGAAACAATTTAGCAGTTTATTATTTTTTATCAAATGAAAAAAGGTTTTACGCTTATTGAGCTTTTGGTGGTGATTGCCATCATCGGCATTTTGGCGTCAGTTGTGCTTGCCAGTTTGAATACGGCGCGGAATAAGGCAAAAATTGCCGCTTTTAAGGCAGAGATGACTTCACTAAGGGCGTTTCTTATTAATCAATGTGATAGCGCTGCTTTAGTGGCGGGTGACGTTGCGGCAATAGGTACTCATGGTGCCGGCACCATTAATGCTCAAAGCTGTGGGTCAACCGGTTCAGCCACATTCAATGTTACATTTTTACCGACTAATGGCGCCACTGGTTGTACCAACGCTATTGTTTCGGAGGGCGTTGTTACTTATACAGCTTGTCCGTAATCTTAATTATTGCAACGGTTAACCGAGTTTTCAAAACTCGCCTTTATATCAACAGGGCGAGTTTTGTTTTTACCGAAAAAGAGTATAATGATGATATGAAAAAGGGATTTACTTTAATTGAGCTTTTGGTGGTGATTGCGATTATCGGTATTTTGACCACTATTGTGACAGCCAATTTAGGAACGGCGCGTCAGAAAGCGCGCGATACCAAACGAGTGTCGGACGCCAAACAACTTCAATTGGCCCTGGCTCTTTACGCTGACGCCAATGGCAATCGCTATCCAGCCACACTTAGTCCACTGGCTCCAATTTATATCCAAGCAGTTCCGGTGCCGCCGGGCGGGACAAGCCAGACCGCTTATTCTTACGCGGCGCTCGGTTCCGGCGCTTCTTGCACCAGTTATCACCTGGGCGCTTTATTGGAAGTGTCGGGCAATGCCTCTTTGTTAGATGACAGCGATGCGACAGCGGGAACGATTTGTACCAGCAGTGCCTCCGATTGGTCCGGTGCTGATACCGGCGGCGCCAATGTCTGCGGCATTACCGGAGCTACCGCCAATTGTTTTGATGTGAAGCCGTAAAAAAGTGTCAAAATTTTCTGTCAGAATAAGGATTTAATCCACTAAAATAATCGCCGAGTCGCCGTGAATTTGGGCGAAGCCGCCACTGATTTCAAAAGTTTTGTTTTCAGTTTTTGTTTTAATCTCTATTTTTCCGCTTTTCAGCGCGGTAACTAGCGGCACATGACCGGGCAAAATTGTCAGCGCGCCGTCTTCTGCCGGCAAGCCGATTTGTTCAACTTGGCCATCGTATAAAGTTTTATCAATTGAGTGGAAGTGAAGATGCATAAATTTAGTTTTTGATTTCCTCTATTCCTCCCTTCATATAAAAATTTGCTTCGGGAATTTCGTCGTGTTTGCCCTCAATGATTTCCTTGAAGCCGCGAACGGTGTCTTGGCGTTTGACAAATCGCCCCGGCCGACCGGTAAACGCTTCGGCAACCATGAACGGTTGGGAAAGAAAGCGTTGGATTTTGCGCGCTCGTTCCACTAAAAGTTTATCTTCATCAGACAATTCTTCAATGCCTAGAATCGCGATGATATCTTGCAATTCTTTGTAGCGTTGAATGATGCGTTGAACTTCGCGCGCCACTTGGTAATGGTCATCGCCGACGATGTTTGGGTCCAAAGCGGTGGAAGTGGAATCCAACGGGTCCACAGCCGGATAAATGCCCAGCTCGGTTAATTGACGCGACAAGACAATAGTAGAATCCAAGTGCGAAAAAGTGGTTGCCGGGGCCGGATCGGTAATGTCATCAGCTGGCACATAAATTGCCTGAACCGAAGTAACCGAACCCTTTTTAGTGGAAGTGATTCGTTCTTGTAATTCGCCCATTTCGCTGGCTAAAGTCGGTTGATAGCCGACGGCGCTGGGCATTCTACCGAGCAAAGCCGAAACCTCGGAGCCGGCTTGAGTAAAACGGAAAATATTGTCAATAAACAACAATACATCTTTACCTTCGGTGTCGCGAAAATATTCCGCCATAGTCAAACCGGAAAGAGCGACTCGCAATCGAGCGCCGGGTACTTCGTTCATTTGGCCAAAAACCAAAGCGGTTTGTTTCAAAACGCCGGATTCTTTCATTTCATTGTATAAATCGTTGCCTTCGCGAGTGCGTTCGCCGACGCCGGCGAAAACCGAATAGCCCTTTTGAACGGTGGCGACATTGCGGATTAATTCCTGCAGCAAGACGGTTTTACCGACACCGGCGCCGCCGAACAGACCGATTTTTCCGCCTTTAATGAACGGCGCGAATAAATCAATAACCTTGATGCCGGTTTCAAAAATTTTTATTTCCGTTGATTGTTCGGTGAATTTCGGCGCTGAACGGTGAATCGGCCATCTTTCTTTGGTTTGGCAATCACCTAAATTATCTATCGGTTCGCCCAAAAGATTGAACATTCGACCCAATGATTCTTTGCCGACCGGAACGGTGATAGGCGCGCCGGTATTTATCACATTTTCTCCGCGGCGCAAACCTTCGGTTGGACCCATGGCAATCGCTCGGACGCGATTATTGCCCAAATGGCCAGCTACTTCCAAAACCAAATTACTCCGCTCTTTGTCCGGCGATTTGATTATCAAGGCGGTGTAGATAGCCGGTAAACCTGCCTCGCTAGCAGGCAGATTACTTTCAAACTCAACATCTACCACCGGGCCTATTATTTGTATTATTTTGCCGTTCATATTTTTGATTAAATTGTTCCCGCCGTTATCTCCGTTAATTCTCTGGTAATTTTGGCTTGGCGGGCTTTATTATAAGTAAGCGTCAGTTTTTCAATCAATTCCCGAGCATTTTCGGCGGCATTTTTCATTGCTACCATTCGTGACGAATGTTCCGAAGCGTTGGCTTCCAAAATAATCTGATGAGTTGCCACATAAAAAAGATGGGGCAGAAGCTCGTGTAGAACTTGTTCCGGTGACGGTTCAAAAATATACGGCAAATCGTTGGTCGTCAAGCCAAGGACGTTGGGAATGTTGGCGTAACGGCCGCGTAAAGGCACGGTGTCTCGGACTATTTCTTCTAAGGTTTTTTCAGAAAAAGGCAGAAGTGTCCGTACTAGTACTTCCTGCTTCAAAACCGAAAGGAAATTGGTGTAAATGAAAACCACTTGAGCTGTTTTTTCTTCCACAAAAAGTTGTTCCAAAAATTTGGCAATCGGTTCGGTTTCGTGAAGTTTTGCTAAGTCGCCGATACCTTCAAAATGTTTTAGGATGTTTTGGTTGGCGTATTGAAAATAGTTTTTGGCTTTTTTGCCGATGGAAATTATTTGAACTTCGGCGTCAGGCGGCGCGTTTTTTATAAATTCCTCGGCTTGGCGCAAGACATTGCTGTTGAAAGCTCCAGCCAAACCTTTGTCGGAAGTTACCGCCACCAAGGCGATTTTTTTTATCGGTCGCTGGGCGAGCAGGGGAGACAGCGAGGCTAAATCGTTTTCAATTTTACCGCTTAAATTTTTGAGAATCTGCAAGGCCGCCAAAGCGTAGGGACGGGTAGCCAGCGCCGCTTGCTCGCTTTTGCGCATTTTCATCGCTGCCACCGCTTCCATTGTTTTGGTGATTTGTCGGATATTTTTGGTGGCGCCAATCCTATTTTTTATTATTCTTTCGTTTGCCATCAGATTTTTTTCCAATAATTGTTGGTAAAATTGGCGCAGGCTTCTTTCAGGGCTTGTTCGGTTTCTTGTTTGAGTTCCGCTGATTCCCGAATTTTTTTAAGCAGAGTGTTTTTTTGCCGGCGCAAATAAGTCAGCAATTCTTTTTCAAATTTTGGCACCTCGGCAATCGTCACATTATCCAGAAAACCATTGACGGCGGCGAAAATGGAAACAACCTCTTCTTCAAAGGGCATATTCAAAAATTGCGGTTGCTTCAAAAGTTCGGTCAATCGGGTGCCGCGAGCTATTTTCTTTTGCGTTTCTGGGTCAAGGTCCTGGCCGAATTGGGCGAAAGCAGCCAGTTCGCGGAATTGCGCCAATTCCAAACGCAAAGTGCCCGCCACTTTTTTCATGGCCTTGGTCTGGGCGGCGCTACCGACGCGCGAAACTGAAAGCCCGACATTCACCGCCGGCCGGACACCTTGATAGAAAAGCGAAGATTCCAAATAAATTTGGCCGTCAGTGATGGAGATGACATTAGTCGGAATATAAGCGGAAATGTCGCCAAGCTGGGTTTCAATAATCGGCAAAGCGGTCAACGAGCCGCCGCCGTAATTTTTATTTAATTTTGCCGCTCGTTCCAGCAAGCGCGAGTGGATATAAAAAATATCGCCCGGATAAGCCTCGCGGCCGGGCGGCCGGCGCAACAAAAGAGAAATTTGCCGGTAAGCGGCGGCGTGTTTGGACAAATCGTCGTAAATTACCAGCGCGTCTTTGCCTTGGGCCATAAAATATTCGCCGATGGCGACACCGGCGTAGGGCGCGAGGTATTGGAGAGCTGCGCCCGCGCCCGCGCCGGCCGCCACAATCACCGTGTATTTCATGCTGCCGGTTTTTTTCAAATGTTCCACGGTTTGGGCGATTTTTGATTCTTTTTGGCCAATAGCGATGTAAACGCAAATTGGCGTTCCAAAGCGAATGTCTTTACCTTGATTGGCGATGGTGTCAATGGCAATAGCGGTTTTGCCGGTTTGTCGGTCGCCAATGATAAGCTCGCGTTGGCCGCGGCCAATGGGAATCATGCCGTCAATCGCTTTGATGCCGGTTTGCAAGGGAATTTTTACCGATTCTCGGGTGATGACGCCCGGCGCGATTTTTTCCAACGGACAATCTTGGACGCCGTTTCCAATTTTTGGCAATGTTTCGCCACCATCAATCGGTTCGCCGAGCGGATTAATTACTCGGCCGATAATTTTTTCCGAAACCGGAATGGACAAAACTTTGCCGGTGCTTTTGACTGTTTGATTTTCTTTAATGGCCGTGCCGTCGCCTAAAATTATTACGCCGACCGAATCCTCTTCTAAATTTAGAGCCAAACCTTTTACATTTTCGACAGACTCACCCGCCTCATCGGCGGGTAAAAACTCTAACAATTCCGAATATTGAACATTGCTTAAACCGCGGACAATCGCCACGCCGTCGTTGACTTTAGCGACCGTGCCGACATGGTCAACCTTTGTCCGGTTGTTTATTCCCATAATTTCGTCGCGTAATTGTTTTAATATGGTGTTTTTATCCATTTGCGTTATTTTATTGCTTCCGTTAAATCATTTAACCTTCTTCTAACGCTATTATCAATTCTTAGGTCGCCGATTTGGACAATGTTGCCGGCAATGAGTGACGGAGCAGTCTGCCAAAAAAGTTCCACCTTTTTGCCGTTGATTTTTGTCGGGAAAGTCGGCGGTTTTTCTTCAGCCGTTGCGATTTCCACTTTTATCGCGTTTTCTTTTTTTAGGCGAATTATTTCAAAATGTCTTTCTATATCGCTAAGCATTTTAGTCAACCCAGTTTTTTTAAGAAAAGCGGCAAAGTGGGTAATAATTTCCTTGCGAGCCGATGGTTTTTCAGTAAGAATTTCGTAGAAAGCAGTGGCAAGTTGTTTTGGGGAGTATTTCATAAATTTTAAATTTGTTTCACCCTCTCAATCGTCCCTTTCTCTAATTTCTCTTGTATTTCCTTGTTTAAAACATCCCCCAAACTATGTTCAATCGCCAGCGCCACCGTCGCGCCGATTTCCTGTTTCAATTCGCGCCGCAATTTGTTTTGGTCTTCTTTCAAAATTTGTCGGCCGGCGGCAATCATTTTCTCCGCTTCTCTTTTGGCTTCGGTGGTCAGAGATTCTTTTAATTCCTTACCGGTTTTTTCTGTCGCCGCCAATATTTCCTGGCCGCGTTTTCTGGCCTCGGCGAGGGTTTTTTCTTCTTCAATTGCCGTCGCTTTGATTTTTTGCTCAAGCCTTTCGGCGCGGTCGGCGTCATCCTCCAATTTTTTCCGTCGTTTTTCCAAAAGTTCCAGTAGCGGACGATAAAGCAGCCAGCGCAGAACGGCAACCAAAATGCCGAAGTTTATAAGCTGGGCAATTAAAATTTTCCAATTTATTCCGAGTTCAGAAAGTAGTTTCCCCATTAATTCGTATCATTAGTAAACATTCGTATATTGGTATCGTTTATACGAATTTAATAATCAATGCCACTACCAAAGCGTAAATGGCGATGGCTTCGGCGAAAGCAATGGCTAAAATCATCGCCGCTTGGATTTTTGGCGCCGCTTCGGGATTGCGGCCGATGGCCTCCATCGCTTTGGCGGCAAGCAAGCCGATGCCGATGCCGGGGCCAATGGCGCCCAGACCAATCGCCAAGGCCGCTCCCAAGCTAGCTATTTGATTTACCGTTTCTACGGCTGTTGTTTCCATTTTTAAAAAAATTAATTATTAATAAAAAAAGAATGACCTCAAAACAGGGTCGATTAAAATATCGTAGCAAAAACGAGTATTCGGCGCAACTCAAATCAATGGGCCGATTTTTGTGTGGCAGAAGTCAGAAAAATCATGGCTAGGACGGCGAAAATCAGCGCTTGAATTAGACCGACAAAAAGTTCTAAAGCCAGAAACGGCATCGGTATGATGTAGGGAACGAGAAAAGCGATAATAATCAATAACACTTCGCCGGCGAAAACATTGCCAAATAATCGAAAAGAAAAAGAAAGAATTTTGGCAAATTCACTCACGATTTCCAGCGCGCCGACGAAAAAGGTAACAGGACTCTTGAAAGAAATAAATTTACCGAAGTGATGTTTGACCCCAAGGGAAATTATTCCGACAATTTGACTCATCACCACGACAATCAGAGCTAGCGCTAAAGTCATTGCCAAATCAGCGTTGGCTGAACGGAGCAGGGGAATAAATTCGATTTCGCCGCCGCGATTTTGAAATAGACCGATAGAACCAAAACCCGGCAAGATTCCCATCCAATTAGCAATCAAGACAAAAAGAAAAATAGTGGCGACGATTGGAAAAAATTTTATTGCCGTCTCGCGATTGCCGGCGATAGTGGACATAAAATCCAAAACCGCTTCCACTACCGTTTCCACCGCGTTTTGGAATTTGCCGGGAATTTCTTTTAAGGTTTTGGAAAAAATAAAAGCCACGGCAATTAAAACCAACATTGCCAGCCACGAAGCCAGCAATGTGTTGGTAATAGGGAAGTCGGCAATATCGGCAATGATTTCGGCCTTGATGGAAATAGGAATCATAGAAATAGCTTATAGCTTCATTAACTTATAGCTTCATTAGCTTTTTTAATTACGATAATAGTGGAGATGGTAATCGCCAAAATCGTTCCTGTCAAAAAGAAAATCGGGTTGGCTTGAAAAATTTTGTCTAGCCAACGGCCCAAAAGCGCCAAACCAACCAACGGCAAAGCAATCGTCCAACCCACTTCAAAAGCCAGCGGTAAAAGTTTTTGCCCTTTGTTTTTCTCATTTTCCACGCTGGAAGTTTAACATATTTAAAGTTATACTGCTTTTTATGAAAATTTTGGATGGAAAAGTCGTCAGGGATGAGATTTTGGCGCGGTTGAAAGGGGAATTTGCCAAATTAGCCGGCGCGACTAAGTTGGTGATTATTCAAGTCGGCGTTCGGATTGATTCCAACGCTTATATTCGTCAGAAGAAAATTTTTGCCGAGAAAATCGGGGTGGTAGTGGAACACATTAAATTTTCCGAAAATTGTTCACCAGAAGAAATCATAGAAAAAATTTGCGCTTCGAATGCCGACAAAAATACTCATGGCATTATTGTTCAATTGCCTTTGCCGGCAAATTTTAACACCGACGAAATTATTGAATCAATCAATCCCGACAAAGATGTTGATGGTTTGACGGCGAAAAATTTGCGATTGTTGATGATGGGGGAATTACAAGGTTTGATGTCGGCGACCGCCAAGGGTGTTTTAAAAATTCTGGATTATTATAAAATTCCCATTGCCGGCCGGCGAGCGACAATAATCGGTCGTTCGCGATTAGTCGGCAAACCGGTGGCGTTGGCTCTGCTCGCTTCTGGCGCGACAGTAACGATTTGCCATCGCCAAACCGAGAATCTTGCCGTTATTACCAAGGCCGCTGATATTTTAGTTACCGCCGTCGGTCAGAGAAATCTGATCGGCAAACAGTTCGTCTCGTCTAATCAGACGCTCATTGATATTGGCAATGACGTTAATTTGCCGGAAGTTAAACCTATTGTCGGGGCGATTACGCTGACACCAGGTGGCGTCGGGCCACTGACTGTCGCTTGCCTGTTTGAAAATTTGCTGAAAGCGCGTATAATGAAGGTCTAATAAATTATTAAATAAGTTTTAAATTTTATGGAAGAAAAACATTGTTGCGACGGTAAAATGAAAACCTACCTTCTGGTTTTAATTGTTATTATTTCAGTGTTTTTTGCCACCAAGGCGGTCAAGGAATTAAAGACAATTGGTTATGTCGGAAAAGAACTTTCGCCACTGGCAACTATTATGGTTTCGGGCGAAGGGGAAGTGTTCACCAAGCCGGACATCGCTTCTTTTTCTTTCACTGTTGAGAAAGAATCGCTGAATGTCGCTGAAGCCCAATCAGGGGCGGCGAAAATTATCAATGAAATTTTGGCAGAGTTGAAAAAATTGGGCGTGGCAGATAAGGATATCAAAACACTTGGTTACAACATTTATCCTCGCTACGAATACTTGTCTGGCGGCGTGAGTTATGAATATTATCCGCCGAACGGCGGCAAGCGAGGATTGGCAGGTTATGTTGTCGGTCAAACGATTGAAGTTAAGGTGCGCAAAATTGCTGATGCCGGCAAAATCATTTCCAGTACCGGTGAATTAGGCGCCGCTAATTTGAGCGGTCTGTCGTTTTCAGTGGACCAAGAAGAAGAATTTAAAGCCGAAGCGCGCAAAGAGGCGATTGTTAATGCTCAAAGCAAAGCCGAAACCCTGGCGAAAGATTTGGGTGTTACTTTAGTGAGAATTACCAGTTTTTCCGAATCAGGTAATTATCCGGGCCCAATCTATTACGCTAAATCAACGGAAGCGTTTGGTATGGGCGGTGACAATTCGGCGCCGGAAGTGCCGTCAGGTGAAAATCGGATTGTCTCAAATGTGACGCTGACTTACGAAATTAGGTAATCCAGAGCTTTTTCACAACTTATCCACATTAATTACTTGACAATTGACATTCTTTTAGTGAAAATAGTTCACCCCCAGTTTGGGTTGTTGGTCCAAATTGGACGGTTCACCAACGCGAAGTTGGCCACGGAGCGGGTGTCATCCGACGATGCCCGCTCCAATTTTTTATCCACCGGTCGCTTGACTTATTTTTCAGTTAGCTTATTGTATTAATAACCCCGGGCGGGGTTTTTTAGTAGAATGAAAATTTTTGAATACATTAAAGAAACTAAAAGCGAACTGAAACATGTCAGTTGGCCAACGCGTCGGCAAGCCATCGCTTTTACCGCCATCGTTATCGCCATTTCCGTTTTTGTGGCGGTTTTTCTCGGTTTGTTTGATTATCTTTTTACCTTAGCAATCGAGAAATTTATTTTGTAATAATATGTCCAAGCAAAACATTACGGGCGAGCGCCGTTGGTATGCCATTCACACCTACGCCGGTTATGAAAACGCGGTGGCGCGCAATTTGAAACAGCGCATTGAATCGTTGGGCATGACGGATAAAATTTTCAATGTGGTGGTGCCAACCGAGAAGAAAATAAAAATCAAAGCCGGCAAGCGAGCCGAAGACGAAGAAAAGATTTATCCCGGCTATGTTCTGGTAGAGATGATAGTGACCGACGATTCTTGGTATGTCGTTAGAAATACGCCGCGAGTGACGGGCTTTGTCGGCAGCGGCGTTTATCCGGTGCCGCTTGAAAAAAAAGAAATTGACGAATTATTCAGACGAATGAATGCCGCCACGCCAAAACACAATATTGATTTGGAATTGGAAGATGCGGTGATAATTGTTGACGGACCATTCAAGGAATTGGACGGCAAGGTGTCGGAAGTGGACAATGAGCGAGGCAAGGTTAAAGTATTGGTGTCCATGTTTGGTCGCGAAACGCCGGTGGAGTTGGATTTTTTACAAGTTAAAAAAATATGAAAAAAATTGCAAGACAATTAAAGATGACCATCGTTGGCGGTAAAGCTACGCCAGCGCCGCCCATCGGTCCGGCTTTAGGTCAAGCCAAAGTCAATATCGGCGAATTTGTCACCCGTTTCAATGAAGGCACAAAAAAAATGGCGGGTGAATTGGTGCCGGTGGTTGTTACCGTTTATGAAGACAAAACCTTTGATTTAACTTTCAAAACTCCGCCGGCCACAGCTCTAATCTTGAAAGCGGCTGGCAAAGAAAAAGGTTCGGGTAAAAACGCTGTCAGTAAGGCGGGTTCAATCACCAAAGCCCAAGCTCGCGCTATTGCCGAGAAAAAACTTCCAGATTTGAATGCCAATGACCTAGACGCAGCGGTGAAAATTATTGAGGGTTCGGCTCGTTCTATGGGGGTGGAGATTAAATAGGAGATTTGCTATTATATAATTGTTATGAGTGATGTTGTTTTGTCTAGAAATGAATACTCGGTTTTAAGGGCGCGTGCCGAAGCATTTGACCGGCTTTTGTTTGCCTTGCGCAGTGATGCTTTTTCTCCACCGCCAATAAAAAGCCGCAAGGAAATTTTGCGCCAATTCAAAAATACCAGCCGTTACAACGCGAAGTTTTTAGAAAGTTTGAAGAGGGGACTGGAACGCTCAATTTACTTTGAAGAGTAATTGTCATCATGAAAATTCTACCACTCCACCCCGAATCAGTCTCGTATTTGGAGAAGCGCCGTTTGCTTAAAAAATTCCAAAAGCAGACGGCGCTTCTTTTAGAAAACATTAATCATCCCAGTTTAAATGTGGAATTACTTGAACCAAAACAACTTCGTTTTTTCAGTTTCCGTGTTGATAAAAAATACCGCGCAATTTTCATTTTTACAGAACCAAATGTGATTGAAATCATTGATATCAACAATCACTATCATAGATGATTTTTATCCACTTCCTAAACTTGCCAAAAGTAGAAGGGGAGTGATAATATTAAGATATCATTAACAATAAATTTTTTATCCATGAATAGGGAAATAATTGAAAATCAAGAAAGAGAGAAGACCCCCGAAGAGCTTAAACAAGTATGGTTAGAAGCATGTGAAATAGCCAATAAACTTGGTGAGAAATATAAGCTTGAAGAACCCAAAGAATTAGTTGATCGTATCGGTAAAATGTCTGATGGTCGTGAGTCGTTTCCCGGATCGGATTATCAAGTAGCGCGAGGTAGGGAGGTGGAAGCGTGGGCCGTATATTATAGAAAAATATTAGAGTTGGCTGACGAAGAAACTAAAAGAAGTGACGATGAACAAGGATATTGGCCAGGATATTAAAAAAATTTAGGGGTTGTTCCTCTTTTTTTCTACATTAGTCTGCGTCAAGTCAGCGTAAGTCTGCGGTAAATAACACATTTGACCCCCAAGCTCGGGGAACCCTCCCAGCTTTTTCTTTTCATTTTTTTGTTGTTAGTTGTTGGTTGGTTGTTAGTTTACCCTCTCCACATACTCGCCGGTTTCGGTGTTGACGCGGATAAGGTCACCTTCGTTGATGAATAAAGGGGCGGAAATTTCGGCGCCAGTTTCCAGTTTAATGATTTTGGAAGCGCCCTTGGAAGTGTCACCCTTGACGGCCGACGGCGCTTCAATGACCTTTAATTCAACTTTAATTGGCAATCTAACGCCAATGACTTTTTCCTCAAAAGTTAAAAGTTCAACGATGGCGTTGGTTTTCAAAAACTTTCCACCCTCGCCGATTTGAGCGATTTCCAATTTGAAACGTTTTGCCGGTTTGTCGGGTTCGCAGAACCACCATTCCTCTCGATTGTTGTATAAATATTTCGCTTCCTTTTTTTGTAAATTGGCTTCGTCAACTTTGTCTTGTTGGTGGAAAGTGTAATCGGTCACTTTGCCCGAAATCAAATTTCTGATTTTCGTTTGATTAACCGGCTTGCGCTGTTGCATGCGGAAAATATGGGCGTCCAGCACTTCATAAGGTTGGCCGTCCAAGACGATAAACTTTTTCGGCAAAATTTCGTTGTAGTTCAACATGGTTCGGCATTTTAGCAGAATACCGCTCTTCGGGCAAATTTTTTATTTCGCGAACATTCCTAGTTTTTGTTTTTTACTCTTGCAAGTTGTCATAATTCACAACCTGCTCCGATAATTGCTATCGCCAATATCGGAGCAAATGTAGTAGAATGGGAAGGTTATGAGATATAGAAAAGGTGAAATTAGCAGGAAAATTTTGTTGTTGCTTTTAGGTGGTGTGTCTCTTGGTTTAACTCATTCACCAAAACAATATTTCAAAATACTTGGCGAAATGGCTGATGTGTGGAAAGGTGTAAACAAATTCAATTTTAAGAGAACTATAAAAAATTTATATCACTCGAGAATCCTTAAGGAGGTAAAAAATAAAGATGGCACAATTAGTGTGGTATTAAGTGAAAAAGGAAAAAAGATAGCAGAGGTTTATAGTTTAGATAACTTAAAAATCAATAAATCTAAAAAATGGGACGGTAATTGGCGATTAGTAATTTTCGATGTGCCGGAGCGAATAAAAAAAGTCAGAGATGCACTACGAATGCATTTAAAAAATCTTGGATTTTACGAGTTACAAAAATCGGTATTTATTTGTCCGTTTCCGTGTACTGAAGAAATAAATCAGATTGTTGATTTTTACAATATTCACGAGCATATTCGCGTTATAGTAGCTCACTCAATAGACAATGAAGAAGAGTTAATGAAACAATTCAGCGTCTCCTGAATCCTCTGAATGTTTATGATAGTTCAAATTATTTGAATATTATTCAAACAGCCGTTGCCCGATATTGTTCTAGGGTTATTGGATTATTTAAGATTTTGCTCCGATAACTGCTATCGCTGATATCGGAGTGGTAGATAAACTAATTTGCTGAAGGCAGTTAGAGGCAGAAAGTAGGACACCTATCTTCAGGAAAATTTTTAGGCAAATTTTTTACAAGAGGTCCTGCATAAGGCCAGATACATATTGCACTCATTGGGCAGTCAAAGCCAATGAGGATTTTCAACAAATTCAAAGGAACTCGAGGATTCATATCGACTTGGGAGCGCGTGATACGCTTTCGGTATGTGATTCAAGAAAAAGCAAAACAAAAAGCCAGAATTCTGACATTCTGGCGTGTTCACGGTTTAGCGGCGACTTTGGACGCTTTCTCGTTCAAGCGCCGCGCTCTCTTTGTTTGGCAAAGGAAACTAAAAGCGGGTGGCGGGAAACTGGAAGCGTTAAACAACGGTTCAAGAAAACCGAAGACCAAGAGAAGGAGAATCTGGTCATCGTTAGCCATCGAAGAAATCAAACGAGTCCGTTTCGAACACCCGAACTTGGGCAAAGAGAAACTTTACCCGTTGCTTGTCCGTTTCTGCGAGGATAAAAAACTCAAATGTCCAAAATCAAGAACCATCGGTCGGTTAATCGTTGATTTGGGTGGCCTGCGAATCGCGCCCCGGCGCATTACCGGCACCGGCAGAGTTAAACCACTGAACTACCACCCTGTCCTTAGAAAACCGCCCGATTTAGCGGCTAATTATCCGGGTCATGTGGTTGCCTTTGACACCTTTGAAGAACACATCAACGGCATTAGGAGATATGTCATCACTTTTGAGGATATTTACACCCGTTTCGGTTTTGCTTGGGCGACTTCGTCCCACGCTTCCCAAGCGGCCGAGGAGTTCTTTCTTTACTGTCAACGAGTGTTTCCTTTTTCTTTCACTTTCGTACTAACCGACAATGGTTCCGAGTTCAAGAAACACTTTTCTGAAACCTTAAATCGCCTGCACCTGACGCACTATCATACTCGTCCCCGCACACCCAAACAGAACAGCCACTGCGAAAGATTCAATCGCACCGTTCAAGAAGAGTTCGCCAATTACCATCGGGGACTGCTGGCTGTTGATATTCCGGCTTTCAATCGAAAGTTGGCCGACTGGTTGCTTTGGTACAATACTGAGCGCGTCCATTGCGCTTTCCGGAACAAACTTTCCCCTTATCAATTTATGTTATCGTTAGAACCTAAATCATTGCCAGAAAAGTGCAAAGATGGGTGGCCTCATACACTTTGGAGAGCGTCAAGTATTCGACCTTTTTCCGCTTTGGATGCCTTCAAATACACCGTTAATTCAATACCAAACAATTCCTTTTTTGTGCGCATAGTCATACCGACTACGCTAACAGGAATTATGAGCTATACGAGATTATTTCACTGACCTTTTTTGTGAGCTATTAGGCGGGACTTTTTGTTTTAATTTTACACGCTATACTAGAAGAATGGGATTTTGGGAAAAGATTTTTAGAAAAGCTATTAAGGAGCCGCGATCGTTACCGTCACTAAAATTTTTCAATACTCTGACCGGCCAGAAAGAAGAATTTAAGCCGATTAAGGCAAATGAGGTAACGATGTATCATTGCGGGCCGACGGTTTATGATTTTGTTCATATCGGCAATTTGCGTTCTTTTCTGCTTGCCGATTTATTGAAAAGAATTTTTTTGGAACGGGGTTTTAAAGTAAAACAAGTTATCAACGCTACCGATATCGGTCACTTGGTAACCGATGGCGATACTGGCGAAGACAAAATGACTAAAGCCCTGCGTCGCGAAAACAAACCGATTACTTTAGAAACAATGCGCGAGCTCGGCGGTTTTTATCTAAGCGCTTTCAAAAAAGATTTGGCAACATTGAATGTCAATACTAAAGACACGATTTTTCCGCGCGCTTCCGACCATGTGGCCGAACAAATCGCCCTGATTCAAACTTTGATGGAAAAAGGTTACGGTTATAAAACCAGCGACGGCTTATATTTTGACACGACAAAATTTCCGGCTTACGGCCAATTGGGCAATAAAAAACAGCAGCAATTGGAGATGGGTTCGCCTGCCGATGGGCGCGGCGCGCGGGTAGAAAAAAATCTGGAAAAAATCAACCAAACCGATTTTGCTCTTTGGAAATTTGACCAAAATCTCGGTTGGAGTTCACCTTGGAGCAATTCCACCTCGCCGTCGGGCAGGGGTTTTCCCGGCTGGCATATTGAATGTTCAGCCATGAGTATGAAATATCTAGGTAAACATTTTGATATTCACACCGGCGGCATTGATTTGTTGGGCACCCATCACCCGAATGAAATCGCCCAGTCGGAAGCGGCAACTAATAAGAAATTCGTTAATTATTGGTTACACAACGAATTTATTTCCATTGAGAATCGAAAAATTTCCAAATCATTGGGCAATACCGTAACCTTAAAAAATATCGCCGACCGCGGTTTCTCGCCGCTCGCCTATCGGTTGTGGCTACTTGGTATTCATTATCGTTCGCCGGCTAATTTTACTTGGGAAACGTTGGAAGGCGTAGACAAAGCATTGTTCCGATTAAAAAAACTTTTGGTGGAAGAATTGGGGACAAAAACCGGTAAAATAGACGCCAATTATACCGAAAAGTTTTCATCGGCTGTTAGCGACGATTTGGACACGCCAAAAGCGTTAGCTTTGCTTTGGGATTTGGTAAAAGATAAAAATATCACTAACGAAAACAAACGGGCAACCATTCTTTATTTTGACAAAATTTTAGGTTTGGGTTTGGAAAATCGCGCCGCGCTTTCCAAAGAAATGAAAATGGCGCAACTGCCACCAGAAAAATGGTCTGATGCGATTAAAACATTAATGGACGAACGAGAGAAAGCGCGGCGCGAACAAAACTTTGTCAGAGCCGACCGAATTCGCCAAGAACTTGCTAATAAAGGTTATCAAATTAAAGACACGCCGAGAGGTCCGGAACTTCATATTATTCGCGATACCAATCGAGCAAAGAAGGTATAACAAAAAAAGGCGACAACGAAAAATATCCCCAAATCTTCCACAAGTTATTCCACTTTTTCTTTTTTGAGAATTTTATTGGCATGATAAAATTCGGCCATGAATAATTTGACCACAGGAGCTTTCTTGGCGGCGACCAGCCGAATCCCGCCGCAAAACATTGACGCCGAACGCGCTCTGCTCGGCTCCATTATGACGCGACCCGATGTGGTTTACGATGTGGTGGATATTATCGGCGGCAAGTCGTTTTATTCTGAACGGCATAAAATAATTTACGAAACGATGTTGGAATTGTTCGGCAAAAGTCAGCCGATTGATTTGCTTTCTTTGGCTTCGCGGCTCAAGGAAAAAGAATTATTGGAACGAGCCGGCGGCAATCTTTACTTAACCGAACTTTTAGGCAGTGTTCCTTCGGCTTCCAATGCCAAGCATTACGCCGAAATTGTTCAAAAGAAATCCATGATGCGGCGCTTGATTGAAGCGGCTGAACGCATCACTTCTTTGGGTTATGACGAGGCTCAAGATATGGCGGAAATTTTAGACAAAGCCGAAAAACAAGTTTTTGATGTCAGTAATTCTTCTTTCACCCACAAATTTATTGAACTGAAAGAAGCGCTGGGCGAAGCGTGGGAAAGATTAGACCGGCTCCATAAATCCAAAGATAATTTGCGCGGTTTGCCGACCGGTTTTCCGGAATTAGACAACAAACTGTCAGGTCTGCAAAAATCCGATTTGGTAATTTTGGCGGCGCGACCATCAATGGGAAAAACCGCGCTGGCTCTGGATATCGCTCGCCAGACAGCGGTCAATTACCAAAATACCGTAGGAGTTTTTTCTTTGGAAATGAGTTCGCAACAATTAGTAGACCGAATGTTGGCATCCGAATCTCGGGTGGACGCTTGGAAATTACGCACCGGCCGATTATCGGTGGAATCGGAATTTGAACAGATTCGCGATTCTTTGGACCGATTGGCTAAAGCACCGATTTTTATTGATGACCAGCCGGGTAGTAATATCTTAAAAATGCGGGCGGTATCGCGGCGGCTGAAAGCGGAAAAAAATCTCAGTTTGATTATTGTTGATTATTTACAATTGATGATTCCGACTACCGCCCGGGCCAATGACAGCATGGTTCAACAAGTAACGGAAATTTCCCGTTCCCTAAAAACTTTGGCGCGGGAATTGGATGTCCCTGTTTTGGCGCTATCTCAACTCTCGCGGGCGGTGGAACAACGCGGCGGCAAACCGAGATTGTCCGACCTTCGAGATAGCGGTAGTATTGAACAAGACGCTGATGTGGTAATGTTTATACATCGCGAAGATAAATACAAAGAGGATTCGGAAAAGCCCAACATTGCCGAAATTTTGATTGAGAAGCACCGCAATGGTCCGACCGGCAAAGTTGAACTTTATTTTGACGACAAAAAGGCGACATTTTTGAGCGTGGATAAAAGCAACTTCGGCGATTTGGCGAAAGAAGAAAGTTTTTAAATGACCATTATAGAAAAACTTGCGGAAATTTTTGGAAGTTTTCCCGGCATCGGGCCGCGTCAGGCGAAGCGGTTTGTTTTCTTTTTGCTGTCGCGCGGCAGCGCCTATATAGACGAGCTAATTAAACTTTTGCAAAATTTGAAAAAGGACATCAAGCAATGCTCCGTTTGTTTTCGCTACTTTGCCAAAAGCGTTACCGCCGAAAGCCGCTGTCAGGTTTGCCGCGACGCTCATCGCGCCGCCGATGTTTTGATGATTGTCTGTCGCGATGTGGACTTGGAGATGGTTGAAAAAAGCGGCGCTTTCTCCGGCCGTTATTTTGTTTTGGGCGGCACGTTGCCGATTTTGGAAAAGCATCCCGAGCAAAAAATTCGCGGTCGCGAACTTTTGAAGGCGACAGAAAAGATGAGCAAAGAAAATTTGAAAGAAATTATTTTAGCCACTAATGCCGACCCTGAAGGCGAAAATACCGCCGACTTTCTTCACAAATTTTTGGAACCGTTAGTTAAAAAACACAATATCAAAATTTCCCTACTCGGACGCGGCCTTTCCACCGGCGTCGAACTAGAATACGCCGACGCCGATACCCTAAAAAACGCGTTAAGAAATAGGGCATAAAAAGGCGAAACCTTAAGGTTTCGCCTTTTTATGCTTATTTTATCCCCAAGATTTTAACTTTAAAAAAATGTTGGCGGTGGCCTTGGCGGACGAGGTAGCGGCTTTTTGATTTGTATTTGACCACCAAAATTTTCGGCGCTCGGCCAATATCCACCAATTCCGTCTCCACTTTCGCCCCGGCGATAAAAGGCGTGCCAATAGTTGTATCCTTGCCGTTATCAACCAGCAGAACTTTATTAAAAGTGATTTTGTCACCCTTTTTGTATTCACCTGCCTGTCCCGCCATCGGCGGGGCAAGTTTCTCAATGCGAACTGTCTCGCCCACCGAAACCTTGTATTGTTTGCCGCCTGTTTGAATAACCGCAAATTCCATAATTTTTACATTCTACACAATTTTTAATTAAACACAAGAACTCCTAAATTTGACAAAGTGTCATAAAATTTGTTTTAATGTGGCGATGGAAATTCGCAACGTCGCTATCATTGCTCATGTTGACCACGGCAAAACCACTTTGACCGACACCTTGATGCGCCAAACCGGTATGGTTACTGACGCGTCTTTCAGTATGGATTCCAATGACTTGGAAAAAGAACGAGGCATTACCATTTATTCCAAGAACGCTTCTGTCTTTTGGAAAAATACCAAAATCAACATCGTGGACACGCCCGGGCACGCTGATTTTAGTTCCGAGGTGGAGCGGGTTCTTCGCGCCATTGATACTGTCTTACTTTTAGTTGACGCCCAAGAAGGGCCGATGCCGCAGACCCGTTTCGTTTTGAAAAAGTCGTTGGAACTTGGGCTGAAACCGATTGTCATTATTAATAAAATTGACAAGCAAGCCGCGCGGCCCGAGCAAGTTCACGAAGAAGTTTTGGAACTTTTCATGGAACTCGGCGCCAACAATGAACAATTGGATTTCCAAACTATTTACGCCATTGGTCGGCAGGGCATTGCCAAAAGAAAACTTACCGATGAATCAAAAGACCTGTCGCCTCTGCTAGACGCTATTTTGGAATTTGTGCCGCCGGCCAAAGGCGATACCGCCGCGCCTTTCAGAATGCAACCTTTTAATCTGGCTTATGATAATTTTCTCGGTCGTTTGGCAATCGGTCGGGTTTATGAAGGGACGCTTAAAACTGACGCGGTGGCGATTGAGAAAAAGCCTGATGGCACAATGGCGAAAAATAAAATTACAAAAATTTATACTTTTGAGGGGCTAGCCAGGAAAGAAGTGAAAGAAGCGGTGACTGGAGACATTGTGATAGTGGCAGGTTTTCCGGAAATTTATATCGGCGATACGATTTGTGAAAAAGAAGACCAAATTCCCCTGCCGGCAATCGGTATTGACGAGCCGACCATTTCTTTGGATTTTCTTGTTAACGATTCGCCTTTTGCCGGTAAGGAAGGAAAATTTGTCACGACGCGCCAAATCAAAGAGCGGTTGGAAAAAGAACTAGAAATCAATGTTGGTTTGCGGGTGGATTTTTCGTTTGGCGACCATTATAAAGTTTTTGGCCGCGGTGAACTGCACATTGCCATTCTTTTGGAAAATATGCGCCGCGAAGGTTTTGAACTTCAGGTTTCTGAACCGCAAGTTATCACCAAAGAAAAAGACGGCGTAAAAACCGAACCCTATGAGGAAGCGATTATTGATGTGCCGAACGAATATGTCGGTGAGGTCATTCAAAAATTGGGCGCTCGGCGCGGCGTTTTGATGAATCAAAAAGGTCACGAAAATCAAACGCGGCTGATTTTTGAAATACCGACTCGCGGCTTGCTCGGTTATCGCAGTGAATTTATCGTGGATACCAAAGGTGAAGGTATTTTATCATCGCGCTTTATTAAATTTCGGCCATGGGCGGGTGATATCGTTAGACACAATTTCGGCTCAATGGTTTCTATGGAAAATGGCACGGCGCTCGGTTATTCTCTTTTCAAACTGCAAGAGCGCGGCGCGATTTATATTGACCCGGCGATTCCTGTTTATGAAGGTATGATTATCGGCAATGTTTCCAAAGGCGATGATTTGGATGTCAATCCGACCAAGAATAAAATTCTGACTAATTATCGGAATGTGAATACCGGCGACGCGATAATGCTTACGCCACCGTTGAAACTCTCTATTGAGCGCGGCTTGGAAATTATGAAGAGTGACGAATATCTGGAAATCACGCCGAAATCAATTCGCTTGCGCAAAAAGTTTTTGACTAAAGTAGAACGCGCCAGGGCGGCGAGGGAGAAATTTTAATTTAGATAAAATAAAACTCGACCATCCCAAGGTGCACATATAACAAAGTAAGCCGATCGGTTCAGGTTGTTATATTGTTATATTAGAACTATTCTTCTCTGTCCTATTCTTCCCTATCGGGTTTTTCTAAAATGAGGGGTTCAACACCGGCGGCGGAGCCGGTGATGCGCAGGACATCTTTATCCATCATCTTGAATTGTTTGCTGGCGGCGGAAAAATGATTGACGGTGGTGGAGAGCGCGTTTCCCAACTTGTTGTGATATTCCTCGTAATTTTTCAAGTGCTTGCCCAAATCCTCCACCCTCTTGATGATGTCTTTGGCAGTTTCTTCAATTTGCATGGCTTTCAATCCTTGGAGCACCGTTTGCAAATACGCCAAGAAAGAAGTCGGCGAAACGATAATCACTTTGTATTTGCCGGCAGCGCGTTGAACCAAATTTTCGGTGTCATCAGTAACAGCGCCGACTTTATTGACCAATAGGTCGTAATAAATCGCTTCGTGGGGAATAAACATAAAAGCAAAGTCGGTCGTCCCCTTTTCCGGCTGAATATATTTTGAGGTTTCCAAAATCCGGTTTTTTAAATCATTGACAAAAAGTTTCTCCAAACGCTCTTTTTCCGCCGGGTCGCGGGTTTCCGCCAACCGGTTATAATTTTCCAGAGAAAATTTGGAATCAATGGGAATAATTTTGTCTTTAACGAAAACCACTGCGTCTACGATGGTGCCGTCGGGAAATTCATATTGCATTTGAAAACTGCCGGGCGGCAGGACATTTTTCAATAAGGTTTCCAAATAATATTCGCCGAGGACACCGCGTTGTTTGGGATTTTTCAAAATATCTTGCAGTGATTGCAGTTGGTCGGCAAAAGACACCACTTGCTTATTAGTTTCATCCAACTTGGTCAAGCCGGCGGTCACATCCCGAATCAATTTGGCCGATTCGGAAAATTGACCGCGCATCGCTTCACCCATTTGTTTGGTGGTATCGCCAATTTTTCGGTCTACGGTGCGAGTCAGTTCGTTCATTTGTTCCAGCAAAAGTTTGAAGCCGGTATCGTCACGAGGATTTTCTGAAACTCGGCGTAAACGCCGTAATTCAAAAATTAAAAACAAGCTCAAGCCAGCGACAAAAATCAAAGCGATAATTAATCCCCAATTCATTTTGCCATTATACACTGCTGATAATTCTATGCTATCCTTTATTCATTATTCATATTCAGATGACCTTACATCAAAAAATTAAGGGGGAAATCAAAGAAGCGATGTTAGCCAAAGACACAGTGCGGCTGGCGGTCACGCGCGGTTTGCTGGCGGCTTTTGTCAATGAGTTAATAGCGAAGCGACGCAAACCGACGGAGGAATTGAAAGATGATGAAGCGCTCGCCGTCATTAAACGCAGCGTAAAACAACATAAAGATTCTATTGAACAGTTTGCCAAAGGCGGCCGGCAAGATTTGGTCAAGGAAGAGGAAGCCGAACTGAAAATTTTGGAAACCTATTTGCCAAAAATGCTGAACGAAAAAGAAATCAGAAAAATTGCCGAAACGCTCAAAACCAAACTTGGTTTTTCTGATAAAGCAAAAATCGGCGTCTTTGTCGGCGCGATAATGAAAGAATGTAAAGGTCTGGCTGATGGCGCGGCGGTTAAAAAAATCGCCGAGGAATTATTAGCTTAAAAAATTTCAATGGCATTTGAAGCTAATTGGTGGTTTGACAATATGAAAAAAGCTGTTTTAGATAAAGACAGTGAGCAGACGGCTGAAAAAGTGAAAAAGGAAGCCAAGCGACTCGCTAAATCTAAAGATAACAAAAAATTTCCCGATAATTTGCCGGATAATCCTCCGAAAGATTGGACAAGAGAATGGGAAGAAAAAAATCAGTAATTTCTATTGCGAGGTCATCTAGTGGTAGGATGCGACGCTCTGGACGTCGTCACCTTGGTTCGAATCCAAGCCTCGCAGTTGTTCTATAATCGGCTCCAAGCCGCCGTTCATAATCGCCGAGATATTGTGCCAACTTTCTTTCAATCGGTGGTCGGTAACGCGGTCCTGCAGAATATTGTAAGTGCGAATTTTTTCTGAACGAACAGCCGAACCAATCTGTTCTTTGCGGTTTTCGGCAAATTTCGCCGCCTCTTCTTTTTCTTTCAAATTTTCAAGTTTGGCGGACAAAATTGCTAAGGCCTTTTCACGGTTGCGGGCCTGGCTTCGTTCGGAAGTGGAACGAACATCAAGGCCGGTGGGCTTATGAATTAGCCGAACGGCAGTTTCTACTTTGTTGACATTTTGTCCGCCTTTGCCGCCGGCCCGAGAAAATTCCATGTCCAAATCGGCAGGATTGATAATAAAATTGGTTTTTTTTCTTAATGGCAAAACTGCCACTGAAGCGGTGGAAGTGTGGACTCGGCCTGATTTTTCGGTAGCCGGCACCCGCTGGATTCGATGAATGCCGGTTTCCCAACGCAGATTTTTAAAAGCGTCTTTGCCGCGCAATTCAAAAACTGCTTCTTTGAAACCACCCAGAGCGCTTTCTGATTTGTAGATAGGAGTCCACTGCCAATTTTTTTCGGCAGCAAATTTTTGATACATTATCGCCAATTCTTCGGCAAACAACGCCGCCTCTTCGCCGCCAACGCCGGCCCGAATTTCCATAATCATTTCATTGGGAAATTCTTCTTCAGCTTTTTCGGTAGCGACAATTTCATCCAATTGTTTCTGAATAGCTAATTTTTGGATTTGGATATTTTTCAATTCTTCCGTCGCCAAATCGCCGAGCTCCTTATCGGTCTTTGCCAACATTAAAATTTCCGCTTCTTCTTTGGCGAGTTTTTCCAATGTCTCGGTGAGATAAGTGGTTTTGGAATTAATTTGATAGTTCATGGAAATCAAAATCACAAAGGCTTCGCCTTGCGGCCGCAAGGCGAAGCCTTTAAGTCTTAAGACTTGGTTTTCGGTTTTTTCGAAGTCGCTTTAGCTTGTCGGGCCTTGAATTTGTGAACGCGACCGGCCGCATCAATGGTTTTGTCGCCGCCAGTGTAGAACGGATGGCAAGCGCTGCAAATTTCCACGCGGATTTTTTCCATGACAGAACCAACGGTGAACTTATTACCGCAGGCGCAATTAACTTCAGCCTTATCAAAATATTTCGGATGAATTTCTTTTTTCATAAAAACCACATTATCAATTGGCTTTAATAATGTCAATTTGTTGTTGATACTTAGCGGCTAATTCCATAACATCGTCGCCGTAAAAAGCGTAAGCGGATTTATTGGCGTTTGCCCAGCCAGCCAGATAACGCAAGGCGGCTAATCGTTCGGCGGCGTAAGTTTTTTTGTCGGCACCGTTGTCCGCCATCAGCAAACCGGTAGCCATAAACGCATCCTCCGGCTCCCAAGGATTAGGCGGATTGTGACCTGTTGCCGCGGCGATACGGTCTTCATATAAAATCCAAGTGGAAGGAATGAATTGCGCCGGTCCCATGGCGCCGCCATAACCGTACCAAGGTTTTTTGGAAACCGGCATTAAATCGGGATTGAGACCGAGCCGGGCGGTAATGGCCAAAAACGGCACAGTATCGCGCGGCGCTTTCATGTCCACTTTCCAATTGCCGGTGCCGACATTTTCGCCAAGATTAGATTCTTCGGCGATGATGCCGAGAATTACCGCCGCCCGCACGCCGGTTTTTTGCGAAGCCTGAATCGCATACTCATAAGCCTTTTCAAAAGGAATCGCCGCCGAACCGCGCAAGGCGAACAATTCCGCTCGGATTTGAGCCGCGTTTTTTTCTTTATCCTTGATTATTTTTTGATAGACCGTTTCCACCCCTCGAGAAATTTTCAGAATATCTTTTTTTTCCGCCTCTTGTTTTTCTATTTTCTTCTTTTCCAATTCTTGAATTTTTTTCAAATCGGTTTCTTCTTTGGCTTTGTCTTCCAGCGAACTTTTCTCTTCTTCGGTAACTGATTTGGTAGAACGCAATTCTTCAAACGATTTTGCCAAAGACGCTTTAATGGTCTGGAAATTATCCAGGTCCTCAAAAAAAGCCGATAGATCGTTGCCGCTCAAAACAAATTCGGCAATTGAAAAATTGTCCAGTTCGCGGGTTTTTCGGAGCAAGTCGGCCAATGACGCCAATTCGCGATTAATTTTCGCTGACAAACCGACTATAGTTTTTTCTTTATCGCCAATTTCTTGATTCAAATTTTCAATAACCAAAGCGCGCGCCCTGATGGAAAGTTTGGCGGCGTCAATTTTGGCGTTCAAGATGGCGATATCGCGTTCCAAAGAAACGCTTTCGCGCTGTTTATTTTTGAGAATTTGCTGTTGAGCCTCAATTTCTTTCTGGAGCGTCGCCAATTGGTTTTCCAATTCTGCTCGGCGATTGGTAACAATGTTGGCAACATCTTGAGCGAAAGCGCTACCAACCAGCAAAAAAAATCCAATAACGATGCCGAGAGGCTTCGCCTTGCGATAAACCGCAAGGCGAAGCCTTTTTGAATTTTGTTTTAAGAACTTCATTTCCCTTTTGATTCTTTGTGTTCCTTTGTTTCTTTGCCAATCGCTGATTTTGCTTCGTTCGTTGCGGTGGCGCCTTTCGACGCAGTTGAACCGGCAACTTCAGTGTTCTCTCCCTCTTTGGCTTCTTTGCCTTTCTTTTCAACTTCAATGGCCGATAAATCCGCCGGTTCCGCCGGTTTTTCCTCCTCTTCTTTTGGCTCATAAACCGAAGCCACTACTTCTTCCGGTTTTTCCATTAAAACAACGCCGGTCGGTAATTTAATGTCTTTGGCAACAATGGTATCGCCGAAATTCTTAAGCAAACCGATATCCACTTCAATTTTTTTCGGCAAATCTTTGGGCAAAGCTTCAATGGCCAATTCGTGCAAAACTTTGACTAAAATCGCACCCAAATCTTTGACCGCCGGCGAAACGCCCACGAATTCAATCGGGGTTCTGATTTTCAATTTTTTGCCTTTTTCAAAAACGTAAAAATCGGCGTGGCGGGGAATAGAACGAATCGGGTCTAAATCCACATCTTGAATCAGCGCCTCCAAATTTTCTCCGTTTTCAATTTCCAAAGTAACCACTGAACTCTCGCCGGTCTCCTTCCAAACTTTGACGAAATCCTTAAAAACAACGCTGATTGCCGCAGCCCCCATTTTTTTGCCACTTACCCCGCTAGAAGCCTCGCTTCTAGCGGGGTAAAAAACTGCCGGCAATTCGCCGTTTTTTCTAATTATTGACAAATTGGTTCTCGGTTCTCGCTTTTTCGCCTTCAATAAAATCATGGGGGTATTATACGGGAATTTTCCAAAAAGGCAACTCAAAAATCACAATATCGCACGCATCTTTTCGGCAATCAAATCCCAATCATATTTTTCGGCAACGAGTTTTTGGGCATTGGCGATAATTTTTTCTCGGAGCGAGTTATCACTTAAAAGTAATTTTACTTTTTCGGCGATGCTCTGGGGATTATTGGGTTCACAGAAGAGCCCGGTCGGAACAAGGTTAAACCTTTTTCCCGATTCAAGGTTTAACCTTGAAGATTCGGGAGGAAAAAGAAAATCGGGAATGCCGCCGACTGGCGTGCCAATAATCGGTAAACCAGCTGCCATGGCTTCAATAAAAGAATTGCCCAAACCTTCGGATAATGAAGGGCGGACAAAAATGTCGCTGGCCCAGAGATATTCCGGCAATTTTTCCGGTTGAACAAAACCGACGAATTGAACCCTGTTTTGAACCTTAGACTTTAAACTTTCCTCCAATTCGCCAATTCCAACAATTAACAACTTCACTTTTTCTGGCAAAAATTTTAGCGCCGCGATAATGTCTTCCACCCCATTTTTTTTCACCAGTCGCCCCGTTGTTATTAACACCGTATCATCTCTCTCAAATCCTAATTTCTTTCTTAATTCCTCAATTTTGATTTTTGATTTTTGATTTTTAAATTTCTCTATGTTTACTCCATTCGGCACTATTTCCACATTCTTAGCCCCCATTTTCTTTCCCCACCTTGCCAAGTAATCGGAAATCGCCGTAACTTTATCAGCTCGGCGGAAAATCATTTTAAATAACGGGGATACAAACCAAACCTTGCGCTTAATTTCCGCAAGCGGGTCGCCTTCTTGTAAAGTTAAAATAAACGGCGCGGTTGGCTCAAAAATTTTGAAAAACAAAGCGGCGAAACCGGCGTAATTGGCCATAATCGCCCAGGTGGCATCATAATGATTTTTTTTATGAAGTCGCAGCGCCAAGAAAAATGCTGAAAATGGAAAAAATAATTTACCCAGTCCGCCCTTACCTATTCTGAAAATATTTACACCGCCGATATTTTCTTGGCGCTTTTGGCAACCATCTAAATTGACCGTCAATAAATCAAAACTAAAACCTCCGGCCGCTAGCCGTTTGGTGATTTCCTCCACCGCCACCTCCGCCCCGCCGATGAACGGCCGATAAGCGACGGAAAAAATTAAAATTTTCTTTGTCATATTATTCAATAATTTGATATTCGTCAGCCTGCGCGGACTCATCTGCCAATGAGGCGGGTTTTTGTTTGGAAAGAATAAACGCGCCTAGTGATACCACGATTAAACCGCCTAAGGCAAGGAGCCAAATTCCCAAGCCACTTGCTTTCGGCGTTGTTTCCGCTATCTTTGTCGCTTCATAAACTGTTGCCACCTCTTCTTTCACTTCATCTTTCACAGGTCTGACCTCTGATTTCCCCGAGTCAGACTCGGGGAAACTAGCTGACCTCGGCGCATTTGATGGTTCTTTTACCGGAATAATTGCTGAAACGGGCGGTATCGGTTTTTCATAACTCACCGCCAGCGCGCCGTTGGGATATAAAAGTAAAACATCGTTGGTCTCAATTTTTGTTACCTCGTTGGAAAAGATTATTTTCTTGCCACCGATGATAACGGTGTTCTTCGGAATCAAAAAATAAACATTGCCCGATTTAAGATACCAGCCGAATAAATCCAGCTCTGCATTACCTTCATTGGTTAATTCCACCAAACCGTTTGCGCCTTCTTTTACTTGAGAAATTACCAGCGGCGATTTAATAGCGGAAACCGTCAATCGGGCGGAGGCGCTCCATTTGCCGTAAGCGATATCCAAAGTAACGATATATTCACCCGGGAAACGGAAACGGTGTAAAACATTTTGCCCTTCTTTGGTTTCACCGTCGCCGAAATTCCAAATGAAGCGGGCATTTTCCAAAGATTTGCCGTCGGCGCCTAACGCTTTGCCGGACAACAATACATCTGCGCCAACTATCGCCGTCCGATTGGCGATAATTTCCACTTTCATTTCCGGTCGCTCTTCAACACTCGCCGACGAAGAAGAATTTTGATTTGAATTGGAACTCTGGCTTTGATTATTGGAGGAACTGGAACCAGAAGAAGATGAACTAGCAACATTAGCCGCGCCGGGCGTCGGTGCTCCAACTTTCCATTGGCCGCTGATTTTTTGTAAAGAATCACCATCGCCGACCGCGCCCCATTCGGAAGAATAGGTTACCTCATCAATAATCGCGTCGCTGTTTTTCAAAGCCAAACGCTCACCGGTGTTGCTTAAAGAAAAACTGCTGTCAAAAAGATTGCCGCTGAAATTCGGATGATCAATTAAAAATTTATCGGGATTGTCAGCAATAATGGCAAATCCGCCCGACACGATTGTTTCATTGCCGCGCGAAAAAACTAAGCCGTGATTAGTGTTGGCTTCAAAAAATTTCCACTCGGCCAAATTAATCGCCTCCGCGCTGTTATTCCAAACTTCCACCCATTCCCGCCCATCATCACCGCCCGACAAATCATACATAATTTCATTAATCTCCACCGTTGCCGAAACCGAGAGCGGCATTGCCGCCGAAATTATTACCGCCGCCAAAATTTTTTTAATTTCATTTTTTTTCATCTAACCCTAAAACTTTTTTCAAGACATCCTCGGACACTTCGGGTGGAGATTGCGGAGCGGGGGCGGGCTTATCCGCCGATGAGGCGGATTTTTCCAAAACTGTCTTGAGCGCCTGGCGCAAATCGGAAACATTTTTCGGATTTTGAACTTTGCCGGTATTGGCCGCGGGTGGAGAACGGCGCAATTCATTCAAGCGAAAAGGTTTGTGAAATTCCGGCTTGCTCCGTTGGTATTCTGACAAATTGGGTTTGCTATGCGATGACGCCGATGGAACGGGCTGACGCAGGTCCGGTTTTGGTAATGGAGATAAGGTCGGTTGGGGCATTGGTGTTGACGTAACAGTTATTGCCGGGGATTTCGGTTTAACTGACGGCAAGATCGGCTGGCTCCACTGACGAATGGCATTTTCCACTTCCAATCGCGGTTTAGCGTAAGTCCGGCGCGAGTTGGCGATAATGTCGTTTTTGTAAGACATCAGCGGTTGTTCCAATGGCGCCAAGGTAGTTGCCGAGAACGGCGGCGAGGTAACACCGTCAATCATTAATTTCAAATAAACTTGGGTAAAACCCAAACTGACCAAATCCTCGGCGGTGAAGACCGGCGCGAATTCTTTCTCCAGCACCTCGGCGTCATAAGCGCCGACCCGGAAGCAAATCATCGTGCCGACATTGCCGAAAACCGCCGCCCGCACTTCTTCCGACATTTGTTCAATGTATTGATGAGCCAAAGTCAGATTAAGTTTGTATTTTCGCGCTTCCGACAAAATATTGGCGAAACTTTCATTGGCAAACGATTGGAATTCGTCCACATATAAATTAAAGTGGGGCAATTTTCGCAAAACGGAAGAAGATAAATCGGCTCGCGACATTGCCGCCAGATAAATTTTGGTAATCAACATACTGCCCAATAAATCGGCATTGACTTCGCCCACCCGGCCCTTGGATAAATTGATGATTAAAATTTTTCGCTCGTCAATAATTTTTCGCAAATCAAAAGAGGATTTCGGCTGGCCGATGATGTTTCTGATGAGCGGATTGGAGGTGAACTGCCCGACTTTATTTTGAATGGCCGGCGTCGCTTCGGCGGTAAAACGGTCGGTGTATTTGGCGAATTCTTCGGTCCAAAACGCCTTGACCGACGGGTCGGTGATGTTTTCCACCACTTTCTTGCGGTATTCTTTATCGGCTAAAACCCGATTGACCGACAACAAAGTGGCATCCGGATATTCCAAAAGAGCCAGCAAAGTGTTGGTTAAAATATATTCCATCCGGGCGCTCCAAGCGTCCACCCAGATTTTTTTGAAAGCGCTCATTAAACCAGACACCACCAAATGGCGGCTGTCAGCGCCGACATCCTCCATCACATTGAAAGAAATCGGCCAATCCAAATCAAACGGCGCGACATACAACACATCTTTGGCGCGCTCGGCCGGCACATAATCCAAAAGCATTTCGGCGCTTTTGCCGTGCGGGTCCACGAAAGTCAAACCTTCGCCATTCTTGATATCTTGAATCGCCATATTCTCCAGCAAAGTGGACTTGCCCATGCCGGTCTTGCCGATGACATACAAATGACGGGAGCGGTCTTTATTTTTTATGCCGAAAGCCGTCCGTTTGCCGCGGGCGTCGGTTTCGGCAAAGTAAGTGATTTTATTGTCTTCCATTAGGACATTATACCTCGCATTTGATATTATTGAAGGGGATGATATTATCAACACATAATGTCCACTTTTTATATTGTTGGAGCTATTGTTTTGTTGGTTTTTGCCATCATTCTCTATCCTACTTTGCGCCACAAAGCCAACAAATCCTAAGAATAAAAAAGCTTCCGTGACCACCCGTACGATATGGTCTCGGAAGCTTCGCGTGGGCCATAAAGACCCTTCTGTCCTGTCAGCTCGCCTTTAGAAAAGAAATTAGGAACTCATCGGAACCCATCTGTATTCCCCCCTTCCGTTGCCGGTGTAAACTCCGGCCACTCTGCACTTTGGCGGTTCCGCGTTTGGGTCTCGGCCAAGGATGGCCGCGATCAGTTGTTGAGTTTTCTTTTTCTTCTCCTCCGGTTTTTCGGATCTTGCTGACATATGTGTTGGTTTTGTTTTTTGGTTTATGTTCCCCCGCCATTGGCGGGGAAGACAACTAAACCATAGAAAATGAACTTCTTCCCAGTTCAGTCGTCTGGAATAATCATACCGCCGGCAATTTGGCTGTCAACCTTAATTTTGGATTATACCGCTCCAACTTTTCTTTCTAGAATGACGATTCGTTTTTTAATCTCCGTCATTTCGTGATGATAGTTAAAAGCGTCCAACCGCAATTTGAAGTCAAGTTGATTTTCTTCAAGAGAAGTAAATCGGTTTTCCATTCTTTCCATTCTACCCTCTACTTTTTCCAATCGCTCATCTACTTTTTCCAACTGATTACCCATACTGTCAAACCCTCTTTTTGTTATTTCTGCTAAACCGTCAACCAAGACGGCGACTTTTTCAAGTGAAATTTTTTCTTTTTCATATTATTATTCTACCATTAAAGTTAATTGTGTCATAAATCAACAGCTAATTGCGTCAAGATGACACAATTATACTACTCCCGCTAACACAAAAGCAAATTTTTAAATCCATTTATTATCATTGTATTTTCAGTTCTGCTTCCCAAAAACAAAAACTGTATTATCTAACACACCTCCTGCACACTTTTAATCGGTGTTAATAATGCCCGGCTTGATACGTGATTTTTCAATTTTTCATCAAGGTATTGGCTGGGAGTTTTTCCTCCCAA